>ENA-OPYU01000074-OPYU01000074.1-human-gut-metagenome-genome-assembly--contig:-NODE-74-length-34752-cov-5.814267_pt1 | contig 34752 bp, 28 predicted proteins | sample MGYA00242637_ERZ504482 | MGnify/ENA primary metagenome ERZ504482 (study PRJEB26092, sample SAMD00036237) | human gut metagenome | host: Homo sapiens | study: EMG produced TPA metagenomics assembly of... | reverse complement strand
AAAAATAATCAGGTAGTCGGCCCTTTCTTAAAAAATAGAATGAATAAACAAAAGGATACGAAGTGATTTGATGTACACGGAAAGCAATGAAAACATTGTCTGATATAACAGAACCGTTATAACCAATCATCTGAAAATATATTTGATATATATGAGTTAGAAAAAGAAGTCCTATGCGCAAAATCGACACTTGCAACAAAACTCTTACTGCCTTTTTTGCCACATATCACTTTTTTATCCTATTTTTGTGTTGGCAACAAACTAATACCCATAATACACAGACTGATGAAAACCACCATTTTACTTGGCTTATTATTAACTCTTACAGCTTCATGCAAACACCATTCCACCCCCGTAACTACAGAAGAAAACTTCCACACCCAAGAAGCCAACCGTCTGGTAGCAGAAGCGGGAAACCTATGGTCTCCTTCTTTGGACAGCACTTTCTTCTTTAATAATGACAGTGAACATATCTCTATAAACGACAAGGAAATATGGGCCAAACTGGACAGCGCGTTAGCCATTGACCCTACCAATATAAAAGTGTATGTGGGAAGAATCAGTTATTTATCAGCGTGCAAAAAGTACCGTGAGATTCTGTCTGTACTCCGGCAAGCCGAAAAACAATCCCCCTCAGTGCCGACTTATGGTCAATGAAAGCGATGTTTGAAGATTATTTCGGAGACAGCCTTACCGCCCAAAAAAATTATCGGTCTGCCGATTCCGCCTATGCCATCCTCATAAAAGAATATGCTACAGACAGCCTCAAGTATGCCAGTTTCCGCATTAACCGCGCACTGAACATGGCATTGATGACTGATAATATTGCGGTTCTTAAAGAAGAGGTGGAACTCGCTAAAAGATATTTCCTGAGACATGGAAAGGACTTGACACGAATGTTTACGGGAAAAACAAAAAAGACATTTTTTCGACAAATGCTTTTAACGTCCGCCAAAAAAGTAATCCTGCCTGCTACATTAAGAAAATTACTAAATCATTACATTTGAAAGAACAGACCTGTAATACCTACTTTCAATACAAAGATTTTTATAGCACAAAGGTGTAACTTTCTCCCCTTTCTGCCGACTAACCTTTGGAATCTTGCTTTATGATTTTGGCTCTAAACATTTATCGGAATTATAAAACTGGGAAAAAAATAAAAGAATGTACTCCAATACAAAAAGTTATTTCATTGGGGCTATATTACAGGATACCCAATTGTTACCATATTCCTCGGTGTACTTTTTTTATAATTACCATCAATGGTGGATGGTATTGACCATATCTATCTTGATGCTGATGGCTATTCTGACTGACTATTTCCTCTTCCATTATGTATCCGACAGAATTAAAGAGCTGACACGGGTGAACAAAGAGTTGGCAGAACTGAAAGAGGAGCATAAAGAATAATTTTTCACTCCATTATGAGGGTACTTAACCGGATATTTTATTCCTTTGTACCCTCAACTAGAATAAAAAAGCACTTTATGTTTCAGCTGTATCTGCTGCTTCGTTTAAAAAAAGTTTTGGAAGGATAGTCATAGAACTGGGCATCTTCAGAATAGTCTTCCTTACCATCTTAACGGTGGCTGCCATCATGATATTGTTCTTGGCAGAAAACCGTTTCGTTATTCCTGTGGTATGCGTTCTCTTATTGGCCAGCTATCATAATTATAGAAAAGATAAAGAGTTTCTACACACTTTAACGTCCCATCTTCCAGTCTTCCTGATCAAAGAGTATACTTTAATCACATTGCCATTTGCGGGAATGGAAATGATAAAAGGGCGATTTACAGAAGCTATCGGTTTATGGCTGTTCGCCACGTTATTGCCTTTCCTGAAAGGAATTAAGCTGGAACACAAACCTATCCGCTTACCTTTTTCTCTACAAAGGAAGTTATGAATATATACGGATGTTCCGCCAATCTTTCTGGATATATGCCCTACTCTTGCTTTTTTCCATAGCAGGAACCGTACACGGAAATATAAAAATAGACAAAGTGTGTGTCGTTCTATGGGGATTGATACAGGCGTCAGGCTATCTGCAACCAATGGACACCGGATATCTTCTTCATTTCAAAAATTTCAAGACTTTATGCCGTTTCCAATCGAAAAGTATCGCATGGAATGTTTTCATCACCTCCATTCCTTTCGGCTTAGCACTTATAGCATCTACCTATGACCAAGATGAAGTCCTCTTTTTCTTATCTTATTATATCGCCACCTTGATTTATGCCATTGGCATCAGTATGTTGCGCCATATCATCCCATCCCCCCTATTGCTGTTTATTGTGCAATTAAGTATATTGATGCCTTTTTATTTAGGTTCTCTTTTTGTTCCGTTCTTTTAATACCCGGCATGGCTCTTACCACATTGTTGACCTGCCAGACACGCAAACATTTAAAAAGATTACTATGATAGAAGTGAATGATTTACATAAAAAATTTCGGTAAAGTCAAAGTATTAAACGGTATTCATTTAGAATATCACCCTGGAAAAATATATGGTTTGGTGGGTGAGAATGGTGCCGGAAAGACTACTTTATTCAACTGCATGACGGGAATCTATGATTATACCGGAAGCATAACCAAAAGCAAAACTTTAAAAGCAGGTTATCTGTCTGCATCCAACTTCTTTTATTCCCAAATCACGGGTCTTGAATACTTGGAATTCTGTATGAAGGCCAAAGGTCTGCCGGTCAGTACACTCACCATTCAACATTTAAATGAAATTTTCCAACTGCCCCTTGACAGGTATGCTGCCGAATATTCTACCGGAATGAAAAAGAAACTGGGATTTATGGCATTATTATTGCAAGAAAATGACGTATTTATTCTTGACGAGCCGTTCAATGGGGTGGACTTGAAGGGGTGTATCCTGATGAAAAGACTCATCCGGCAACTGAAAGCAAAAGAAAAGACGGTGATAATTTCATCACATCTCATTGCCTCGTTAAGGGAAATATGTGATATTATCCACTATCTGAATGAAGGGGTTATCTACAAAGAATACCATGAAGAAACAACAGAAGAGATAGAAGAGGATATATTATGCAACACTAAAAAGATACAGTCCACCTCATACTTTCAGTAAAACACACAGCACTGTCCTTACATGAAAGCTACAAGTTTAACTCCATCCCAATTCTTTTTCACCACTGATATTGCACAGATACCATAAATTCGCGGGGACGAAGTTTTACCCAAGAAGTATAACTCTGCACAGCAGAATAAAGAGTATAACGATATTGTTCCTTATTAAACAGATTCATAGCAGAAGCGGTAAACCTCCATTTTCCGGATTTATGTATCAATGAAACATCTGCAAGCCAAGTATTCAGATGCTGGTCCTTGCTTAAATCATTATAAAAATGCTCTCCGGATAACCGGAAGTCCGTATCATGAAATCCCAAACTGAGAGTCAGCCGTTGAGCTACATCCCATAAAGGGTCTAAACGGGTATCCTTTCCTATTCCGGAACCCCCACAACTGACCGTCGCTTTGTATTCAACCTCAAAAATGTGCAGAAGGGGCCCACACCAATTTTAGGTTCGACGCGCAGATAGTCATACCTGTAATTCTGAACGATATTTCATTCAACTGTTTACCTTCATTGCGTGCTAAAGTCAGTTCCAGAGAAGTCTTCAAATTCCAGTCATATACCCCTTTCGACCCTATGGTATTCAAGGCGTAACTATAAGAGGAATGATTTCTTTCCACAGACGAAAGATAAAAATTACCGTCCTTATAATTACGTTCTGCCATCAGATTATAACGATTGTGGGAATAGGAAGCTGATAAAGTCCAGAAAAATTCCTTGACAGTACTTTTTGTATTCCAGATAGCAGGTATAAAGTTGCCGGACGGTTACAGCTACTTTTCCCGTGTGTTTCACCACAGTACGATAATCTTCACGATAATGGAAAGGATAGATATCCTGTATTCCTCCTTCACTCTCGTCCAGGCTGCCTGATAAGGACATTTTCCAACGGGGACTAAACTTATAGCGAAAATAAAGGGAGGGAGCGGCATAAAAACGGGAATAAGATTGCTTTGGAAGACGATTCCACCAGACAGTGGCAGCAGCGGTGAGTAAAAAATCAGTCCTCTCCCATTCTATACGGGGAATAGTATAGAAGGAATAACGAGGAGCAGAGTAACTATTCTCCTGTCTCACCGAAGAAAGTTCGCCACGAAAACCACCTGTAAGCTGGTAATTCACTCCATTCTTTTTCCGCATCCCATAAAGGGCATTATCCGTGTAGGCATTGTCGATGTTCATTTCTTCATATTCCGTAGGGATAGACTCATATGTCTGTCCGGTGACAGTTCGATATGTGTTTTCGTTAATGTTATCAGGCAAATTCAATTCGTCCCTACGGTGGATGCAGGTGGCAATCAGTCTGTTATCGGCAGATGACACGGGCAGGTTGCGGTGAATCACTGTCAGTAAAGCAGGAAGATGGGTGTAACGGATATACGACCGGATTCCCCAGGTGTATTTTTCTTTGGTGTAAAGTTGGTTGAAATAATTCTTCAATTCCCATTGTGAATTTTTTATCTTTTGGAAAATAACATTATCACCCGTTATATCCGAAACTCCTGATTTCCATGTTCCTGCAAACGAAAAATTCTCACGAGTGTACCGACTTGCAGCATTATCTTCATAATTTACTTCACCATTCAGACAATCGGTTTTTAAACGGTCATGCCGGTTGGTAGCCGTATGCACCGTATCTTGTGCAAAATAATAGATTTCCTCACTTCCATATTGCCGGGTTGTGCGGTCATGGATATACCCTAACTGAAATCGTAATTGCTTTTCTTCATCCAATCGGTACAGGCGGTTGGCAGAGGCTGTATGCGTTTCATTGAATAACAGCCTTTTTTGCGACAAGGGCATGGCCGGTTCGGGTAAAGGAAGAAAAATGGGAGGATTGCTGTCCGTCACCCGGTCAAAGCTATTGCCGGATGCCAGTTTCTGTTGGTCGGAAAACAGATTCCGGCCTATATTATTTGCCTTGTAAGTATAGACAGTCTGCCGGTTACGACTCAATTGCAGTACATTGAACGAAGCGTCGTAAAGTGCCTTCTCTCCATAACCTCCCCCTGCCATAACGGTATAAATCCATTGGGAACGGACTTCGGGTTTCAATTTCAAATTCAAGGCAACGTCATCCGTAAAGGTCTTGCCACGCAAGGACTTAATGGGTTGGTGTCCTTCAATGACCTCCGCTGCCTGTACGGCATCCGCTTTCAGATTATTATTAATTTGATTATAACGACCGCCACTCACATCCATACCTTCCACATAGAGATTACTGATCACTTTTCCATTATATTTTATAGTTCCATTCTCTTCCACATTGATGCCGGGAAGATTTTTTTCAACACATCACTTACATTCCGATCTTTGGAAGATGTAAAACGGGTGAGGTCATATTTCAAGGTATCCTGCCGTCCCCATATACGCGCCCCGGACGAATCTGTACTTCTTTCAGCAAGACAGCTTCCTGCTCCAGTTCGACAGTTAACGGACGACTGATAAGTACCGATATGGTCTTTTTCCTGTAACCCATATAAAATACCGTTATTGTCCTGTCTTTCAAGGATGAAGAGGAAAGTTGAAAACGTCCGTCAGCATCTGTCAAAGTATAGTTGATGATATTGCCATCCCCTCCCTGTTGCAAAGTGACGGTAGCGGATTCCAAAGGCTGACGGGTAACTTTGTCCGTTACCCGTCCCTTTATCGTGTTTTGTGCGTTTGTGTGAATATGAAGCAAAAAGCTCAACAAAGAGAGAATGATTGCTGTTTTCATCTTGTTATTTTTTCAGATAATTCTATCGGATTATAAGGTAACTCAAAGTTTTTCAACGTGTTACCTTGCTCATCTTTTACCGTCAATTTTACATTGGGGGCTGTAGAAGTGATAAAGCCTACCGGGTCCTTGGCATAACGCTCATATACCTTATTCAAATCTCTACGACTGATGGATTCAAAACCTTTTCCATTGAAAAGAAGTGGTTTCGGTCCACGGAATTGCTCGATACCTGTACATTCAAATGAATAATGTCGGCGGTCATCCTCAGCCTTTATGATGAGACCTGGCAATCCACAAAGTTTCCAAGGCCCTTCACTTACAGGAATTTCCATCGTGAACCATGCCGTATAACTTCTTCCCCGGAAGTGACCAGTTGCTTTCCGGCAATGATAAGTCAGAATAGTAGCCGTATCGGGTAATAAGGTCCATACCGGTTTTTCATTCTTTTCCTCGCAACGGAAATTACTGGTAGCCAAACCGGTCAAGCGTTGTCACCTTTCCCGTAGGATAGTTCTTATAAATCCGATATGTAATACGCCCGTTTCCATAAGCCTTGGCATGTTGCTGCAAGACATCTTGGGACACTTTATTAGCATAGTCGGCGATCAAAGTAGAATCCCGAAGATAAGTAGTGTAACTATAAAATTGCGAACATTTCTTTCCCACTTCCAGCATCATCGTTTCCGAATTGGGCTGACGGTCGGCCTTAGTTGTGTCCTCTACCATCTTCAACTCATACTGGGCACAGAAAACCAATTCATCTATGGGTTCGCTTTTCTTCACATCATCCATAGCGAGAATGGTTATCTGCGCCGTAGCCGGCAATGCCATGATTGCCAAAAATAACAGGTTTGCCAGTTTCATTTTTCATAATCCGAATTGTTTTTAAGTGATGAATTTTATACTGCAAAGCTAGGTCCTTCTCTCCTTCCCGATACCACAAAATTATTACTGAAATATTACGCCGATGCAAAAAACAACCCTCGTGTACATTGCATATCTAAGGATAGCCCGTACCTTTGCTTTAACGCAAAAAAGAAAAGATGGCAAAAAAGAATAAAAACAGTATGGATACTGACTATCATTACAGCTATACTGATAATAGGCGGTCAAGGCTATTGGCTTCACCACCAATATTGCTATTCAACGAGAACGTTCATGCAGGAACTGCATAAACAAATACTGCAACTGGAAAAAGAAGAAATGAATACACGCATATGACAAACGGACTAACAACCACAAATATACACTGAGCTACAAAATAGAAATGCCGGATTCGGTGAACCAAAACGGCAAAACAACCTGTGTCATTAGTTTTTATAGACAAAAAAGTGAAATTAATAATCTGGATTCATTGATAAAACAGAATGCATTGTTGAATGAGGAAAGTGTTATAGTCCGCGACAGTTTTCGGGTAGAGAACATTTCCAATGAAATTCTATTTGATGCAGCCACACGTTATGGAGCCGAGATGACCCACCCCTTTCGAGCTGAAAATTTTGATTCACTATTACAAGCCAACCAGATAAAACTGACAAATATCAGACTGATGCAGACTGATTCTATCCTGTGGCATGGAAGCTATACCTCTTCCACCCGATTGTTCAAACCTGAAATGTATATTGTTTATCCTTATAATCCTTTACTTAAACAGGCATTGACGGCATCCATACAGATACCTTTCCCCTCCCTTCTCCAACAAATGGCATGGCAGCTGTTGGGTAGCCTGATATTAGTTCTGCTCTTGGTATTCTGCCTTATCTACCAGATCAAGACCATTTTGAAACAACGGAAAATAGACGAAATGAGAAAAAGCTTTGTAAATACCATGATACATGAGCTGAAACGCCCCGTACAAACCTTGAAAATGTGTATTGCCTTTCTCAACAACAAGTCCATGCGTACAGACGAAAGAGCAATGGATGAAGTAGTAAAGGATTCCATGTTTGAACTGGACAATCTTTCTGCCTACCTAGCCAAAGTAAGGGATATGACAAGGGCTGACTATGAACACACGCCTCTCCACATCCGTACTTTTGATTTACGGGAAACCGTAAATAAATTAATCCGGCTTACCAATATACCTGCCGATAAACAGGTTACGGTTCATCCGCACTATAAAATGGAATCCACTTTGGTCATCGCCGACCCGGTACATATTGCCAACATCATCAGCAACCTGATAGAGAACGCCATCAAGTACTCCGGTAAAGAAGTCCGGATTGATTTATCCTGTATACAGAAAGGACACACCCTTACTATACAAATAACAGATAACGGAATTGGAATTCCGCCAGCAGAGCAAAGCAAGGTTTTTGATAAGTTTTATCGCGGCAGCCATATACCAGACCGAAATATACCGGGTATCGGACTAGGGCTAAGTTACGTAAAACTTCTCACCGAAGCACACCACGGATACGTATCCTTGACCAGCCAGCCGGGTAAAGGAACGACTTTCAGTATTGTATTACCTCAATAATCATTTCAACAATTCAAATTCATATAAGATGAAAACAATCAAAATACTTTTCGCAGATGATGATTTAAAATACTCCATGCTCTTAAAACGATTTTTTGGAAGCAGAAGGCTATGAAGTTACTTACGCAGGGAACGGAAACATTGCTTTACAGCAATTTCCCTTAATAAAGCCCGATTTGGTATTGCTTGATATCAATATGCCCGAACTGAACGGCTTTGAGGTAGCGGCAAAAATACGGAAACAAAATCATCAGGTACTTATTTTCTTTCTTTCAGACCGTAGCGATAAAGCCGACCGTCTGAAAGGTTTTGATCTGCAGGCCAATGATTATCTAGCAAAGCCTTTTTATCCCGAAGAGCTGTTGGCACGTATCCGTGAACGGTTTCAATGTGTAGACAACAGAATTGAAACAGAAATCTATACATTCGGGAAAAGTACATTCAACTATACCACCAATGAAATAAGGACAGGAAATAACAAGGTACTGATTACTTCCCGACAGGCTGAGATACTCCGAATATTAGCTAAAAACCTCCATGTTCCCGTAGATCGGGAAATACTGTTGAAACATGTATGGGGAGCTTCATCCTATGCCAATTCGCTGGCATTGAATGTACAAATAACCTATTTACGAAAAGCGTTGCGCAATGCTCCAGTGTGAAGATAGAATCACTGATGAAGAAAGGATATGTGTTACACATAGAAAAAGGATAAGAAAACTCTTTATAGTTTGCCTTTCTGAATGAAATGAAGAATGACGAACTATAAAGAGTTCAAATTGCCGAAAGCACTCTTTTTTATAATGTATAAGTTCCTTCGACCAGCTTGCCCATCGCCCATACGGCACGGATATTCAAATCCTGGTCAAGAATCAAGATATCGGCATCTTTTCCTTTCTGCAAGGAACCTTTACGGTCATATACTCCCATAAATTTCGAAGGAGTTTCGGAAGCCATACGGACAGCATCCTCCAAAGGAATTTCCGCCTTCTGCACCAAGGTACGGATCAAACGGTCCATGGTAGCCACACTGCCTGCCAATGCTGAACGGTCTGCCAGTTTGCACACACCATCCTCTATGATGACACGAGGATCGAAAGCCACGTTACTGTCACTGGCCGCACATGCCAAAGCATCTGTAATGACACAAGCACGTTCTACACCCTTTATCTTATAAACCAACCGTAAAATGGTAGGTGGTACATGAATGCCATCGGCCACCACTTCCACATTCATATCGTCTATCAGATAAATACTCTCTACTGTTCCTTCATATTTATACTCACGACGCTTGTGAAAACCGGGCATCGCATTATAGAAATGCGTGGCCAGCGTATAACCTGAATCCCATGCAGAACGAATGTCTTCATATTCAGCCTGAGTATGGGCCACAGATGCCACAATCCCTTTTCCCGTAATGTATTTTCCGAACTGCATAGCCCCCGGCAATTCGGGAGCTGCATCCCAACGCTTGATACAATTCCATTTCTCTACAATAGGAATATACTCATTAGGGTCCGGATCTTTAATATTCTCAGGCATTTGTCCACCGGCCATCTTGATGTTCAGATAATGACCTTCCAGGTGCAATCCCAATACCGGACTGTCCGGTTCCGCCATCAACTTGGTACAAGTTTCGGCAGCCGCCTCAATCATCGGTACGGTAGAAGAAGACAATGTTGGAAAAATACTGGTAGTACCATGTTTCATGTGAGCATTAATGGCTGTACGGAAAGCCTCTTCCGTACCTTCCATAAAATCACCGCCACCACCACCATGACAATGGATTTCCACACCACCGGGAACAACATACATACCTTTAGCGTCAATCAGCTCGGCTCCGATAACAGCTAAATCACAATTGGTAACTTCTAAAATCTTATTGTCGCGCATAAGGACAGACCCGTCCTTCAACCAGCCCTGTGGGGTAAGAATCTTTGCGTTAATGATTTGGGTCAACATGATACTATGATAAGTTAGGATTTTTTAATTGGCATATTACAATTTGACAACAAAAAATAGCAACTTTTTTCATTTTTAGAAGCAGGTTTCCCCAATTATTTTCTAACTTTTTAAATAAATAAGCCCCGCTTAATAAAATCAAGCGGGGCACAGATAGTGGAAATTGAAACAAATCTTTTTTACTTACTTATTAAAACTAGCCTACCTGATTTAAGTCCTTTACCTGTTGCGGTCAGTGTAATTTCTCCCGGTTTATCGGTGCTTTGCACAACAGCAGTCATCATTCCGTTAAACACTTTCATTTGCGGAACATGGAAAAGTTCCAATGAAGTGGGGTCTCCGTTTGCACCGGCACGATAGGTTCCCGCACCTTTTACAGCATACTTGATGAGATGCTGTGCGTCGGGACAAAGGTTACCTTCTTTATCCACCACTCTCACTGTGACAAATGACAAATCCTTGCCATCAGCCTTTATTTCATTGCGATCTGCAACCAATTCTATATGGTCGGGCTTACCTGCCGTATGGATTTCCTTTTCGGCTACAGCATCCCCTTTCTCATTGTATGCAACCACTTTCACGGTTCCCGGCTCATACTTTGTATCCATCCACATCAAACGGTAGCGTTTCTGACGCTTGAAATCTGCTATGGAAGCAGAATCCGCACTATTTTCAGCCGTTACAGTCAAATCCTTGGTACGCTTACCCTGGCTCTTGCCATTGATAAACACTTCTGCAGACGGATAATTGGTATAGACAAAGATCGGGGTCACTTCTCCTTCACGTCCCGGCCATGTCCAATGAGGAAGGATGTGCAGTGTCTCTTCATCTTTGTTCCAATGGCTGCGGTACAAATAGTAACGGTCTTTGGGCAATCCGGCCAAGTCGATTATACCGAACAAAGAAGAATGGCTGGGCCAGTCAGTATAATAAGGAGTCGGTTCGCCCAGATAATCGAAGCCCGTCCATACGAACTCTCCGATCCCCCATGCGTTATCCTCGTGCCAAATCCAGTCGTCTTCCGGCAAATTGGACCAACCACAATGTTCCACATCGTAAGAAGAAGACTGATGATCGTCATATTTCTTCATAGCCTGACGGACAACGGGGAATTTATAGACACCACGCGAACTTACTGTAGAAGCTGTTTCACTACCTAAAATAATCTGCTGAGGCAACTTCTTATAGTTTTCAGGATATTTATGGGGACGATAATTGAAACCGGCCACATCCATAACGGCAGCCATATTATTGTTTACCACGGCATCGGGCGCATCCATACCTTGTGTTACAGGGCGGGTGGGGTCTTCACGATGGCAAATATCCTGCAACATACGCGAGATTTTCGGACCGTTACTGCCGCTCCACTGATCAGGTACTTCATTACCTGTACACCACATCACAATACTTGGGTTATTACGATAGTGACGAATCAGATTCGTCAAATCCTTATCCACCCATTCATCAAATACTTTATGATATCCATTGGCCATCTTTGCCGATTTCCATTCGTCAAAGGATTCCGCCATCACCATCATACCCATCTCGTCACAAGCCTCCACCAGTTCGGGAGCCGGCATATTATGAGAAGTACGGATTGCATTACAGCCCATATCTTTCAGAATACGAATCTGACGACGGATAGCGGCATCATTTACAGCACCTCCCAACGGGCCTAAGTCATGATGGTTACATACTCCTTTGAATTTGGTCAATTTTCCATTCAGAAAGAAACCCTTGTCGGGGATAATCTCCAAGGTACGGATACCAAAACGAGTGGTATATTCGTCTTTCAAGGTATTCCCTTCATATACTTTGGATTCAGCCATATAAAGAACCGGAGTTTCAGGACTCCATAACTCAGGATTGGCTACTGCAAACTCCTGTTCAAACAAAGTATTGTCAAAAACACTTAACTTGTTTTCCCCGGTAGCAACCACTTTGCCGTTTTTATCCTTAATCTGCGTCACAATACGGTAATTATCCTTATTGGCTCCTTCGGGACTAACCAAAGAAGTTTTCAAAGACACTTTTGCATATTTGTCTGTCACCACGGGAGTGGTAGCATACGTCCCCCATGTCGGGATATGCGCATCTTCATTGATTACCAGATGAACATTGCGGTACAAACCGGCCCCCGGATACCAACGTGATGATTCAGGCTCGTTTTCCAAACGGACTGCCAGCTCGTTCTTCTCACCCGGTTTCAGATAAGGGGTCGCATCCACATAAAAGGAATTATAACCGTATGGCCAATAGCCTGCCTCCTGCCCGTTCACATAGACACGGGCATGGCTCATTGCTCCGTCAAATATCAAAGTAGCCTTCTTGCCTTTTTTCAAAACCGGGAGCATCAAAGTTCAGGCGATACCATCCGGTTCCTACAAATGGAAGACCTCCGGTACGGCCGGCATGTTCCAAAGCCTCTGTCTGTCCATCCTGAGTGATAGCCATTTCCTGCTTGTCGTTATTGATACTGAACGGACCATAAATCGCCCAATCATGAGGAACGGTGACGTTCTGCCATTTACTGTCATTATAACCGGGATTGGCAAATTCCGCATTATCTTCACGCGTAAATTTCCACCCTTTTTCGAAAGTCTGCTCTGTACGTACCTGCGCTTGCATAAAAGCAAAACAACAAACAGCTCCTAACGCAGCACACAAAAATCGTTTCGTATTCATAGTTATTTCTTATTAGGATTTTCTGTTACTATAAAAGTAATTTCACCTGCCTTGATCAAATCATCATGCGAAATCAAATATTTATTAAGTTTCTTATTGCCCAGTCTGATTTCCTTTATATAATCCCCTTGTCCTTCTTTCTTGATAACCAATTCTTTCTTGCCCCAATAGTTAGGATCAAGCTGAACGGTCACTTTATCAAAAGTAGGAGTAGTCAATGTATATTCGGGCACACCCGGACAATCCGGATAGAATCCCATCATACTGAATATAGCCCATGCAGACATCGTACCCGTATCATCATTGCCAGGAATTCCATCCGGCTTAGTTGTGAAATACTTAGCCAGCAATTCCTTCACCAATTTCTGTGTACGCCATTCTTCACCCTTGAAACGACTGAACAGGTAAGGATAAGCTATATCGGGTTCATTAGCCGGATCATAATTTCCTTCATCGAACACGCTTTGCAGCTTATCGACAAATTTCTTATCACCTCCCATCAGTTTCACCAATCCATTGATATCATGAGGAACAAAGAAAGTGTAATTCCATGCGTTACCTTCGTGGAAACCGGGACTAGGTGCAAAATTCGCTCCTTCTTTCGGGTCAAACGGTTCATAGAACTTACCTTCCTTGGTGATAGGACGCAAAGTTCCGAAATCCTTGCTATAATAATTCTTATACCCCATAGAACGTTTGCGGAACAGTTTCGCATCTTCCTTTTTACCTAGAGCCTCCGCCAAAGTGGACAGCGCATAGTCGGCAACATAATATTCCAAAGCATGAGAAACCGAGTTGTCATACTGGCTTTCCATCGGCACATACCCTTTGGACATATAATCGTCATTATCCGGACGCATCAGATTATCCTTGCCCGGAGTAGTGGCCGACTTATACATTCCCTTATAAGCTTCGTCAATGTCAAAGTCTTGCAATCCCTTCATCCAACTGTCTACCAGAACAGGAATAGAGGGGTCACCTTCCATAGTCAATGTTTCACGACCATATAATTCCCATTTCGGGAACCATCCGTGTTCCTTATACATACCCATCATAGTATGTATCATATCCATCTGACGTTCCGGATAGACCAAAGTCATCAACTGATGGTAGTTACGATAAGTATCCCACAATGAGAACACCGTATAACGGTTACGGTTGGTGGTCAGAATCTTGTCTCCCTCCATTTGTGGATATTGTCCGCTTACGTCCTGCAAAATATTAGGATGAATCATGGTATGATACATAGCGGTATAGAATACTCCCTTTTGTTCTTCCGTGCCACCTTCTACCTTGATACGGGAAAGGTCATCATTCCATCTCTTACGGGCTTCCGCACGCAGTTTGTCGAATGTTGTGCCGAAAGGCTGTTCTTTTTCCAAATTCAGACGAGCATTCTCAATGCTGACAAAAGATACGCCCATACTGACCTCAATCACTTCTTCCGCCGCAGTATCGTAAGTAAACCACACTCCTATATCATCTCCGCTTATTTCTTTTGTATAAGCAGTATAGAGTTTGTATTTACCGGCTGTATCGTCCCATTGCGCCTCCACACCCATCGGACGCATCATTTTCCAATAACCGCGTTTTGCCGGTACTTTGTTGATACGCATTACAAAATAGATGGGAAATACTGCCTGAGGATTGTAACAGAAAGTTCCCAACAACTTGGTACCTTCAATCTCACGGTCGTTTACAAAACGAACGGTAGCACCACTCTCATTGGTCAATCCCTCTCCCAGATTCAACAAGATATTGCTTTGTCCGGCAGGAAAAGTAAAGCGTGCCATACTGGTACGTGGGGTGGCAGTCAGTTCACATTTCACATTGTATTTATCCAGTATATTGGTATAATAACCCGGATTTGCAGTCTCACCTTGATAGAAACTTCCATAATTATGATAATCCACATCCAGTTTGCCGGTGGTAGGCATCAATAACAATGACCCCAATTCCGGACAGCCTACCCCGCTAAGGTTAACGTGCGCAAAACCGGTAAGATATTTATTATTGAATTCGTATGGAGTGGACCACCATTGCTTATCTTTATCCTTATCCCCTTCGGGAACTCCCATCACATTGAAAGGAGTCACCGACATCATTCCATGAGGAGTTAATGCTCCGGGATTTGTCGTACCGTAATTAGTAGTACCCACAAAAGGGTTTACATAATCTACCGGCTCTTTCTGTGCTGCCGCAGAAAAAACTGAGATACAAATCAGAACAGCCGATAACAAAATTTGTTTCTTCATGCTATTTGTTGTTTATATAGGTTCTATTATTTCACTACAATTTCATCTGTAAACAAGAAACCTCCGAATTCACCCGAAGATGCCTGATAACGTATGTAACGTGCTTTGGCATTTCCTTCCCAACCAAAGTTGGTGAAAGTCACCTTGTCATCCTTCACTACTTTGTGTTCCATGCGCTTCAGTTCCGTAAACTCCTTACCATCATTAGAAACGGAAATGATTACTTCTGAAGGCATAAAGACTTCAGGTCCACACACCTGCATAAAGTCTGCTCCAACAGAATGAATTTCTGTTTCTTTTTCCATATCAATGGTCACATCCATTCTTTTTTTGTCTATGAAACCTTGCCAGCGCTTGTCACCATAAGTCCAGCCTCCAATCACCCCATCTACCAAGGCACTATCACCACCGGCCGAATAGCCGGGATAATAAGCGGCATCCGGTCCGTAAGTCACTTTCTTACCTACTGCCAAGTGTTGTATGGGCTGATCCGCTCCCGGACGATTTCCTATCTCATTTTTCAAATCGAAAGGATGGTATCCTTCAGCTTTCAATGCCTCTACCTCTTTCAATGCGCGAGCATGAAAATCATCATAGTTCTTCACAGAAGGATCACTCCAAGCAACTTCCGCCAACGCAAGAATACGAGGATAAATCATCATTTCCGCATGTTCCGGAGTCGGAATATATTCTGTGAATAAATTAGCTTGTACTCCATACACTAACTGGACTTTATCCGCACTCAAAGTATCGGGTACAGGATTAAATGAATAAACTTTGGCCAAAGGCAGATACCCTCCTATTGCTTCCGGCTGGGAATCAGGAGCATCCTGATAAGAATCAAAATAGCAGAACTCACCCGGACTCATAATAGCCATGTGGCCGGAATCAACCGCTTTCATTCCCCCTTCCGTGCCACGCCATGACATGACAGTAGCATTAGGCGCCAAACCACCTTCCAATATTTCATCCCAACCCAATAATTTACGTCCGTGGGCATTCAAAAAGACCTCGATACGATGAATCAGATAACTCTGTAACTCGTTCACATCTTTCAAGCCCTCTTTTTTCATACGTGCCTGACACAGTTTGCAAGTGGGCCATGAGGCTTTACCGGCCTCATCCCCTCCTATATGAATATATTCGGACGGGAAAAGTTCCATCACCTCTGTCAGCACATTTTCCAGAAACTCAAAAGTCTTTTCATTACCGACACAGAAATCGGCTTGTTTGTAAGGTTCGTGTGTACAAGACAACTCGGGATAAGCAGTCAGTACTTCTTCCGAATGTGCAGGCATCTCTATCTCAGGAATAACAGTAATAAAACGTTCCTGAGCGTATGCCACCAGTTCACGGATATCATCTTGAGTATAATAACCTCCGTGAGCATCTTTACTACCTTCTTCTTCATACCGTCGTCCGTTATTCCACCATTCTTTCCATGTAGGAAACTCACGCCATGCCGCAAATTCTGTCAGACGGGGATATTTTTTTATTTCAATACGCCAGCCCGCAGCGTCAGTAAGATGCAGATGCAAACGGTTCAATTTATAATATGCCAAAGCATCCATCTGCTTTTTTATAAATTCCTTGTTGAAAAAATGACGGGAAACATCCATCATAAAGCCACGATAAGCAAAACGGGGCTCGTCTGTAATGACTCCTACCGGCAATCCTTTTTCATCAGCCATTTGCAGCATAGTCTGAACTCCATAGAATAGTCCTGCTCCGGAAGTCGCACGAATAAGTACCTGATCAGGAGTTACCGTCAGAACATACCCCTCGGAAGAGTTTACCTCCGGCAATTGAGCCACTTGCTTCAAGACAATAGTATGTCCCTCTTCTGCCGCTACCGGTTTCAGCTTCATGAAAGAAGCCGCCAAATAATCCTTCAAAATCTTTTTATCTCCTTCGGACGCATCTATATACAATCCTGTTTCCGGATTCAGAGGAAACACTCCCTGTTGCAATTCCACCTTCAATGGTGCAGGAATAACAGAAAGTGTGCGTTGCTCTTCCTTTGTGCAACTTGCAAACAACAAGCCCAATGCAGCTCCTGCCAATATAATCAATTTTCTCATCTTCTATTTTCTTTAATTCTATTAATTTCATTGGTACGAATGCCCGGTTTCAGTTCTCCATTAATAATGTAATGGAATCCGTCCTGAGAAACTATTACAGCTCCGGCACGCGCACCTTGCTCATATTCACCTAATGTAGTCCATTTATTCGTCTGTGGATGATAGAGCAGCAGATTTCTGTTAAACCGATACCACTCTACAGGATGTGACAAATATTCTTTTCCCGCATAAATACCTTGGAGAGCCTTTAAGAATATATCCTTATCAACTCCTCCGGCACACAATATCATCCCCTCGCCAAAAGAGGTTCCCATTCCACCACCTAAAGAGATCTCATTACCTTCTGCATCACACGGAGTGGCAACCGATGACCATTCTTTCGTTTCCGGAGAATACATATATCCATCTACCGATAAAGAAGCCTGGTGCCCTTCAATAGCCGGGGCAAAGCCACCCCATATATAAAGTTTTCCGTCTTGCGCCACGCAAACAGGTTGTACTCTGGGTTCACCCGGAATATCTGTTTCTTTTTTCCATCCTCCAGACAAATCCAACAGATCAAGCATGTACATGGCCGAGGACGGAATGCCATTTACATTTCCCCCGACAATATATAGTGAATGTCCTACTAATGCACCTGCCATATTATCTATAGTTGCAGGTAAGGATGGTAACGTATCCTTTTTCAAAACGTCTTTTTGCAAAGATAAAAGAAAAATCATCAGACAGGCTATGGGTTGCTGTAGCTCCTCCAACACAAATTAACCCTTTTTCCAGTAGAAATAGTGACTCCATAAGCTGCTGCCTGAGGCAGTGGCCTAATTTTTTTCCACTCAAAAGCCGTATCATTTGACAAAGAGGTTATATATACATCTGGGTAAAAGACTTTTTTCCCGCCATCGGCCGCCGGTGTATCGGGAAAATTACAACCTCCGGCTATTAATAAATTTCCATCAATCACTCCCGCATATAATGCAGAAACTCCCTTAAGAAAACCAGCATCCTCCGTAGGAAATCCCTGCATTTTCTCAAGAGATATTTCATAAACATCCGGCCGGCTGCTACAAGCAGTCACTACCATCATGCCTATTATCGCATAAATGCCATATATTATTTTCCTGATCATGTTTTCATGGTGAAGTTTACAAATTCTTTACAAGCAGTGTTGCGCAGCTATCTTTTAGGACAAACGCTACGCAACACCAGCACTGATTTTACAATTAATCTACAGTAATTTCATCTACAAACAGAAATGCAGGATTTCCTTTGCCTCCATGCCAAGAAGGAATATTGTATTCCGGCTTTGCCAATACTTTCAGATAACGTGCTTTCACAGGTTCAAAGCTCAATACATGTTCATATAATTGGTTTGGATTATCCAAAGTCATTGCAGGATATTCTTCTGAAGCTACTTGCTTGAAATTCTCACCGTCTTCTGAAACAGCGACACTGATGGAACGCGCGTCAAATATCCAGTCACCCTTCTCCACATTTGTAGTAAGTGTCACTTTGCTGAAATCAGCCGGCTGCCCGAAATCAATCACGGCTTCCATATCATTCTTATAAAAAGCAATCCAACGTCCTGTCTTATAATTTCTATTTCCTTTCAAACCATCCACCAAGGTAGAGATACCGGCAAATTCATATTGCTTGTTCACAGGTTGTAGAGCTGTTATTTTCTTTGAAGTCGATTTGCTGAACGCAATGTCTTCTTTCACAATACGACTATTGCCTGTAGGACGGACAGCCATAGCCTTAAACGTACAATTTGTATTGATCTTCACCGGTTCTGTATAAAGCTGTGAAGCGGTAGTGGGATCTGTGCCATCCAATGTATAATATACCGGACAGTTGTCTACAGTAGACAAAGTAACATCCACCGTACCAGTTTCCGCATTAGGCTCAAACCGGGCAGTCACATCAAACACGTGCTTGGCATAATTATACTGATATACATCATATATCTTCACCATACGTACCAAACGCTGCAAGAAATCCTGATAATCCTTATGTTCAGGATTTGTCCATTGAATATCTGCCAAAGCGGCCATACGTGGTAATTCCATATATTCCACCTGACTAAATGTAGGAATATACTCAGTCCACAAATTAGCCTGTACACCTTTAATATATTTCTGTTCCTCCGGTGTCAGTGATGCCGGCATAGGTTCATAACTATACACACGTTCTAAAGGTAAGTAACCGCCAATGGCTTCCGGTTCCTGTTCCACATCCTTGCTCTGATAATAGTCAAAATACAAATAAGTATTCGGTGACATAATAACATCATGCTTCTGCTTGGCAGCCTCAATACCGCCACCTTCACCACGCCATGACATGACAGTAGCATTAGGAGCCAACCCGCCTTCCAGAATTTCATCCCAGCCAATAATCTGACGTCCGTGGTCATTCAAGAATTTTTCCGCATGATTGATAATGAAGCTCTGTAATTTTTCCTCTGCCGTGTGGTTCTTGTCAGCCTTAATACCTAAAGCTTTGATACGATCCTGGCACTTTGGACATTTTGTCCAACGCACTTTAGGACATTCATCACCACCCACATGAATATATTCTGACGGGAAAATCTGAATAATTTCTCCCAATACATCATCTATGAATTTCAAGGTTTCATCATTTCCTGCACAAAGCACATCTTCCGATACTCCCCAGATTTTCCATACTTCGTACGGACCACCTGTACAGCCTAAGTTAGGATATGCAGTCAATGCCGCTTGCATGTGCCCCGGCAAATCTATTTCAGGAATAACCGTGATATGACGTTCGGCAGCATAAGCTACAATTTCTTTTGCTTCTTCCTGTGTGAAGAAGCCACCATAAGGCTTTCCATCATATTTTCCCGAGTTATGACCGATAACGGTTTCCGTTCTCTTAGAACCCACTTCCGTCAATTCAGGAAGACCTTTGATTTCAATTCTCCAACCTTGATCATCTGTAAGATGCCAATGAAAACGATTCATATTATGTAAAGCCAACATATCTATAAAACGCTTTACCGAATCAACCGGGAAGAAATGACGGGAAACATCCAAATGAGCACCACGGTAAGAGAAACGAGGATAGTCATTGATTTCAACCGCCGGTAAAGCGATATCCACTCCTTGTGCCACCGGAATAGATTTACGCAAAGTCTGGATGCCATAAAATACTCCGGCTTCCGTAGGTCCGGAAATAACCACTTGGTCGCTGGTTACCTTCAACTGGTATCCTTCAGGATTTTTAGCATTTCCACCCAATTGCAGGATTATCCCCTTGCCATCTGTGCCAGCTTGTACAGCCAATGACTTTCCGGTAAGATCTTTGATATAACTTGCCAGAAATTCAGCATTCCTTTGCATCTTTTCATTGCCTTCCGGATACATTATCTTAGTTCCATTTGACAAAATGAACGGAGCAGCCTGATCCATTACCGAAATTTCCTGCGGTAACGGAATTATCTGATAATTTGCTTCTTTTACTTCTGTGTTACAGGATAAAAGCATAAAACCTGCCATTGTCAGCCCTGCAAGGCCCATTAAAGTTTTCATAATAGATATTAATTGATTAGTTAGTATCACTTAATTGCTTGATAGTTATATCAACCTTTTCATTCTTCTTCAGTTTATCTGAAGTAATAATCACTTTCTTTGTCTGTCCCGGCAACAAGTCAAAGAAGTTATCAGTAAATTTCGCACCTTGAACAGGAATCTCTATGAACACATCCCTGGCCAGCTGTCTGGCAGACAGAGTCACTTCATATTTTCCATCCATCGGCTTCACTTTATAGCGGATCTCGGTCTTCGGTAGCTCCTGATCTTTTGCGTGGTTAAAGTAATAAATTTCTTCGGATAAAACCTCACCTTTCTTGTTTTTTAATGTCATTAGAAGAAAAGTATTTTGAGGACTTGTTGTTATACCCGCATAAGGTTCCTTATAATATAAGGTGGAAGCATTGGCCGGAACCTCGCCCTTGATACTCTTTTTAGTCAGAACTTTTCCATTAAAATCCATCACACGCAACAATAAAGTCACCTCTTTATCCGCTTCCAGCTTGTCCGACATAACATAAATATTCAAATCCTCCCCTTCCTTGACAGCATCTACCAATACCGGAGCAAAAGCTCTTTTTGCCTGATAATGCAACGCTTTCCAATTGCCATAATAATCAATGCTCGACCAGGAAACGACCGGCCAGCTGTCATTCAGCTGCCAATATAAAGTCCCCATACAATAGGGACGGTTACGACGATGGGCTTCCAAACCCTGGCGCACTCCTACCCCCTGCAAAACCAAACCCATATAAACCAACTGATCGAAATCTTCAGGTACTTTATAATACAGTCCCATAGTCTTCTTGATGAGGAAATTACCGATAGTGGCTTTTTGATGAGCATTCATCACCTCCGATTCCAATGCATAATCTTCCGGTGAGGCAAAAGTAGCAATCGTCTTCATTTCAGGAAATGCCTGAAAACCAAACTCACTCATAAAACGCGGAATTTCCGTATCCAGACTTTCAAACGGTTTCTGACCATACCAGATACCCCAATTATGGCTGTCGGCAATCTTCCAGCTTTCGGGACGTCCCCAATTGGCCTCGTACGGAGAACCATGCATATAGAAACGGTCCGGATCAAGTTCAGCTACTTTACGAGGCAACAACTCACGGAAAAGTTTGTCATAACCCTGCTTCATTCCTTCCATAATACCGGGATCAGTGTATTTCTTATCCCATCCCCAGTAACGCATACCTTCATAAATTTCATTATTTCCACACCACATAGCCAGACTGGCATGGTTCCGTAAACGCTTGATATTATATTCCGCCTCGGCCTCTACCCGTTTCATAAAAGCAGGATCGGACGGATAAGTAGTGCAGGCAAAAATAAAATCCTGCCAAACTAAAATTCCATTCTCATCCGCCGCCTGGTAAAAAGCATCATCCTCATAAATCCCTCCACCCCATACACGAATCATATTCATATTGGCATCTTTCACATCCTTGAACAACTGGCGGTAACGTTCTTCAGTAATGTTAGGCAGCAAAGCATCATCCGGAATAAAATTCGCGCCTTTGGCAAACATCGGTTCACCATTGACTACAAAATAGAAGGATTCTCCCTGATCGTCTTTTTCTTTCACCACCTTTATTGTACGGAGTCCGATACGCTCTTTTTGAGAAGCTATCACTTTACCATCCACCTTTATTACGGCTTCAAAGTCATACAATGCAGGTTCCCCCAACCATTAGGCATCCATAAATGAGGCTGCCGTATCTCTATGGGAAGAAGAATATGGTTTGTTCCTGGCTGCAATGTCACCTCTTTCTGTTCGGTTACCTTTTCACCCTCCTTATAAGAATAAGCAACGGTTACTTCCGCTTTCTGAGGAGTTGCAGAAACACTGTTTACAGTCAGGAGGTTTTCAACTTTCGCCAGATCTTTTGTTACCGAAGCCTGACGTACATAGTAATCATCAATGCGTGCCACATCATAAAAAGTCAGTGTCACAGGCCGCCAGATACCACTGGTTACCAAGCGGATTCCCCAATCCCAGCCATAACTGTAAGGCGCTTTACGGCTATAGATACTGACCCGCTTATCACTATGGTCATTATCAGCAGGATAATCAAAGCCATTGGTTTCCCATTGGGGCAACGTTTGCTTGACAGGTGAATGAAACAGAATCTGCAAATGGTTTTCTCCCTTCCGCAACACCTCTTTTACCGGAAGAGTATAGCCGACAAACATATTGTCCGTACGTTCCAACAAAGAGCCGTTCAGGTAAATATCTGCATACGTATCCAATCCTTCCAAAATCAACAAGGCAGCATCCCGCGAGAGTTGCTCATCTGTCACATTAAAAGTAGTTTTATAGACCCAGTCCTCATTCTCCACCCACTGCACTTTTTGCTCATTCATCCCATAAAATGGATTGGGCAGTTTATTATGAGAAATCAAATCCTGATGTACCGTTCCGGGCACCGTAGCCGGCAACCATTCATTCCGGCCGACCTGGGCGAACTCCCATCCCTTATCAAGACTCAGACTCTCTGACTTCTTATACTCCTTTGCACTGAGCATCATCGGAAAGCATCCTAACATCATCAAAACTTTTAATGTTTTCTTCATCTTACCTATCTTTATTAATTTATATACTATTCAGCCCGGAATGTGGAAGCAGGCAAACCGGCGCCATTTACCAGATTGGCACGGGTAAATGGCTGCCATCCGTAACGAACCGTTTCCGGCTCTTTCACCTTATCACTCCATACTTTTATTTTACCGTTTTCAACAACAGCCTGTGCCGGATAAAATAATCCATCATCACCTGCCACTTCGAATGTACGAACCGGTTTCCCATCCGAAGTGGACAACTTCTCCGCATAATCAAAAGAAATATAAGCCGCACCTCCACTAAATACGACTGATTTATAAAGCGGTCCCGAAGGAATGACATTTTTATATCCGTATGTTTTATTCAAAGCCCATGCAGCTAACCGTTCACCGACTTCTCTTTTCTGTTTGGGGTGTACGTCCAATGAGTCTCCCCTATCTGAACTGACAGCCATACCGATATGAGGAATCTCCGCCATCAAACGACGCTGGCTATCACGGAACCAAGTCCATGACGGACGGTCTATACTGGACAATTGGACAAAATAGAATGGAAGTTCCGCATCCCCCCAATTCTTGCGCCAACTTTCCACCAACAATCTGAACAACTTTTCATGAGTCTCCCGATTATGGGCATTAGACTCACCCTGATACCAAATAAAGCCTTTGACCGGAAACTGTTCCAAAGGACGGATACCCGATTCATACAAATAACAAGGCTCATAAGGATGGCGTTGCAATTTATTGAAAGACTTCTTTACATTCAAGGCAGCACGCCCACGCACCCAGTCTTGGATAAAATCATTCTGCATCCAATTACGTAAAATAGCCGGAAACGATATTCCAATGTACTACGGTCTATCCATGCTTCAGTAGGAGATCCGCCAATGGCATTGCAAATCAGTCCTACAGGGACTTGCAAACTATCCTGCAATTTCTTTCCGAAATAGTAAGCCACCGCCGAAAAATTACCGGCTGTTTCAGGCGAACAAACTGTCCACCGTGTATCCTTATAATATTGCAGATGATTCAATGAATCGAGTACCGAAGCATCCCACTCCACCGCATCCGTACGCCAACGGGCTTTCATATCATAAAAACGGATATTGCTATTTGCAGCTTGAGGAACATCTTGTGCGGCAGTCGCACTCCAATTCAGATAAAACTCCATATTCGATTGTCCGGAACAGAGCCACACTTCTCCCGCCAACACATTTTCATAGACCAGTTTCCGTTTTTCTGTAGAAACAGTCAGTGTATATGGACCGCCCGCCTTCAATGGCCGGACATCCACCGCCCACTTTCCATCTGCTCCCGTCACAGCCTGAAGTTGCTGCCTGTCTATGGAAACAGTTACTTTCTCACCGGCATCCGCTTTTCCCTGAATAGTCAGCAGACGTCCATGCTGCAATACCATATTGTCCGTATAAATTTCCGGCATTTGCAAACCGCCAAAATCACCGGTTATGCCTTCATACACCGTTTTTGCCAAGACAGCCGCACCTTCCTTATCGGGATGGACAGCATCGGGCAACATAAAAGGATATGGATATAAAGGTGCATGAAAATCTATCAACTGTACTTGTGCGTATTTCGCTATCGTTTCTATAGCCAGCTGAATCTCATCATGCCAGTCGCGTGTGCCGGACTCAAACCGCGGATGGCGGTCGGCAATCGGAGTCAGACGGGCAATCAAAATACGACATTCAGGATTCGCCACTCTGAACGAATCAATCAGTGCACGATAATCCGCTATCAAAAAAATCACGGTAATTGGGCCAATCACGCGGATCTGTATCATTCACTCCTAAATGAATAACCACTACATCACCAGCAAAAGCCAATGCATCCTTAAACTCTTTCTGTTGCATAAAAGGCCGGTGTCCCTTGTTCAGCAACGTAGCTCCCGGCTTTCCAAAACGCTCCACCGTATACCCTTCACCCAGCATTTGCTGTAACCGGGCAGGATAGGACTCCTTATCAGGATCGGATACACCTATGCCATAGGTAATGCTATTACCTACACAAGCAACCTTCACCCGCTTCCGTGCAAATGAAACGGTACAAAGAAACAAACATAAAATCAGTATTAATGTCTTCTTCATTTTTGGTCAACATAAGGTTTTACAATATCACGCCACAGCAAGTATCCCTTTCCTAATAAATGTAATCCGTCATTAGTATATACTGGATTCATCTTGCCTGTCTCTTTCTCCACAAAATGACTATACAAATCAATATAGGCAGCTCCTTCCTTTACCGCCAATGGTTCCAACAAATCATTAATTTGTTTTACCATCTGCCAGCGTGATGTATGCCCGTTAAACATACCGTAACAATCATTCACCGGCAATACACTTTGCAAATATAATTTTGATTTTTTGGAGATTCTTGCTTTATTTTCCGAACAATCATACTTATTTCTGAAATAATTTTATCCGCAGACGTTCCCCGAGAAACATCATTGATACCGATCAATAAAAAAATCTTTGCCGGTTTTCCCTTTACAATCGGATCCAAACGGTCATATACCCCCATACAGATATCTCCACTGATACCCCTGTTCTTCACATTCTTATTTTGGAACAACTCAGCCCACTCGCAACCGTTGGTAATACTGTTCCCTAAAAAAATAATATCTTTTGAAGTAACCGGAAGTTCTTCAAACAAAGTCGCTCTCTGCTCATAAAAAGTAGAATACTTGCGTTCCTGAGCAAACTGGGGTAACGCTAATAATAATCCCAATAACAATAAGACAATACGTTTCATTTTATTTTTGTTTATCTGGTGAATAAATCAATCCTTCTACCGCCCTTTCTCCGTCAGGAGTCACAAAGACAGTGGTAAACATCCATTTCACAAGACGCGTCTCAGCCATCTTAAACTTACCGATAGGTAACTTTAAGAAAACTTTGTTCCAACCTTTATTTAAATGCACCGCCAATGGAGATCTTCCTACGCAATTCTCATTTCCCAAAGGTACTTCATAACTTTTCACCTTATGCGTAGCAGTCCATACAGGAGGTAATATTTCGCAACCATTAATCCAGATGCGGCTTCCCTTATAATCCCATTTGCCAGGCAATGGCGCCAGATCCATTTCCGAACGACTGTAATTCTGGAATTCCGCCCACAGCCCCACCTCCTGATCCTTGGGCGAATACACCCAAGTATATGCATAAGCCGTGTGGTTTTCCTTAGGATCAGCATAAAAAGCAGGAACCATATCCCCCCAGACATGACGCAAATAAATACCTGCCCCCATTGCCTGACGTACACCATACGTATTCCCGTTATAATGATAGATATCCTTTAATTCCTGTTCAGGCGGGAACACCTTATCCATATCGCCCCCATTAGGAAAAGCATCCGTAATATTCCATTTTACATTAGTCTGTTTTACATAGGCGAAAGGATATCCTTTAAACGTATGCTCCTTATGCCACAACATACGCTTTTCAAAATCAGCGAATTCTTTAAATGCTTCCGTGTCTTCGGAGGGAAGTATCGTACCCAGTCCGTCAAAATATTCCGTACCTCCCCCTCTCCAGGCACGCTCGGCAATAGCAAGCATATTGGGGTACAAGCCATTTTCAATAACCAGATTCCACTCATTGTCAATCAAACGATCGTGCCACAAAGCCAATATAGTTCCCGCAACGTCCTCACTGCCTTCTGCCTGATCATAAATACGGCTGTTATACAAAGCTACAATATCACCGAAAACATCAAAATGATTCAGATAATGAAATTTGGAATCGATAGCAGGAATACCCGGTTGCGCCTTTCCACGGTAACTCCACAAATGTGTCATGTCTATTTCCCCCGGTTTATAGTGCCAGCCCGGATTCCAGGATATTACTTTTTTCCCTTTTGAGCGTACATACGCCACCATTTCGGGTACAAAATGCGGATTGGTAAACTCCACCTCATCTGTACCTATATGTAAATAAGGCACATCAAATGTCTCACACACCTCATCCAGTAACAGTTTCAATATTTTCATCCCTTCCGGACTTTGCATATCATGGCGGAAAGCACGCACAAAGGCAGCACTATGCCCTGGCATATCTATCTCAGGAATCAACAACACCTGATGTTTCTTACAAAAATCCACCAAATCGCGTGCCTCTTCCAGCGTATAATATTTACCCGGCATACGGATAGTATTCACACTATCATTCAGCATAGGAAAAATTTTACTTTCCAATCTCCATGCCTGGTTTTCCGTAAGATGCCAATGAAATACATTAATCTTAAACCGGGATAAAATCTCTATCTCTCTTTTCAATTCTTCCATTGAAATATAACTGCGTCCCACATCCTGCATAAATCCGCGTATCCTGAATGCCGGCCAGTCTACAATCTCACATCCGGCAACAGAGCTTCTTTTCCCTTTTTTCTGCTCCAATTGCCGAAGTGTCTGCATAGCCCAATACACACCCTGTTCTGTTACAGCCTCTATCTTTATTCGCTTGTTTGAAACAGAAAGACGATAGGCTTCATCCCGGTTTAACCTAGCTTCATCAATAGACGGAACCAGTTCCACTTCAATCACCGATGATGAGTGTTCAACAATCTCACCACCCGCATTCATGATAAAAACTTCCCACTCCGGCCTCAATACCGGAGTAGAAAGTTTCACCTTTCCCATAGTAAAGTTCTTCCCCGTATCCTTACACAACTGAGGTTTAGGAAGTAATGAGATACTGGTTTGTGCTATGGTTATAGCACAAACCAGTATCATACCAATAAAACTAGAAAACCAGCGTTTCATTATTTATTTGGTCTTTACAATATCTTTCAATTTTATCGCTTGGAAAGTCATGTGGGCCACACTGCTTTCATATAAAATCCCTACTGTTTCCTTGTCAATCATAGTTAAGCAGCTATATCCCCAACCCCAACCGGCATCCAACAACAATTGATTCTCGGGCAACCAAGTCACCCCGCCATCCAGACTTGCTTTGATTGTAATGCTATGACGGTTCTTGGTATCATTCGGATTAGAGAACAAAAGAATGTCTTTACCTAATACATTCTCTTTAGCTTTAACACTAATCAAACTGGCCATACAAACCGGTTCCTGTAAGGCTGTACGTGAAGATTCATGTTCTTTCCACGTTTTACCTAAATCTGTAGTTGTAGAAACGGCACGACTGCCGCCACGATTATCACGCATATTCAGCATCAGCACTCCCGGTTCCACTTCCACTACCTGAGATTCAGTAGTATTAGTGCGTGCCAATGTGCTGATATTCCATGTCTTTCCATGATCCTTACTGTATATAACACCGGCATTAGGAATACGATCACTGCCAATATACTGGCTGGCAAAGACCAATGTTCCATCTTCCATAGAGATACCTCTACCGGGACCTTGCAGCAAGAAATACCATGACGGATCTTTCACCTGTTCTGTTATATTCATAGGCTCCGACCAGGTTTTACCATCATCATCACTTTTCACCATCATTAATTGCGCTGTATGATTACGGTCCATACCTGTTTGTGAATTCCACCACGCACGACCATTCCCCATACCATGTGTCCAGGCAGCGACAATCCAGATAGTTCCTGTCTTTTTATCAACTAAAATGGCAGGATCACCTACTCCATTCTGTGCTTTAGGCAGACCATCATATTCACCAAATGCCATCGGAATGCGCATTTTCTCCCAAGTCTGCCCTCCGTCCGTACTTCTGCTCAGACCTATTTCCACATACTCCTGTAAATCCGCACTATTATTATAGCGTACATCATATACCCCCAACAAGGTTCCTTTATTTGAAGTGACCAACCCGGGAATACGATAGGCAGCAGCCCCGTCATCACCGGCATGGCGCACGCCTACCCCCATATAATGGGTATCCGCCTTACGAACTATCTTCAAAGGAGCAATCTGTCCGTCAATCTTAGCTTCCACCACTTTTGCCGACACTTTAGACAAGATAGAAGCAATAGGCTTCATTTGCAGGCTAATCCAAAAATAATTCACTCCCGGAAACAATTTTTGGTCAGCTTTCAATATAACCTCGCGCTTCGGGGCCTTTACTTCCGACTTCAAAACGGAATAAGAAGTATTGGCAGCCAATGTTTTTTCCCGGAGTATTATTAGATATATAATCTACCGGAGCAAAATAAGTCTTTCCTCTCCTCTCCACGCTTTCAGTTCCACCATAATAAAGTTTCACAGATTCAATTTCATTTAAATTCACGTCTTTGCCGAAGTCCAACTTCACTTCATTCAGCATCTGACTTTGAGCAGCCTCTATACGTAAATGAAACAACTCATTATCCTGCCTTTCAATCAACACAGGAATCCGGGTTTCGCGGACAGCAACCGTATCTGCCGCCGCACTTAACTTGAAGGGTGCTAATATAAAAACAACAATTAGCAGTAATAAGCTAGGGTTTCTCATAATATTTATAATTTTACGGGTGTAAAAATAAAAGTTTTATTGAAATTAGAAAATAAAAAGACGGTTTCTTTATTAATTTCATAAAGAATACCGTCTTTTTATGCAATTAAGGATACTTATCAGACAAAAATTTAATAACCAACCGTCTGTTTCAACAATGGATTATTAGTAAGAGCTCCTTGGTTGATAGGCCAAAGCAGACGGGCAGACTCCGCCGGAGTATAGTCAAGTACGTACGAATCGCCAAAACGCCGCAAGTCATACCATCGTTTTCCTTCCAGCATAAATTCAAACAAACGTTCCTGCAGAACAGCATCCGCCGGATACTTATCAATTTCCTGATTGGGGAATCCCACTGTTGAAGCATCATACGCATCACCAAACGCACGCTGACGCACCCGGTTTATCTCTGTAGCCGGATCCTCACCCAAAAGCACTTTCGCCTCAGCCAGCATCAATAGCAAATCCGAATATCTATAAATAGGATAATCATCACATCTCACCCGTGTACTTCCATTCATAACTCCCCAATACTTATGCGGATACAGCCCCACCAATTCCAACTCGCCATTTTCCACCTTATTATATACATCTTTCAATGTAACGTCACGACGAGTGTCTCCCGGCAGAAATTTCTTGAAGTTTTCCAATTTCACCATCAGGCGCATGATACCGAAATTATTCTCGACAGACGTATTTATCAAAGTACCATCCGCATTATAGAATTTCCCTAAATAATCCGCCTGCGGAAACAAATCATTATTTCCATTCCACAGGTTGTATTCAAACAACTCATTATGAATGGTAAAGATAATCTCTTTATTACCTTTATTATCATAAGCAAACACTCCCTGGTAAGTATCCATCAAGTCCAGATTGCTACGACTGATATTATTCTGTATGTCAACCAACGCATTCTTTGCTGTCCGGGCATCTCCTTCTCCCCCGTCACGATGGGCACTCCACAAATATACATCCGCTTTCAGCATCAATGTGGCAGCCTTTGACCACAGCGATTTTTTTTTCCTTTATGGTATAATCAGGCCCAAAATAACTTAAAGAAGATTCTATATCTTTTTTTACCTGCTCAAAGATTTCGGCAGCCGGAGTCGCCGCTTTTGCCAATTTACCCACTTCAAAACCCAAGCTGGGCTCTTCCGTAAACACGGCATCTCCCCATGAACGGTATAACTGATACATATAGTAGGCACGCAATCCATATACCTGTCCTAAATAATAGTTCTTAGCACTTTCAGTCAGAACATCCGTATGGAGGGTCCTGCTGATAAACAAATTCATCTGGTTAATATTCTGATACAAATCACCAAATCCGCTGATTCCGGGATTCTCCGCATTCAATGTATTATAAGGAAAAACGTTCCATCCCCTGGGTGGCTTCTCCACCAAAAGGAGTTCCCCCCAAAGACATCACTTCTTGCCTCACCCAATAAAAACATATTCCACGAATGGCTTCTGAAGCGACTATGCAGTCCAAAAACAAATGAATCAAACTGTTCCGGAGTTTTCCAGTAATTCAAGTCAGTGATATCGCTCACCGGGTCCATATCCAACGAAGTACATCCACCGGCCAACATAGCCGATGCGGCAAAAGCCAACATTACCTTTTTTATGTTCATACTTTCTCTTTTTTACATATTAAAATGACAATTGTAAACCAAACAAAACGGTTCTTGGTGTAGGATAACGTCCATTGTCTATACCACCACGACCATTTGCCTGAATATCCATAACCGGTTCCGGAGAAGTTCCATCATATCCGGTAATATAGAATAAATTCTGTCCCGTAACATACACGGACGCATCGGTCAAGAACACCTTATTTATAAGATTCTTCGGGAATTTATAACTCAAGGTTACCTCACGCAGACACAAATAATCCCCCTTTTCATAGAAAGTAGAGTTATTATTGTTCAGATTCGTTGTACCATTATTGGAACGGGTAATGTTCTTTTTCGCATTCTGGTCAGCCCAATAAAACTTAGGGATACTAGTTTCCGTATTGTTTTCAGACCACGAATTTCTGACATCCGTAATCAAATTGAACGACCCGTTATACTGCCCCAAGATTCTTGCTTTCAAATCATTGTAAATGGTATGACCTACCGCATAGTCAAAACGACCATACAAAGACCAGTTTTTATAGTTCAGCGTGGTAGAAAAACCACCGGTCCATTTCGGATAGATATTACCCACCACCTGACGGTCGTATGAGTTTATTATGTTATCACCATTTTTGTCATCCCACAATACATCTCCAGGCTCAATAGGCTTCCATCCCGGCTTTCCTGCATATTCGGCAGCTTTATTCGGCCCATACAGGTTGGCAACTTCATCCACAAAATCACCGGCATGGTTTCTCACATCATCCCAGTCACGCAAGATACGTACTTGTTTATAAGCAATGATATCACCCAAGCTTTTTCCTTCCTGAATACCGCCTACCCAAACCAATGAGTTGGATTTTGGATCCCATATCTGCTCACCCCCCTGACGGTTGTTCGCATTCCCATTAAAAGGCAGCTTCTTCACCATATTCTTCACAAACGAAGTATTAGCGGTGACATCCCATGACCAGTCCTTCTTTGTCAGCAGATTCACCTTGGCTTCCAATTCAAAGCCACGGTTACTGATAGTACCCAGATTCGTCTTGAACGAAGGGAATCCCGTATATTCCGGCAAATTCACATCAGTCAGCAAATCGGAAGTCGTACGGTTATAATAGTCCATAATCATGTGAACCCGATTATTGAAAAAGCCCAGATCAAGACCCAGTTCAAACGTATGACTCTTTTCCCAACGCAATTTACTATTAACCACTCCGGTATTCAAATAACCCAGATTACCATTATAAGCACCCACCGAACCGTATTTACCATATACATCAAAGTTACCAATACCATTTACATTCCCGTTCAACCCATAGCTGATACGCGGTTTAATCAAGGATACTACTTCCGCAAACTTTGAATCTTTAAAGAAAGCTTCCTCATGCACATTCCAACCGGCGGATATACCCGGAAAGAATCCCCAACGATTGTCAGATAGTTTAGAGATACCGTCATAACGGGCTACCACCGACACCATATAACGATAATTATAATCATAATTAACACGGGCAAAACCGGAAAGAATACGATAACCGGTCTTGATGGAAGTAGTATAAGTACGATTAGTACCCGCATTCAAAGTAGGTATATCATCTGTAGGAGCACCGGAGACACGCGCCTCCAAGTTCTGATATTGATAATCAAAATACTCGCCACCTAGCATAGCATTGATATTATGTCCGCTAAAACCTTTTTTATATTCCAAAGTCAATGCATGTTGTTGTTGAAATACTTTTGTATTTGTTTGCGAAGCATTACGATTGGTGTTAGGAGCCTGACCTATCTGCTGATACTTCTTTTCGAACAATTCAAACTGATAATCGGTATAATACATAGAGCTGTTTCCGTTCAGAAACAATTGCTGCGGAATAATTTCTAAAGCAAAACCAATATTAAACGAAGTCTTACGGTTCGTCGTAGAACGAGTCAGCTTATCTTTCCAATAATAAGGATTACCATCCTGATTACTCCATCCGGCAGCAGGACTTCCATCCTCATTCCACGGGTTCCAAGTGGGAAACATACTCATAGTACGATAGAACAACTCATACTCTCCCGTTTCTCCATTCCAAGGGCTTTTCAGATCGTAAGTCCATAAATCGGGCATCTTGGACCATGAAAAACTACCACCGGCATTCACTGTCAAAATAGGTAACAATTTATACGAGCCGTTGATAGTTCCATTCACACGCTGATAATTGGTGGAAATAATCTGACCATCTTCTGAATAGTATCCCAAAGATGAAGAAAATGTTCCTTTGTCATTACCTCCCGACAGATTCAAATAATGATCTTGGGTAAACGCGGCATTACGGAAAGTCAGGTCATGCAGTTCACCGGCATGATTTCTAAAAATCAAAGTTTTATCAGGATCTGTAGGGTCCGCCATAAATTGCCATCCTTCATTCAATAAATGCTTGTTGGCCTCTGTCATGAAAGCCAGATCCACTCCGGAGTTAACTCCAAAACCTTTCTGGTTCTCCATACTTGTACCGCCATTGGTACGCTGCCATCCCAAACGTTGATAATACAAATAGTCACCGGCATCCAGATATTTATATCCTTCACGCGCAAAGTTCACACCGCCTTTGAACTTGTAAGTAATCTGTGTTCTGCCTTCCACCCCTTTCTTGGTTGTCACCAGAATCACACCATTATTGGCACGGGCACCATAAATAGCTGTGGAAGCCGCATCTTTCAACACCTGTATGGATTCAATATCCGAAGGATTGATATCATCCATGGAACGCACAAGGCCATCCACCACGACCAACGGACCTTCCAGATTCTTGTTTATGGAAGCACCACCACGCAAAACGATATTGGGCGAACTACCCGGTTTACCCGAAGTATTTGTCACACGCAGCCCACTGACAGTCCCCTGCAAGGATTGGGCCGCATTACTCATAGCCGCATTCTGCAACACTTTATCGTCCAACTTCGAAATAGAGTTCGTCATCAACGAACGTTTCTGACTCATTCCATAACCGGTCACCACGACCTCATCCAGCATTTCAGCATCTTCTTTTAAAACAACCTTGTAGGTGTTTGACGCCCCCACTACAATTTGCTGTGTTTTGTAGCCTATATAACTTACCTCCAGTTTCGCCCCCACAGGCACTTGGATAGTAAAGTTACCATCGACATCAGTTATTGTACCATTTGTTGTCCCTATCTCCAGGACACTCGCTCCGATAATGGGTTCACCGGTGGCATCTACCACCACCCCGTTACTGCTTTTGTTTGCGCCATCATGTTTATTGCAAAACAGAGGCATACGATAAAAAGAGAGCTTTCTTCATGAA
>ENA-OPYU01000073-OPYU01000073.1-human-gut-metagenome-genome-assembly--contig:-NODE-73-length-34781-cov-5.543025_pt1 | contig 34781 bp, 34 predicted proteins | sample MGYA00242637_ERZ504482 | MGnify/ENA primary metagenome ERZ504482 (study PRJEB26092, sample SAMD00036237) | human gut metagenome | host: Homo sapiens | study: EMG produced TPA metagenomics assembly of... | reverse complement strand
AAAGTTGGACTGCGGGATGGTCGGGACTTGAGGTTAGCATGCGCTATTAGCGCCGGGCGATCTAGCCACTAATAGTCAAACGATTTTGACCAATCCCGGTCACCGAACGATGGCCGCCGTGCCTCCCCGCCGCCGCTACGCCGTTGGTGCCAACACCGGCGTTAGGAGAGCCATTGAGGTGAACAAGAGACAAGATGACCTACAGGAGATTATAGATGCGACGCTCCGGGAAATGGCCGCGGAGGGGGCGACGGGTTCGACCCATTGGCAGTTTAGCCCCCGCTGCAAATTGACCATTTGTGCTGGCTGCATTCTATTTTTCCTTCTTTTTTAAGTACTTGACTATATGTAGACCAGTCCTTATCCGTAATACCAAGTTCATCTTTAATTTTTCGCTTTGTATTAATGCCATCGCTAATTGCTGCGAGGATTTTCTCTTCGATATCAACCGTTTTTCCAGGCCCCTTTTGTATGGTATTAATCGCCAAGACCAATGAATTAAGCCTAATGACGCCTCGCGCTGTCAAATCAAATTCCTTACCATCGGATGTAACGGTTCCATCCTCAAAAATAAACACAAAACGCTCTAATGTGTCGGTTTTAAATGCAAAACGACCATGCGCGAGAGCATTTCTTATGTGATAAAACAAACTCATGTATTTGCTCGTATTGCCCTTCGAATTAACTTTCACAAACGCCATGCGCTGATCATCAACATTTTCGTAAAAATACTCATCTAAGTTTAGCTTTTTGCAGGTGCCCTCTAATTCTTTCTTGCTTCTTACCGCAAGCATCACATCGACATCCCTGCGACTAAATATAGCTTGATTTAGAGAAGTCTTTAAGCTTCGAATCCCTACCCAAGGGGCGGGCGCCCATTTATCAATCTCATTATTATTACGATTACTCTGACCAGGGCAGGGAGACTCAATCAGGAAAAAAGTGAACTACACGCATCCAATTAGAGTCTTCCAGAACCTGTTGCGGCAGGGGCTCGTTTAACCATGAAGTTCGAAGTATTGCCATGTCTACCTCCAGCTACAGCTTTGTAATCAACATCCCAATGCATTTCTCGACATTAGCAAAAATACTCCCGTACGAAAGGCTTCTTAAGAGTCTCAAGCATTTCAATCTGTCGTTTCATGTCAAATCGCATCTTTATATTCCTATCGTAAGTTATATCGAGAATTATCGGTTTATATAAACATGTATAAGCTTATCGCGGAATATCGTTTGTTTCGACCCGCTAAATCCAACATATCGAGACAGGCAATTACCGCAGGATAGAAAGCTGTTACACCCGTAAAAGTCATCGGTTCGTTCTAACAGACATGTTGATTGACCCATTACCCACTGCTTGAGGGAAATCGACCCCAACATGGTAAAGTAGTCGCAACAGGCAACCATGGAGGAACAATGCTCAGCATTCACTACGGCGACAGAGACGATGTGATTTATGACACGTCAACATTCTTTGATTACAGCTATTCTCCCTCTTGGCTGCAAGATCCCCTGTCACAGCGCATTATCAAATCTATTGATAGTGGCACTGTTCTTGGCGCAAACGCAATTGACACCAAGGTGCTTGGCGTTATTCCGCCAGAGAAACTATCAACGGGCACCAAAACACTTCTACTGATGCTCTTTATGCCTCAAAACCTCTACAACGCCTCAACCTGCGGAGATAATTGCGCCTATTGGATCTTGCGCATCGCCTCCAAACATGACATCACCATCAACCTCTACCATATGATGGATTTTGGCAAAGCGCGTTTTACAGCCCGTGTCATCAATTCCGGACAGATTGTTCATACCATGGATGAGCTTGTCCTTATCTCGGCAAAATGTCTGAGGGAGGCTCGAGCATGAGAGGGGAATACCAGCTGACCGTAAGGACCAATAAAGTTCAGGTCGAACTCACCATTCGCCGAAACCTCACCATCATCCAAGGCAAAAGCGCAACAGGCAAAACCACCCTGTTAGACAGCCTCCGTGCATACGAAAACCTGGGGGCCCAAAGCGGGATTATCGTTAATTGCGCAGCCCCCTGCCGCGTCATCGGCGGCAAAGATTGGGAAGCGCAACTCGGCCGCATCGATAACAGCATCGTGTTTGTGGACGATACGCAAAAATTTCGTAAGGAGCCATGCATTCCAGCATGCAGCTCGACACAGTTCCAACTACTACGTCATCGTCGCGAGGGACGAATTGCCCCAGCTCCCCTATAGCGTGGATGAGATCTATGGCCTCAAAAACACCAACAGGGCCACAACAAAATTTCCTGTCTACACACGCACGTACACTTCTATCTACCGCATTTACGGAGACGAGCTCTACGATGGAGATCGGCCAGAAGAAGTCATCGTCGAAGACAGCAATAGCCGGCTATGAGTTCTTTAAAGTCCTGTGCGCCAAAAGTAAAATTCGCTGCGTAAGTGCCGGTGGCAAATCAAACATATACAAAACCGCTCTGAGCTCCCCAGCCCGAAAAATTGCTCGTAATTGCAGATGGGGCCGCTTTTGGGCCCGAGATGCCCTATGTCTATTCGCTCAGAAGATTTAAGGAGATCGAGCTCTTTTTTGCCGGAATCGTTTGAATGGCTTGTGCTGAGATCGGGACTCTTCAACGATGTCGAAACGCAAGACATGCTCCTTCATCCTGCCGATTTCATCGACTGCGAGAAGTTCTTCAGTTGGGAACAGTTCTTTACTAAACAGCTAAGGGAACTGACCAGAGACAGCTACCTAGCCTATAGAAAAGAAGCTCTCAATCCCTCCTACCTACAGCAACATGAGCTCAACACGATTGCTGAATCGCTACCCAAACTCGGAATCACTCCGCGCTAGATCGAGAAATACTCGCCCTCAGCGGATAAGTTCGGCCCCAACCACGGATCGCCCGTCAAGAAGAACTCCGGCCAGCGCTGAATGAACAGTGCCTGTTCACGTTTCCAGCGGCGCAGCTTTTCCTCGTTGGCCTCTTCCCTGCCGCGCGAGGTGAACTCGTAGTGGTACAGCTCGGCATAGGGCGTAAAGATGGTGCGGTAGCCCGCCTCCCACACGCGCAGGCAAAAGTCTGCGTCGTTAAAGCCAACAGCGAATTCCTCGGTATAGCCTCCGACTTGCTCAAATACGTCGCGTCGGACCATCTGGCAGGCGCCCGTTACGGCGCTAAAGTTACTCGGGCGAACGGCGCGCTTATAGTAGCCCTCGCGCTTTGCCGAGAAGTCCTGGTTGGCATGGGCAAGTGCGCCACGCACGCCAACCAAAATGCCGGCATGCTGCACCAGATGATCGGCAAAGTAGAGTTTGGCGCCCACCACTCCCGCATCGGGACGCTGCAGATAGCTCATCATCTCTTCGATAAAGTCCGGGCTTATAACCTCGGTATCGTTGTTGAGCAGCAACAGGTAGTCGCCCTTAGCGTGCTCCACACCAAAATTGATGATCTGAGAGTAATTGAACTCGCCCGGCCAGTACACAACGCGCGCGATGCCCTTGCCTCCTGATGCTGAAGCCACGCGTTCCGGCAGGGTTTCGTAATACGCAAACGTATCCGGGGCTTCGCTGTTGTTCTCCACCAAGACGATCTCATAGTTGGCATACGTGGCCTTCTGGGCAATCGACATCACACAGGCATCGAGCGTCTCAACGTGGTCCTTGGTGGGAATCACAATGCTCACCAGCGGCGCAGGCTCCGGCAGCGCATAGCGCATGCGATAGACAAACGGCATCTCGGTCTCCTCGACCGTTCCGCAAATGCCCAGCTCGTTAAAGTGACGCTGCAGCGCAAGGCGCCCGGCTTCAATAGCATACGGCTTGCTATCGGCAGAGCCATCGGCGGTCGACCCCGGATGAACGCGCCAGTGATACAGCACGTGCGCAACATGCTCAAACCGTGCGCCCGCCGAAAGGCAGCGAAGCGTCAGGTCGTAGTCCTGGGCACCCACAACGTCTTCTGGGGACGTGCCAATACGATTGATTAGCGCCTTCTCCACCATCAGGAAATGCGTCACGCAGTTATGGCTATAGAGCAGGTCGACGTTGAGCTGCGTCTTAAAGACAGGCTGACCCCACTCCCCCGTTTTCTGGAACATGTCCTCGTCGCAGAACAGGACCTGGGGACGCTCGCCCTCGGCCGCCTTATCCAGCGCGGAAACATACTGGAATAACGCGTCCGGTTCCAGAATGTCGTCATGGTCCAAGAACGCGACGTAGTCGCCCATCGCTTGCTCAATACCTGCGTTGGTGTTGACCACAATGCCGCCGTTGCCGGGAAGCTCGATGCGACGGATGCGCTCGTCGTTGGCACCTGCCGCAAGGGTGGCCACCGCGTCCCATTCGGGCGAGGCGTCCATAAGCAGCAATTCCCAGTTGTCATAGCTCTGGGCTTGCACCGATTCCAGCAGCTCGCGCAGGTAGACCCGATCAGACTTGTAGCACGGCACCACAATGCTCACGAGCGGTCTATAGGCAAAGGCCGCCGAAGCGACACGCTGGCACGCCAAATCGCCCGGCTTTGCGCGATGCTGCTCAAACCAACGTCGATAAGCTGCGTCGTCTGCACGCGCGTCCTTCATACGGTTCCAGCTGTCGTCGACCATGCCGTTGTACAGGCGACCATCCATGGCGCAAAACCCGCTTTGGATCCGCTCTGTGGGATCGCTCACGATCGCGACAAAATCTCGTATATCCTGAGGCATCTCAACACTCAGATACGATTTATTGATGCGGCATCCGTTCTGCTGCGGAACATCGACCTGCGATTCAAACACATGCACGGTAACATCGATGGCATTCATATGCGTATCGAAGATCTGGAGCTCAGGCGCGCACTGGGGGTCTCCCGCCCAGGTAACCTCATAGCGCCACACCGCGCCGACGTCTGCCGGCAAATAGCGAATGGCATCGATCTCGTAGCGGCCGCAGTGTTCGCCACGCTGCGCATCGCGGATAAGCGCGCACAGCGCAGGCTTTGCTTTGTAGTTAATCTTGGATTCCAATTTGGCCACGCGGCTATCGAGACGAATAGAGCCCAACCTTTGGCCACCGGATGCAAAAACGGCATCCATCGACGAGCCATCCAAAAACGGAAGCACCAAAACGGCGAGCTCGCGCTCGTAATCGGAAACAGAAGGGCATAGCGCCAGCACACGGCCATGATCGACCGGGAGCACCAGTGACGGCAAACAAGAACCGCTCGTAGTCGCATGGGCAAACGCCTGAGAGGCCTCCCGCTCAATAAGCGCGGCGACATCCTGACCGGCAAAACGAAGCAGCACAAAAAGACGGCCCTGGCTGCGGCAAAGTGCCAAACGCTTGATACTCATCTACACTTCTCGCTTTCCCAGGGCGTTCGCTGCCACGCGCTTGCAGGCACCCAGGCGCCCAAACCTCAAGACATCGTAATCGAACATGAGCTTTTTGCACGCACGGACATTGGGGGCCTTGCTGGTAAGCGCCGCACGCACCATAGCAGCAACAGAAGGAGCGCATTGTGCGAGCGCAGCATCGCTGCCCACGGCAGAACCGGCAAGCGCCGTGGCAACGGCAGCAAACACCTTGCCGCAATCCGTACTCAACAGCCTGAGCGCATCGTACAGCACCAGATCGCAGAGGAAGTACGCCAGGTCATCGGCATGCTGAGCATCGAGACCGTCGCGCTGCCAGTCAGCCAGCACCGCAGAGTAAATCTTCACGTGCTCCAGCAGACGCGTCTCGTCGTCGTAGCGCATGGTGTCCATGAGCGAACCCTTGCGCGCCACGCGGTAATCATACAGCTTGTTCGAGATAAGCGCGGTCTTGTGCGAACGACCGTACACGGCAAAATCGAAGACCTGGTCCTCGCCATACTTAACGGTTTCGTCGAACACGATCCCGTTGCCCAGCAAAACTCACGCTTGCAGGCGGTGCGCCATGCAAACGGGCGAGATGCTTCCTTAAACAGTAGGTCGGAGCTATAGCCTTCAAACGACACATCGCGCGGGCTCAGCACATAGTTAAGCCACGGATACCCCGCCTCAAGCGGATACGGATTCGCGCCAAAGGTCAAAACGTCGCAGTCCTCGCGCTCAAAGGCATCGACGATCACGCGGCATGCATCGGGCGTAAATCGGTCGTCGGAATCCAAAAACGCAACGATAGGCGCCGTGGACGCGGCGATGCCTGCATTACGCGCACTCGACAGGCCGCCGTTCTCCTTATCGACCAGCGTAAAGCGCGCGTCCTTTTCGCAATAGGCAGCCGCAATATCGCGCGAGCCGTCCGGCGAGCCATCGTTGACCAGCACGCCTTCCCAATCGGGCATGTCCTGCGCAAGCAGGGAGTCCAGGCACCAGGCCAGGCACTCCTCCACTTTATAGATGGGAACGACAACGGAAATCTTGGGGGTAGCCATAGTCACTCGCTCCTACTGTGCGGCCGGAACGTCATCGGGGTGCGGGTTGTCGCCGTAGGTGCACTGATACGTCAGCACACGCCAGACCAGCGGCAGGCCGCCAATCTTAAAGTAATGCTTAAACGTATTGAGCTTGCCCGGCTTCTTAAAGTCAAAGCGCGAATCGATATAGGCGCGGGGCGACTTGACCATCAGGCGCAAGTCGGTCTCGCCACGCGGATCAAACAGCGACAGATCAAAGCGACCGGCATCCCAGTCGGCCTTGAGCTCGGACGAGGCTTTCTTCCAAAACTGCTCGCGCAGTTCATCGACCAGGCGCTCATCGTTCCAACGGTACGTATCGACCTTCATGCGCATTAAAATACCCTGAAGCTGAGCCTTAAGCTCGGGGCGTTCATCCAAAAAGCGCTGCATCTCGGCGTATTCGTCGCACACGCAAAATACCTTGTTGGGCGAATTAACGGAGCTCTTCTCGTTGTCTTGGCGATAGCACAAAATGGGGTCCGCAATAAACGCGGCGCGCTCGGCGCAAGCCCAAACCTTAAAGTTAAAGCCTGCGTCCTGATACGAGGCACCCGGCGTGGGAAGGAACCGAATCTGATTGCCGTTGAGGAACTCGCGCCGATAGATAGCCGACCAAATGGAAGGTTTGCGGTAGAAGATGCCCGGGCGATCGACGGGGCGATACGCGGCGCCCGTCATATGCTCGTCGATAATTCCAAACAGCTCACGGCGCTCGCTGGGCGCAGACCAGTACAGGTAAAAGTCGCCCTTAACGACATCGGCATGCTCAGCATCGGCCTTGGCGACCAGCTTTTGGAGCGAATCCTCAAACATGAAGTCGTCGGACTCAAGGATGCCCACGTACTCGCCGCGCGCCATCTCCAGGCCGCGGTTCATCGAGTCACCGTAGCCGCTGTTGGCCTTGTCGATCATCTTTACACGGGAGTCGCGCTCCATGTACTCGCGGATAATCGCCGGCGAGCTGTCGGTCGACCCGTCGTTGATACAGATAATCTCGATGTCCTCGAGCGTCTGTGCCACGGCGGAATCGAGGCACTCGCGCAGGTAGCGTTCGACATTGCAAATAGGGACAAGCAGCGAAACTTTAGGGGTATCAGAGTTCTGCAAGAGAACCTCCTGTTGAATAGCGTGTAACAGGGTTATTTTAGCAGCCGAGTTGCGGCGGGCGACAACGCTTGGAATTAGATAAAGCGCTCCAGGCAAGCTTTGAGACCGCGAGTCGAAAGATAGAACAGCGTGGCGTCTGCCATCGAAACGCCCGAGGTCGCCACAACGAGCTTGTGGGCAACACGGCGAACGGCGCCCTTAGCAGGCATATCCGCCCACGCCGTTCCCAAAAACGTCGCGAGGTCCATGTTGACGCGAGCCGCCACGCGATGGAAGTCATCGGCATCCAAACGCGCCAGGTCGAACACAATTAGGTCCAAAATCCAAGTTATCAGCTCGCCGGGACACAGGTCTAAAAGACCGTAGGCCGCCCAGTCCTCCAAGACCTCCTCGAGCATCCTCATGTGGGCGTCAAGCTTTTTGGCGCGAGCCTCGGCACTGTTGAACTCGTGCGTCGCCGATTCGCTCTCCATCACGTAGTGGTAGAACTTGTCCGGCATGACGACGGTCCTGCGGGCAAGCGCATAAGCCGCAAATTGGAAGACGACGTCCTCGCCCAAAGCCAAACCGGGGGCGAAGCGAATGCCTTCGCGATTGAGCAGCTCGCGCGAAAAAGCCGCACGGCAGGCATAGGGCTGCGCATTCGAATGGAACAGCAGTTGGGGATCACGGGCGCCGAAGGTACCAGCTTTGGGGCTCATGAGTTGCTGGACGCGTTTGGGGGCAGCATCGGCAGGTTCACAGACGCCGCCAAAAACGGCGGCCTCGGCATCTGCAGACTCCATGGCATGCAGCACGCGCTCGACCGTCTGGGCATCAATGTAATCGTCAGCGTCCACAAAGAAGACGGTCTCGCCCTCGGCGGCATCGATACCGGCATTTCGAGCGCACGAGACGCCCGCGTTTTCCTGGTCAATCACCAGTACGCGATCGTCGGCCTGCGCGATCAGGTGCAACACGTTCAACGAATCATCAGTCGAACCGTCGTTGACGCAGACAACCTGAATCGAGCGCTCGGACTGGGCCAGCAGCGAATCGAGGCATCGCTGAATGGAGCGCGCAGAGTTGTAAACGGGAACGACAATGGTAGCTTTAGGACACGAGGCCTCTCCCATGCCGACCTACCCCCTCAGCGATTCGAAGAGGAAGGCGGCGACCACGCCTGGACCTCCAACCGAGGCGTAATACTTAGCACGCCCCAAGGCACCATCCGTCGCAAAACTCGGATGCTCGTCAACCCAGCCCTCAGGATCTTTGAGGATGGCAGCGAGATTCGCGCGCTTCCACGGCTTGAGGTCGTCAAGCGAAAAGTCCCCGGCGTCCAAGGCCGCTTGGAACTCCTTGGCCATCTGAACCAGGAACTCCTTATAGAACTTAGGCGCCAGGCGCACGTAGTTCCACATGTACGAATCGTACTTAATGAGCTGATTGAACTTGAGCATGCGCGCGACATCGCCGCATACGTGGTCGCGGGCATAATCCTCACGAATCCAACGCTCAATCTCGGCATACTCGGTATTGACGCAAAAGACCTTAGCCGAAGAATTGACCGAGGAGTTCTCGTTGTCCTGACGATACGAAAGCACGGCATCGTGCAGGTAAACGGCCTTGTCGGCGCAGGCAATCACCTTAAAGGCAAACGACGTGTCCTGAAAGGATGCTCCCGGAGTCGGCAAGAACTTGATGCCGTTGCGCTCAAGAAAATCGCGACGGTACACAGCCGACCAAATCGACGGCTTTTGCTTAAAGAACTGCGTCGTGTCGCTCGGGTGCACCGGCTTGCCGCAGTCCTTGGCCTTAAACATCTCGTGCAGCGAACGGCGCTCCTCCGGCTTCGACCAATATAGGTCAAAATTCGCCTTCGCAAAGTCGGCATTATTGCTATCGGCGGCCGAGACAAGCTTTTCGAGTGCGTCGGGCGCCATAAAGTCATCGGACTCCAAGATGCCAACGTACTTGCCACGCGCCATCTCCAGACCGTGGTTCATCGAGTCGCCGTAGCCGCTGTTGGCCTTGTCGATCATCTTGACGCGCCTATCGCGCTCCATATACTCGCGGATAATCGCCGGCGAGTTGTCGGTCGACCCGTCGTTAATGCAGATGATCTCAATATCCTTGAGCGTCTGCGCCAGGGCGGAATCGAGGCACTCGCGCAGGTAGCGCTGAACATTGTAAATGGGAATAAGCAGCGACAGAACAGGGCTGCCAGAGGCGTTAGTAGACAAATGTGCTCCTTAGGAAATACCTGTCGTTTCATGGTATCAAAGGGTCAGCGCGCCAGCGGGCGTTTATATAATCTATGGAGCTCGCAGAGGCAAACCGATAAGAAAGGACGTCATGCAGCCCAAAGCCGCACGCAACATACCCATCGAAGCCTTACGCTTGGTCGCGGTCGCCGGCATCGCGGTGTTCCACACCTTTCAGTGGACCTTCCAAGCCGTCTGCGTCGGCGCCGTGGAATATGCCCCACTTGCGATGTTCCCCTATTCCGGCGTACTCGGTTTTATTAACTTGCTTGGCTGCTGGGCCAACGAGGTCTTCTTTATGATCTCGGGCTATTTTCTCATCGCTTCGGCCGCGCGTGCTTGGGACGGTGGAGCAACGTGGAAGTCGCAAATGCAACGGACGGCGCAGCGCCTTGGCAAGGTCATTATGCCCACTGCGTTTTATTGCCTCGTGGCGCTCGCGTGGTCCACGGTCGTCTCACCCATTCCCGATGTTACCCTCAATACGCACTACTGGTACACGCTAGGCCTTGAGTTTATCTGGGTCTATGCCGCCACGGTCTTCATGGCGCCATGGTTTGGACTGGCTAAGAGTCGACTCCCCCAGAAAACCTACAAGACGACGGTCATCGCCGTTGGCATCCTCGCATTTGTTGTTAACGGGTATTTAGCCGCTATGAGTGCGACAAGCGCCGGCGAGTTTTCTTGGCTGCAGAAGCTCATGAGCGCTACCACGTACGTAGTCGCGTTTTTGATCGGCGGACTGCTCCGCGACGTAACCGGCGCCATGGATTCGGACAAGGCGGGCGCCTTGGGCACGCGGTCGCTCGCAGCGGTTTTGGTGCTCGCCACCATCCTGGAAGGAGCACTCTCCTTCACCGGCAACCTCACGGCGATGGCAGTCCTCTCCTACAAATCAACCTCGTTGATCTCGTTTGCCCTCGCTGCCGCCTCTCTGCTCTTTGCGGCGACCCGGCGCAGTGCCTCAGGCAATCCACGGACCGCAGGTGTCATCGTCACCTTATCGACCGCCACGCTTGGTTTCTATGTGATGCAGTCGCTCACCAGTAGCCTGTGGCGTCCCGTCTTCAATACGTTGCTCGCAAACATACTGATCAGCCAAAACAGCCCGGCAGCTATATGTATCGTCACAGGCACCGTCATTAGCATCGTCTTTGCCCTGACGCTTCTCATCATCGATGCTGCTAGAAGCCTTATCGCTCGCAAGCTCAAGCGGCAATAGGCACGCTACTGCCAGACGCGGCAACCACCACACCCGTGACAGGTTCCTGCGTTTTATTCAAAGCTTGCCGCCAAGGTGCGCCGAGCCTTTACAATAGGACAGTCCCAAGGACGTATTCGATAGCTTCCGCGCTGCACTCGCCCGCCGCGCGTGAAAGGATATATTGCCCCATGCCTTCAACCCTTCCCGCTCCCATCGATAAGCTCGCCATTGTCGTCGTTACGTACAAGCGCCAGGAACTCCTGGCCAACTTGTTCGACTCCATGACCGAGCTAACGGCAGCGCCCTGGCGCATCGTGATTGTCGATAACGAGAATTCGCGCGAGACCGAGGCCATGTGCACCGCATTCAACGAGCGCCTGGCCAACCTGTGGGGCATCGACACCGAGCAGCCCGACGCGCAGGGCGGCACCGACCGTGTCATCTACGCCCCGCAGCTCAAAAACGGCGGCGGTGCGGGCGGCTTCTCCGCCGGCACTAAATGCGCCTACGACCTGGGCGCTCAGTGGTTCTGGGTGATGGACGACGATGTGCTCGTCATCCCCGAAGGCATCGAGCTTCTTGCCAAGTGGACCGACCGCTACGATGTCATCCAGGGTTCGCGCCTGGACTTTGACGGCGGCGCCTTCTTTTGGCAGTACCAGCTCATCCTTTCGCTCGGCATCCCTAACCCCATCGCCAAGTGGGATCTGGGTCCCGAGGGCTACCGCGCCATGAACCAGCTGTGCTTTGAGGGCGGCATGTTCTCGCGACGCGTGGTCGACAAGATTGGCCTGCCCGACGCGCGCTTCTTTATCTACGGCGACGATGCCTGCTACGGCTACGTAGCCAGCCAGCACTTCCCCGCCGCCGTTGTGGCCGACGTGGTGCTCAAGCGCGCCCGCGCCGTCTCTAACTGGGACATCGCCGGCAAGCGCCAGCTCAACTCCACGAGCGACACCAACCGCTACTACATCATGCGCAACCGCGGTTATCTGGCCCGCTACATGCAAATCTACGGCGACTATCACCCCGTGCTGTTCCGTCTGGGCAACGCCGCGACCTTCTGCAAGGAGTTCATTCGCCTGGCAGCCGTTGACAAGTGCTTTAAGACCGGTATTCCGGCGCTGCGCCGTGGCATGAAGGACGCCCGCAAGATCATCAAGGACCCCGACTGGAAGCCCATGCCGCCCATGAAGGACACCGAGTAACGGAAGCCGGAAACACCTCGGCGCTTAAAGCCGCTGGCACACCGTAGCCACATGCTGCCCATCAAAACCGAACCCCCAGCGCATGCGACCCACGCCGGGGCGCGGTACACGGATTTCGTCGATGCCGTCGCGCTCTATGTCGAGTAGCGACTGCACGGCCAGCAATTCCAGTCCCAGCGCATCCACATCGGGGTCATACATCAAGTTAATCGTTATCAGCGGGCGCTCGTCCAGCATGCCAATCGTATCTGCTACGTCGAACACAGCACCCGTAGGGAAAACCTGGATGTCCCAGCGACCTGCGCCACACTTTCGCCTCGAGGCAGGATTGGCATAGCCCGGTAAGCCAAAGCAGAGCCCCTGCAAGAGCAGATGATATGGCAGCGGCTTATCTGGGTCGGTCTCACCGATTCCCGCATCCCCCAGGATGCGGCTTAGCGCCCGCCTCACGGTATCCTCGTTCCCACGGCACAGCCCGTCGCGAAACGCATCGACGTCTCGAATGTCTTCGGCAGCGCACTCAAACCACTCAACAATCACTAGACGCAAGGCCTGTCTAAGCTCGTTATTGGGCAATCGCAAAGCACGGAGGCGATTGCCATGCTCTGGCTCCTCAGTCATATCCGTCGTGAGAAAACCGGACAGATACAGCGCTGTCCACATGCCATCGTCAGGCGAGACATCTGGCTCTGCAGTGCCCAAACAAAGCGGGACCTCAGCGCACCCATGGGCCTCGAGCAAATCAAACAAGACCGAAAGGCGGTCGAGATTCCACCCGGCAACTACCCTACTCAGGCAATCCGCATACCCATACAGATCGGCGCGCACAGGCGCCGTGCAGCCTCGGTCCAGAAAACCGATCACGCGCGCCGGACTCGAACAATAGACCCTGCCAAACCGATATCCCTCGAGCCATTCACGCGCATCATCAAGGTATTCCTCGCGCCCAGCATGATTCAACAGAGCCTGGACCTCGGCATCCGAAAAGCCGAACCAACGGTCACACCACGTCGAAAGCGGCGTCGACAGACAATACGAACAACTGCGCGAAGAAAGCGCCGCTTCGGCAGGACCGGGACACTCCCCCATCAGACACGTCAGCCGCAACGAATCGCGCGCAGTGGCAATGGCGTCGAACAGCACGCGATCGAATAGCCCTGCCGGATCGGCGTCGGAAGCGTCCCTCGCGCTCGCACGGCGAGACCACGCCGCATCGTACCCATCAACGAGCAATACAACCTGCTCATCGCAGGCCATCTCCAGCAGCTCAATGAGCACACCGAGCACCGAGTCAACCTCGTCCGCGCTCGCCACGCCACGCGCAACACGTTCGATGTGACGCACCTTATCTCGAGCTAAATCAGGAGCCTCCAAGAGCGCCAACAAGCGAGCGCACTCGCCCGAAAGGGCATCGCGCACGACGTCGGCAATAGCGGCACCACGCCTCGCAGCGCCAGAAAAGTCCAGCGATATCACCGGATAGCAAGCATATTCATCCCGATAGCGCCCACCGTCTGCATCCCAAATCTGAGCATTGGCAAACAAACGCTGATCAGCGCGACCAACCGCTGGACGCTCCAGAAAAGCCCTGAGCGTCGACAAGTTCATGCTTTTGCCAAAACCCTCGGGTCGACAGCACACCACAACGGACGCGTCGCAGTCCAACACATCGGCAATAAACATGGTCTTGTCGACCAGCGTGCAGCAACCAAGAGCCTCCGCATAGTCGTGCATGCCAATGGGCAAAGCCGCATCGTCGGCACAGCCGATCAAACGCACGCCAAAGCCAGCAGCACAATCAACATTTGCCTGTTCAGACACCAAAACGTTCCCCCTAAATCGCAGCACGATGCCAATTGTAATGACCGCATCGCATGTACCGATGTCGCCGCGCAAACATATCGGGCAACGGTAGTAACAAGAGGTGTGAGGGGGCACAATTAATCGTTGCACAACAAAACGGGGCCCGATACATTCGCACCGGACCCCGTCCCGACTATTTAGTTATCTGGCAACTGAGAGCCTACTCCCCCGAGTCGTCCTCCCCAGAAGCCTTCTTCTGCTGATCGAGCTTATGCTTACCACTTACGATAGACGTAGCGCCCAGCGTGGCCAAGCTCGCGCTGGCAAGGCTCGCCATAACGATAAGGTCGCCCGTCTTGGGCATGTTACCGCCAGATGACTTGGTCGTTGTAGTCGTCGTGGTTGTAGTGGTCACCGTCTTGGAGTCATTTTGCTCTTGGGCCTGGTTGTCAGCACCGCTCTTGTCGTCGTCTTCGGGCTGTTTCTTTTCGCCCTCGGTCTTGCTCTCGCCCTTCTTCTGAGCAGATTTGTCGTCCTTCTCCTCAGAGCTAGAACCCTTATCAGATTCGGTCTTCTCGGAAGCCTTGTCCTTGGAGTCGCCCTTTGCGGCCTCGGTCTTTTCCGTGGAAACCTGATCAGAGTTGTCCTTGTTCTGGGCCGAGCCGTTATTGACGCCAGCCATCAGCGAAGAACCCAGCGTAGAACCAAGCTGCTCGGAGAAAGAAGGCTTCTTGTCCGGCGAAGCAACGGGAGCGTCCGGCGCTTTATTCGAGTCGTCCTTGGAAGCATCGGAATCAGGGGTTGCGTCAGAGCCGGAGCCGTTGTTAGAGCCGGTGTCAACGAACGAATCGCTCGAGCCGGTGGATGAGTTAGAGGTGTCAGCGTCGGTCGAACCAGAAGCGTCGCTGTCCGTATTGCCGGCAGAGCTTGAAGACGAATCGCCCGCAGCAGAGCCGTTCGAATTGGAGCCGTTCGAGGTAGAGCCGTCGTTGGTAGTGCCACCAGCAGAGCCATTACCGTCAGCATCGGTCGAGGGCGCATCCATCCTGTCATCGTTGGCATCGTCACTCGAGTCGTCATTCGAATCAGGTGTCGGCGAGGGCGCCGGTGTGGACTCGGGCTGCACGGGCGTCGCGGCGGCAGCCTCGTCCTCAGCGATATAAACCAAGCAGTCCTTTAGCTCGTTGCGGTAGCGGTTCTTCCAGCCTTCATGATACTGGGGCTGGCTCGAATACTTGGTCGCCACGTTGTTGACCACGCTATTGGAGAGCGCCGTCACAAACTCGCGGTCGGACATATCGTTGGAAAGATTCGCCCAGCGGAAAAAGTCCCTGCAGCCACCGGTGCCGCACATGTTGGTGATGCTCCACACCATGCCCTTGACGCAATCGGCGCGGCCCGAAATATCAATGCCCAGGCCGCTCTTGAGCCACGCCTCGGTCACCGCATAGTACGAGTTGTACGCATAGGCATCTTGAAGTGCTGAGAACTCAACAGGATCGGTGTTGTACGCACCTTGGAAGGCATCCTGCGCGATATGGCCCAGCTCGGTAAATTGGCCGTTCTCGTACATGGCATTGCTCGCGTTGGAAATCTCGCTGCCGCGATCAATCGCATCCTTGAGCATGCTGTATTTTTCGGGGTTGTAGTTGTAGGCCTGCTTCATAAACGGAATGAGCGACCAACGGCGGTCGAACTGGTAATAGCCCAGCGCGTTATAACCGTCGCCATACGAAAAGCCCTGGTTGTAGTTGCCATGGCTCTCGTACTTGGTAAAGTACTTCATCTCGGGAGTCACGTTTACAAACGAAACGCCCTGGACCGACCTCAGCACGCCCGAGAAGGACTGCTGGGTGTAGAGGCCTTTGTCGATATCGGTGGCATCCGAGGCAACGCCCGGCGTGGGTTCCTCGGCAGCGGCGGGCGCGGGCGCGGTAACGGCGCTAAACGAAAGCGCCAGCGTCAGGCCCGCGACAATAGCAGAATGCTTGGGCTGCATAAGATCCTCCCTGCATTGGTGTAGTTAAAGTGCAGTTTGCAAAGATAAAACTAAGTATTGCAGCTCGCCCGTTGTTGCACAACAGCCCCTCGGTAAACGGCAACAACCCTCCGCGAAATCTTAAGGAATTAAACAAACTGGTCGTCGGGCGCCATCAGAAGCTCGCCGTATCGCTCCATCAGCCCGTCCCTCAACTGACAGAAAGCGGGGATATAGACGTTCAAGATGCGCTGAATCAAATCTTGAGCGAGCTTGTTGTCGTAGATATGGACGTTCGTATTGCGGTCTCTGAGCATGTCTAGCCAGGCCGCCTCATCAATAAAGTCGTAGAATCGGTACGACTCCTTCACGATGGCACGAGGAGACCCCGACGCGGCAAGCGTGGCGCCCTCATACTCGAGCAGACGCTTAAGGAGCTTCCAGCTCAGTTCAAATTGAAGATTGAACTTATTAATCAATCCACTCTGAACAAAATCATTGTTGAGATCCTGATTGGGCGCATCCTCAAGATTCGCCAAGGCGCTAACAAAGTTCTCATATTTTTTCATACAGAATCACACCATCCCTGGCAATCTCATCGAGCAATTGCTGCGAGAGGGACTCGTCGAGATTGACGACATCTACATCTAAAAGAGTATCAAGATGTTCCTCGATCAAATATGAGAAACGGCCGAAATCCCGGCAACCTGCTACGGCGATGTCAATATCGCTCTTGGGCAAGTTGTCGCCTCGAGCACGAGAACCAAACAACACGACCTTCTCGGCGTCACATTCCCGAGCAAAAACTTCGATTTGCTTGTACACCTTGTCGAGAGATGCCATTTGCACCCCTACAGCTTAATGTCAAAGTTGATCTCGGGGACGGCGGCCAAGTCGGCCAACGTCACGCCGTCGACGTACTTTTCGATCACGTCGTCCAGGCCGCGCCAGAACTTGACGGTCGAGCAAAGATCGCTGCGAGTGCAGCTGTTGTCGATGCCATCGCACGCCACTGGAGCCGTGCTGCCCTCGACGGCGCGCAGGATGTCGCCGGCACGCACCTCGGCTGGATCCTTGGCCATCATGTAGCCGCCGCCCTTGCCGCGCACGCTTTTAAGCAGGCCCGCCTTCATGAGCGGACGGACCAGCTGCTCCAGATACTTTTGCGAGATATGCTCGCGGTCGGCGACCTCGCGCAGGGCAATCTTGCCCTCGGCGTCACCAAGCGCTGCGATATAGATCATCAGCCGGAGGGCATAGCGGCCCTTAGAAGAAATGAGCATACCTACCCTCCCATCGCATCTGGGACAACATAACCAGCTTTGTTTGTCCCAAATCTTAAGTAAATGGGACAAACACAACAGGTTATTTTGTCCCAGAATTTGAAAAGTCGAGTGGATTAGTCGGGTTTTCCCTTGACTAACGCCGAACCCATAGTAACTTTATTCCGAGAAGATTCCTAGGGTTTAGCACACCTATGAGTACACCATACACAGAGAGGTACAGCATGAGCGCAAATCCGCTGCTTTCCATCGAAGGTCTGATCGCCTCCGTGGACGAGAAGACCATCCTCCACAACGTCAGCCTTAACGTCGCCGCCGGCGAGACCCATGTGCTGATGGGACCCAACGGCGCCGGCAAGTCCACCCTCGGCCACCTGGTCATGGGCGACCCCGTCTACACGGTCAACGACGGCCGTATCGTCTTTGACGGCCAGGACATCACCGAGCTCACCACCGACAAGCGTTCGCGCGCCGGCCTGTTCCTGAGCTTCCAGGCCCCGGTCGAGATCCCAGGCGTGCCGCTGTCGAGCTTTTTGCGTGCCAGCATCGCCGGCCGTCCCGGCCTGGAGATGAAGGGCAAGGAATTCCGCCGTCGCGTCAAGGAGCTCGCGGCCGAGCTCAACATGGATACCGCCTACCTCAACCGTGAGCTGGGCGTGGGCTTCTCGGGCGGCGAGAAGAAGAAAGTCGAGATGCTCCAGCTTTTGCTGTTGCAGCCCAAGCTCGCCATCTTGGACGAGACTGACTCCGGCCTGGACGTCGACGCCCTTTCCACCGTCAGCCATGGCATGGACGCCTACCGCAAGAGCTGCGACGGCTCCATGCTCATCATCACGCACAACACGCGCATCCTGGAGCACCTGGATGTCGACCGCGTCCACGTTATGGTCAAGGGCCACATCGTACGCGAGGACGACGCCTCGCTGATCCCCTGGATCGACAAGAACGGTTTTGAGACCTTCGAGCGCGAGGCCGCCGAGCAGCGCGCCCAGGCCGAGGCCGCCGCTACCGAGCAGCAGGCGTAAAGGGGCGACGCAATGACCAAGAACCGCACCGAGGTCGCGGACATCGACCGCAGCCTCTACGACTTCACCTATGGCGAGGAGGGATTCGAGCGCCTCGACGCCGGCATCACGCCCGACATCGTTCGCGAGATCAGCGCCAAGAAGGAAGAGCCGCAGTGGATGCTCGACCTGCGCTTAAAGTCCCTCGAGATCTTCAATCGTTTTCCCGACCCGACGTGGGGCCCCTCCATCGAGGGCCTGGACATGGACAACATCGTCACCTACGTCAAGCCCAACACCGACCAAAAGCACGACTGGGAGTCGGTGCCCGACGACATCAAGAACACCTTTGAGCGCCTGGGCATCCCCGAGGCCGAGCGCAGCTACCTGGCAGGCGTCGGCGCGCAGTACGACTCCGAGCTGGTCTACCACAACATGCAGGACACGGCGTCCAAGATGGGCATCGTCTATTCCGGCATCGAGGAGGCCCTGCACGACCCGCAGTGGGAGCCGCTCATCCACGAGAAGTTTATGACGCTCATCCCGCCCACCGACCACAAGTTTGCGGCCCTGCACGGCGCCGTATGGTCGGGCGGCTCGTTTGTCTACGTGCCCAAGGGCACCAAGTTGGACTTCCCGCTGCAGAGTTACTTCCGCCTTAACGCCAAGGGCGCCGGCCAGTTTGAGCACACGCTTATCATCGTCGAGGACGACGCTGACCTGCACTTTATCGAGGGCTGCTCCGCGCCCAAGTACAACGTGGCCAACCTCCACGCCGGCGCCGTCGAGCTCTTTGTGGGCAAGCGCGCGCACCTGCGCTACTCGACCATCGAGAACTGGTCCAAGAACATGTACAACCTCAACACCAAGCGTGCGCGCGTGGACGAGGATGGCGACATCGAATGGATCAGCGGCTCCTTCGGCAGCCACGTGGGCTACCTCTACCCCATGAGCGTGCTCAGCGGACGCCGCGCCCGCTCGAGCTTTACCGGCATTACCTTTGCCGGCGCCGGCCAGAACCTGGATACCGGCTGCAAGGTCGTGCTCAACGCGCCCGATACTTCGGCAACCGTCGAGACCAAGGGCATCTCCAAGAGTGGCGGCATTCAGACCTTCCGCAGCTCTATTGTGGCGACACCCAAGGCCGAGGGCTCCAAGGCAACCGTGAGCTGCCAGTCGCTGATGCTCGACGACCAAAGCCGCTCCGACACTATTCCGGCCATGGACATCCGCGCCGAAGAACGTCGACATCGGCCACGAGGCCACCATCGGCCGCATCGGCGACGATAAGGTGTTCTACCTGATGAGCCGCGGTATCTCGGAGGAAGAAGCCCGTACCATGATCGTCAACGGCTTTGCCAACCCGGTCTCCAAGGAGCTACCGCTGGAGTACGCCGTCGAGATGAACAACCTGATCAAGCTCGAGATGGAAGGAGCGATCGGATAATGAAACAGACCACGAACACCGCTGCTACCACCCTTGAGCAGGTCAATGCGATGCCGGCTGCCACATGGGGCTGGCTGAAGATGAACCAGACCAAGCTCGAGCTCTCTGACGAGCTTGCCGCCGCTCCCGCCGAGACCGTTAAGGTTGAGGGCTTGGACGAGCAATTTGCTGGCGTGGCAGACGCGTTCGACGCCGCCATGGACGCCATGGCCGAGCGCTTCCCCGAGCGCCGCGCCTCCGCGCCCGGCGATGCCGCCGACCGCGCCCGTATCACGCCCGAGACCGAGCTCGACGTGCCCGCCACCTCCATCTACCAGGCCGGCGCCATCAAGCTCGAGGAGGAGCTCTCCCCTGCCGAGGCCTTCGAGACTGGCATGGGCGAGGCTGCCTACACCTACCTGGCCGACCACGCCACCAAGCGCGTCGTCATCGATGTGCCCGCATACAAGCACGCCACGGTTACCGTGCGCGTGAGTGGCGTCGACGCTGCCGCGGCCATCGCCGCCATCGATGTCGTCGCCCGTCCGCAGGCAACGCTCGACCTGCGCATAGCCCTGGACTCCCCCGTTGCCGGCCAAGGCGTCGTGGGCTCCGTGCTACGTGTGTGCGCCCACGAGTACGCCACCGCCAACGTGACCTGCACGCAGACGCTCGACGATAGCTGGATCGCGCTCGACGACACCGGCCTGTTCCTGGACGAGGGCGCGCGCGTCAACGTGCAGCACACCGTTCTGGGTGCCGGCGCCAGCGCCACCGGCCTTGCCGGCGACCTGCTGGGCGATACCGCCAAGGTCACCATCGATACTGATTACTTGGGCGCCCGAGAGCAGGTGCGCGACTTTAACTACGAGCTGCGCCACCGCGGTCGCAAGACCGAGTGCGAGATCGACGCCAACGGCGTGCTGACCGGCACGTCCAAGAAGGTCTACCGCGGCACCATCGACCTCGTGCACGGCTGCAAGGGTGCAACCGGCACCGAGCGCGAGACGGTGCTTTTGGCCAACAAGGGCGTCGACAACAAGACCGTTCCCGTCATTCTCTGCGACGAGGACGACGTCGCCGGCAACCACGGCGCCACCATCGGTCACGTCCGCGACGAGCAGCTGTTCTACCTCGCCTGCCGCGGCCTTGACCAAAACGCCGCCGAGGACCTGTTCATCCGCGCCAAGCTGGAGGACGCCGCACTTTCCACCACCGACGAGCGCACCCGCGCCGCCGTCGTCCGCCTAGGCAACAACCTGATCGACAACTTTGAAGAGGAGCTCGCATGATCGACACCGAGCACGTTAAATGCGACACCTGTACTGCCCCCGAGCCCATGGAGCTCGACGCCAGCGACGAGGCTTCGCGCGGCTGGCCCACCGTGGACATCGAGACCAACCCCTACAAGGGCCAGTTCCCGCTGTTCCAGCAGCACCCCGAGATCGCCTTCCTCGATAGCGCCGCCACCGCGCAGCGCCCCGCCTGCGTGCTCGACGCCGAGCGCGACTTCTACCAGCGTATGAACGCCAACCCCTGCGCGGCCTGTACTCGCTGTCCGTCGAGGCCACCGATGCCATCGCGAAGGTCCGCCAGCAGATCGCCGACCTCATCGGCGCCGCCCAGGCCAACGAGGTCGTCTTCACCCGCAACACGAGCGAGTCGCTCAACCTGGTCGCCAAGAGCTTTGCACCCACGGTGCTCGAGCCCGGTGACGAGGTCGTCATCACCATCATGGAGCACCACTCCAACCTGATTCCGTGGCAGCAGGTCTGCCGCGAGACCGGCGCCAAGCTCGTCTACCTCTACCCTACCAAGACCGGCCAGCTCACCACCGAGGAGGTTCTTGCCAAGGTTGGTCCCAAGACCAAGATTCTGGCCGTGGGTCAGGTTTCTAACGTGCTGGGCGTCGAGAACCCGGTCAAGAACCTCGGCAAGCTTGTGCACAAGTACGGCGGCTATCTGGTCGTCGACGGCGCACAGTCGCTGCCGCACATGCCGGTCGATGTGGCCGACCTGGGAGCCGACTTCTTTGCCTTTAGCGCGCACAAGGCCATGGGCCCCATGGGCGTCGGCGTGCTGTGGGGCAAGATGGACCTGCTGAACGCCATGCCGCCCATGCTCACCGGCGGCGAGATGATCGATTCGGTCACCGAGCAGGACGCCGTCTGGGCGCCCGTCCCCGAGAAGTTCGAGGCCGGCACGCAGGACGCCGCCGGCATCTTCGCCACGGGCGCCGCCCTTAATTACCTAGTCAACACGGTGGGTTACGAGAACATCCAGGCCCGCGAGCAGGCACTCGTCCACTACCTGATGGGCGAGCTCATGCAGCTCGACTTTGTCCAGATCATCGGCTCCATCTATTGGGACAACCACCACGGCGTCGTGAGCTTTAACGTCAAGGGCATCCACCCGCACGACGTCGCGAGCATCATGGATATGGACGGCGTCTGCATTCGCGCCGGTCACCACTGTGCACAGCCGCTGCTCACCTGGCTGGGCGTCGAGAACCTCGCCTGCTGCCGCGCCAGCGTGGCCTTCTACAACGACAAGGCCGACATCGACAAGTTCATCGCCGGCCTGCATCACGTTTGGAGCACGTTCAATGGGTAATCTGTACACCTCCACCACATTTATGGAGCACAACTCGCACCCCGACTATAAGTACGAGATGGAGGCTCCCACGCACGAGCACGACGGCATCAACCCCAGCTGCGGCGACGAGCTCACCTTGCAGCTGCGTGTCGAGAAGGGCGTGATCGAGGAGGCCTCCTTTACCGGTCATGGCTGCGCCATCAGCCAGGCCAGCGCCGACATCATGGCCGACCTCATCACCGGCGAGACCGTCGAGGAAGCTCACCGCTTGGCAGAGCTCTTCCTCGCCATGATCCGCGGCGAGAAGCTCTCCGAGGACGACCTGGAAGACCTGGACGAAGCCGCCCAGCTCCAGGACATCTCGCACATGCCCGCCCGCGTCAAATGCGCCGAGCTCGCCTGGCGCACCCTCGACGGCATGCTCGAGGGGCAAAATAATCAGTAATAGTTGTCTCAAATCTGAAGAATTAAGTTGGCCGAATCGCTTAACTTTCGCGATTCGGCCATTTTCTTTTCTACCTTTATTTAGAGCCCTCAGCCTGCGCGTCCACCTGCGTATAAGCGCGCACAATGCGAGAAACGGTGCTTTTGCCAATCCCCGTATACCGCTCAATCTGGCGCACCGTAAAACCGGCATCGTGCAATCCGAGAATTACACTGTTGCGCTGCGCCGACGGCGCGGCTTTAACCCCGTGGAGCGGAGCCCCGAGCCCCTGCGCTAACTTTTCTGCAAAGGCGTGCCGCTCCCACTCCGTCTCTTCCATATCGAGCATCGCCGCCTCGCCGCCGTCGGGCGTCGAAAGCGAATAGGCAATAAAAGCCTTGGCAGAACCAAAAAGCTCAAGCACGCAAGACGGGTCGGAAAATCCCCTCGTGGCATCCGCCGCGTCACTGTCGTAAGCGCGTAGATACTCGGTAAAGCTGCTCCACGGATAGCGCTCGATTAAGCTGATGCCAGCCTCCTGCGGACTGGCGTGCACGGAGCGAATAGCCTCCATCACCTGCCAGTCGGTATCGAGCGAGCGGCGCTCAAAACGTTCACGAAAGAGGCAGCCCGCGCGCCCAGTGCGCTTATTGAACCGACGAGCGTACGTCAAAAGCAGACGTTGCATCGCCGCGCTCATCGTGTCCTCATAGTCCGAGAGTACCAGATCCGCGTAGTCGCTCATGAGACACCACGCCACGACCGTCACGCCGGCATCGCGGCAGCAGTCGCGCATCAGCTTCAAAAACTCCCACCGGTCGTCATCGGTCTCAAAGATTGGCTGCTTACAGTTACCGCGAACACAAACATGGTAAAAGCCGGTAATCGTCTTCCACACGCGCTGCATGGGGCTCCCTTCGCCGGGATCTGCTTGCCATCAAATACACCACGATTGAAACGTGCCATCAAAACATTCACGCAAAATGGCACCCATCAACGGTAAAAGGCGGCAAACCGACGGCGAACGGCATAAGACCACAGGTCAGGCAACGCAAGCTTGCTAAAAACTAGCCATATGCTTGACCAGAACCGAACCCCTTCAACGGACCGCACAACCGCAAGCAGTTCAGTTAAATCGCTTCAATTGAAAGTTCCGCGCTTCTCGCTACGAAAACTGAGCCGTTCGCCGAATATTCCGTGCATTTCGCGGTATTATAGGGGCTGCATGTCATGTCCCTTTCGAAGGGTCGCCCCGGCAAATCGCCAGCCCACGAGCCCCCCAGACGGGCACGCCAACACGATAGAGAGGAGAGGCATGCAGTACTCACAGGAAGTGGAGAACATGTGCCCCGTTGCCAAGGGTGCATACCACGGCCCCGCACCCATCCCCGAGGAGGGCAAGTGGGTCCAGGCTAAGGAGATTTCCGACATCTCCGGTCTTACGCACGGTGTGGGTTGGTGCGCACCCCAGCAGGGCGCCTGCAAGCTCACGCTGAACGTCAAGGACGGCATCATCGAGGAGGCCCTCGTTGAGACCATCGGCTGCTCGGGCATGACCCACTCTGCCGCCATGGCTTCCGAGATCCTTCCCGGCAAGACCATCCTCGAGGCCCTCAACACCGACCTCGTCTGCGACGCCATCAACGTTGCTATGCGCGAGATCTTCCTGCAGATCGTTTACGGCCGCAGCCAGACCGCGTTCTCCGAGGGCGGCCTGCCCGTGGGCGCCTCCCTCGACGACCTCGGCAAGGGCCTTCGCTCTCAGGTCGGCACCATGTTCGGCACCAAGGCCAAGGGCGCTCGTTACCTCGAGCTCGCTCAGGGCTACGTCACCCGCATGGCTCTCAACGACAAGAACGAGATCATCGCTTTCGAGTTCCTGAACCTCGGCAAGTTCACCGACGCCGTCAAGGCCGGCAAGACCCCCGAGGAGGCCATCGCTGGCGCTATGGGCCACTATGGTCAGTGGGAGAACGCTGCCAAGTACATCGACCCGCGCACCGACGAGGAGACTCACTCCGTCGCCAGCGTGTTCCCGGTTCACGAGTAGAAAGGGAGGGAAATAACTATGACTGTTACGTTCGAAGGTTACGAGCGCCGCGCTGACAAGATCAACAAGTGCCTCGCCGACAACGGCATCGCCTCCCTCGAGGAAGCTCTGCAGATCTGCACCGACAAGGGCTTCAACCCGCGTGAGATCGTCAACAACACCCAGTCCATCGCCTTCCAGAACGCCGAGTGGGCCTACACCCTCGGTTGCGCTCTCGCTGTCAAGCGTGGCGCCAAGTCCGCTTCTGAGGCTGCCGCCATCATCGGCGAGGGCATCCAGGCCTTCACCGTCCCCGGCTCCGTCGCTGAGGACCGCAAGGTCGGTCTGGGCCACGGCAACCTGGGCGCTATGCTGCTCTCCGACGACACCGAGTGCTTCGCCTTCCTGGCCGGCCACGAGTCCTTCGCTGCCGCTGAGGGCGCCATCGGTCTGGCTCTGAACGCCAACAAGGCTCGTAAGAAGCCGCTGCGCGTTATCCTCAACGGTCTGGGCAAGGACGCCGCCCAGATCATCGCCCGTATCAACGGCTTCACCTATGTGAAGACCCAGTTCGACTACTACACGGGCGAGCTCAAGGTCGTCGAGACCATCCCCTACTCCGATGGTCCCCGCGCTGCCGTTAACTGCTACGGCTCCGACGACGTCCGCGAGGGCGTTGCCATCATGTGGCACGAGAACGTCGACATCTCGATCACCGGTAACTCCACCAACCCCACGCGCTTCCAGCACCCCGTCGCTGGCACCTACAAGAAGGAGCGCATCGAGGCTGGCAAGAAGTACTTCTCCGTCGCTTCTGGTGGCGGCACTGGCCGTACCCTGCACCCGGACAACATGGGCGCCGGCCCTGCCTCTTACGGCATGACCGACACCATGGGCCGTATGCACTCCGACGCCCAGTTCGCCGGTTCTTCCTCCGTGCCTGCGCACGTTGACATGATGGGTCTCATCGGCATGGGCAACAACCCCATGGTCGGTGCCACCGTCGCTTGCGCTGTCGCCGTCGAGGAGGCCCTCAAGGCCTAATCGCGCCCGCGCGATGCTCAGATAGTTGAGCTTTGGAGCCGCTACCTTTCGAGGTAGCGGCTCTTTTTGTTTGCGCTGGCGCTGGGTAGCTAATGCCGGTATATCAGCTGGGGCGAAATACGAGATGTGAAGAGATGGAGCGTCAGAGCGTCCATGACGCCCACCTGCCATATTTGCCCTTTACCGATTTGCCGAGTCTTTGCGGCCCCATTGCCGATCACCCATGCGACAATGCGCCGGACGAGAAAGGAATCCGATGGAATCGACTGATGTACTGGTAATTGGATCTGGCATTGCGGGCCTTTGTGCCGCCATCGAAGCGGCACGCACGGGCGCAACCGTCGCTGTGGCAAGCGCCGGCAAGACTATGAGTGGATCGAGCTTCTTCCCCGGAACCTGGGGCCTGGGGCTTATCGGACCCGTTAACGAAGACGATGAACAGGACCTCATCGACACCATCCAGACCGTCGGCGGCGGTGTCGCCGACCCCGAGCTTGTCCAGACGTTTGTCTACGGCATTCCTCAAGCAATTGAATGGCTCGAGCAAGACCTGGGCGTTGAGCTCCAGCGTCCGCAAAGCGCTGAGAGCGCTCAGCAAAAGCAGTTTATCCCCTGCTTTGACCACAAAACGCGCATGTGGCGCGGCCTCACCCGCAAGCCCCTTGAGGACGCTCTGACAGCCCGGATCGAGTCGCTCGGCATTCGCCTGCTCCCCCGACATGAGCTTATCGACCTTGTTGGGGACACGAACGGCAGAATCATCGGAACCGTGCTCTACGACCTCACCGAAGATCGAATCGTGCCCTTTGCTGCCAAGGCCACGATCATCGCAGCCGGTGGCACAGGCGGCCTGTTCGAGCGCAGCCTTACGTCGGCTGATGTGCTCAGCTCCTCGCAGGCCATCGCACTGGCGCACGGCGCATCGCTTACTAATATAGAGTTCATGCAAATGATGCCCGGCTTCATCGAGCCCAGGCGTAACTTGGTCTTCAACGAGAAAACCTGGCGCTACGTACATGTAGACCAGCCGGCAGATATTGCCGACGACAAGCTGGACAACCTGCTCGAGCAGCGCTCTGGATATGGTCCTTTCACGTCACGCTTGGCCTCCCGCGCTATCGATCTTGCCATCGATCAGGCAGGCGCCGAAGGCCTGGCGCTCCGCTACGACTTCCCCCGCGAGGATGTCCCAGAGTTTGTGCAGACCTTTGCCACCTGGCTGCAAGACGAGCACGGCATCGCCCCGACTGACGAGATGCGCGTTGCAATGTATGCCCACGCCGCTAACGGCGGCATCAAGATCGATAAGACCGCGTACACGGGCGTTGAGGGCCTCTACGCTTGCGGCGAGGCGACAGGCGGCATGCACGGAGCCGACCGCATTGGTGGCTTATCAAGTGCCAACGGCATCGTATTCGGACGCATCGCAGGCGCATCGGCAGCCCTTGCAGCACAGAAAGAGCCTGAGGCAGCACTGAAGGCGGATATCGCCCTCCCCCAGTACGGCATAGCCGCAACAGATGCCGAACGCCTGACACAAAGCCTTAAGCACACGATGAGCACCTATTGCATGATCAACCGAACCGAGGCTGGCCTATCCGCAGCACTGCAAGAGCTTGAAGGTCTGAGGACCGAGTCTGAAGCCTTGAACATGGCAGACGCCCAGGACAGCCAAATCGCGGCCCTCGCTCGCCTTCAATCGCAAATTAAGCTGGCAACCGAGATGGTCAAAGCCATGCGCAAGCGAACCGAAAGTCTCGGATCGCACTATCGAGCGGACTAAGCTGAGCACCCATCTAAAGCAGAACACAACTAATCGATATCTATGGGCCCCGTGAGCTCGAGGTGGCACGGGGCCTATTCGTGTCCGCACGGCAGCGTATCCTAATTCTGAATACAGAGCGGGCAAAGCCCGCACAGACAATAGACCAGCGAGGAGGAGATATGGACAGTAGTGATATCGAGAAGTGGCGTGTCAAACTTGATAGCTACGCCAATGTGGAAGACGGCGTTGAGTATTGGCTCGCACGCGATTTAATGGAACCCATGGGGTACACTCGATGGGAGAACTTCGCCGAAGTTGTTAAGAGGGCAAAAGTCTCGTGCGAAACAAACAAAACTCCAGTTGATTCCCATTTTCGTGATACCACGAAAATGGTAACTGCCGGTGTCGCCGCTCGCGCGGTTAAAGACTACAAACGTACGCGCTATGCATGCTATTTAATCGCACAGAACGGAGATTCAAACAAGCCAGAGATCGCACTCGCCCAGGCATACTTTGCCGTGCAGACGCGCCGCCAAGAGCTCATAGAGCAGCGCTTCGCAGAGATTCAGCGCTTGCAGGCGCGCCACTCGCTATCCGATTCAGAGAAACAGCTCTCGGGTATTGCGTTCAAACGCGGCGTGGACTCCAAAGGATTCGCGATCATCAAGTCGAAGGGCGATGAGGCGTTATTCGGCGGCAGAAGCACGGCGGAAATGAAGCAGCAGCTCGGCGTACCCAAGAGCGCGGCATTGGCGGACAGGTTAGCCGATGTCCTCATCAAAGCAAAGGACCTTACGAACTCGATGACGGCCTTCAACGCCGAGGAACACGACCTGTACGGCCTGGACCAGATCAAGCAAGAGCACGTCGAGAACAACACAAGCGTGCGTGGCAGCCTCATTGACCGCGGAATTGTCCCCGAGAACCTACCGCCTGCCGAGGATACAAAAAAGCTCGAGCGTCGCGTGAAGGCAGACGAGAAGAAACTCAAGGAGGGTACTGACGGTTTTACCGATCCCCAGGGTAAGCTCGATCTGTGAAAGCGGCTGTGCCCTTTCGGGTTCGACCCCATGAAAGGTCAACAAAAAAAGCGACCAGCCGAAGCCAATCGCTTTACAATGCTTTGGTGGGCCGTCAGGGGGTCGAACCCTGGACCTTGGGATTAAGAGTCCCCTGCTCTACCAACTGAGCTAACGACCCAAAGCTAAAGTCCGTTATGGCGGACTTTAGAGGAGATATCGTGTGGTGGGCCGTCAGGGGGTCGAACCCTGGACCTTGGGATTAAGAGTCCCCTGCTCTACCAACTGAGCTAACGACCCGATATCAACACGAAGCAAGAACTGGGGTGGGTAAAGGGACTCGAACCCTCGACCTACGGGACCACAACCCGTCGCTCTAGCCAACTGAGCTACACCCACCGTGTCCTGTGCGCTTCGCGCTCGACTATTATTGCAAGGAACGCCACGCGATGCAAGCCCCAATTTTCAAGAATTTTGAAAAGAGTTTTTCGAGCCTTGATTGTTATTTTCATTGCAACAGCCTCAGGACTCAGCGCAACGCGTTGCGCTGAGTCCTGAGGCGCGAATCCGGGTAGGCAACCCCAGAGGGGCCGGAATCCCCCGGCCCTCGATGGAGGGAGGCCGGCATGTCCAGACCGCGACCGTCCGGAAGGTCGTACGGGAGGCTCACGAGGCACGAGCGGGACACGGTCCAGAGGATGCTGGAGCGCAGGGCGTCGTGCAGGGAGATCGCGAGGGAGCTGGGCAGGTCGCCCCCGACGGTGAGCGCCGAGGTGGCGTCGCACAGGTTCGTGACGGCGCCGAAGTCCAGGCGCGGCGAGCGCGTCGACGGCTCGGCCGACCTGTCGGCGGCCTGCCCGCGCCTGGCGGCGTGGCCGCGATGCTGCAACGGGTGCGGCCGGTACCGCGCGATCGGCTGCAAGCGGCCGACCCCCACGTCTTCTACGAGACCCGGGCCGCGCAGCTGTGCGCCGACTCGGTCCTCGTCTCGTCCAGGCGCGGGATAGACGTCGACGAGCCCGCCGCGGCGGCCAGGCTGGAGGCGATAAGGGACTGCCTGCGCCAGGGGGCTGTCGCCCGAGCAGATGGCGGCGCGCAACGGCGGCCCGGTGGACCTGTCGCCGTCGACCATCTACCGCTGGGTCTCGGCGGGCTACGACGGCATGACCAACATGGAGCTCAGGCGCAAGGTCGGCTACAGGCCGAGGAAGCGCGCCGCGGGCCCGGGCGGCGACGCGCCACTCCGCCCGCAGGTCGCATGCCGCGTTCCTCGCCCTCCGGGGAGGACGCGTGCGCCGCGGCCTGGGAGATGGACACCGTCGAGGCGCCCGGGAGGACTCGACCTGCCTGCTCACGCTGCTCCACCGCCCCCAGCAGGCTCCAGCTCGCGCTGCCGCTCGAGGCGAAGGACTCGGCGAGCGTGGAGGCGGCGCTGGAGGGCGTGCGCTCGGTGCTGGGCGCCGACGGCATGGGGAGGGTCTTCCGCGCCGTGCTCACCGACAACGGCGCGGAGTTCTCCGACGAGGCGGCGATCGCGGCGCTGCTCGGCGAGGGGCCCGGCGAGACGAGGCTGTTCTACTGCGACCCGCGCCGCAGCGACCAGAAGGGCGCCTGCGAGCGAAACCACGTCGAGATAAGGAAGCTGCTGCCCAAGGGCGCCGGGCTCAGGTTCGACCGGCTCGCCCCGGCCGACCTGGCGCTGGCCATGTCGCACGCGAACTCCGAGCCCCGCGGCGCGCTCGGCTTCTCGACGCCCGCCCGCGCCTTCAGGGCGATGCTCGGGGAGGACGCGGCGGCGCTGCTGGACGCCTACGGCGTGGGGGTACGTGGCGCTCGTCGATCTCGACCTGACGCCGGGCCTCATCGAGAGGGCGCGCGCAGAGAGGGGCGATGCCCCGGCTGGCCTAGCCTAAGGGCGAAAACGGAATAGACGGACCGACCGTCCGGCTGAGTCTGGGAAGAGGTGCCAGGCGGCGGGCGGAGCATGGCCACCGGACCCATCGAAACACATCTCCACCGTTCCTTCAACTGGGAAAACGGCGCCCCCGGACCCCAGGAGGGGCCGCGGGGGCGTTCGGCTAACTGCGGGAATGGCCTATTCGCTCAATGTGTTCGGCTGAGATCGGAAATCAACCAGAGATTTTTCGATGACCATTTTCGAGCAAATCCCACCGGTTTCATGGGAGTAAACTTGCCCCACTGCAAATCCTCGAAAGGACCGTCTTGAAAGAACTCTCCAACCGCACGGCAAGATTTACCGATTCGGTCATCCGCCGCATGACACGCATCTCCAATAAGTGCGGCGCTGTCAATCTCTCGCAGGGCTTCCCCGACTTCGATCCCCCGGCGCAGCTGCTCGATAGCCTCAGCGCCATCGCCAGCGACCCCAAGCCGCTCTATCACCAGTACTCCATTACCTGGGGCTCCCAGGCCATGCGCGAGGCGCTCGCCGCCAAACAAGAGCACTTTACAGGCATGCCGGTGAACCCCAACGAGAATATCGTAGTCACCTGCGGCTCCACCGAGGCCATGATGGCCGCCATGATGACGGTCACCAACCCCGGCGACAAGGTCGTCATCTTCTCGCCGTTCTACGAGAACTACGGCGCCGACACAATCCTTTCAGGTGCCGAGCCCATCTACGTGCCGCTCAACCCGCCCACATTCGACTTTGACCGCGAGACACTCGAGGCGGCCTTCCGCGACAATGACCCCAAGGCCATCGTCCTGTGCAACCCTTCCAACCCCTGCGGCAAGGTCTTTACGCGCGAGGAGCTCACCTTTATCGCCGACCTCTGCAAAAAGTACGACGCCTACTGCATTACCGACGAGGTATACGAGCACATCGTCTACGCGCCCCACGAGCACGTCTATATGGCCACGCTGCCCGGCATGTTCGAGCGAACCATCAGCTGCAGTTCGCTGTCTAAGACGTACTCCATCACCGGCTGGCGCCTGGGCTACACCATCGCCCCTGCCGAGATCACCGAGCGCATCAAGAAGGTCCACGACTTCCTCACCGTGGGTGCCGCCGCTCCCCTGCAGGAAGCTGTCGTCACCGCCCTCAACTTCGACGACAGCTATTACGATGAGGTCCTTGACCTCTATACCGCCAAACGCGACCTGTTCTGCCAGGGACTCGACAGTATCGGTCTTGAGCATAACGTGCCGCAGGGCGCCTACTACGTCATGATGGACATCTCTGAGTTTGGCTATGACAGCGACCTCGAATTCTGTGAGGACCTCGCGTCTAAAGTGGGCGTGGGCGCAGTGCCCGGCTCGAGCTTCTTCCGCGAGCCCGTCAACCATCTGATTCGTTTCCACTTTGCCAAGCGAGACGAGACGCTTAACGCGGCACTGGAGAACCTCAAGTCGCTACGTGATAAAATCAAGCCGCGCGGGTAAGGACGGCCCGGCAACTAAGCAACCAAAGAAGCCTCGCACCGCCCGCCGCGTTGCGAGGCTTCTTTCTATAGCGCTTTCTTAAATGGTTTAGAGCTCTATACTTTAGTCACGGAGCAACTCGTCCCAGAGAGAGGAATACTATGGCAGAACAGCAGCTTATCGGAGCGCTCGAGGCCGGCGGCACCAAGATGGTCTGCGCCACGGGCTATGCAGACGGCACGGTCCTGGAGCGTGAGCAGATCGCGACCACGACCCCGCAGGAGACCGTTGAGGCCGTCAACGCATGGTTTGCCGACAAGGGCATCGCCGCGCTGGGCATTGGCGCCTTTGGCCCTACCGCAGTCAACCCCGCCTCGCCCCAATACGGCAAGATCCTGGAGACGCCCAAAACGGCATGGCGCTACTTTGACCTGCTGGGCACCATCCAAAACGAGCTCAATATTCCCTGCGGCTACGACACCGACGTCAACGTCGCCTGCCTGGGCGAGGTCACCTTTGGTTGCGCCCAGGGCCTCACTGACGTTGTGTATCTGACCATCGGTACCGGCGTGGGCGCCGGCGTGCTCTCGGGCGGTAAGCTCGTGCACGGCATGATGCATCCCGAAGCCGGCCACATCTTGGTCGCGCGCGACCCGCGCGACACCATCGGCGAGCATAGCGCCTGCCCCTTCCACGACAACTGCCTAGAGGGCCTCATCGCAGGCCCCGGCGTTAAAAAGCGCTGGGATGGCAAGAGCGCCGGTGACATGGCCGATGACCCGGAGGCCATGGACCTGCTCGCAGGCTATCTGGCACAGGCGCTCATGACCTACACGCTGTGCTACGCACCGCAAAAGATCATCATCGGTGGCGGCGTGGCCGACCACACCCCCATCGTGCCGCTCGCGCGCAAGAAGTGCGCCGAAATGCTCAACGGCTATATCGTCACGCCCGAGGTCAACGACATCGATAACTACATCGTCAACAACAGCCTCGAGGGCAAGCAGGGCATTATGGGCTGCCTGGCCCTGGGCGCACAGGCGCTTCAGTAGCAGACGCACCCACAGGGCATGGCGCGCCCGGCAAATCCGACCTACGGAACGATGCCACCACACCTCATATAAGCCCCTCAAATAAAAAGGGCCGCCTAGGACCAAACAATACGTCCTAGACGGCCATTTTTGGCGCATATCAGCGACCGTAAGAGATATCGGAGCACAACGCCTGTTGCCGCTCCACAGCAGTCGATTATCACATCGGTGATCATGCCGGCGCGTCCCGGCACAAAGAGCTGAATCGTCTCGTCGATCGAGGGAATCAGCAGCAGGAACACCACCGTGGGCAGCAGCACGTCAAAGGTGCGCCGGCCCTCAAAATCAAAGGTATGAGTTGCCAAGATGCCGAGCACCATATACTCGGTAAAATGCGCGCACTTGCGAACAACAAAGTTGGTCACCCATTCATATGGAAGTCCCACGCCGTGCAGGAAACCGCGGACAGCTTCCATGACCGTCAGGCTCAACGAGCCCGACCCCGAGCCGGGAACCAGCGAATTGCCCCAGATCAAGAGCGCCATCAGGCAGGTCACGACCGCCCATTTTCGATTGATCTTAACCATGCAGAAGTTATGCCTCCGCGCGGAGCGGCGCGAAGCTGGCGGTACCGCCCTCGATAACGCTCAGATAGGCACGGCCCGTACGCTTGGCGGTAGAGGACTGCAGGCGCTCGATCTCTTCCTCGAGGATCTGATTGACGCGCTCGTGACGACGATTTTCCATAATGCCGGCGGCAATAGCCTCGGCCCGCTCGATGCTCTCGCGCGAGATGCGGGCGGTATCCTCGGGGAACACAGCGCTGTGACGGCCGACATAGGCGGGGGCAGCAGGCTGAGGAGCAGCGACGGGAGCGGGCGCTGCAACAGGAGCGGGCTCGTCAATCTCATCCAGAATCGCGGTGGCGGCGGCCCACATGTCCTCGTGGCCCGAGTAATCGGCCATGGGAACATCAACCTCGAGCGAGGCGTCCGGAAGGTCGCCGGTGTCGATGCGATCTTGGGCATCAATCGATGCGGTGATGGCTGCTGGCTCATCGAGGTCATCGAGATCGATGTCCGCGGCACCGGAGATGATAGGCATGCTGGCGAGGCTTGCGTTGTACGGCGCAGCCTCAGCCGCCTGCTGCTGAGCAGGAGCGCCCCAAAGCGAGCTTTCGGCGGCACGGCGGGCGGCATCGGCCTCCTCGTCCGCGGTCATGGCTTCATCAACGTACGAATTATCGGTAGAAGCGTTCGTGTCCGCCGAGGTAGCGCTGTAGGCGTTATTGGCTGCCGCGTTGGCAACGAGTGCCACGAAAGCCGCCGTGCTGCCCGCAGGGGCGGCCTGGGAACCCGACACGGCACGCGCCGCGGCGGCGATGTCGTCGCGATTGAAGGAGCCGGTCTGCCCGCCATTGGTGAGCTCGTCGATGGCGACTTGATAGACGTCGCGCGAGTGTGCAGGGTCGCAGCTCACCGGCGAATCGTCGTCGAGCATGCTGTCGATCATAGACCAAGCCTCGTCCTCGTCCATAGCATCTGCGGCTCGAGCGATGGTAGGGGACACCCATCATCGGCATGACGGCGCTGGAACGCACCAGTCAGGCCGGGCAAAGGAATGCCGAGGTAGACTGCTCCGCCTGAGTCTGAGAAGCAGAAGCCGCAGCGTAAGGAGTCGCATCCTGCTGCTGGGCTGGAATCGAGGCTGTCTTGAACTCGCTTTGATGCTGATTGAGATTTTGGCGGCACCGCCCCATGGCATCGGGGCCTGGAACAGACGCTCTTCACGCTGCGCACGATACTCGGAG
>ENA-OPYU01000072-OPYU01000072.1-human-gut-metagenome-genome-assembly--contig:-NODE-72-length-34828-cov-3.247025_pt1 | contig 34828 bp, 40 predicted proteins | sample MGYA00242637_ERZ504482 | MGnify/ENA primary metagenome ERZ504482 (study PRJEB26092, sample SAMD00036237) | human gut metagenome | host: Homo sapiens | study: EMG produced TPA metagenomics assembly of... | reverse complement strand
ATTCTTACGTCATATCAAGGCTCATTCAATCGTGGTAAATTCGTGGTAAAATGAGTGCTTTCCTATATTTCAAAATGCTTGAAAGTATAGTGTTTATGCGGATAATCAAAATCAGATATAAAATTTTAAATAACTTCTTCAAATTTTATCTTATCACCTGTATAGTTGTCGGAATTAAGTGATATTTTTCGATGTGAACTCAATATTTGAATTTATCGAATCAAGTGACATTGCAAAGGAAACGGCAATATTTTTGAGAAGTTTTTCCAGTGAAAAGACAGAGTGGTGCAGCGTACTTCCGTTGTTGAAATCTGAAAGTTCATTGAGCAGGTTACACATAAATTCAATATCTTCGATTGCCTGAGACCAACCGTGAAAGTTAATAACTTCAGGATGCTGTATCTCTATAATCTGCAGAGCAGAGGATACGAGAGTCAGAGGGTTTCTGATTTCATGGGAAATCATGGATACAATCGTCTGATGGTTTTCAAGGAGTTGTGAAACGATTTGTTTTGCCGTTTCGTTTTCACTTGTTAATTGGTTCATTTTGTTAATATTGATATTAGTAAGCATAAATATTTTCTCGCTTTCATACTGAAATAAATATGCGAAACAGTGTACGCATAAATTAAGTCTAGCATGAGAAAAATTCTTGTTCAATATAATTCATACGACGAAATTCGACAAAAAATGCAACAGAAAGTATACTACAAAATAAATAGGAATTTTTGATAAAGTTTTTCTTTTGTGGTAAAATGAGGTATATGTAATCATAATAAACAAAGGAAAAGAGGCGTTATTTTATGAAAGAAAAGATTGTATTTTCTGTAAGATTGCGGCAGGTGAAATTCCGTCTGCAACGCTTTATGAGGATGATGATTTTCGGGTAATACTGGATCTTGGACCGGCATCAAAAGGTCATGCATTGATTCTTCCGAAAGAACATTACCGCAATTTATATGATATTGATGAGGAAGTAGTTGCAAAAGCGATGATTCTTGCTAAAAGATGGTAATAAATTAACAAAGTTCATTGATTGCGACGGATATAATATTGTTCAAAATAATGAAGAGTGCGCAGGTCAGAGCGTATTCCATTTTCACATGCATCTGATACCGAGATATAAAGGGGATCAAGTCGGTCTTGGTTGGAAGATGGGAGAGTTGTCGGAAGAAGATAAAAAAGAAATTTTGGATAAAATGAAGTAAAACCGGAGAAAATTATGTTAACAGGTAATCGTGAATACAACGAGATTTATAAAAAAGTATAAAAATCTCGTCCTGAAAGTTGCGTATATTTATTCAGGTGATAATTACGATGCGGCAGAAGACATAACTCAGGATACATTTCTTAAACTATACATAGGATTTGAAGAGCTGAAAGATGGAAATGTTTCGGCATGGTTATATACAACAGCCAAAAAATTCTGCGCTGAATTTTAATAAGAAGTTCAAAAGGGAAGTGCTGTCTGAAGATGATGAATTGTATGAAAAAACAAAGAGCAGTTTGGAGAAAGCTTAGAAACGGAATTTATAGAGAAAGAGGAAGTTTTATACAAAAAGCAATTCCATGAGAAAATAATGGCAGCATTGTCAAAGAAGAATCCAAGATGGTATGAAGCAATCATACTTGTTTATTACATGGATATACCGCAGGTAAAAGTGGCCGAAATAATGGAAATTAGGAAAGAAGTCTTACATGCTTTGCTGCATAGGGCTAAGAAATGGATACGTAAAAAGTTCGGTGCGGAGTATGAAGAGATGCAGGATAAAGATGGTAGAATTCCTTAGAAAATAAGCAGCAGCTACTTCTAAGATAGTTGCTGCTTAAATAAGAGTCAGGATGAATGTTTGGATAAACGCTTGGAATAATATATTGTTTTTGAAAACATTTATTTGGATGCCTGAGTGATCATAGAGATGATCGTGTCAATCGAATCTTGTTGGTTGGAATTACGCATTGCATCGACGTATGAACCACGTTTTTCAAACAGTTTATATACAGTGGAAGTAAGGGTTTCTTTTGTAAGATCTTCTTCCTCTAAAACCATACTGAATCCCTGACGTTCAAAAGAGCGGGCGTTTAATATCTGATCTCCACGGCTTGCTTTGGCAGAAAGCGGAATCAGAAGGTTTGGTTTCCTAAGAGCAAGGAGTTCGCATATTGCGTTTGCACCGGCTCTGGAGATGACAATCTCGGATAATGCAAAAATGTCGCGAAGCTCATCTTTTACATATTCAAATTGACAGTATCCTTTTGTGGTTTTTTAAAGATTCATCGTTTTTCCTTTTCCGCATAAATGAATGATTTGGAAATCTTTCAGCAGACATGGAAGGCTCTCTCTGACCGCATTGTTTACAACAACAGAACCAAGACTTCCGCCGATTACGAGGATAACAGGTTTATCTGCAGTGAATTTGCAGAGATCCATTGCTGCGATTTTATTGCCTGAGAGAAGTTCCTGTCGAATCGGAGAACCTGTAAGGACGGCTTTCCCTTCCGGAAGGCAATCCAATGTTTCAGGAAAATTACAGCATATTTTTGCTGCGGACGGAATTGCGATTTTATTAGCAAGACCGGGAGTCATATCTGATTCGTGAATGATCACAGGAACTTTACATTTTTTTGCCGGCGAGTACAACAGGAACAGATACAAATCCGCCCTTTGAAAAAATTGACATCGGGTTTTAAATTTTTCAATCAGTTTGCGGGCTTCTCCAAAACCTTTAATAACACGGAAAGGATCGGTAAAATTTTGGTAAACTGAAATAACGGCGAAGCTTCCCGGAAGAAATTCCGTGATATGGAATGCCAAAAGGCTCGATCAGATCCTTTTTCAATCCCCGTTATAAGAGCCGATATAGTGAATATCAAAACCAAGTTCCCGAAGCTTGGGAATTAAGGCGATATTAGGAGTTACATGTCCGGCAGTTCCGCCGCCGGTTAAAATTGATTCGTTTCATAAAGTTACCTCCGGTAATAGTAGCACATGGCTAAAGCTAATTTCATCTTAACCTTATTTGGTGAAATGTCAAGGAAAAATATAGGACAGAAAAAGGGGTAAGGAATGAAAAAACCTGAAAAAATTATCACTGAAAAAAGAAATAGAAAGAGAAGCAGAAGCACTTGAAAAAGAAGTTTCAGGACGAAAAGATCTTGACCATATAACCGTATCTGAAGATATGGAAGAAGCTTTGTTTCAAAAAATACAAGATTATGAATATGAAAAACGGGCAAAAGTTGTATATCGTAAAAGAAAAAGAGTTATGCAATAATTGCTGTTGCGGCTGTGTTTATTCTTGTATTTGGAAGCGTGATGACTGGAGTAGGAAGTAAATCATATTGGAAAGTATGGTGGGATAGGGATGTGGGGGATGAAAAGGCATCTGTTATCAATGTGGATGATATGAATTCACCAAAAAACTGAAGATTTAGATGAAGTTCATATTTATAAGAAAATTAGATCAGAATTAGGAATACTTCCGGTAAGATTAGTTTATAGCCCTGAGGGAATGGAAATTGAAAAGTATGAGTTAAATACCGATTTACAAAAAGCTATGTTATTGTATAAGTATAAAGAACAAACAGTAAAATATACAATGTATATGAATAATGCAGATTCTTCATTTTGGGGAGAAAGAGACCGATAAGTTAACAGATGAATTTTTAATCATTTCAGATAATGGAGTAGAAATCAAGGTGAAAAGAATATGAAGAAAAGGATAAAAAAGTAAAAAGATTAGAGGCAGAGATTTGAATATGCAGGCGCTCAATATGAGATTAAAGGAGTAGTTGAAAAGGAAGAATTTGCAAAAAATTTTAAAAAATTTATATTTTTCTAAGTAAAACGCGTAAGCTTTTTTCCTATTTAGTTGTTTACTTAATAGAGAAGCTAAAAAAAAGAGTAGAACATCAAAGAGGAATGAGAAAAGTTATGAAGAGACGTATTTTATCTATATTAGGAAGCGCTGTTCTGTTATGCGGAATCGTTGCAGGGTCTGTGACAAATGTCAGTGCATCAGGAAAAGAGTTAAAACAAGTTGACGGTTCTTATCTTACGACTGAGGAGAAGTCTATAGGATATACATCTTCTCCTGATCTAAGGGGAGTACATCTGATGGATGGAGAATCTATCATATCAAAAGCCGGAATCTCCCGCATATATGCGTATGGCTCAACGACTGCGAATCATGATGTGAAATATATTGCAACGATTGTCTATGTTGACCGATATAACGAAGAAACAGGAAGATGGGGGCAGATAGACGCATGGGTTGCGGAAGATGAGAATACGGCATATATGTCTACTGCAAGATCATTAAAAGTAGATAGAGGATATTATTACAGAGTTCATTGTAATCATATCGCGGGAAATGAATATCCATATGAAGAAGATGCATCATTTACAGATGGAATATTAATCCCATAAAGTGCATATAATGAATTATCCCCTTTTTAAGTCTTGAGAGCAGCCGTCACATTGACGCTTCGGCAACTAATAATCAGTACATGATTTGAGAACCTGTTCCGAAAAAACACCACATATTATTCGCGTACATATGACGGCTGCTCTCAGGATTTAAAGAGGGGGTTGCTTTTTATACATTATACGATATGAGCTGAAAAACTTCTACTTGTAAATGAAAAAATGTAATGACAGAGTAAGATAGGGATAAGACCGAGTGCATAATGCACCCGGTTTTTTACTGTATCAAAATATAAAGCTATGTAAAATATGCACAAAAATTAGTTTTAAAAACAGGTGGAAATATTAAAAAGTGTAGACAAAAACAAGTTGAAAGGATTATTATAGAAATAACTGTATCCGTGTGTCCGGATGATTAAAGCTGGGCTGAGAGATGGATACATAGAAGGAGAAAAAGAATAATATGAAAAAGAAAAGAGTAGCGGCGCTTGTAATGGCAGCAATACTCGGTGTGACAGGATTTTCTGTTCCGGGTATTGGAGTTGTGCAGGCAGAAGAAGCTCACACAGAAATGAGTGGAGAGGCTGAACAGCAAGAAATAAATCTTGCGGCAGACAGGGGAAGCACTGCGCGGGCATCTAAGTTTCTTGCGGCATCGGGCAACCTTCCCGCAAGAGAACCGGGGCTTGCGTTTGACGGAATTTCCGATAATAACGGAGAAGCGGATAACAGCAGATGGCAAAGTGGAGAGGACGCGGAGTTTTCAGAGCAGTGGCTGGAAGTAGACCTGGGAGGAATTTGCGTTGTATCAGAGATCAAGGTTGATTTCTTTGCAAGGCTGTACGGAGATTTCCGTGTGGAAGTTTCTGATTCCAATGCAGAAGACGCAGTGTGGACAACGATTGCGACTGCAGACATGCCGGAAGGTACAGATCTGAACTTGAAAAAAAGCTGTTGATGTGAAGGAAAACGGAAAAGCGAGAGAGATTCCACGCTATATAAGGCTTTACTTTACATCAGGAAACAGTCAGGCGGCAAACCGCAGTATCGGGGTGCGGGAATTTCAGGTGATTGGAACGAAGAAAAGTGAAAGCGGTTATGAGACGATCACAGGAAATATCGCATTGAATAAGACGGCGTCTGCGTCAGGAGTAGAGGCGGCAATGCCGAATCTGACTGCAAATCTTGCAGTTGACGGACAGAAGTCGGATACTTCCAGATGGTCTGCACCTACAATGAAAAACGGAACTTCACCAAATCAGCAGCAGACCCCGCAGTGGCTTGAGATAGATCTGAGAAATGAGGTTACGAATATTACAAGCATCGACCTTTATTTTTATAAACTTGTATATTCGATCGACTATGAGATTCAGACAAGGGCTGATAAAAAATCAGAGTGGAAAACTGTTAAACATGTGACATGTCAGCCGGGAAATGAGCAGAATAAGCATGATAGTATCACAGATGTAGAAGGAAAGCGTCTTGACCGTTATGTGCGTTTCTATTTCAATAAAGTAAATACGAACGCGGGCGGCAACAGTGTTTCTGTTCAGGAAATTGAGATACATGGGGATCAGGTACAGACACCCGAGGTGACAGATCCGGCGCCGAAAAATGCAAAAGAAGCGATGGATTCTGTAAAAGCGCTTGAGGCGATCACGGTAGATTCTGAGACAGTTCCGCTTCCGAAGATGCCTGATGGATTCAGTATTAGTGTGAAGGGAAGCGAATATCCTCAGGTTATTTCTGATGAGGGTCAGATCAGTGATCATAATATGTATGATTATGATATGGATGTGATATTGGAAGTTGTGAATGAAAATGATCCTGAAGATACGGCAGAGAAAACATTTCAGGTTCATGTGCCGAATAAAAAATCAAAACATGCAGAGATTTATCCAGAGATAAAAAATCAGAATGAAGAACCGGAAGTGATTCCAAGTCTTCAAGAATGGTATGGATATGAGGGAGAAGTTAAGCTTACGGAAAATTCCCGTATTGTTTTAAAGGACGGCGCAGGAGTCGGACTTGAGAAAGTAGCGTCTCAGTTTAAGAGCGATATGAAAGAAATTACCGGAATGGAACTTGAGGTTGTCAGCGGAGAAGGCGGAGACGAAGACGATATCTTGATTGAGTCACTGCCGGAAGATACATACGACACAGGCAAGGAAGGATATTTACTGAAAGCAGACGACGGAGGAATTCATATCAGCAGTAACGGATACACCGGATGTCTGTACGGAACAAAGACGTTAGAGCAGGTGTATTATACACAAGACGGAACGTATTCTTTCCCTAAAGGTGTGACAAGAGATTTCTCTCAATATGAAGTACGCGGAGTAATGATCGATATCGCGCGTGTTCCGTATCGTTTGGATGCTTTGAAAGATATTGTGAAGACGTTTTCATTTTATAAAATTAATGAAGTACATTTTCATCTGAACGATAATCGTCATTCGGGAGCTACGACAGGACGCGAAGATTATAATAACTGGAAAAATTATAAAGGAATGTTCCGTTTGGAAAGCAAAACGTTTCCGAGTTTAAAGACAGATCCTCAGCAGAATGCATATTACAATGATGAAAACGGAGCTTACGGCGGAGAACCGCAGTATACAGCAGAAGAATATAAAGATCTCCAGCAGTTTGCGATGGATTGCGGCATGAATCCGATTTCGGAAATCGATGCGCCGGGACATTCGTTGTTATTTAACAGATATGTGAGAAACAATATCGAGGAAATCAGAAAAGTACAAGGTTTTGAAAATATGCCGGAAGACGGAATTAAAAGCGACCGGGACTGGGAGCTGCTTTCTGTAAAAGGAGAAAGCGGACAGTGGGCGTTAAAGTTTCTTAAGGCGCTGTACAGCGAATATCTGAACGAAGCAGATCCTGTATTTTTAGGAGACACGGTTGATATCGGAGTGGACGAATACTGGAGTATTAAGAACGATGAATTTGACGGAATGCGTAATTACATCCGTGAGATGGCTGACACCGTTCAGGAAAGCGGAAAAAAGGTACGTATGTGGGGATCTATGAAGCAGTATTTTGATGATAAAGGAATTTCCACAAAAGATTATACAGATATCGAAATTGATTTCTGGTCAAATTCATGGGATAATGCGGCGAAACGAAGCGCCGAAGGATTTAAGATCGTCAATGTGGATTCTTTCCATTTGTATGGAAATACAGGAAGGGATAAACGCGATGTTGTCAATGTAGAGCATATTTTCAATAACTGGACACCGGTTACATTCAGCAGCAGCGGTACGGTTCAGCCGGCAGATCCGAATCTTCTCGGAGCAAAGACTGCGATGTGGGCAGATATTGCAGACATGGGTGTGACAGAACGTGATAATTACGAACGATTGATGCGTCAGGCTGCTGTTCTTAGTGAGAAAACATGGGGCGGAACGGATGAAGACCAGACATATGAGGAGTATAGCCTCAAGTTTGAAAAAATTAAAAGCAGGTCCGGGAGTGGAACTGGCATCCGATATTCCTTCAGAGACATCGCTTGTATTAGATTATGATTTTAAAAATGTAAAATCAGGCGAGGACGGAACAGTCGTATATGATGCGGCAGGAAACGGATATAATGGAACAGTTATAAACGCAGATGTGAAAGAAGAAGATGGTAAAAACTGGCTTGACTTGAACGGAGATGGAAGTCTTACGACAGGGTTAAGATCTGTTGATTATCCATATACAGTTCAGTTTGATCTGAAAGTGGATAAAAAAGGAGACGCACAGTTGTTTGATGGACGAGACGGTCGTTTGTCGATCGGATCAGACGGAAAATTAAAGATCAACCGTTCTTATTTTGAGCAGAAGTTTGATTATACAATTCCTGAAAATAAGAGTGTAAATGTAACGATCGTCGGAACACAGCAGGTAACAAAACTTTACATCAACGGAGAATTTAAACAAGCATTGACGAGAACAACAAATTCAGAAACGGATTACAATCATCTTTTATCTACATTTGTATTTCCGTTGACAACGATCGGAAACGGATTTGACGGAAAGATCGCAGACTTGAAAGTTTATGACAAAGCATTGTCCCCAAAGACGATTAAATTGGCGGCAGAGGGTAAAGCAGTGACAGAAGTCAATGTAGCGCAGGACAAAGCTGCAGCAGGAACAGCGCAGCATAAAGGCGATAATAATTACGACAATGCAAATAAAAAGCTTCGTGTAGGCTGGAAGGCGATTGATGGTGACGGAAATACGGCAGACGGAAAACATGGAACAGATGTCAGTGAGAAAGACTCTTTCTTTGAAGGTCTTTATGCAGACAGCAGTTTTGCGGTAGATATGCTTCAGACACATCAGATCGATCATCTTGTCCTTCAGTGGGATAAAGCGCCGGCGACATTTAAACTTCAAGTTTCTTCAGACGGAAAAGTTTGGAAGGATATTGAAGGAAAAGCATCTATAAAAGGCGAATCAGTAAATACAATCAAGTTTGAACAGCCGCTTGAGACACGTTATATTAAGATGCAGGGCGTTGACGGAACATTCCAGTTAAGAGAATTTGAAGCATATGAAACGGTAAATAAAGATCATTTGAAAGAGACGCTCAAAGCAGCAGATGATAAGTTAAAAGAGTATGGTATCCAGTACGGTGATGAGAAGTATAAAGAGTTCTTTGCAGCGTATATGGAAGCAGAATCAGCGTATGAAAATGCATATGCATTAAATCATAATGTTTCTGAAAAAGCAGACGCATTGAAAGCTGAGACAGAAAAACTTGAAAATCTGAATCCGAAACCAGAACCGACGCCGGAGCTTAAGAGTGTAACAGTAACGGCAGAGAGTAAGAAACTGAAAGTCGGAGAGGAAACGACAGTGACAGCAAAAGTTGATCCGACAGATGCAAAAGATGTTACAATCACATGGAAAACGTCTGATGCGACGGTGCTCAAAGTAGATGAAGCAGGAAAAGTAACAGCGCTGAAAGTCGGAAAAGCAACGATCACGGCAACGGCAGTGCAGGGTGAAAAGAAAGTTAAAGTTACGGACAGTGTGGAAATTGAAGTTGAAGAAGAAACTGCGACTCCTACTCCAAATCCAGATCCACAGCCGACACCGGAGAAGAATGACGGAGCAGTTCAAACAGGAGATAATGTTTCTCCGATGCTGTATGCAGGAGCAGCAATGACAGCCGCGGCAGTACTTGCTTTGATTCAGAGAAAGAGAAGAAAAGGATAGAAAGTACATTATCCTTTGTACACTGCGGATAGGAAAAGCAAAGAAAAAGTGCTAAGATAAAAGAAAAGACTGTATATCAAACAGAAGAAATTCTTGTAAGATATACAGTCTTTTTTGCAACGTTAATTTGTTGTATTAAAGTTTAACTCAAGATGACTGGAATAGATCGATTTATTTTTAGTAGAATAGATGGATCTATTTTTTAATGTACGGAAGTATGTGAAGCAAGTACATGATCTATAATGCGGATCGTATCAAGCGAATATTGTAGGTATTCGTGCTCGATTCCATTGTTTTCAACAAGTGAAAGAAAATTTTTTATTTCATAAATCATATTGTTGTTTACAGGTGAATAAGGCAGTATTTCTTTGATTCCACCGTTGATCGGATCACGAGAGCCTTCCCGCAGTCTGAGTTCTATTTGTGTCGGATGACTTATGTAGTCGATCAGGATAGAACCGTTTTCTCCTTGAATGACGCTCGGACGATAGGAAACCGTAACTTTGGAATAGATTGCTTCTGCGATCATATCGGGATATTCCATCAGAACAATGCCGCTGCATTCAAAATTGTTTTCCAATGAGGAAGACATAGAATGAATGTTTTTAGGTGTACCGAAAAGGCGGACAAGGGAATGAATACAATAAACTCCGATGTCTGATACAGCGGCGTTTCCGAGTGCAGGATTAAATGCATTTTCTATAATTCCGTCTTTGAAACGATCATAGCGGCTTGAATACTGGCAAAATTCAAAAGATGCTCTTCGAATTTTTGCCAATGCGGGGAAGCGCGTTTTTGATCATATCAAATGCGGGATCAAAATCGGGACGCATTGCTTCTAAAAGGACAACGTGATTTTTTTGGCACACTCGATCATGGAAAGAGCCTCTTGTTCATTTGATGCCATTACTTTTTCACAGAGTACATGCTTTTTCTTTTCCATTGCTTTTATAGATTGAGAGCAGTGTGCAAAATTAGGAGAAGCCACGTATACTGCGTCGATCGGTGAATCAAGAAACTGTTCATAGTCAGTGAATACAGTGGGAATATTATGTCTTTCGGCAAAATGATTTCCTGTGTCAGCGGATCTGGAATATACAGCGTACAGCTCTATCCCGTCAACCTGCGCAGCGGCATCGCAAAAATCATCACTTATAAAGTTTGTTCCGATAATACCTATTTTTAAAGTCATTTGTATCCTCCTTCTTTATTTTGGAATATTTTTGATATTTTTTCGATTTCTTTCTTTGCTCAACTGAAAAATTTCGGCTGCAGCTTTGATAAAATAGTCGGTATCGTATACTCCTGCCGTCTCGTAGGGAGAATGCATGGCAAGCTGAGGCAGCCCGATATCGACTGTGTCGACTGCAACTTGGGTGTTAGATATATTTCCGAGAGTTGATCCTCCTGCCATGTCGGAACGGTTGACAAATGTTTGGACAGGAACATTGACTGTGCGGCACAGATCACGAAATACCGCAGAAGAAAATCCGTCTGTGCAGTATTTTGATTTGCGTTAAATTTAATGACGATCCCACCGTTTAGATACGGATGATTGACCGGATCAGAGCAGTCTTGATGATTCGGATGGATCGCATGAGCATTGTCTGCGGAAATCATAAAGCTGTCTGCAAGCCGAATAAGGTAGTCTTCATCAGAAAGTCCGAGACAGGAGTTAGTGCGGGTAAGTGTGTCATATAAAAATTGTAGATGCAGCTCCCTGTTTTGTCTGACTTCCAACTTCTTCGTTATCCAGAACGGAGAGAATCGGCATATAAGTTTGTTTTTGTCCTGCAAGAAATCCTTCAACAGAGGCAAACACACATTGCAGATCATCAAGCCGCGGAGCAGATACAAATTCGTTGGAAGCGCCCCATATGCTTGCTTTTTGTCTGTTGTAAAGAAAGAGGTCATGTCCGAGAATGTCCTGTTCGGACACTTCGGCTGCATCGGCGATTTGTTTCATAAAAGTGTCTTTTGCAGAAAGATTGCCGTAAAGAGGAAGCAGATCTTTTTGTGGATTATATTGATATCCGCTGTTAATATCTCTATTCATATGAATTGCGAGATTTGGAATTAAAACCAAGATCTCTGTCGATGTTTATTAATTTCGATTGTAATTTATTTGTTTCTTTATCTTTAATAATCACTCTTCCGGCAATAGAAAGCGGACGATCGAGCCAAGGTGCGTAAATCATTCCTCCATAGCGTTCTACATTTAGTTTGACATAGTGATGACCGCATTCCATTTCGGGATTTTCTTTGATTTTAAAAGTCGGTGAATCACTGTGGCTTGCGATAATACGCATTCCTGCAAGTGGATTTTCGGGAATGGAAAATGCGATCAGTGATGAATTATTTCGTGTCACAAAATAATTTCCTCCGGCAGTTATGTGCCAGTGTTTGTTCTCACACAATTCCGAGAAATTATTTTTTAAAAGAAGAAATTTAATTGTTTCTACCGTATGAAAAGCTGATGGGCTGTTTTCAATAAATTGGATAAGCTTTTCACTTGTTGTTTTTGAATTCATAAAATCGGCTCCTTTTATATCTTCTCTGATGTTTTCAGAATATAAGTCGCGATGCCTTCTGTCAAGGGAAAAGAGGGAATTGATTTGATCCGATGATTTTCATATAATAAGACAAACAGAAATGAAAGGTCGAAGTATTGTAGTAGGGAGTTGATAAAATGAGAATTTTGCTTGCGGAAGATGAAAAGGACCTGAACAAAATTATAACAGCGCGTCTGAAAGATGAGTATTATAGTGTGGATTCATGTTTTGACGGGAAGGAAGCCGAGGAATATTTGACTGCCGTAAAATACGATGCGGTAATTCTTGATATTATGATGCCGAAAAAAGACGGATTATCCGTTTTGAAGGAAATGAGGAGGAAAAAGGATTCTACACCGGTTATATTACTGACTGCAAAAGACAGTGTGGAAGATCGGGTGGCAGGGCTTGACGCAGGTGCAAATGATTATCTTGTAAAGCCGTTTGCATTTGAAGAGCTGCTTGCCCGGGTACGGGTGCTTTTGAGAAAGCCGGAGGAAATGCCGAAAACATGTTACACGATTGCGGATCTGGAAGTACATCTTGATACGCATAAAGTAATAAGAGGTAAAGAAGAAATCAGACTTTCGGGAAAAGAGTTTGCGCTGCTGAGATATATGGTCCAAAATGCGGGAATTGTTCTTTCACGAGACAGATTGGAGCAGCATCTGTGGAATTATGACTATATGGGAAGTTCAAATGTTATAGATGTGTATATCCGGTATTTGAGGAAAAAAATTTGATGACGGAAGAGAGAAAAAAACTCATTCATACAGTAAGAGGAGTCGGTTATGTGTTAAAGGAGGAAGAATGAAAAAATGTTTCTTTAAAGATAAAATTAACTCTTTTATATACGATATTTATTCTTGTGGTTGTCGGAACGGTTCTTGGAATATTGTTTTCTTTGAGTGGACGTGAGATACTTGCGTCTACGAAAATGTCACTGGAAAGAAGAGTAGAGGAGAGTCTGGAAGAAATTGAAATGCAGGACGGAGAATTAAAAAATTTGATTCGGATTTTTGATTCTAGTGGAAAACGGAGTCTATCTTCATGTATGACTCAACCGGATATTTTTTGATATGGAAAGATTCCCGGGGGGATTCGATCGGCAGCCGGACTTTTTGGATGGAGAAGTAAGAGAGATTAAAGATAAGGCAGGAGAAGAAGACTGGTATATATACGATCTTTTTTTGCAGACCGGGAGAAGGTAAGGAGATATATGTACGCGGAGTGATATCTGTGACGGAATCGGAGGAGAGTTTTCAGACGATACTTCGCATCGCGTTTATTCTTCTTCCGCTGCTTGCCGCAGCGACAGCGTTCGTAGGATATCGCTTCACAAAAAGAACGCTTAAGCCTGTGAAAGATATTACGGATACTGTGTGTAAGATACGGATGGATGCGGATCTTTCGAGAAGAATTGACAATATCGATACAGTAAGAGAAACAAAGGAAAAGAGATACAAAAAAAAGCAGAGATGAGATTTATATCCTTGCGGAGACGTTTAACGAGATGCTGGATGAGCTGGAAGCCGTGTTTAAAAGAGAAAAGCAGTTCACTTCGGACGTTTCGCATGAATTAAGAACGCCGATAAGCGTTATGATGGCTCAGTGCGGTCAGCTTTTAAAAGATGAAGCGTTAAAGCCAAAGCAAAAAGCACAGGTGAAACTGATCGAACAGAAAGCGGAAAATATGTCAGATCTGATCGCGCAGCTTCTGTTTTTATCAAGAGCCGATCAGGGGCGTCAGCAGATCGAGAAAGAAAACGTTAATTTAAGTGAACTGACGGAAATGATCGTCGGTGAACAACAGTTTCTTGCTGAATCAAAAGGAAACGCCGGTCAGATCATATGTCACATTGAACCTGAAATATGGGCGGAAGTTGATGAGACGCTGTACATTAGAATGATGATAAATCTTCTGTCTAATGCGCTGCGATACGGGGAAGGACGGGATATAGAAGTGAGTTTATCCGTGCATAATGATTCGGATATTATCGGAAAAGTAAAAGATCATGGCATCGGCATTTCAAAGGGGGATATTCCTCATATATGGGAACGGTTTTATCGTGCGGATAAATCCAGAACAGGAGGAAGTCACTGCGGGCTCGGTTTGTCTATGGTGAAATGGATCGCAGAGGCACATGGAGGAAGTGTAGAAGTTGTCAGTAAAGAAGGCGAAGGAAGTGAGTTTGTTTTTCATTTAAGAAAATCGAAGTCATGACAGGACAATGTAAATTTGTTTTCGTTCTTTAATGTTATTTTAATCTTTTTGGGATATAGTAATCTCATCAAAGAAAATAAAGGCATAAACCGAAGTTTGGAATCGAATGTTTTTCAAAGTAAAAGTAAATGCTGATGTGAAATAAAGAAAGGAGAATAGAAATGAAAAAATTTACAAAAATAGCAACGGTAGCAGTGATGACTATGGTGACAGCAGGTGTATTTGCAGGGTGTGGACTAAAAGGCGGCAAAGATATCGGAAAAGAAGCGGCATTGGAAGCGGCATTGGCTGATGCGGGAGTAAGAGAATCAGATACGACCCGTCTGAGAGTGTCTTCGGAAATCGACGATGGCAGGAAAGTATATGAAGTGCGGTTTGACGTAGAAGGAACAGAGTATGATTATGAAATAAGCGGAAGAGACGGTCAAATATTAAGCGCAGATACAGAGCGGATTTCAACTGTAGATACAACAGACAGAGCAGGCACAACAGATACAGCGGGCACAGCGGATACAGCAGGCACAACAGATAAAGAAAAAGCGGAAATTCTCAAAATAATGCGGAAGCTTTGGGGATCAGTATAGAGGAAGCAGAGAAGATCGCATTGGAAAGAGTTCCGGGGGCATCGGAAAACGATATTCGCATTCAATCAGACTACGATGACGGAAAATATAAATACGAAGGCGATATCATTTATGACGGGAAAGAGTATGAGTTTGAAATAGATGCGTCTACAGGAACGATTCTTGAGTGGAGTGAGGAACGATACTGATCAAAGGAAATTGATGATTAGATGTGATAAAAAGACGATGAAAAAATATTTTCGGAGTATCGGAATAAAAGAAAGAGAGAAGAGAATATAATTCAGAAAGAATGAAAAATGAATCATAGACAGCGGAGAAGTGTATGAATTATCTATGGGCAGGCATGATTTTGATCGGAATTATATTCGGAGCGTTTAACGGCAGGATGGAAGTTATTACAAATGCCGCGCTCGATTCTTCAAAAGAAGCGGTGACACTTTGTATTACGATGATAGGGATTATGTCGTTTTGGTGTGGGATCATGGAGATTGCGGCACAGGCAGGGATCATCGGAAGTGCGGCAAAAAAAAATGCGTCCGGTGATCCGTTTTCATTTTTCCTGATCTGCCGAAAGAACATAAAGCGCAGGAGCATATTACAACAAATTTTATTGCGAATATCCTCGGTCTTGGGTGGGCGGCAACTCCGGCAGGATTAAAGGCGATGAAAGAACTTGAAACATTGGAAGAGGAAAGGCGGGCAGGAAAAGCGCCCGGTCCGGTGAGGCGCAAGGGAGTCGCAAGTAATGAAATGTGTACGTTTTTGATCATGAATATTTCTTCTCTTCAGTTGATCCCGATGAACGTGATCGCATATCGAAGTCAGTATGGAAGCGCGAACCCGGCGGCAATCGTAGGCGCGGGGATTTAGCTACGGTGGCAAGTACGGGGGCTGCAGTCATATTCTGCAAAATAGCGGAGCAAAGGCGAAAGAAATCTGGTATAATCAAGGAGAGCAGATATCCGGTAAAGAACAGGAAATCTGCATAAAAAACAGTATGTGTAAGATCGTATCCGCTGCAGACAGTACGGGTGTGTGAAGGGAGAATGTATGGACAAAAGATATAGTGAAGAGGAAAAAAGATACAAGAGAAGAATTGAAAAAGGAAATTAAAAGAGAAATAAAGAAACAAAATAGGAAACTCAAAATTAAGATTCCGTGGAAAATTCAAAAGATACTTATTATTATAGCGATTATCGCGCTTGCGGGAGGCGCGGGAGCGATCGGTATGAAACGCTATATTACTCATGAAAGCCAGACGACCAAACTTGGGTTTGAAGATATCGGGGAGTTGGCGACACAGGAGGCAAATTGCACAGAAGTAAATGTTACCGAAGATGTAAGAAAATTGTTCGGTATTGACATTCCGTTTACGCAGAGTAAATATATCTATAGTTACAATGTGATCGTAAAGGCGGGATATGATTTTGGCGAGATTCGATATGAAGTAAAAAAAGATTCTATCAAAGTGAAACTTCCTGAAGTCAGAATCTTAAGTTCGCAGGTTGATGAAGATTCGTTTCGTGTATATCATGAGAAGGAAAGCATTTTCAATCAGATCCGTCTGGAAGAGAATAACGCGGCGTTTGCCAAACTAAAAGAACAGGCCGAAAAAGACGCGGTGGCAAACGGGCTTTATGAGAATGCAAGAAGTAATGCAAAGACGATCCTGAAAGGATACTTTGCTCAGGCATATGATTTAGATGATTATAAAATCACATTTGAAGGAGGAGAAGGAGGGAATACAAATGAAAAATAAAATCTTGCTTGTACTCGGGATCATAGCCGCTGCAATCGCCATATTTTATTTTATATTATTTTTGACGGCATAGGAAAGAGAGTTCGTCGAGAAGACGTTGATTGTCTTTGCTGTCCATAACACAAAACCGGATAAATTCTCCGTCTAAACTTTTGAAGGAAGAACAATCGCGGATCATAAGACCGTTTTTTGACGCAGTGAGTAAATACGTCAAAGGCGGTCGTTTCTTTTGGAGAAGTTTTACAAGCAGAAAGTTAGCGTATGGCTTATATGTTTTATAAGCAGGCTGCTCTTTTAAAGCAGAGTACATTTTTTCCCGTTCGGAAAGAATGAGACGGCGGGTCTGTCTGATATATTCTTCGTCTTTCAGCATGAGTTCTCCGGCAAAAGCGCCGAGGCTGTTCAAAGACCAGGGAATCTGCTTTTCTTTCATTGCTTTTAAAAACGGCATGTTACCCGTGATACCATAACCTAAGCGGAACTCCGGGCGCTGCAAAAAATTTTTGACACGCCTCGTAAAACCATTAGATTTTTGAATGTTTTCGTAAAAGGTACTGCTGTGACGTCTTCGATAACAGGGGCAAATTCAACATAAGTCTCATCTATCATGACAAAGATGTCATGCTGTTCGCAAAATGTAAGAAGACGTTCCATATCAGATCGGAGAATGGCAGATGACGTAGGATTGTTCGGATTACATATGATAAGAAAATCATAACTTCCGGCAAGGAGCGACTGACAGAGAAAATCTACATTTAAAATAAACTCATCAGTTTCTTTTAAAAGAAACTCGTTGCATTTGCTATTTGAAAGTGACAACTCTCTGGAGTATTCCGAATAGGTTGGTCCAAGGAGAAGGGTGCGCTTTGGGGCGCGTGTTTCGATTAAAAGAGAGATAAGTTCACTCGAGCCGTTCCCGGGCAGTACGTAGTCTGCGGGAACGCCGCAGTATTCTGAAACGGTATTCCGAAGAGATTGATAGTCACGGTCGGGATAAGAGGAAAGAAGATCCAAATGGGATGCAAGAACCTGTTTTACATGGGTGGAGATACCGATAGGATTTACATTTGCGCCGAAGTTGACGATATCCTCCTGATTAAGATGATAGTATTCACATATTTTTTCGATATCGCTTCCGTGGAAAACAGGTTTTGTATTCATAGCATTTCCTTCCTGATGATTAAAAAAGGTAATAATAACAGTAAAATATTAACGTGCAAAAAAGTAAAGCGTTTGTCTTGCCGGGCATCTTATTAAGCGTTTCGAGCTTCTTTTAATGCAATGGCAAGCTGATCCGGACAAGAGGTCGGTTTGAATCCGCACCGGATGCCTTCAATGCGCGAGATCGCCTCATCTACATCCATACCTTCGATGAGGTGAGAAATTCCCTGAAGATTCCCGCTGCATCCTCCGACAAAAGATACGTTTCTTACTTTATTGTCCACGATGTCAAAATGAATAAGACGTGAGCAGACGCCCTTTGGTTTGTATTCCATGATTTTACCTCCTGAAAACAGATTTCTTCATTTTTATAAAAGGAATTATAACAAACAGAGGAAGAAAATACAAATTTTGTGCGTCTGTTTTCGAGAAAAGTCGACATGAGTGCAGTCGGTTGAAAATCGAACGGGAACAGAAAGGAAGAAAGAGAAAAACAAGGGAGACGTATTTATACATATTACAGTCAGAGAGAGAGGATGCTTGCAGTTGAGAGGAAAAATCAAAAAGTATATCTAAAACAGTATGAGATGATCTGCAAAAAAAAATGCGCGGCACGCAAAAAAAGGAGAAAGAAGAAAATCGGGAAACCTACAAAAGAAAAGGCTGCGCGGTGTAGAAAAATGTAGAACGGTTTTTGCGGACAAGACAGAAATCCTGCCTTATAATGGCTACAAACACAAGCGGACGTTGACAGACGGGGCGTGTGAAAGATAAAAAAACAGGAGGGCTTGTTATGCTTGAGACAATGATGGTAAGTTCCGGATCGGTCATGTATGTGATGGCGGCAGTCGGGATACTTGGGGTGCTGGCAAAGATCGTAAACCGGATGACCTTGTACAGATTGATAAAAGCGGCTGGAAATATGCCGAAAAGTACGCATAAGCTGATGAAACTTGTAAAGGCAAAATACGAACATGCCTGTATGGCGCATGAGTCTGTGGAAAATGTCGGTGTATTTGTAGAAAAATATATCTATGAATACAGAGGATTTTTGTTTCGGATACACACATGGCGTCAGATCGAGCTGTTGTCTGTTTGGTTTGTCGGTATTTTAGCGGTGATCGGCGCGGCGCTTTCTTACATGGAAGGCGGACTTACGGAAACGGTTTATCAGTACATAGCAGGCGGGGCGGCGGAAGCGGTGCTTCTTATGGTGATCATTCGTATGTCGGACGAGCCGTATAAGATAAAAGCGATTAAAATGTATATGGTCGATTATTTGGAAAATGTATGCGCTGTCAGGGTAAGAAGACAGAACAGGAAAGAAAAAGAATTTATTGACGTAATCCCGTCAGAAAATGTAAATGGAGGTGGAAAAGTAAAAGAACAAAAAACATTTGCCGGGGCGGACGATAAGAAAGAAGGAGCGTCTGCCGGTACAGTACCGGTGCAGGAGAACAGGGCAGATAGAAAGGAAAACGCAAAAGGCGCCGCAACAATGCAGGAGACGGAGTATGAACAATGGCGGGCGCAGGCAGTCAGAGAGATTTTAGATGAGACAGGGAGCAGTATGGTAGAGAAACGGCTTCCTATTAATATCGAAGGCGAGCCGCAAGAGAGAAAGAAAGCGGAAAAGCTCAGTCAAAATGTCGGCAGAGGAGGGGGAGAACACGAACCGGACAGCGGGCATCCGCAGATCAGAGAGGAGACGATACGGCAAATACTGGAGGAATTTCTTGCTTAGGAAGTGTATATTTGTTAAAATAAGAGTATATGGCGGAGAGTAATTCTGCCGGATCTATAAAACAGACAAAAGATAAATCATAAAATAAGTATCAGAGAGGATGGATTGTGATGAGCAAAGTAACATTTGATTATTCAAAGGCATGTGGTTTCGTACAGGATCATGAGATGCAGTATATGAGCGAACTGGCAGAGCAGGCAAAGGAAAAGCTGCTTGCAAGAACGGGCGCCGGAAACGACTTCCTCGGCTGGATCGATCTTCCGGTTGATTATGATAAAGATGAGTTTGACCGGATCAAAAAGCGGCTGAGAAAATCAGAGAAGATTCGGAAGTGCTTCTTGTGATCGGAATCGGCGGATCTTATCTCGGAGCAAGAGCGGCAATCGAATTTCTCGGACACTCTTTTGCGAACGTTGTATCAAAAGAAGTGAGAAAATCTCCGGAGATTTATTATGTCGGCAACAGTATCAGCAGTACATATGTAAAAGATCTGATCGATGTGATCGGAGATCGTGATTTTTCAATCAATATGATCTCCAAATCGGGAACGACGACGGAACCGGCTATCGCTTTCCGCGTATTTAAAGAACTGTTGGAGAAAAAATACGGAAAAGAAGAGGCTGCAAAGAGGATTTACGCAACGACGGACAAAGCGAAAGGAGCGTTGAAAAATCTTGCCACAGAAGAAGGTTACGAGACATTCGTTGTGCCGGACGATGTAGGCGGTCGTTTCTCTGTTCTTACTGCAGTAGGTTTGCTGCCGATCGCGGTAAGCGGAGCGGATATCGACAAATTAATGGAAGGAGCGGCATCGGGAAGAAAGGCGGCTTTGGAAGCTGATTTTGAAAAGAATGGCGCAATGCAGTATGCGGCTGTCAGGAATATTCTTCTTCGTAAAGGAAAAACTGTGGAAGTGCTGGCAAACTACGAACCGAGTCTTCATTATGTATCCGAATGGTGGAAACAGCTTTACGGAGAGAGTGAAGGCAAGGATCAGAAAGGAATCTTTCCTGCATCTGTAGATCTTACGACAGATCTTCATTCTATGGGACAGTTTATTCAGGATGGAAACAGAATTCTTTTTGAGACGGTTCTTAATGTAGAAAAATCAAGAGCAGAGATTGTGATCAACGAAGAACCGGTAGATCTTGACGGATTGAATTATCTTGCCGGAAAAAATGTTGATTTCATTAACAAGAGTGCGATGAACGGAACGATCCTTGCGCATACGGACGGTAATGTGCCGAACCTTATGGTAAAGATTCCGGAGCAGAATGAGTTTTATCTCGGGGAATTGTTTTACTTTTTTGAATTTGCATGCGGAGTGAGCGGATATTTACTCGGCGTTAATCCGTTCAACCAGCCGGGTGTTGAAAGTTATAAGAAGAATATGTTCGCCCTGCTTGGAAAACCGGGATTTGAAAAAGAAAGAGAAGAACTGCTTAAGAGACTGTAGTTTTAAAATTTCTTGTTGGATTTCCGTAAATAGAGTATAATAATAAGCGGTCGGAATTACCGGCTGCTTATTTGCATTATAGAAACTATTCAAATATCAGAAAAACAGTTTTGGGGTGCGTTATGCACGGATGATACGATCAAGGAGGGTGCGTTATGTTAAGAATCGGAATGTTGACAAGCGGCGGAGACTGTCAGGCATTAAATGCGGCGATGCGCGGAGTTGTGAAAGGAATCTGCTCCAAACGGGACGATGTGGAGATCTACGGTTTTAAAGACGGATATAAAGGATTGATCTATGCGGACTTCAGTATGCTTACACCGAAAGATTTTTTCCGGCATTCTTACAAGAGGCGGAACGATTCTCGGAACATCGAGACAGCCGTTTAAATTGATGAGAGTTCCTGATAAAGACGGGCTCGATAAAGTAGAGGCGATGAAGCATACATATCATAAGCTGAATCTGAACTGTCTTATTATTTTAGGAGGAAACGGAACGCATAAAACGGCAAATCTTCTTCGGGAAGAGGGATTGAATGTGATCACGCTTCCGAAGACGATCGATAACGATCTGTGGGGAACAGAAATGACATTCGGATTTCAGAGCGCGGTGGATATTGCGACAGATACGATTGACAGAATCCATACGACGGCAACGTCCCACAGCCGTGTATTTATTATAGAGGTAATGGGACACAAAGTAGGATATGTAACGCTTCATGCAGGTATAGCGGGCGGCGCGGATATTATCCTTCTTCCGGAAATCCCTTATGATATCAATGTGATCACAGATGTGATCAACAGACGGTCGAGAGAAGGAAAACCGTTTACGATTCTTGCGGTTGCGGAAGGTGCAATCTCGAAAGAGGATGCAAAACTGAAAAAGAAAGAATATAAAGAGAAGATCTCCAAGAGAAAATATCCGTCTATCGCATATGAGCTGGCAGAGCAGATCCAAGAAGCGACAGATAAGGAAGTAAGAATTACCGTTCCGGGACATACACAGCGCGGAGGTTCTCCGTGTGCATACGACCGTGTATTTGCAACTCGGGTCGGAGCAAAGGCGGCCGAGATGATACTGGAAGGAAAATACGGATATATGGTCGCTATGAGAGATGGCGAGACGACGGCAGTTCCGCTTGAAGAAGTGGCGGGAAAATTAAAGATGGTAGATCCGAAATGCGGATTGATCAAAGAAGCGAAAACAATAGGTATCAGTTTTGGCGATGAATAAACGAAATAAACTAAGAAATCAGGCAGAGGTGTAAAACATGTCATATACGGCGCTTTATAGAAAATTTCGCCCGGCAGAGTTTGGAGATGTAAAAGGGCAGGATCATATTATTACAACATTACAGAATCAGATCAAGGCAAACCGTATCGGACATGCATATCTTTTCTGCGGTACAAGAGGTACGGGAAAAACAACGGTTGCGAAAATATTTGCGAAAGCGGTAAACTGTGAGCATCCGGTTGACGGCAGTCCGTGCGGTGAGTGCGAGATGTGTAAGTCGATCGCGGCAGGTACGTCTATGAATGTGATTGAGATTGACGCGGCGTCTAATAACGGCGTTGATAATATCCGTGAGATTCGGGAAGAGGTGACGTACCGTCCGACAGAAGGAAAATATAAGGTTTATATTATTGATGAAGTACATATGCTGTCTATAGGAGCGTTTAACGCGCTTCTTAAAACATTGGAAGAGCCGCCGGAATATGTTATCTTTATTCTTGCCACAACAGAAGTTCATAAAATTCCGATCACGATTTTATCACGATGTCAGCATTATGATTTCAAGAGGATCAGTATTGAGACGATTACGGAACGTATGCAGGAATTGATGGATACAGAGCATGTAGAAGCAGAGGATAAAGCGCTGCGCTATATAGCGAAAGCGGCGGACGGATCGATGAGAGACGCGCTTAGTCTTCTTGATCAGTGTATTGCATTCTATCTTGGGCAGAAGGTGACATACGAGCATGTTTTGGAAGTGCTGGGAGCGGTGGATACGGATGTATTCAGCAGACTTTTGCGGAAAGTGATCAATACGGATGTGCCGGGTGTGCTCGACGTTGTGGAGGAACTCGTAATGCAGGGAAGAGATCTGACGCAGCTTACGGCAGATTTTACATGGTATTTAAGGAACTTGCTTCTCGTAAAAACATCTGATAATATAGAGGATGTTCTGGATGTGTCTACGGAAAATATGATGCAGTTAAAAGAAGAATCCGGGATGATCGAGACAGCAGCGTTATTCCGGTATATCCGTGTTTTTTCAGAGCTTTCCGGGCAGTTAAAATATGCGACGCAAAAGAGAATCATGCTAGAGGTGGCTTTGATTAAATTATGTACTCCGGCAATGGAAACGAAGCAGGATACTATTTTAGAGCGGATCCGTGCGGTGGAAGAAAAAGTGGAAAAAAGCATGGAAGCTTCAGCAAATATGCAGGGGCAGATCGTCTATGTAAACGGAGACGGAGCGCAGATCGCAGGCGGATCGGTGATTAATGGAAACACCGAGGGCAATTTTGCAGGCGCTCGTGCGCAGAGACCGCAAATTCCAGATGCGATTCCCGAAGACGTACAGGAAGTCGTAAAGAATTTTAGAATGATTGCCGGAGAAGCTTCAGGTATTATAAAGGGGTATCTGAAAAGCGCCCGCTTAAGTCTGGGCGGAGACAACCGGCTTTTGATCGTTCTTCCGGACAGTCTTGCGGCAAGCGTCGTAGGGCGGGAAGATCACGTTGAAGAGTTGGAAAAATTAATCGAAGAACGGATCGGAAAACGTGTGGAAGTAGAAGTGCGTCATGTAGAAGAAGGCAGACATTTTGAGGATACATTCATAGATATAGAACAAAAGATCAATATGAAGATAACGGTGGAGGATTGATTATGGCAAAAAGAGGCGGTTTTCCGGGTGGAGCGATGCCGGGAAATATGGCAAATCTTATGAAACAGGCGCAGAAGATGCAGCGTCAGATGGAAGAGCAGCAAAAAGAGCTTGAGGCAAAGGAATTTACGGCGACGGCAGGCGGCGGAGCGGTTGAAGTGACTGTTTCGGGAAAACGCGAAGTGACAAAAGTAAAACTTGCGGAAGAAGTCGTTGATCCGGATGATATTGAGATGTTGGAAGACTTGATCGTTGCGGCGACAAATGAGGCGCTGCGTCAGATCGATGAGGCGACAGGTTCTGCTATGTCTAAGCTGACAGGCGGCATGGGCGGCGGAATTCCGGGGATGTTTTAAGGATGGAATATTACAGTAATCAGATCAGCCGTCTGATCGAAGAATTTTCCCGTTTGCCGGGGATTGGCAGCAAGTCGGCGCAAAGGTTGGCGTTTCATGTGATCAACATGCCGCTGGATCAAGTGGAAGGTTTGGCAAAATCAATTATTGACGCAAGGAAAAATGTGCGGTATTGTAAAGTGTGCTGTACACTTACAGATCGGGAAACCTGTCCGATTTGCGGAAATCCGGATCGCGACAAGAAAACGATCATGGTCGTTGAGACACCGCGGGATCTGGCAGCGTATGAAAAGACAGGAAAATATAACGGAGTATATCATGTGCTCCACGGGGCAATCTCTCCGATGCTGGGAATCGGCCCGGGAGATATCCGTCTGAAAGAACTGATGGAACGGCTTCAGGGAGACGTGAATGAAGTGATCATTGCAACGAATTCAAGTCTGGAAGGCGAGACAACGGCAATGTATATAAGCAAACTCATAAACCGGCGGGAATAAAGGTGAGCAGGATTGCCAGCGGCGTTCCGGTCGGAGGAGATTTGGAATATATTGACGAGGTGACGCTTTTAAGAGCGCTTGAAGGCAGGACAGAACTGTAAGATAGAGCAGAAATAATAAACAGAAGTAATAAACAGAAGTAAGAAAGAGGAGACATTAAAGAGGAGACATTATGGACAAGTTAAAGTTGATGAAAACTGCAAATGAAGTCCGCAAGGGAATTGTGACATCGGTTCACAGTGCGAAAGCAGGACATCCGGGCGGATCACTTTCCGCGGCGGATCTATTCACTTATCTGTATTTTGAGGAATTGAATGTAGATCCGAAAGACCCGAAAAAAGCGGACAGAGATCGTTTCGTCCTCTCAAAGGGACATACAGCGCCGGGGCTTTATGCCGCGTTGGCAGAGAAAGGATTTTTCCCGAAAGAAGATCTGATCACACTGAGACATACAGGTTCTTATCTTCAGGGTCATCCGGATATGAAGTGCATTCCGGGTGTTGATATGTCTTCAGGTTCTCTCGGACAGGGAGTTTCTGCGGCTGTAGGAATGGCGATTGCGGCAAAGATATCGGGTGATGATTACCGCGTATATACACTTCTCGGTGACGGAGAGATCCAGGAAGGTCAGGTGTGGGAAGCGGCGATGCTTGCGTCTCACCACAAACTGGATAACCTTCTTGTGATCGTGGATAATAATAATCTTCAGATCGACGGTGAGATTACAAAAGTGAACTCTCCGTATCCGATAGATAAAAAGTTTGAAGCGTTTAATTTTCACGTGATCAATATTGACGGAAATGATTTTGATCAGATTGACGCTGCATTTAAAGAGGCAAATCAGTAAAAGGACGTCCGACGGTGATCATAGCCAAGACTGTGAAAGGAAAAGGAGTTTCTTTTATGGAAAATCAGGCGGGATGGCATGGAAAAGCGCCGAACGACGAGGAATTTAAAATCGCGATGGCAGATTTGGAAAAGGCAGGTGAAGCGTTATGTCAGAAGTAAAGAAGATTGCGACGAGGGAAAGTTACGGAGAAACGCTGGTAGAGCTTGGGGCGGAACATGAAGAGATCGTTGTGCTTGACGCGGATCTTGCGGCTGCGACAAAAACAGGTTTATTTCAGGCTGCATATCCCGAACGTTTCATCAACTGCGGTATCGCGGAAAGTAATATGATCGGCGTGGCAGCAGGATTGGCGGCTGCGGGTAAAGTTCCGTTTGCAAGTTCCTTCGCAATGTTTGCGGCGGGACGGGCTTATGAGCAGGTAAGAAATTCAGTCGGTTATCCGCATCTGAACGTAAAAATCGGAGCAACACATGCCGGAATTTCCGTAGGTGAAGACGGAGCGACACATCAGTGTAACGAAGATATTGCGTTGATGAGAACGATTCCGGGAATGGTTGTGATCAATCCGTCTGATGACATAGAGGCAAGAGCGGCGGTGCGCGCGGCTTACGAATATGTAGGGCCGGTGTATATGCGGTTCGGACGTCTGGCTGTTCCGGTGATCAATGACAGACCGGATTATAAGTTTGAACTTGGGAAAGGCGTTGTGCTTCGAGAAGGAAAAGACGTAACGATCATTGCGACAGGACTTCCTGTCAACAACTGTCTGCAGGCAGCGGAGAAGCTGGCAGCGGAAGGTATTGATGCAAAAGTGATCAATATTCATACGATCAAGCCGCTTGACGAAGAACTTATCATTGCGGCCGCACAGGAAACAGGCAAAGTCGTTACAGTCGAAGAGCATTCGGTTATCGGAGGACTTGGAAGCGCAGTATGTGATGTGCTTTCCGCAAATGTTCCGACAAAAGTGCTTAAGATCGGAATTAACGATGTGTATGGAGAATCAGGTCCGGCGCTTGAACTGATCGAAAAATACGGACTTGGCATAAACGGTATTTATGAAAAAGTAAAAGCGTTCGTATCATAATATTACAAAAGGAGATGCTGTTCATTTTGAGCGGCATCTTTTATAATATGTCGAATTCTTCTGACAATAACTGATAAAATCATTTTTTTGATTGTGCTATCCTCATATCAACGCCGATAGAAACATTGTTGATTTTTAAAATATTCAGTTGATTTAGGAGGATGAGTATAAATGGAAAGACAGTTACCGAAAAACGTGCGTCAAATAGGAAATGTAAGCGACAGTCCTAAAATTTATGTGGAAGATTATGTAGATACATTTTTTGCCGGATTGTGTGAGAAATGTGAGAAAGCAGGCACAGACCCTATGGGGGCTTTTCTTGTCGGAGATATTCAAAACGGCGAGGATGAAGATTATGTTTATATTTATGGTGCGATTCAGATGCATGATCTGAAAATGTCGGATAAAGAATATGTGATTGATGAGGCTGCATGGAAAAACGCATATGAAGACTGCAAACAGTATTTTGAAGACGGGGAAATGCTAGGATGGTTTGTAGTACATCCCGGAGCGCCGCTCATTCCGGAACCGGAAACCGTAAAGCTTCATAAAAAACTCATTTCCGAAGAAAAATACCGTTTTTATTATGAAAGATCCGGTAGAAAAAGAAGAGACATATTATGTACATAAAATGAATGACTTGCTGGAGATCGGAGGGCATTACACATATTATGAAAAAAATTCCGTGTATGCAGAATTATATGATCTCCAGCCGGAAAAAAAAAATGGGGCGTCAGCGTCGGAAACAGTGGAAGACAGAGCTGCAAAGGACTTTCGTTCTTTGGCTAGAAAACGGAGCGAGCATCAAAAAGGCAGACGGCCGGGGAGTCTGATGTATGCTGCGGGAGCTTGTGTGATTTTGATACTTGTAATTATGGGGGTATCGTTGTTTAACAGTTTCGACAGGATGAAATCGGTACAAAACACGCTTGGATTTTTAGATAAAGAGACAGTTGCGTCAGATGGGAAAACGTCAGAAGAAACAACAGATGACGGATCTGTTCCCACATCTGCAGAAATTGAAGCAGTAAAAGGACAGACAGATGCAGATTCCGCAGATGAAAACAAAACAAAGGAGGAAAGTGTGTCAGGTCAAAAAGGAAGAACGGAAAAGATGAGAAAATGAAAATCCGGAAACAGCCTGTCTGAGAGCAATGATAAAAAGAACCGGAGGGAAGCGATTCTGCGCAGGGGGCAGATGAACAGACTATTGGAAGCGCGAACGGTCAGGACGGGGTTTATATTGTAGAGAAAGGAGACACGCTGGCGATTATCAGCCGTAAGATATACGGCGATCTTGACCATGTAGACACGATTTGCAAAATGAACGGGATTACGGACGGCAATCTTATTTATATCGGACAGAAATTGCTATTGCCATGAAAGTATGGTAAGATGTTGGCGAATAGATTTAGCGGAAATAAAAAGGACATAAAACAGAAATATAAAGAAGGGGAGTTATATGACACAAAAGAAAAAAACGGATTTTAAAATAGTAACACCCCCCGATGATCTAAGTGAAGTTCGTGCTAAAACGAAGAAAATACACAGGGAAAAATTAAAAAAGATTGTTGTGCCGGTTATTCTTATTGCTCTTGCGGTAAGCGGAACATATCTGATGCTCACGAATAAGGCGTATAGTGAAGCCGGAACGGCGGTCAGGTACTCGACAGATAGTTCGGATACAAGTAATTATGCCCATTTTGCAAATGGAATCGTGCGATACAATCGGGATGGCGTTGTTTTTTTAAATAAGAAAAACGAAGAAAAGTGGATTCAGTCGACACAACTGAAAAATCCGATCATTGAGGTGAAAGAAAAAGCGTTTGCGGTAGGAGATATCGGAGGAAACAGCATTCTTGTATTTTCCGAAGAAGGTTTGAAAGGCGAGATTGAGACAAGTCTTCCGATTGAAAATATGGCGATTTCGGATCAGGGAATTGTGACAGTTCTGCTGAAAAATGAAACTGCGCCGAAGATCATTTCTTATGATGCAATGGGCAATGTTTTAGTGGAGCAGCAGGTAACTGTTCCTGTAATGGGTTATCCTGTTGCGATGGATATGTCTGACGACGGAAAGATGCTGGCGGTAACTTATTTTCATACAGACGACGCCGTGCTGAAGTCAAAAGTGATCTATTATAATTTCGGAGAGAGTGGAAAGGACAAGCCGGATAAGATCGTTGCATCGGATGAATATTCAGACACGATCATGGCAGACATTTTCTTTATGGGAAGCGACCGCTCTGTTGTAGTAGGAGATAACTCGATCGTCATCTATAAAGGGAAAGCCGAACCGAAAAAAGAAAAAGAGATATCGATCGGACAGGAGATACAGAGCGTATTTCACTCAGACCAATATATAGGGCTTATATTGCTTAACAGTGAAAAATCAGGATACGAGCTGCGGCTGTATGATCGGTTTGGGGAGAGGATACTTAATAAAGAGATTTCGGGACGATACGAAAATGCAAAGATAGAAGGCAGCGAAGTTATTATGTATGAAGGAAGTAAGTGCTGTATCGTGACCGCAAACGGAATCGTAAAATTTGAAGGAGACATAAAAACAGAGGCGCTGGAGATTTTCAAAGCTTCGGGATTGAACAGATACTATGTGATGAGCGCAGATGAATTACGGGTAATTTATCTGACGAAATAGGAGAGATTATGGATAATTGGCTTTTGATCATTGTAGGAACGATTTTTCTTATCTGTATTGCTTTTGGGTATGTTAGAGGATTTTTTAAAACTCGGACTTTCCCTTTTGTCAACAATATTGACTCTTGTTCTTGTGCTGTTCCTTTCGCCGCATGTTACACGAGCGCTTAAGGAGTATACGCCTGTAGATGATTTCTTAGAAAGTAAAGTTACTGAGAAATTTATGCCGGAGATAACGTCTGAGCAGCTTCAGTCGATCGATCTGACAGGAACGCCATTGGAAAATCTTACGGCGGAAGACATCTCCAAGTTAAACGAGATGGACTGGGATGTGCTCGGCATTACGGCGGATGATATTTTAAGTGTGATCGGAGATATTCCGAAAGATGTGCAGATCAACTTGATTGAGGAAGCCCCTCTTCCCCGGTTTTTGAAAGATCAGCTTATAGAAAATAACAACAGCACGATTTACGGAGAGCTGGGAGTGAAAAGTTTTCCGAGATATGTGGCGGCATATGCATCGCATCTTGTATTGAATCTGTTGTCGTTTCTTGTGACATTTTTGCTGGCGATCATTCTTGTGAAGGCGCTGATGTTTGCTGTGAATATTATTGGGGAACTTCCGGTGCTTGGACTGGCAAATCATATTGCCGGAGGAGCGCTCGGTCTTTTGCTTGCGCTTGTCATTGTGTGGATCGGATTTCTCATCATGACGCTTGCCTATACGACAGAGGCGGGAAGCGCATGCTTTGAAATGGTTGAAAAGAGTAGTATTCTGCGTTTCTTATATGAAACAAATCCGCTTTTGATCCGCCTGTTAAAATTTTAAATCTGTATAGAAGAGGGCTGTTGGGAAAAATAAACAAAATAGTTAATTTTGTAACTTGAAAGTTACTGTATTTTGATGTACAGTAACTTTTTTTATTTTGTGATAAAATTAATTTTAATAGGGAAATTAAAAATTGGCGAAAAATTGACATTTTTTCTGTTATAAGATTTTTAATCTCATTGATAAGGAGTGAAAGTTTGTGGAAGAAAAATATAAGATCCTAATCGTAGATGACGAACAGTCTATTTTAGATATGTTGAAATTACAGCTTGAATTTGAAGGGTATTCTGTTTATACTGCCGGCAATGCGGCAGAGGCTTTGGATAAATTATCTTACTCGCCGGACATAGTTTTATTAGACATCAATATGGATGGCATGAACGGTTTGGATTTATGTGTCTCTATTCGTGATTTTATCTCTTGTCCGATTATTTTTCTCACTGCCAGAGTATCTGAGCAGGATAAGATCAACGGGTTAATGGCAGGCGGAGATGATTATATTACGAAGCCATTTTCTGTAAATGAATTGCTGGCAAGAATTTCGGCGCATTTACGACGCGAACAAAGAAGTCATAACAAGACAAAAAGTAAATTTTCAGAAGATCTTATTATTGATTATTCTGATAGAAGTCTTTATATCAAAGGGCATAAAATTGAATTGTCAAATAAAGAATTTGAAATTATACAACTCTTGTCTTCTAATGCAGGTCAGGTTTTTGACAGAGAAAAAATTTATGAAAATATTTGGGGCATTGACGGCAATGGAGACAGCGTTGTTATCAAAGAGCATATACGCAAAAATACGTCTGAAATTTAATGAGTTTACGGATAAAGGTTATATTACTACAGTTTGGGGAGTCGGATATAAATGGGAAAAATAAGAGAAGTATTTCAAAGATGTCGCTAAAACGATCATTAGTATTGCTGGCGGTATTTTGTCTTAGTCTGGTCAGCGCTCTTTCAGTAATTACAATATTGACATGTTCATCTATCCAGCAAAAAAATACTTGATACAAGACCTATTATCATCACAGACTATGTAATTAGAGACGCAGATAGTAATGACACCGAAAATAATAACCGGGGTTACTGCCGTACCGCAGAAATATACACATGGAGAACTTTCAAAAGAAAATCAATTATATTATTGGTGCATTACGATTCTTATGGTGTCCTTACCCATTGCCTATATTATAATCGCTTCTTTTATGGTGGCAAAATTATATTACAAATGGAAATTGAAGATACCGCTTGAAAATCTGAAAAATGGTATGTACCACATTTCACAGCAGGATTTAGATTTTCAGATACAATACACATCTGATGATGAGCTGGGGCAGTTATGTGATACATTTGAACATATGAAAAATGAGATTTACAAAAGCAATAGTAAAATGTGGAATATGCTTCAAGAGAGAAAAGGCGCTGACGGCTTCTGTTTCACACGATTTAAGAACGCCGATCACGGTGCTCAATGGCTATCTTGATTATTTGGAAAAATCAATCGAAAGAGAAACTCTTACAAATGAAACCTTACAGACAACGATTAAAAATATGACAGAAGCTGTCGATAGATTAAAACGATATGTAGAGTGTGTGAAAGATATACAAAAAAGTGGAAGATATTGAGATCAAAAAAGATAATTATAATTTGAAAGAGTTGATTGCCGACATAACAAAAGAATTTTCTATTTTAGCGGCACGAGAGAATTAAAAAACTTGTTATACGGGATTTTTCAAACTCTGATTTTATATCGACAGATAAAGCGATGTTATCAAAAGTTTTAGAGAATATTTTTGACAATGCACTCCGCTTTTCACATGAAGAAATTATATTTTCAATCAAAGAAAAGAGGATTATTTGTATTTTTCAATGCAAGATGATGGAGTAGGTTTTACATCTGAAGAATTAAAATCCGCAGCTTCTTTCTTCTTCAGTTCCGCTTCAAACGGTGGAAATTTTGGCATAGGATTATCTATCTGTAAAATACTTAGTGAAAAAATTCGGAGGGAATATATTTTAGACAATCTTCCGGATCGTGGAGCAATTATTACAATCAAGATTAAAAAATAGGCGGAAACTTTTCTGAAATTTGACTTTTATATGAAATAATCTCCTTACAAAAAACGTAAGGAGGATTTTTTATGGAAATTAGTATTGAACATTTGAATAAAAACTACGGGAAACAAAATGTGTTGAAAGATATTTCTTTACATATACCGATCGGAATGTATGGAATGTTAGGCGAAAACGGAGCCGGTAAGACAACGCTTATGCGTATATTGGCTACATTGTCAGAGCCGACAACGGGAATGGTAGAAATCAATGGGATTGATATAAAAAGGAAAAAAGAAATCAGAAAAATAATCGGTTATCTTCCACAGGAATTTTCGATATATCCAAATATGACGGTTTATTCTGCTTTAGATTATCTTGGGATTTTGACTGAACTTCCAAACAATATTCGTAAGAGGCGTATCAACGAACTTTTAAAACAAGTGAATTTGGAACACGAGAAGAATAAAAGATTTAAAAATTTATCCGGTGGTATGAAACGTCGTTTCGGTATTGCACAGGCATTATTAAATGATCCGAAAATTTTGATTATTGATGAGCCGACGGCAGGACTTGACCCAGAAGAAAGATTACGCTTTTACAATCTTCTTTCTGAATTGGCAGTGGAAAGAATTATTTTATTATCTACGCATATAGCAAGTGATATAGAAGCCACTTGTTCTAAAGCAGCTGTTTTATCTTCCGGAACTGTTGTTTTTGAAGGACAAATAGAAAAGTTGTTACAGCTTGGAAACGGAAAAGTCTATACTACCACGATTCTGCAAAATGAATTAAATCAGTTTAAACAGAAATACCGTGTTATCAGTATTTATCAAAATGGAATAAATGTATCTTGTCGCTTTTTATCAAACGCTGCACCAAAAAAAGAATGGGTTTCATGTCAGCCTACGATAGAGGACAGTTATATGTATCTCTTATCAAGTTTCAAGCAGGAGGTGGAATAGATGCTGTTTATTAAAGAATTGAAAAAAATTTGTTTTAGCTTTATATATGTATTGTTTATTGGATTGCTGCTTTTTAGCTGGCATGAAAATTTTTACGGTGTAACAACAAAAGAAATAACTGGTTCGCAAGGAAATGAGGTATCTATTTCTTCCGGGCTGACTGGTGGTTCGAATTTTAGAAAACCAGAAAAAATAAGAAAAGCTATGGAATGAAAATAAAGAAGTACCAGATAAAATTATGTGCGGTGGTACTGACAAGCTAATTATGGAATATCTTGCAAATTCCTATGCAACATATCTTTAGCTATTATAAGGAAGTAGTTTAAATGAGAACGAGCAAAAAGAGATTTTAAATATAATCAAAGAAATAACAGGCTTAAATGAACAGCAGATCAATCATCTTCCAGATGATTATTTCCCTGCTGTAAATGGAAATGTTATTCACTTTGGCAGTAACGGAACACAAAGTGAAAATGGAGCTTTTACATTTGAAATGGGAAATGAAGAACAACCAACTGAAAATACTGATTATACAAAACAATTTGTAGCTCAAGTTTCTTACGAGGAATTTCAAGAGCTTATGTAAAAAAGCAGAAAGTATCATTGGAACAGGTTCTAATTATTCTATGGAAAATTTATTGCAATATTATGGTCTGGCAGAAATGACTTATGAAGAAGCAATGAATGAATATGAGAAAACGATTTATGATGATAAAGTTTCTGCTGCTTTTGCAAGATTGTTTTGCGATTATATGACAAGAGATTTAGGTTTATATCCTGTGTTCTTAGTAGTTATCTTTTGGCTGAAGGATAGACGAAACCGTATGAATGAGCTGATTGACTGTAAACAGATCGGAACAACAAAGCTTATTACGATTCGTTTCTTAGCAATGCTTGCGGCAGTGTTATTGCCGATAACTATTTTGAGATTTTGAGTCGTTAATTCCATTGATTGAATTTTCTGCTGAAACCGGTATTGCAATAGATGTGTTTGCTTTTCTGAAATATATTGTTTGGTGGTTATTACCGACAGCAATGATTGTTACTTCTTCAGGAATGTTCTTGACAATTTTAACATCTATGCCGATAGCTATTTTGGTACAGTTTGTATGGTGGTTTATTGACACCTCTTTGACAGCGTTATCGGGAGATACAAAAATATTTACGCTGATGATACGGCATAATTTATTACGAGGCTCTGAACTTATAAAGCAAGATTTTAATTTGATCTGTTTGAATAGAGGACTGTTTGTGATCTTGTCTTTGATATTGATAGCATTATCTGTTGTAGTATATAACAAGAAAAGAGGTGGAAAGTTAAATTATGATTTCATTTTTGCAAAAGCATTTTGGATTTTTTAAGGATCGATTTACCGCTCACATTCAAAAATAGTTTATTACTGGCGGCTGTCTATACATTCATTATCCCGGTTATAAGAGGAATTTCTAATTTAGACAACATTCATTCCGCAGATGTATTCGGACAATCGTTAGCTCTGATAGGGGTATTTCTTTTC
>ENA-OPYU01000071-OPYU01000071.1-human-gut-metagenome-genome-assembly--contig:-NODE-71-length-34929-cov-4.697833_pt1 | contig 34929 bp, 48 predicted proteins | sample MGYA00242637_ERZ504482 | MGnify/ENA primary metagenome ERZ504482 (study PRJEB26092, sample SAMD00036237) | human gut metagenome | host: Homo sapiens | study: EMG produced TPA metagenomics assembly of... | reverse complement strand
ATGGCTTTTTTATTGTTTTAAATGAAAACGTATATATCATGGTTACTGTTCCCATCTGGTCAGCACTGCTGGGTGCAACAATACATTTTTAATTGCTTTTGCTATATATCGTGTTTTAAAGAATTGTAATCAATATTTGGAGGTGTCATTTGATGAAATTAGAGCTTGATGGTTTAACAAAAGAATTTGGAGATTTTACGGCTGTCAATCATATAAACCTCACTATGACAAATGGTGTGTATGGTCTTTTAGGTGTAAACGGAGCAGGAAAAACAACTTTAATGAGAATGTTGTGTACTCTTTTAAAGCCAACAAGCGGAACGATATGCTGTAATGGAAAAGATATTTTTAGTATGGACAGCGAATATCGTAAGCTGTTGGGGTATTTACCGCAGGATTTTGGATTTTATCCTGAATTTACAGTGGAGGATTATTTACTTTATATTGGAGCGCTAAAAGGAATACGCCCTATTGTTGCAAAAAAGCGAGTAAAAGATTTGATTGCTAAGGTTGGTCTTTCAAAAGTAGCTCATAAAAAATGAAAAAATTGTCTGGTGGTATGAAGCGCAGAGCCGGAATTGCACAGGCTATGTTGAATAATCCTAAGATTTTAATACTTGATGAACCAACAGCAGGACTTGACCCAAATGAAAGAATTAGGTTTCGCAATTTGATTAGTGAGCTTTCAGAAGACAGGCTGGTGTTATTATCGACACATATCGTTTCGGATATTGAGTATATTGCGAATGAAATCTGGTTGATGAAAGACGGAGAAATTCTGCATAAAGGAAGCATTGATGAATTGATAAATTCTATGACAGAAGCGGTATGGGAATGCCTTGTACCGAAAAATAAGGTGTCTGATTTCATGGAAAAATATAAAATTTCCAATATGAAATCAGAAATAAATCAAGTTATGCTACGAATTATTTCTCACGAAAAACCGGTTGGGAATGCAGTGCGTGTAGAAGCGTCACTGGAAGATGTATTTTTATATTATTTTGGAGAGAAAGCAGGTGATGAAAATGCTACGCTATGAAATCAAAAAAGTGTTTTCTAAATCAAAAAATAGAATTGCTGTTATCGTATTATTCGTAATACTGGTGATAACAAGTATTTTAACGATTAACAAGGTGGAATTTGTTGATGAAAACGGGAAATTCTTCTGTTGGAAATTTTCGGCTTCAAGAGATTTAAGAGAAGCTAAAAACCAATGGGCAGGTTATTTAACCACTGATACATTGAGTAAGGCACTGGAAGAAAACAAGACAATTAACAGTTCGAAAGAGGCATTGTCGGATGACATTACAGAGCAAAATAAGGCATATGCAAAAAAGCAGGGCATAGCTGGTATTATGGATGTCATCATTTATGCATTCAGTGATTATAGAGATTACAATTATTATGTGCCGGATCATATTTCTGATGATGAAGTTGGAACTATCTATGAAAGAAGAATTTCTACTTTAAAAAATTGGCTTGAGTCTGGAGGAGAAACATTTTCGCAGGCAGAAAAAAGATTTTATGATTCAGAAATATGAAGAACTGAAAACGCCATTTTACTATGAATATATAGACGGTTGGTCTGCATTATTGCAAAATATATCAACCTTTATTCTGATGCTGGCCTTTAGTCATCGGTTTTCTGGTATCCGGGATATTTTCGGATGAATTTCAGTCAAAAGCAGACTCCAATTTTTTTCTCTGCACGATTTGGAAGAAGCAAGGGGATTTCTGCAAAGGTAGGAGCAGGATTTTGTATTACTACAGGATTTTATCTGATGTTTATATTTTTATATACGTTTATTGTACTTTTTGTATTAGGTGCAGACGGTGCAAACTGTCCAATCCAGTTAGATTTGTGGAGAAGTGTTTATAATATTACTTTTTTACAGGCATATCTTTTTATTGTTGTTGGGGGATATATTGGAACTGTATTTGCTTCTACGCTTGCAATGATTGTATCAGCACTCACACGCTCTACTCCAACTGCGATTATTGTACCATTCATTGTGTTATGTGCATTTCCGTTTTTAAGCAGAATTATTACATTGCCGGGATTATGCTCGTTCTTTCCAGACCAGCTATTAGAAGTTTATTTAGATATTAAAGAAGCTGGACTTATAACATTGGGAAATAAAGTAACCACAATAGCAACCGTTATTGTTCCTGTATATGCAGTGACATGTCTAGTTTTTTCAACCTATACTGTACAGGGTTTACAAAAAGGTGGAGATAAAATAATTGAAACGATATAAAAGACGAAGAAGATTTAAAGTTTAAAAAAACTTTTTTATCCTCTTATTTATAGTAATGTTATGTGCGTTGGCAGGAAAGTTTCTTAATTCATTTTTTACAATGCCTTTTCTTGGTAGCATAACACATCATATAGCCAGTGAAGATAATGGCTGGAATTTGATTCTTGTAAATCGTGATAATTATATTCCTGCTGATTATAAAGTACAGCTTACAGAATTATCAAACGGTAAAAAGGTTGATTCCAGAATTTACCCAGAGTTGCAGGAAATGTTCGATGACGCAAGAGCACAAGGATATAGTTTATTTGTCAGAGAGGGATATAGGACACAGGAAGAACAGCAACAACTAATGGACGAAAAAATAGAAGCATATGAAAATGAGGGGAAATCAAAGTCAGAAGCAAAAAAACTTGCAGAGCAATGGGTGGCGATTCCCGGAACAAGTGAACATCAGCTTGGTATTGCGGTCGATATAAACGCAGATACTACAAAAAGTTCAAGTGATGATGTTTATAAATGGCTTGAGGAAAATGCTCATACATATGGGTTTATAAAGCGTTATCCCTCAAATAAGACGGATATAACAGGTGTTATAAATGAACCTTGGCATTACAGATATGTCGGGAAAGAAGTTGCGTCGGAAATATACTCTCAAGGAATTTGTTTGGAAGAATATATAGATACACTAGACTAGTATGGAGGTTGAACGTATGGAATGGATTTACTGTCCTAATTGTAATAACAAGACACGAATAAAAATAAGATTAGATACGGAATTGATAAATTTTCCATTGTTCTGTCCGAAGTGCAGACATGAAACTTTAATCAATGTTAAGTGTGGAAAAATAGCTATTATCAAAGAGCCAGACGCTAAGACGCAGAGCCGATAATGCCGAGAACATATATCTTGGGTTATCGGCTCTTATTTGTTACCTGCTGAGCAGATCAACAGAGAAGTATAGAAAAACAGAGAAAATAAGAAGCAAGTTACTTCTTATTCTCTCTGCTGTTTAAGATGCCATCAATCGTACCTTGAATGATTTTTAATTCGTTATCAGTCAATAAATCAAGTGATGAGTCTATCTGACGGCGAACTGTACTTTTCTCAGCTTTTTTCGATGGATAGAAATACTCGTCAACAGATATATTGAACATGGTAACTAAATCATGGAATAACTGAAAGCTAGGGTGTTTCCCGATATTTTCAATATCTGCGATATGACGTTCTCCGTAAAAGACTTTATCGCCTAAATCATTTCTGGAAAGCCCTGCATTCTCTCTGGCTTCTCTGATTGCCAGTCCTAAAGGACGAAAATCAAAGCTGTGCGTATCTTTCTTTTTTCTCAATTTTTAATCACCTAGCATGCGTTTATACTTCATGTTATGTGATTAGAATGTGTTAAAAACTCATATTATATGCATTGTAAATTCAACTAAAAATATTACCTCGTTCGGTAAATGAAAAAAACCAGTTCTGTGGGTAATCTCTTTTATAATGTCCGAAAATATAGGGACGGTTTTGGTATAACCAGAGCTGTCCTTTTCTATTTTCACAGGATTGCTCTGGTCAAGGAGCAATTTGTGATTCTAAGTAAAACAGGCAGTCTATACCGACAACCGAATTTATTCCGTCTTTTTCTTAGTACATCATCAGTCCTTGAACATGAATTAAAAACTCATATATCATATGTTTTAAAAACAGTCTATTTGTTATTGGTGCAAATAGGCTGTTTTCATATTTACAAAAATTTTTTTCAATCCTGCAACAAATCACACCTTGCCGTACAGATATGGTGCGGAAAGAGGGATACATACTTTTCACTTCATAGCGAAAGGGGGTGTGATTTTGAAACCATCAGACTTCCAAAAGACAATACAGTGTCAGTTTGACTGTAAGCTCAAAAAGGTTGTGAAAGGCATTGTCCGTAACTACCGCAAGGAATTAGCCAGACGACAGGCAAAGGAAGTATCCTTTTGTGAGCTTCCAGAGATTGTTGTTGAGAAATTGATTGTATGGGACGATTACGAAAGTGAATATACAACATTCGATGTGTGCGGTACAGAAATCCGTGTACTTGATGAAGAACTTGCAGAAGCACTGAAACAGTTGCCGGAGCAGAGTCGGAACATTGTATTGATGTTTTTCTTCTTGGATATGAGCGATTCGGAGATAGGCGAAAAGCTGAACATCAACCGAAGCACATCATACAGGCATAGAAGAAATTCACTTGAAGAAATCAGAAAGCAGTTAAAGGAGAAGAAAACAAATGAAGAATAAGCAACACACACTTCCATCATTTTTTCTCATATCATCAGCCGTGGACGGTAACGAAAACGCCATAGAAAAGCTGTTGCTGTTCTATGAAGCCTATATATCAAAATGCTGTTTACGCCCGTTTTACGATGAATACGGCAACGTATACATTGTGGTTGATATGGAATTAAAGGGACGTATCAGAGAAGCCCTTTTGAAAATGATATGTGAATTTGAAATAGACGAACATTAAGTAATATTTGAGCGGAGCATGATTTAATAAACTCCCCTCTTTCCTGTTCCGCTTTTTTTTATCATTCTGTATCAGTCCATTTGTAAAAATGAATTGATACAGGCTGACAAGAGCCTAACAGTTCTTTGACAAGTGAATAAAGCAGTCAGATACGTTTGTGCTTGCAGTGAGCCATCAGAGGTTGTACGCCGTGACTTTTCCAATCGGGAGATAGCGATTCATGCAATGATCTGGGAGCGACCGTTGGAAAAGTCGTTCTGCCATGACCTGCAACACAGGATAATGATACACCCGTATGACACGGTTCAGCCCACAGGAATGGGAATGGTTGAGATACCAGTGGAGCTTGCCAAAGCCATTTGTCTGCATATAAAAAGTATTAGCAAAAGTGTTAGCAACGGCAAAAAATCATATCCGCAAGAGTTATTGATATGCTATAATGACCTTGTTAAACGTATGTATTTTGCTGTTATCACACGGAAAGGAGTTATTATTACTCGTGATAAGTGATACATCAAATACAGAAACTCCTAAAAAGGAGAAAAAGACATATACAGTAGAGGAAATTTGCAGAACAATTATGTGTGAGTAAAAAAGGTGGCTTACGCATTGGTTAAAAGTGGACAGTTCGCTTATGTTCGTGCTGGTAGAGCCATACGGGTATCTAAAGATTCTTTCGATAAATGGTTAAATCAAAATTAACTGTTAAGGAGAGAATATATTATGGCTTCAATCAAAAAAAGAAAATCAACATTTTCCGTTATTTACTGGTATTTAGACAATGCAGGAGAACGTAAACAGAAATGGGATACGTTAGAGACAAAGAAAGAAGCAAAGCAGAGAAAAGCATTTGTTGAGTATTATCAAGAAAAATATGGTTATGTGATTGTTCCCTTAGAGGAACAGTTTGCACGCCAAATTGATGAATCGAAAAAAGAACTTGATAGTACCAATGAAGATATTACGCTTTGTGACTTTTTAAAAATATTTGTCAATCTCTATGGTACGTCAAAATGGTCGCCTAGTACATTTAGTAGTAAGGTCGGTACTATCGAAAATTACATCAATCCACTTATCGGGGATTGGAAGTTAAATGAGATTACCACAAAGAAATTATCTGCCTACTACAACGATTTATTGAGTGTTCCAGAAGTACCCAGAGCTAACAGAAAAGCTACTGGACGTTGCGTACAACCTGCCAATATCAAGAAAATACACGACATTATACGCTGTGCATTAAATCAAGCAATCCGTTGGGAATATATTGATACCAACAAGCGTAACCCTGCTTCATTAGCAACGCTTCCTAAAGTTCCTAAGGTAAAAAGAAAAGTCTGGAGTGTAGATACATTCCGTGAAGCAATTCAGCAGTCAGACGACGATTTATTAACTATCTGTATGCATTTGGCGTTTTCCTGCTCAATGCGTATTGGAGAAATTACAGGTCTTACATGGGAAGATGTGATTATTGATGAACAATCCATTGCAACGAATAACGCAAGGGTAATCATCAACAAAGAGCTTTCCAGAGTAAATGCACAAGCTATGCAGAAATTAAAGGAAAAAGATATTATCAAGATTTTTCCGACACAAAAGCCACATTGCACAACAAGGCTTGTATTAAAGACACCAAAGACAGAAACAAGTAATCGTACCGTATGGTTGCCAAAGACAGTTGCAGAATTGCTGGTGCAATATCAAAAAGACCAAAAGGAATTACAGGAATTTCTAGGAGACGCTTATAACAATTACAACCTTGTTATAGCTTTGGAAAATGGAAATCCCGTTGAAAGTAGAATTGTGAGAGACAGATTTCAAAAGTTATGCGAACAAAATGGCTATGAAAAAGTTGTTTTCCACAGTCTGCGTCATTTATCAACAGGATACAAATTGAAAATGACCAACGGCGATGTAAAATCAGTACAAGGCGATACAGGTCATGCAGAAGCAGAAATGGTTACAGACGTTTATTCAGAAATCATAGATGAAGATAGACGTTACAATGCTCAAAAGATGGACGAACAATTTTATTCCACTCTAAACCATGATTCGGAAATGCAACCACAAAATGAGGAATTTCAGCCAGAAAACAACGGCTTATCAGACAGTGATATGGAGCTTTTACAGCTTTTAAAATCACTTACGCCAGAGATGAAAAAAATGCTTTTGAAACAATCAGCTTCAAAGTAATTTTTCAAAAGTGTTAGCAAATCTTCAAAAATCTGCTGATATTTTTTGAAAATAAAAAAAGTGTTAGCAAACTCTTCTACTACAAACAGTCATAAAAATATCGAATTACAAATTCTGAAAATCAAAAGAAATTGCAAAATATAAATTGAATATGTTCTTATCCGACAGGTTATAAGCCAAAAACAAAAGAAGCTGAAAACCTCGATAAATCAAGGCTTTCAGCGTTGTTTGCTGGCGTCCCAGACAGGAATCGAACCTGCGACGTTTCGCTTAGGAGGCGAACCCTCTATCCTACTGAGGTACTGAGACGTATTTAATTGTAATAGAGCAATTTTCAAATTTATTTCATAAATCGCTTCCAAAAGGGGATTGCTCCACCTGACCCTTAGGAGGCGAGTGCTCTATCCAGCTGAGCTATGACGACATATGTCTATTTTACCATTAATCTCACAAAAGTCAATACAGGGATGGATATCCCCACCCCTGTATCATTCTGAAATATTTATCCACATTTTACTGTTCTTATCCACATTCAGAAATTGATTTTTCCCTGCAGCCACACATTTCCTTTGAATCTGCGTCCGACTGCCGGTTCGCCCATGACTTCTCTTTTTGGTACACATACATCGAATAATAATCCGTTCACATCCAATTTCATAATGCAGATATCTTCCCTTGTAATCTCATTTCTGGTAAGACGATATTCCAAGATCTCGCCCATGATCGAATACCTGTCGCATTCGATTCCATAAGGCATAATGTATGTATCCACAATGGTAAATACATCTTCCGATATCAGTCTTTTCGATACTTTGGAATAGGTATCCATATCATCCAGTGTAAGACTTTCGATTGCCTGCGGATCACCTGTTCTGGCTGCACTCAACAACAGCATGCGGTTGTGCACCTCTTCCTGCTGTTCCCGTTCCTGCTCCTTGCTTTTCCTCACCGGAAGCAGGATGGTTCCCTCATTACAGAGTCCGGACAAAGTAACAGAAGAATACTTGATACTTCTTCCGCCAATCTGCCTCTCTCTCAGATATTCCATCATATTCTGCAGATAGAATACCAGGTTGATGCCAACTTTTGTATCCTCACAAATGCCTACATATGCTTCACGGTCTATCCTTCGTTCCACACTGACATTTGCATAAGATGTTACGCCGGATCCTGTGAAATACGGAGCATAATAGCGGTAATCAAACTGTTCGTCGATATCCATATCTCCGCACACCTTGATCCCGATACCTTCTCCATATTCTTTATCAAATTCACAAAGATCCGTCACTTCATCCTGCGTGACAAGCTGATGTCCCGTATAGGATTCTTCCACATCTCTTATAATCTGTATTAACTGTTTTTTGTCTCTGATATTTCCAAATCCAATGGATTTCAAATATTGATGCATACGCTTATCCTTATAACTTCCTATTTTTTAGGTACAAGCTTCTCTGTTCCGCCCATGTATGGCTGTAATGCCTTAGGAATCTTAACAGATCCATCTTCCTGAAGGTTGTTTTCCAGAAATGCGATCAGCATTCTCGGTGGAGCCACAACTGTATTGTTCAGTGTATGTGCGAAATATTTTGTTCCATCTTCACCTTTGACACGGATACCAAGTCTTCTTGCTTGTGCATCACCAAGGTTAGAACAACTTCCTACTTCGAAGTATTTCTTCTGTCTTGGAGACCATGCTTCCACGTCACAAGATTTTACCTTCAGATCTGCCAGGTCTCCTGAGCAGCACTCTAATGTACGTACCGGGATATCCAGTGAACGGAACAGATCTACCGTGTTCTGCCATAATTTATCATACCAGATCTTGCTTTCTTCTGGTTTACATACAACGATCATTTCCTGTTTCTCGAACTGGTGGATTCTGTATACTCCACGTTCCTCGATACCATGAGCTCCTTTTTGCTTTACGGAAACATGGTGAATAGCTTGTAAGTGTCTGTGGAAGCTGTTTTTCTTCCAGCATTGTGTCGATGAATTTACCGATCATAGAGTGCTCACTTGTTCCGATCAGATACAGATCTTCTCCCTCGATCTTGTACATCATAGAATCCATCTCTGCGAAGCTCATAACACCTGTTACAACGTTGCTTCTGATCATGAAAGGTGGTACACAGTAAGTAAATCCACGATTGATCATAAAGTCTCTTGCATATGCAAGTACAGAAGAATGAATTCTTGCGATATCACCCATCAGATAATAGAATCCATTTCCCGCTACTCTTCCGGCGCTCTCAAGATCGATTCCGTCAAATGCTTCCATGATCTCTGTATGGTATGGAATCTCGAAATCAGGAACAAAAGGCTCACCGAATTTTTCAATTTCTACATTCTGACTGTCATCTTTTCCGATTGGTACAGAAGGATCGATAATGTTCGGAATGATCATCATATTCTGTTTCAGTTTCTCTTCTACTTCTTTTTCTTCTTTGGAAAGTTCTTCGATTCTTGCAGCACTCTCAGCTACTTTTCTCTTTAATTCTTCCGCTTCTTCTTTCTTTCCCTGTGCCATACATGCACCAATCTGTTTAGAGATTTTATTCTTTTCTGCACGAAGTGCTTCTACTTCTCCCTTAATATCTCTATTCTTCTGATCCAGTTCTATTACTTCATCTACTAAAGGTAATTTCTCATCCTGGAACTTATTTTTGATGTTCTGTTTTACCACATCCGGATTATTTCTTACAAATTTGATATCTAACATTTTTCTAAACTCCTCCTGCTCTCATATCTGTTATATGATCTGCTATTTTCTATTTTTTTCAGGTCTTGCCATATCTGGACGCATACTGCTGGTTCTTGTATTCAGGATTTTTCCATTATTTGCCTTTCCAGATACCTGTTTTGCACTTCTTGCATTACTGTTTTTCTGATTTCCTGTCTTTGCCGGACCGGATTTTGCCATTTTCATACTTCCTGTTACAGAAGCAACTGCCTTATTGACTTCTTCTTCATATCCATCTTCGAAAATAGCCTTATCCAGTGCTTCTGCTTCTTCCTCAGCAAGTTCTACATAGCTTTCCCTTTTACAATCTCCTTTACGTAAGTGTAACAGCCCTCTCTGCTGTGCATTGCATTGAGGATCCATCCGGTATTATTATTGTCCAGCATTGCAAGATGCAAAGCTGAGCTTTCCACCATTTCATTAAATGCATCATACTTGACAATACCAACCTTCTGGTAAGACTTCTCCATCTTCTTGTTCAGCTTCTGGATGTCTGTACGATTCTGCTTTGTGTATTTCAGAATTGCTTCTACATCCGAAAATCCTGACATCATGCTTTCTTCCAGTGTCTTTCCATCTTTCCCACGCATAAACGTCGTATAGCTGCTTTTCAACCGATTATACTTCATTGTTACATTTACATACAGAACGAATAATATAACAATCAGTACCAGCAAAATAAAATATCAATGCCGGATCGATACCAAGTGCTTTCAGTATTTTGCTATCCATATTCAATTACTCTCCTCTTTTAATGCTCATCATCATATCGAACAGATGTTCTAATTCATCATCTGAATAATATTCTATCTCTATCTTACCTTTTCCCTTTCCTTTTGATGCTATACTGACTTTTGTTCCGAATACACCTTTCATCTTTTCTTCCAGATCCTGGTAAATGAACGCATTCTCCACTACCTTCTTCTCTTTTGGTTTTTTCGGATTCTTGATCTCTTTCACAAGCTTCTCAGTCTCCCTCACACTGAGTTTCTCGTCAAATATCTTATTTGCCAGTGTATACTGAAGTTCTGGATCATCAATTGCGAGAAGCGCTCTCGCATGCCCTGTAGAAATCATATCGTCAATTATCATCTGCTGTACTTTATCACTTAACTTCAACAGTCTCATAGAGTTTGTTACCGCAGTTCTGCTCTTCGATACTCGTTCTGCAACTTCATCCTGTTTCAGATTGAATTCCTCCAGAAGTCTCTTAAATGCAATTGCTTCTTCAATTGGATTCAGGTTCTCTCTCTGGATATTTTTCAATCAGACCGATTTCAAGAATTTCCTGATCTGTATATTCTTTTACAATTACAGGAACTTCCTTTACCCCGGCAAGTTTTGCAGCTCTCCATCTTCTTTCACCGGCAATGATTTCGTAATAATCCTTTCTTTTCCGAACAAGCAGCGGCTGTAATACACCGAACTGTTTGATGGAATCCGAAAGTTCAAGGAGAGCATCTTCATCAAAATTCTTTCTCGGCTGATCCCTGTTCGGCTCAACCTCATTGATCTTCATCGTCTGCACGCCTGCTTTTTCTTCTGCTTCTTTCTTTGCTTCAGCAGATTTGTCAGGTGTTACAGACTTTATGCTCTTATTATCTGGGATCAGACTGTCCAGACCTTTTCCCAGACCTTTTTTCTTAATTGGCATTCGTTCCCTCCTACATCACATCTTTTAGTTACTCTCTATTCATCACTTCATCAGCAAGTCTCTGGTATGCGCTTGCGCCTGTAGACTTTGGATCATACAGATTGATCGGCATTCCATAACTTGGTGCTTCTGCCAACCGGATATTTCTAGGAATAATCGTTTTATAGATGTTCTGTTGCAGGTTCTCTTTTACATTTTCTACAACCTGAAGTGAAAGATTCGTTCGCGCATCATACATTGTAAATACAACACCTTCTATTTCCAGAATTGGATTCAATCTTTCTTTCACCAGTTCAACTGTATGTATTAACTGGCTCAATCCCTCCAGCGCATAGTACTCACACTGAATCGGTACCAGCACCGAATCAGCTGTTGTCATAGCATTAATTGTCAGCATACTCAACGATGGTGGACAATCAATAATAATATACTCATAATTGTCTTTGATTGGTGCAATAGCGTTTCTGATGATAAATTCTTTATCATCCACACCGATCAATTCAATCTCTGCCGCTGACAGATCAATACTTGTCGGAATAATATCCAGGTTTTCAATTGCTTCTTTTTGAAGCACTTCCTCTACACCAACCTGTCCAATCATAAGATCATAGATATTCTTTTCAACTTCATCTTTGTCTATTCCTAATCCACTCGTCATATTTCCCTGCGGATCCATATCGATAGCAAGAACTTTCTGGCCTTTTTCAGCAAGGCATGCCGACAGATTAATAGCTGTCGTTGTCTTTCCAACGCCACCTTTTTGGTTCGCAACGGCTATAACTCGTCCCATTTAATTATCACCTTACCCTTTTTTACATGATATTAGTATATCACATTTTCCAGGTACTTATCCATTAAAATGTTTCACGTGAAACATAGTTTTTCCATTTTTCATAAATATGAATCTGTTCTATTTGTTATTTTCGTTATCTTTATGCTTTTCCATTCCAATACTTTCTCTCTACTTTTTAAAATGTTTCACGTGAAACATTTTCTTTGGTTACACAGATGTTCATTTTGCGTTCATTTTGCAAAGGCAATCTTCCAATTTATAAGTAAATATAGTATAATTAGTAGTAAGAAAGTGAGGTATCAACATGAACTGGAAAAAGACATTATTGTTCATCTCGACAGCAATCGGAACAACAACCCTGGCGTTCCACGTAATAAACAAATTCATATTCAACACCTCTGATGAACACTCAGAAGAAGACTCATCCAACTACTACAATTGGAAATTTGGAAATATATATTATCAAAAGACAGGAAGCGGCTCTCCTCTTCTCCTCATCCATGATCTGAATCATTACAGTTCTTCAATGGAATGGGACAAAGTAATCGATACTCTTTCCAGGGAACACACTGTGTATACCATAGATCTTCTTGGATGCGGAAAATCTGATAAACCTGCCATCACATACACCTGCTATCTCTATGTCCAGCTTCTCACTGATTTCATTCGCGATATCATTGGAGAAAAGACAGATATCGTTGCAACCGGAGCATCTGTTTCTTTTGTAACAGCTGCCTGTCAGAACATTGCAGATCAGATTGGTCATATAATCCTTGTTTGTCCGGAAAGCATCCGTACACTTGCAAAAGCACCAAACCATAAGTCAAAGCTGCTCGCAAGTATTATAAATCTTCCTATATATGGAACATTCATCTATAATGTTGGCGCACGTAACACTGCACTTTCGGATTCTGCTGAATGCAGATATCTCTACTCCAGCATTTTAGGTCATTATACAACAGTAAATATTGCTCATTGTCTCGAAGGACTTACAACTTCCATTGCCGTGATTTCTGGGAAAAATGCACCGGAAACTTTCGAAAAAGCCGAAGAATACTGTAATGTTCTCCCATCCATTGAGCATATTGAAATTGCAGGCTGTGGATTACTGCCACAGCGAGAAAATGCTGATGCATTTTTAGAGCAGATAGATATATTGCTAAGCGACAACTGCTAGTGTTCTGCCTGTATCACCAGTAAATAATATTAAGTTTTACAAAAGGGGTAATGTTTCACATGAAACATTACCCCTTTTACATTTTCTTGTTTTCACAAAATTCTTATCAAATTGCTATTTTTCTTACCGTATCGGCTCTTTGGAAGGCATTCCAGCCTTTCGTGGATATTTCTTTGCCGTATTCTTCACTTTGTGGATCTTCACGAACGATCTGCCGATGTCTGTTCCCGGAAGCTCGAATTTTACTACGTCTTCAATCTTACCGCCAAGTATCTTTACCGCTTTCGACGACTCTTTTACCTCTTCATCAATCTCACCCGATTTATAAGGTACAAACATACCATCTACTTTTACGTAAGGCAGGCAATATTCGCTCAACGTTGCCAGATTTGCAACTGCTCTGGACACACACAGATCATACTGTTCTCTATATGCTGCATCTTTGGCATAATCTTCCGCTCTTCCATGAATTGTGTGGATATCTTCCAATCCCAGTTCTTCGATCACAGCATTCAAGAACTTAATTCTTTTGTTCAATGAATCAAGCAATGTCACTTTCAGATGTGGAAATGCGATCTTAAGCGGTAATCCCGGGAATCCCGCCCCCGTACCTATATCGATCACCTGATCTACCTTAGCCATATCCATGACTTTTACAATAGAAAGGCTGTCTACATAATGTTTTTCCACAACCTCCTCATATTCTGTGATTCCGGTCAGGTTCATCACCTTATTCCACTCTTCAAGAAGCTTATGATAGGCATCGAACTGCTCTTTCTGCCGGTCCGTGATCTCTATTCCTATCTTTTCCAGGCTTTTTTTCAAAATCTGGTCCATATTTTTCTCCTTATTTCTCTCTAAAATTAATAAGTATATAAAATGTATGGTTTTCATGTTATTCATTTTATATACTTATTATTATATTTACTATATAGTTATATTTATATTATTTTATGGTGTAGCTATAAATATATTTACCAATGTAATCCGTTGTATCTCTGCACTTTATCTGTGATTTCCACTCAGATATACCAGCAGCACCGAGATATCAGCCGGAGACACACCGGAAATGCGTGACGCCTGTCCGATCGACACCGGTCTGTACTCTTTCAGCTTCTGAACTGCTTCGATACGAAGGCTGTTCACTGCATCATAATCCATATCTTCCGGAATTTTCTTATTTTCCATCTTCTTGAACTGCTCTACCTGGCGTTTCTGACGCTGGATATAACCGTCATATTTCAGGGAAATATCCACCTGTCCGATCACTTCTTCCTGCCAGATCTTCCGGCAATTTTGGCCGGGTCACATCAATATCTGCAACTGCTTCGTAAGACAATTCCGGTCTCCGGATCAATTCTGCCAGACTGCTTCCGGAATTCAGCGGTGTACTTTCATAGGATTCCAGGAGTTCCTGTACCTTTTCACTGGTTCCGACATAAGCATTCTTTAACCGCTCGATTTCCGACTCTATCAGCCTTTCTTTTTCCTTCAGGCGGTCGTAACGCTCCTGTGAGATCAGACCGACTTCATAGCCTTTTTCCGTCAGACGCTGATCCGCATTGTCCTGTCTCAGAAGCAGACGGTACTCTGCCCTGGAAGTCATCATACGGTACGGCTCATGGCTTTCTTTTGTAACCAGATCATCGATCAGAACGCCGATATAAGCCTCTGAACGGTCTAACACCAGGGATTCCCTGCCTTGCAGCTTTCTGGCGGCATTTATGCCCGCTATAAGCCCTTGTGCGGCAGCTTCCTCATAGCCGGAGCTTCCGTTGAACTGTCCCGCGCTGAATAATCCACTGATGTTACGGAATTCCAGGGATGGTTTTAACTGTCTTGCATCAATACAATCATACTCGATCGCATATGCATTTCTTACGATCTTCACATGCTCCAGCCCCGGAACACTGCGGTACATGGCATACTGTACATCTTCCGGCAGCGAACTCGACATACCACCGATATACATCTCATCCGTCTCCATTCCTTCCGGCTCAAGAAATACCTGATGACGCTTTTTATCTGCAAATTTTACAACTTTATCTTCGATCGACGGACAGTATCTCGGTCCCGTTCCCTCAATCATTCCGGAATACAGCGGTGATCTGTCCAGATTGGCACGGATGATATCATGTGTCGTCTCATTTGTATAAGTCAGCCAGCATGAAGCTTGGTCGATCTGCACATCGTCCGGATTCGTAGTAAATGAAAACGGCACTACCCTCTCGTCTCCGAACTGCTCTTCCATCTTGCTAAAGTCCACGGTTTTACGGTCTACCCTGGCAGGTGTTCCTGTCTTGAAACGGTACATCTTAATTCCCAGTTCTTTCAGACAATCGGTCAGATGATTGGCCGCCTGCAGTCCGTTCGGACCGGTATACTGACTCACATCCCCATAGATACAACGTGCCTTCAGATAAGTTCCGCTGCAGATGATAACCGCCTTACAGTGATAAGCTGCACCCGAAAATGTCTGCACTCCGGTGATCTTTCCATCTTCCACCAGGAGATTTGCCACCTCTCCCTGCTTGATCTCAAGATTCTCCTGCGCTTCCAGTACACGGCGCATCGTTCTGCTATAGACCGCCTTATCAGCCTGTGCACGAAGCGAATGTACCGCCGGGCCTTTGGACTTATTTAACATTTTTGACTGGATAAATGTACGGTCGATGACCTTTCCCATCTCTCCGCCAAGGGCATCCAGTTCTCTTACCAGATGACCTTTGGAACTTCCTCCGATATTCGGATTACACGGCATCATCGCAATGCTGTCCACACTTACGGTAAATACCAGTGTCTGAAATCCAAGTCTCGCCGTTGCCAGTGCCGCCTCACATCCTGCGTGTCCGGCACCGATGACGACAACATCATATTTATCTTTATTTTCCCATACAGAATTTGCTGAATATCTCATTAACCAAATCTTCTCCTATCGTTTCGCCGGTGATATTGCCGAGAGCTTCATATGCATCCATAAGATCGATCGAATAGAAATCCTCCGGCATATCTGCGGCAATGCTGTCATTCACACGTTCAAGTGCGGCATATGCATCCTGAAGTGCTGTTTTCTGTCTCACATTCGTAATATAGATTTCATCATTAAATGTCAGTTCGCCCTGGAAGAACATCTCCTTTAACGTATCTTCCAGTTCTCCGATCCCCTCCACATTCTTTGCGGAGATCTCGATCACTGGGAATTCCTCCGGCAGCTCTTCCTGATCTTTTTTCACCTGCATATCCAGATCGGATTTGTTCAGCAGGATGATCGCACGTTTCCCTTTGATCAGATGCAGGATCTCTGCATCATTTTCATCCAGCGGTCTGGATGCATCGATCACATACAGGATCAGGTCTGCCTTGTCTGCATATTCTTTTGCACGGTCAACACCGATCTTTTCTACCACATCTTCCGTATCACGGATGCCGGCAGTATCCATGATATTTAAAGAAATTCCCTTCAGATTCAGGTGTTCTTCCAATACATCTCTGGTTGTACCTGCAATATCTGTAACGATTGCCCGGTCTTCACCGAGAAGTACATTTAACAGGGATGATTTCCCCGCATTCGGTTTTCCGAGGATGACTGTGCGTACGCCCTCTTTTATAATCCTACCATCATCACAGCTATCTAGCAATCTTTTCATTGCTTCTATGATCTCATCAACCACCTTTTTTTAGTGTTTCCCCGTATCCATCAACGCTGATATGCTCCGGATCATCCAATGCGGTCTCGATAAATGCAGTGTGATACAGAATCTTTTCACGCATTTCACCGATCTTATCTTTGATATTGCCCTTAAGCTGGCTCACTGAACTCTGTAAAGCATATTCGTTCTGCGATGCGATCAGGTCCCCGACAGCCTCTGCCTGTGAAAGATCCAGTCTGCCATTTAGAAACGCACGCTTGGTGTACTCTCCCGGCTCTGCTGGGCGCGCACCATTTTTGATCAGAAGCTCCAGAATACGCTTTACAACATAGACTCCGCCGTGACAGTTGATCTCCACCGTATCTTCACCGGTGTAGCTGTGCGGCCCGCGCATCAGCATGACCAGTACTTCGTCGATCACCTGATCTCCATCAACCATATACCCATAATGGATCGTATGTGATTGCTGTTCACATAACTTCTTCTCTTTTTTCCCTTTATACACCCGGTCTGCGATCTGAAATGCTTCCGGACCACTCATTCGTACAATTCCGATCCCGGAATTACTCATTGCCGTAGATATTGCGGCAATTGTGGAATTATATAATTGTTCCATATTTCCTCCATACTTTGGTATCAAAAAAGACAAGGGCCGCTTAAAGACCCCTGTCTCTTAATTATCGGTTATTTCTGTTTCTTACCAGTGTTACCACAACTCTTCTGTAAGGCTCTTCACCTTCACTGTGTGTGGATACTGCCGGGTCAGACTGCAGCGCAGAGTGAATGATTCTTCTCTCGTATGGATTCATCGGCTCAAGAGAAACTGTCTTTCTTGTTCTCTTAACTTTACTTGCGATATTCTTTGCAAGATTTTCCAGTGTTTCTTTTCTTCTTCTTCTGTAATCCTCTGTGTCAAGTTTCACTCTTACATATCCATCCTGCATCTTATTGGCAACACGATTTGTAAGATACTGCAGAGAATCAAGTGTCTGTCCTCGTTTTCCGATCAGAATACCCATATTGCTTCCTTCCATATTGATAGAAAGTGCACCTTCTTCATCTACAGCAGATGTAACTTTTACATCCTCCATGCCCATTGCATTCATCACATCATAGATGAATTTCTCACATGTCTCGATCGTCTGTGGTTCCACCTTTGCAAGTTCTGCTTCTTTCTTTGGAGCAGATTTTACTTCCGGCTTCTCTTCTCTCGCCGGTTTTCTGGCGTGTGAATATTCTTTTACCGGTTCTTCCACTTTCGGCTCTTCTTTTACAACTTCTTCAACCGGTTTTCTTCCTGTTTCTGCGGGCCTTGATCACAGCCTGCTTTCTTCCGATTCCAAGGAAACCTTCGCTTCCTTTTCAACAACAATATAATCTAAACGATCACTTGTTACGCCTAACTGAACCAGTGCCTCTGTAATCGCATCGTCCAGTGTCTTTGCTGATAAGGTAATGTAATCCTCCATTACAGCCGCCCCCTAATCATTTTCGTTAAATTTCTTCACCATATTTGCCTTTGATGCGAGACTTCCTTTCTTCGCATTGTCTGCTTTCTGGTGCGCTTTTTCCACTCTGGCTTCTCTTTCTTTTTCACTTAAGTTAGATGTACTCTGCTTTTTCATGGATGCCTGGTTGTTCATATTCTTGGTATTCGTCTGAGCCATTGCTGCGATTCGTTCATTTTTCTCGCCACGTTTTACACGTTTTTCCTCAGCCTTTTCCTTGTTTTTTCTCCAGGATCTCATCTACAGACATCTTGCTTAAATGCTTATTGATAAATATCTGCTGAACGCAACGTACTACCGCACTGACGATCCAGTACAGACCGATACCTGTCGGAAGTGAAAATACCATAAATACCGAGAACAGCGGCATTGTCACATTCATCGTGTTCATCGTAGATGCCATCGGGTTATCTTTATCAAGCTGCTGTCCGGAAATAGCCTGTGAAAGCTTGATACTTCCGTACTGTGTCAGACCAGATAATACCGGAAGCAAGATTGCAGTAATAATAATAACAACCGGTGCAAATCCATAGTCCCCGCTGTTCTTGATCATCTGCATAGGTGAGATGGTCAGGTCAGGAAGGGTCAGGAATACATTTACTGCTTTTGGAGCTGTCTTGATCTCCGGAACATATTTCTGGATATTATAGATAACCGGGTACAAAGCAAACAACAGCGGCATCTGAATCAGTAACGGAAGGCATCCTGCTGACATCGATGTACCATATTTGTCATACACCTGCTGAATCTCTTCCTGCTGTTTCATCATTGATGCCTGGTCTTTTTTATTCTTATACTTCTTCTGTATAGCCTGAATCTCCGGATTCATAACAGATGACATCTTCGATGTTCTCTGCTGCTGTACTGTAAGTGGAAGTAATAACGTATACACAAAATCGTATACAGAATGATTGACAGACCTACCAGTCCATTATCGCTTGGCAGACAGTTGTCCAGGAAATTATAGATAAAGTTCATTACCTTACCAAAATCCAGCAAAGCTGTCGACGATCGGCCAGTTAGCGGCAGTCAGTAAACTTGGTACCATAATTTTTTTCCTCCATATGTAGTTGTAATCTTTTTAAGGAACAGGGTCGTACCTCCTCTGGTAAACGGATTACAGCGCAGAATTCTCCACACTGCCAGCCCGTCCCCCTTTTAACGCGCCGTATTTCTCAATTGCTTCTTTCGCATACTGAGAACAGGTCGGATAAAACTTACAGGTGGAACCGCCCTTTATCGGAGACAGATATCTCTGATAAAATCTGATACCAGTGAGCAGAATCTTCTTCATAATACGTTACCCCTCATCTATAATCTTATGAAGATGGGCCAGATGGAGCATTGCGCCGACAATCTCTTTATAACCTTTTCCTTTGGCGCCTATTCTTGCTATAACAATAATATCCAATCCACATCTGAACCGTTCTTCTTGTAATCTATAGCTTTCGCGGATTAACCTCGTTAATCTGTGCCGTACTATACTGTTTCCTACCTTTTTTACTTACAGATATTCCTAATCGATTCTGACCTGTCCCGTTCTCCAGTACATACATAACCAGATATTTGTTGGCATAAGATGTCCCTTTTCTATATATATATTGGAAATCTTTGTTCTTTTTCAGTGATTCGGAATACTTCATTGTGTGATTCTCCTAATTATTCTGAGTAGAAGAAAAGGCCACATATATGCGGCCTACGCTGATAATTTCTTTCTTCCTTTTGCTCTTCTTGCAGCAAGTACTTTTCTTCCACCTGCTGTGCTCATTCTAGATCTGAAGCCATGTACTTTAGCTCTCTGTCTCATTTTTTGGCTTGGAATGTCATCTTCATGGATATCCACCTCCTTATTTTATTCCAAGGGATGTTCTCCCTAATTTTCATAAGACATCAGCCTTGATTATATTGAAAAAAAACCGCTCTACGTCAAGCAATTCCGCAAATTTTTAAAATATATTTATCCACATTTTGTGGAAAACTTTGTGGATTTCTGTGGATAACGTGTGGAAATCATATACTTTTTTTAGATTTTTTTCCCCTTTTACATACGCATTTCTACTATGTTGATAATTGGGATTGAGTTTTCCACAGTTTCTCACATGCATCAAAGTGCACGATTAAAGATTGCCTAAAGCAACTTTTTGATGTACAATGTAGAAGAGTGGGTTTATAGGTGAAAATCCGCGAATCAGACAGATTAGGAGTAAATATGATGAATACAGTGAAGGAAAAATGGCCTGAAATTATCGAACATCTCAGGGTAGAACACGAGTTATCCAATGTATCATTCAATACATGGATACAACCGTTGAAGGTCTACGATGTTGTAGACAATACCGTATTTATATTAGTAAATATGAATGCGAGTGTAGAATATATAGAAAAAAAAATATCAGCTTCCATTAAAGGTATGCATTGCGGAGACTACCGGAACTGAATATGACGTTGTCTTCATTTCGGAAGATGATGACAGACTGAATGAGATCCAGAATATGGCCATTGAAGCGAATCAGAAGAAAAAAAGCAAAAGTGCTGCGGAGAAAGCCGGGCTGAATCCGAAGTATACATTTGATACCTTCGTTGTCGGCGGGAATAATAATTTCGCCCACGCAGCTTCCCTTGCTGTTGCCGAATCTCCGGGAGAAGTATACAATCCTCTCTTCTTATATGGAGGTGTTGGACTTGGAAAGACCCATTTGATGCACTCGATCGCACATTTTATTCTGGATAAGAATCCAAAGAAAAAAAGTACTCTATGTAACCAGTGAGACATTTACAAATGAGCTGATCGAAGCTCTGAAGAACGGTAAAACCGCCGGAAACGAATCCGCAATGTCAAAATTCCGCGATAAATACCGTAATAATGATGTACTTTTGATTGATGATATCCAGTTCATTATAGGAAAAGAAAGTACACAGGAAGAGTTCTTCCATACATTTAACCATCTGCATACTTCCGGAAAGCAGATCATCATATCGTCTGATAAGCCGCCGAAAGATATTGAGACTTTGGAGGCCAGACTTCGTACGCGCTTTGAGTGGGGTCTGATCGCTGATATTTCATCACCTAACTATGAAACCCGTATGGCGATTCTTCAGAAGAAAATCGAACTGGATCATTTGGAAAAATATAACATTCCGAATGATGTACTCGAGTATATCGCAACGAACGTTAAGACAAATATCCGAGAACTTGAAGGCTCTCTTAATAAGCTGATCGCACTTTATAAGCTGAACAATAACGAATCCATCGATATTGCGCTCGCAGCAGAAGCATTAAAAGACATCATTTCTTCGGATAATAAGAGAGAAGTTACACCGGAACTGATCCTGGATATCGTTTCCGATCATTTTGGTGTGTCTATTGCCGACCTCAAAGGCGGCAAACGTAACGCCGAGATCGTTTTTCCGCGCCAGATTGCCATGTATCTGATCCGTAATATGACAGAAACTTCATTAAAAGCAGTCGGTGTCATCCTTGGGGGAAAAGATCATTCTACCATCAAACATGGAATCGAAAAAATTCGAGAACGAATTACAGGCGGACGAGACTCTTTCTAACACTATTAATATCATAAAGAAGAAGATCAACCCGGCTTAGCCTTATTTTGCTGTTTTCAGCTGTGAATAACTATGTGGAAAATTCTAATTATCATATGTGGATAACTATGGGATAGCCTTGGGAAAACTACAGGATTTCTGCAACTGTCTTTAGAAACGAAAAAGTTTTCCAACAACAGTTCCACACATAATCCAGTCGGATTCCACAGAGTTTTCCAAAGCCGATTTTCCTTGCAAACAGTGGGCTGGAGGCACTTTTCCTCTTTCCACATCCCCGTAAGACGGCTGAGGCGGAAATCTATTTTCATTTATTTATCCATTACACACGTGCGAAAGGAGTTATACACACATGCAAAATTACCTGCAGTAAATCGAATCTGGTCAAAGGTGTCAGTATTGTTTCCAAAGCAGTTCCTTCTAAAACAACAATGCCAATCCTTGAATGTATCTTAATTGATGCAACAACAGATATTATCAAATTAACAGCTAATGATATGGAACTTGGTATCATGACAGAGATCTCCGGAGACATCATTGATCGTGGTATGATCGCAATCGATGCGAAGATTTTTTCAGAAATCGTTCGAAAACTTCCGGATAATGAAGTAACGATCGAAACGTTAGATAATCTTCAGACCGTGATCACCTGTGAAAAAGCAAAGTTTGATATTGCCGGCAAACCTGGTGATGAATTTGCCTACTTACCGATTATCGAAAAAGAAGATTCTATCGAAATCTCTCAATTCACATTAAAAGAAGTCATTCGTCAGACTATTTTCTCAATCTCTGACAGCGAGAGCAATAAGCTTATGACCGGTGAATTGTTTGATATTAGTGACAATATTCTGAAAGTTGTTTCGCTTGACGGACACAGAATTTCCATCCGTAAGGTTCCGTTGAAGAAAAGTGTTGCGGACAGAAAACTGGTTGTACCGGGAAAAAACCCTGATCGAGATCAGTAAGATCCTTTCGGGAGAAGCTGAGAATGTGGTATCGATTTCATATACAAAGAACCATATCGTGTTCGAATTTGATAATACCATCGTGGTATCCCGCCTGATCGAAGGTGAATACTTCAGAATCGATCAGATGTTATCCAGTGATTACGAGACAAAAGTAAGAATTAACAAAAAAGAACTGCTCAGCTGTATCGACCGTGCAACACTTCTGGTAAAAGAAGGTGATAAAAAACCGATCATCATCAACATCGGCGATGAACTGATGGAATTAAAAATCAAATCCCAGATCGGATCCATGAATGAAGAGATCATGATCACGAAAGAAGGAAAAGATCTGCTGATCGGATTCAATCCGAAATTCCTGATCGATGCACTCCGTGTTATCGATGATGAGGAAGTGACGATCTATCTGATGAATGCAAAAGCACCTTGCTTTATCAAGGATGATGCGGAAAGTTATGTCTACCTGATCCTTCCGGTCAACTTTAACTCCGCAGCATAGGACTGTCCAGGAAGACCTGAAGAGAGCCTTTTCGGGTACGAAATGAAAAAAACAAGATAAAATGCAGGAATGCTTGCAAAAGTATATAGCAATGAGTATAATAAAACAACGGCTAAAGAAGAGAAATATGCATAAAGATACAAAGGAATGCATATCCGAGAGAGGATACAAGACGTATGGAAACAATTATATTACGAGGTGAATATATCAAGCTTGGACAGGCTTTAAAAGCTGCGGGAATGGTGGAATCCGGAGTAGAAGCAAAAGAAGTGATACAGGAAGGTCTGGTCATGGTAAATGGCGAGACAGATACACGCCGCGGACGTAAGTTATATGGCGGCGATATCGTATTATTTGACGGAGAAGAGATCAGAATTGAAGGTTAATTCCCTGAAATTAAAGAATTTTAGAAATTATGATCTTCTGAATGTGGAGTTTGACGGTTCTACGAATATTTTTTACGGGAACAATGCGCAGGGGAAGACGAATATTCTGGAGGCGGTGTATCTGTCCGGAACGACCAAATCCCACCGCGGGTCGAAAGACAGGGACATGATACGGTTCGGTGAGGATGAATCCCACATTGAGACTGTGGTAGAGAAGAATGGTATCAGTTATCAGATCGACATGCACCTGAAGAAGAACAGCCCGAAAGGGATTGCGATAAACAAGATGCCGATCCGGAAAGCAAGTGAACTTTTCGGGATCGTAAATCTTGTATTCTTCTCGCCGGAAGACCTCAATATCATCAAGAACGGACCTGCAGAGAGACGTAGATTTATCGATCTGGAACTTTCGCAGCTCGATAAGGTGTACCTGAATAACCTGTCGAACTATAACCGTATCGTGAACCAGCGAAACCGTCTGCTGAAAGAGTTAAGTTTCGGCGGTAAGAAAGAACTTTCAGATACACTGGAAATATGGGAGATGCAGATGGTACAATATGGGGAGAGGCTGATCGCCAGAAGGAAAGAATTTGTCGCACAGATCAATGAGATCATTGCGAAGATCCATCAGAAGCTGACCGGCGGCAAAGAAAGCCTGCAGATCATATATGAGCCAAGTACGGGGGATCTGCCGTTTGAACAGGCACTGAAACGGTATCGTGACAGAGATCTCAGAATGAAGAGCACAACGGTGGGACCACACAGAGATGACATCGGATTTCTGACCGGCGATATGGATATCCGCAGATATGGCTCCCAGGGACAGCAGAGAACGGCTGCCCTGTCTTTGAAGTTATCGGAGATTGAGCTGGTCAGGCTGGCAACGCATGACACACCGATACTTTTACTTGACGATGTATTGTCTGAACTTGATAAACACAGGCAAAACTATCTGTTAGACAGCATACATGATATACAGACCCTGATCACCTGTACAGGAGTTGAGGATTTTGTAAATCACCGCTTTTCAATAAACAAAGTGTTCCATGTCCAAAATGGACAGGTAACGAAAGAAAACTAGGAGGACTGAGAATGGGTACAGAAAAAGTACAGCATGAATACGGCGCAGATGAAATTCAGATATTGGAAGGTCTTGAGGCAGTCCGCAAACGTCCTGGTATGTACATTGGAAGTACATCTTCCAGAGGTTTGCATCACCTTGTATACGAGATTGTCGATAATGCCGTAGATGAAGCTCTGGCAGGCTTCTGTGATACGATTTATGTAACAATCAATAAAGACAATTCGGTGACCGTTATCGATAATGGACGTGGAATTCCGGTTGGTATCAACCACAAAGCAGGGCTTCCTGCGGTAGAAGTCGTATTTACCGTACTGCATGCGGGAGGAAAGTTCGGCGGTGGAGGATACAAGGTATCCGGAGGACTTCACGGTGTTGGAGCATCTGTTGTAAATGCGCTCTCCAACTGGCTGGAAGTAGAGATCTTCCATGATGGAAAGATCTACCAGCAGCGTTATGAACGCGGAAAAGTTATGGAAAAAGCTGGCAGTGATCGGAGAATGTGAAGAAGGAAAATCAGGTACAAAAGTCACATTCCTGCCGGACGATACCATTTTCGAGACAACGATCTTTGATTTTAATGTCCTGAAACAGAGATTCCGTGAGATGGCCTTCCTGACAAAAGGTCTGAAGATCGTGCTCAGGGATGACCGTGAGGAAGAACCAAAAGAAAGAACATTCCACTACGAGGGCGGGATCAAAGAATTCGTTTCTTACCTGAATCGGAGTGCGACACCACTTTATGAGCAGATCATTTACTGTGAAGGCATGGTCAATAATGTGTCTGTGGAAGTGGCTATGCAGCACAACGATTCTTACAGCGATAATACGTATGGATTTGTCAATAACATTACGACCCCGGAAGGCGGAACACACGTTGTCGGATTCCGTAATGCGATCACAAAGACATTTAATGACTATGCAAGAAAGAATAAGCTTCTGCGTGAAAATGAGCCGAACTTAAGCGGTGAAGATATCCGTGAAGGTCTGACAGCAATCATCAGTGTCAAGATCGAAGACCCGCAGTTCGAGGGACAGACCAAGCAGAAACTTGGTAACAGTGAGGCGAGAGGTGCGGTTGATAATGTGGTCAGCAGGCAGCTCGAGATCTTCCTTGAGCAGAATCCGGCCGTTGGTAAGATCATTGTGGAGAAATCTGTGATGTCCCAGCGTGCGAGAGAAGCCGCAAGAAAGGCAAGAGACCTGACACGTAGAAAATCAGCACTTGATAACATGGCACTTCCGGGAAAGCTTGCAGACTGTTCTGACAAGAATCCGGAGAATTGTGAGATCTACATCGTAGAGGGAGATTCCGCCGGTGGTTCTGCGAAGACTGCACGTGACCGTGCGACACAGGCAATCCTTCCGCTTCGTGGTAAGATCCTGAATGTAGAGAAGGCAAGACTGGATAAGATCTACGGCAATGCCGAGATCAAGGCGATGATCACAGCATTTGGTACCGGAATCCATGAGGATTTTGATATTTCCAAGCTGCGTTATCACAAGATCATCATCATGACCGATGCCGACGTGGACGGTGCACATATCAGTACACTGCTTCTGACATTCATTTATCGTTTCATGCCGGAACTGATCAAGCAGGGATATGTATATCTGGCACAACCGCCGCTCTACAAGCTTGAGAAGAACAAGAAGGTCTGGTATGCATACAGTGACGAAGAATTAAGCAAGATCATCGAAGAAGTCGGACGTGACGGGAATAATAAGATCCAGCGTTACAAAGGTCTGGGAGAGATGGATGCCGAGCAGCTCTGGGATACCACTATGGATCCACAGCACCGTATCCTCTTACGTGTAACGATGGACGATGAGACAACGAGTGAACTGGACCTTACATTCACCACCCTGATGGGTGACAAAGTTGAACCGAGACGTGAGTTCATCGTTGAAAATGCAAAATATGTCAAGAACCTGGATGTATAATAACAGCGTGTAGAAGAAAGGAGGAACAGAGATACTTACATCTCTGAGAGATTGATGGAAGACAATATATTTGACAAAGTCCACGAAGTGGATCTGAAACAGACAATGGAAACCTCTTATATCGACTACGCGATGAGTGTTATTGCGTCCCGTGCACTGCCGGATGTAAGAGATGGTTTGAAACCGGTACAGAGAAGAATTCTGTATTCTATGATCGAACTGAATAACGGTCCCGACAAGCCGCACAGAAAGTGTGCACGTATTGTCGGTGATACGATGGGTAAATATCACCCGCACGGTGACAGTTCGATCTATGGCGCATTGGTTAATATGGCACAGGAATGGTCTACCAGATATCCGCTGGTAGACGGACATGGTAACTTTGGTTCTGTGGACGGTGACGGTGCTGCCGCCATGCGATACACAGAGGCAAGACTGAGTAAGATTTCCATGGAATTAACGGCGGATATTAATAAAAATACCGTTGATTTTATTCCTAACTTTGACGAGACGGAGAAAGAACCTACCGTTCTGCCGGCAAGATTCCCGAACCTTCTGGTCAACGGTACTTCCGGTATCGCTGTAGGTATGGCGACCAATATCCCGCCGCACAACCTGCGTGAAGTGATCAATGCGGTTGTACAGATCATCGATGACCAGATCGAGGATAAAGAAGAGACAACGATCGAAGAGATCTTAAAGATCATCAAAGGACCGGACTTCCCGACCGGAGGTATGATCCTTGGAACCAGAGGAATTGAAGAGGCATACAGAACCGGACGCGGCAAGATCCGTGTGCGTGCGGTGACAGATATCGAGGCGATGCCGAACGGCAAGAGCCGCATCATCGTAAGTGAGCTTCCTTACATGGTGAATAAAGCAAGACTGATCGAGAAAATCGCAGAACTGGTACGTGATAAGAAGATCGATGGCATCACAGACTTAAGTGACCAGTCAAGCCGTGAAGGAATGCGCGTAGTCATTGAACTCAGGAGAGATGCAAATGCAAATGTTATCCTGAACCAGTTATACAAACATACACAGCTTCAGGACACATTCGGTGTGATCATGCTGGCACTGGTCGGCAACGAGCCGAAGGTCATGAACCTGATGGAGATGCTCAACTACTATCTGAGACATCAGGAAGAAGTTGTGACACGCCGTACACAGTATGAGTTAAATAAAGCCGAAGAACGTGCGCATATCTTACAGGGATTACTGATCGCATTAGATAACATCGATGAAGTGATCAAGATCATCAGAGGTTCACAGACTGTCCAGATCGCAAAATCAGAATTGATGGAGCGTTTCGGACTGACAGATGTACAGGCGCAGGCGATCGTAGACATGAGACTGCGTGCCCTGACAGGTCTGGAAAGAGAGAAACTCGAAGCAGAATATAAAGCGCTGATGGAGCAGATCGAACATTTACGTGCGATCCTCGCAGATAGAAAGTTATTACTTGGCGTGATCAAAGAAGAGATCCTTGTGATCCGTGATAAATACGGAGATGAGAGAAGAACATCCATCGGATTCGATGAGTTCGATATCTCCATGGAAGACCTGATCCCAAGAGAAGATGTTGTCATCACGATGACAAAGCTTGGATATATCAAGAGAATGTCTCACGATACATTCAAAGCCCAGAACCGTGGAGGCAAGGGAATCAAAGGTATGCAGAAGCTGGACGAGGATTATGTAGAAGAACTCTTCATGACCAATACACATCACTACCTGATGTTCTTTACGAACACCGGACGTGTATACCGCATGAAAGCATACGAGATCCCGGAAGCAAGCAGAACATCCAGAGGAACTGCGATCGTGAATCTGTTACAGTTAATGCCGGGCGAGAAGATCAGTGCGGTCATTCCAATCGAGAAATATAACGATGACGAATATCTGCTGATGGCTACCAAGAAAGGTCTCATCAAGAAGACCCCGATCAAAGAATATGCAAATGTCAGAAAGACAGGGCTTGCAGCAATCACACTCCGTGAGGAAGATGAGCTGATCGAGGTAAAATACACAGACAGCGATCATGATGTGTTCATGGTTACAAAGTATGGACAGTGTATCCGTTTTAACGAAAGTGATGTACGTCCGACCGGAAGAACATCCATGGGTGTCCGTGGTATGAACCTGGTAGACCGTGATGAAGTGATCGGAATGCAGATCGATTCACAGGGAACAGACCTGCTGATCGTGTCAGAATACGGAATGGGCAAACGTACTTCCATCGATGAATTCACAGCCCAGAACCGCGGCGGTAAAGGTGTGAAGTGCTACAAGATCACAGAGAAGACCGGTAACGTTGTAGGTGTGAAAGCAGTAGATGAGGACAATGAGATCATGATCATCAACACGGAGGGAATCATCATCCGTATGAAGTGTGACGGAATCTCAGAACTCGGAAGAGTGACATCCGGAGTGAAGCTTATCAACCTGCCGGAAGGCGATAAAGTAGCTTGTATCGCAAAAGTACGCAAAGGCGATGAATCAGAAGATGATCTGGTAGAGCCGGAAGAAAGTACAGAAGATGCAGAGAACGTAGAGACAGAAGAATAAAGATATAAAACGAGGCGGAAGATTAAAAAATTTCCGCCTCGCTTTTGAAAAATATTTTATTTTCCACCTCATCTGCAGCAAGTTCACGAAGAATGATCTCTGCAGTCTTCTTCACAGTAGCAGCTACAAAGTCTGTACACTGTGCTTTACGTTCCTGAGAATTCTTCTCTTTGCCTTTTGTCAGAACACGGCAGCATGTTGCACCACAGTATTCCTTGAAGAAATCGTGGATTTCGTTCGAAAGCTTGAAACAGCGGTTAATCTTAGGATCACCAGGTGTCTTACGTCCGAAGAAATATCCGATACACATCGTTGCTCCGGCGAGTGCACCACAGATACATCCGCCTCCGCCAAGCCCCCATGGGAATCCGGAACTCATAGCAATCGCATCATCCGACATGTCCAGTTCAAAATTCTCCTTGATTGCATAAATGACAGATTCTGAACAGGCAAAACCCTGATTAAAGATGTCCACGGCATCCTTTTGAAGTTTCTCTAAATCTACATTTGTTGTCATTATAATCCCTCCTGAAAAATGTGTTAAATCCATTATACCACGGCGAAAAAAACTTGTATATCATCTTGGAACAGGGTAAAATAAAAAAGGACAGGTTTTTTGAGCAGGAACATAAGCTTCCCAAAAAATCCCATGTCCCCAGGAGGATATAGATGAGAACGATCAATGTAAATACAATCACAGAAAATATAAAAGACATGTGCATCCAGGCGAATCATTTCCTTGCCGATGACATGGACAAAGCAATGAAACACGCACTGGAGACGGAAGAAGCACCATTGGGCCGTCAGATTCTGGATCAGCTGCAGGATAATCTGAAGATCGCAGCAGAAGACATGATCCCAATCTGCCAGGATACAGGTATGGCCGTCATCTTCATGAAGATCGGTCAGGACGTACACTTCGAAGGAGGCAGTCTGGAAGATGCCATCAACGAAGGTGTCCGACAGGGATACGTAGAAGGATACTTAAGAAAATCCGTCGTAGGAGATCCGATCATCCGTGAGAATACCAAAGACAACACACCGGCAGTGATCCACTACAGTATCGTGCCGGGAGACAAAGTAGAGATAAAGGTTGCGCCAAAAGGATTCGGAAGCGAGAATATGAGCCGTGTATTCATGTTAAAACCAGCCGACGGGATCGAAGGAGTAAAAGAAGCGATCCTTACAGCAGTCAGAGACGCAGGACCGAATGCCTGTCCGCCGATGGTAGTCGGAGTAGGAATCGGCGGAACATTTGAAAAATGTGCGCTGATGGCAAAAGAAGCCCTTACAAGAGAAGCCGGATCCCATTCCGGAACCGCCTGGGTAAAAGACCTGGAAGAAGAGATGCTTGAGACGATCAACAAGCTTGGAATCGGACCTGGCGGACTCGGAGGAACGACCACAGCACTTGCAGTGAATGTCAATACATATCCGACACACATCGCAGGACTGCCGGTTGCAGTCAATATATGCTGCCATGTGAACCGTCATATCATCAGGGAGGTGTAAGCAGCATGGACAAGCATATTACAGCACCAATTACAAAAGAAACAGCCAGATCTCTTCACGCAGGAGATTATGTATATGTCACAGGAACCATCTACACAGCAAGAGATGCGGCGCACAAGCGCATGGATGAAGCACTGGACCGCGGAGAATCACTTCCAATTGACATCAAAGACCAGGCAATCTACTACATGGGACCATCTCCGGCGAGAGAGGGACGCCCGATCGGATCAGCCGGACCGACAACCGCCAGCCGTATGGACAAGTATGCACCACGTCTGCTGGATCTCGGTCAGACGGCCATGATCGGAAAAGGCAAGAGAAGCCAGGCAGTGATCGATGCGGTGGTACGTAACGGATGCGTATACCTTGCAGCCATCGGAGGAGCCGGAGCACTGTTATCCAAATGCATCAAATCCTCAGAAGTCATTGCGTACGAAGACCTCGGAACCGAAGCCATCCGTAAATTACAGGTCGAGAACCTTCCGCTCATCGTAGTCATCGACAGCGAAGGCAATAACCTGTACGAAACTGCGATCAAGGAGTATGCAAAGATATGAGAAGAATCCTTCTGATGGTACTCCGGAATATTTTCTTCGTGCCGGTCTACTGGTACAAGTTATGCTACCATGCCAGACACGTAGACAAATATACGGAAGAAGAACACTATAAATTATTAAAATACATCGATCACCGGGCAAATACATCCGGGAATATCCATATCGAGGTACACGGGCAGGAGAACATCCCTGAACAGGACGGATTCATGTTCTACCCGAATCACCAGGGACTCTACGACGTGCTCGCCATTATGGAAGCATGCCCGCGCCCGTTCGCGGTAGTCGCCAAAAAAAGAAGTGGCCGACGTACCATTTCTCAAGCAGGTATTCACCTGCATGAAGGCATACATGATCGACCGCGAAGATGTGCGTCAGTCACTGCAGGTGATCGTAAATGTCAGCAATGACGTGAAGAACGGAAGAAACTTTCTGATCTTCCCGGAAGGAACAAGATCAAGACAGGGCAATCAGGTACAGGACTTCAAAGGCGGCAGCTTCAAAGCGGCGACCAGGGCAAGATGTCCGATCATTCCGGTAGCACTGATCAACTGTTTCGTGCCGTTCGACTCTAAGACAACAGAACATGTCAATGTACAGGTACATTTCTTAGAGCCGCTGCTTTACGAAGAATACAAAGACATGAAGACAACAGAGATTGCAGCAATTGTAAGAGAGAGAATCCAGCATACGATCAATGAAAATGTATAAAAGGATTACAGGGAAATGAGAGAAAAAATATTACAGGTTAAGACATTCGGCAGTTTTTCCATGATATATGACGGAAAATCCCTGTTCGGAAGAAAAGTAGGAGAGACACAGTTCGCTTCCATGATGCAGATGCTGATACATGAAAGGAAAAAAGGTGTCAGCAGGGACCGACTGGAACAGGAACTGTTCGGGAAACGGGAAGTGGAAAATGTACATCATGCCCTTCAGAGCGTCATTTACAACGCAAAGAAGAGACTGGAAAAATGCAGGACTTCCGGATGTAAACTATATAGAGATCAGAAACGGTGTCGTCTACTGGAATGACGAGATTAAAGTACAGGAAGATGCAACCGAATTTGACCAGATATACAACAGAATAAAACATGAGGAAAAATCCGGATAAAAAGATAAAAGACCTCGCAAAAAATATTCGAGATCTATACCGGAGAATTCCTTGTGAAACGGCAGAGTGTGATCTGGGTTGCCATTGAAGCAAGACGGTATGAGGACATGTTCCGGGAATGTGTAGAAGAAGCAGCCGGACTGTACCGGGAAAAGCAGAACTATACACAGCTCGAACATCTCGGAGTATATGCATCGAATATCGAACCATTCTCCGATTGGGAAGCATTGACCATGGAAGCAATGGTTGCACTGGGAAGATACGAAGAAGCCACCGATCTGTATGCCGATACGGCAGAACGATATTTTGAAGAACGGGGATTAAAACCGTCCAAACGTCTTCTGGATTTCATGAACCAGCTTGGTAACCAGGTGATGCATTCCTACGATGTACTGGACAACATCCAGCATAATCTGGAAGAAAAAGGAATCCCGAAAGGGGCATACCTGTGCAGTTATCCGACATTCCGCGGAATCTATCATCATCTGGTGAGGATGCTGGAACGGAGCGGACAGTCGATCTATCTTATGCTGTGTACCATTGTGGATAGCAAAGGAAGACCGATGAAAGAAGGAGCCATGTTGGAAGGACTGGCAAAGAGACTGGAAGAATCCATCTGCACATCGATCCGCAACAGTGATGTCGTGAACCATTACAGCAAGGGACAATACCTGGTACTGCTGATCAATACAACGAGAGAAGACTGTGCGGTAATTCAGAAGAGAATCAATTACAAATTCCTCACAGACCGGCAGAGGACCGGCGTGAGATATTATGTGAACAGTGTAGTATATGAAAAGGACCTTTAAGATAACACTTGAAGATCTTTCTTTTTTGGGTAAAAAACTATTCAGCATGCGGGACGCAGGCAGGATGGTTCTTTTGCTATAATATAACAACATATTCCGATATATGCGACAGTCTGAAAAAGTCTAAGAAAAATACATGCTTTTTTAAAAGTTTAGACGGTTTCTTTGTCATGTCGTTGGGTAAAATATTCTCAGAGTAGGAATGTCTGCCTGAAAATAAGATGGGAAAGGAGACCGGGAGAAGTGAGTAATACAGGAAATTATATTGGAACACCATGGGGAATTATTCTATGTGTGGACTATTATCGGGATGGAAAAAATAAATGGACGTATTTATCACAGATATCAGACCGAACCGATCCGCATTGGAGGAATGCTGGAAGCAGTTTTTCGAAAATCGAGCATTTTTTTGACCGGTTGGGATATCCGTTTTCCCGGAACAGAGAGCCACTATTTTATAAGGCATGAAAAGACACATCGGATAAAAATGACAAGAAAGTTGAGTGATGAAGAGATGTTAAAGAATAATGGTGAACAAGGAACATTCATAATTAGAGTAGAACAAAGACAACACAGCAGCTGGCAGGGAAGAGTTACATGGGTGGAAGAAGGAAAGACAGAGAACTTCCGCTCGGCACTGGAACTGCTCAAGATGATCGATGGCGCACTGGATGGCAGGGACATAAAAGAAGACGCAGAAGAAGAGAACCAGGAGAGAGCCGTATGGCGGACAAAGAATTTCGAAGACTGAAGAGAAGTCAGCTGATCGATATCATCTACCATCATACTTAGAATCATTGCAGAGAGAATAGCAAAAAAGCAGTGAAAATACCCACGGGAAGAAAATGTAAAAAATATGAAAAAAGTAATTGACATTCACATTAAGGCTTGTTATAATTACTTTCGCTGGAGAAATACTCAAGAGGCTGAAGAGGCGCCCCTGCTAAGGGTGTAGGTCGGGTAACCGGCGCGAGGGTTCAAATCCCTCTTTCTCCGTTAGGCCAGTGAGAACTGTCTGAAACGAGCTTTCAGATAGGTTTTTTTACGGCCATATATAATACTTGAAAAAATGTATCAAAAAAGAAAAAGTTAAAAAGATGAAAAAACATCTTGACACTTCGAAAAATACATGGTATTATATATAAGCTTTCGCAAACAAATTATTTAAAGATTGTTAAAAGAAAGTGAAAAATAAGATTTAAAAAAGTTCTTGACAAGCAGTTGAGTGTGTGATATACTAAACGAGCTGTTGAACAAAACAACAAAGAACCTTGATAATTAAACAATAGACAACAACCTGAAAATTCTAAAGAGAATTATTCAGAACAGACATTAAATGTCGAACCTTAAAACAGTAAAGGGGATAAGAAAGCTAGTAGTTTTCTTGAACTGGAACGAACTTGATTTTTGAATCTGTGTTAAAGCAGGTTTGAGATATTTTAACGAGAGTTTGATCCTGGCT
>ENA-OPYU01000070-OPYU01000070.1-human-gut-metagenome-genome-assembly--contig:-NODE-70-length-34981-cov-3.453406_pt1 | contig 34981 bp, 43 predicted proteins | sample MGYA00242637_ERZ504482 | MGnify/ENA primary metagenome ERZ504482 (study PRJEB26092, sample SAMD00036237) | human gut metagenome | host: Homo sapiens | study: EMG produced TPA metagenomics assembly of... | reverse complement strand
TCAGAGGAAATCATAATAATAGATTTTTCCTTCTGCTGCAAGCTTGCTCATTAACTTGTAGATCTCGTTCTTCGCACCAACGTCGATACCTCTTGTAGGCATCATCGAAATTCAGGATCTCACTGTCAACGCAGTTAAGCCAATTTTTGGACAATAACCTTACCTTCTGCTGGTTACCACCGGAAAGATTCACTACCAGCTGGTCTGTAGAAGGAGTCTTGGTTGCAAGCTCTTTTACATATCTCTCTGTAACTTTTTTCTCTTTGGCTTTGTTGATGAATAAACCGTTGCAATATTCTTCCATGGTAGCCAGGGTTGTATTCTCTGTTACAGATTTCTGAACAACAACTCCATATCTTCTTCTGTCCTCTGACAGATAACCGATACCATATTTAACAGCATCCTGTGGGCTGTTGATGGTTACTTCATGGAGCTGTCCATCTTTACCCATAATGGAAATCTTACCGCTCTGTTTCGGATCTGCCCCAAACAGTGCTCTGGCTGTCTCGGTACGTCCTGCTCCCATCAAACCTGAGAAGCCAAGGATTTCACCTTTACGAAGCTCGAAGCTTACATCCTGAACCATCTTGCCTGCGTTCAGATGCTCTACCTTCAAAACAACCGGGGCATCTGGCGCAACCATGCTATGATCCTTCGGATCTTCGTAAATAACACGACCAACCATCATGTTGATAATATCTTCTTTTGTACTGTCTGCTGTGATCAGGGTTCCAACATAGCCACCATCTCGCATGACAGTTACACGGTCTGTGATGACCTTGATCTCATCCATACGGTGTGAGATGTATACAATACCAAGATTCTTCTTACGAAGGTCTTTGATGATTTCAAATAAATCCGCAATCTCCTTCTCAGTAAGAGCTGCTGACGGCTCATCAAAAATGATCACCTCAGCTTTGTGGGAAATAGCCTTTGCAATCTCACACATCTGCTGCTTACCAACAGTAAGATTACTCATTTTTTCTCTCGGATCGATCTCAATATTCAGATCCTGAAATAATTTCCTGGAATCTTCGATCATCTTCTTGTCGTCTACACGGATTCCCTTCTTCGGTTCACGTCCGATAAAGATGTTCTGTGCAACAGTCAGATCTCCGATCATATTTAATTCCTGATGTACGATTACCACTCCAGCATCCTGAGCTTCACGGGTATTGTGAAATTCTGTCTCTTTGCCTTTATATGTAATTGTTCCGGAATCCTTCTGGTAAATACCGGTAAGTACCTTCATCAGTGTGGACTTTCCGGCTCCGTTCTCTCCCATAAGTGCATGTACTTCACCGCGTTTCACTTCGAAATTAACATGATCCAGGGCATGAACTCCAGGAAAGGACTTATCAATATCCTTCATAGTTAAAATAACTTCACCCATTGTCGAATCCTCCCTTATGATCAGTTCTTTCTGCGTCTTGCAGAAACGTCAGCGTAAACTGCTACAATAACAATGATACCTGTAATAATCATCTGCTGTCCTTTACCAAGACCAAATGCCATGATTCCCTGCTGAAGAAGAGAGATGATAAATACACCGATCACAGTACCACCGATGGAAGCAAGTCCACCAACCATGGATGTACCACCCATTACACAGCCTGCAATTGCCTCGTTGTTATACTGATCGCCATATCCTGGCTGAACGGTTGTATAAGTAGCAACAAAGAACAGTGCTCCGATTCCTACCAGGAATCCACAGATCACATATGCAAGCATTCTCCATTTTCTGGTATTGACACCAGAAAGACGAACTGCCTCGCTGTTAGATCCAAGACAAAGGATATAACGTCCTGGCTTTGTATTGTAAAGAACAATACCGCAAACCACTGCCATTCCAAGGAAGATCACAAGACCAACCGGGAATCCATTATAAGATGCGATATTACGGAACCATCCGTTTACCGGATCAGAACTCTGCGGCCAGCTGACTGACTGTGTCTTGGTAAATACAGAAGCAATACCTTTTGCAATGTTCATGGAAGCCATGGATACGATAAATGGCGGAACTGACATATAAGAAACCAGCCATCCATTAAATATACCAAATGCAAGACCAATGAGCACACACAGAACCATGGCAGCTGCACAAGGAACTCCATAAGAAGTCATGCAGTAACCGGAAACCAGTGCACAGCAGAACATAACCGGTCCGATGGAGAAATCAATTCCTCCTGTAGCAATTACAAATGTTACTCCAAGTGATAAAAAGCCCAGGAAGTATACATAGTTCAAAGTAGATTTGATACTGTCGCCAACAGGGAATTTACTTCCGAGTACTACCTTGAAAACTACGAACATAAGAACAAGAATACAGACAAGCATGATTCTGTTCAGGCCGAGCTTTTTCACAATTGGATTTTGTTTTAACTTTTCCAACTTTTCACCCTCCTTGATTTTTTGTTATTGTCCAGGTTTACCTCACTCTTCCTGAGCAATAACTTTTTGCACTCTCTGCGTTTTCTATATAATACCTTGAATTCTGCACAATTGTAATAGAATATTTTCCAGAAAAAGGTTAAATATTTACGGTATGGTCATAAATTTTTAACCTTTTATGTGAAATATGCACTAACACTTTACCATGTAAAATCAAAAAACCTCAAATTCAATCCTTTTCATACGTAAGAAACGCAAAAGGATCGAACCTGAGGTCTCATTTTATCTGACAGAGTATATTAAAAAGATCTGGTACAGCATAAATCAGGTAACTCTTCCGCAAAACGTGCAGCTGTGAAGATACAGAACAGCTACAAAGTCTATTTTATGGTATTAAATGGGAAGATCAGCTTTTCGATTTCGCTGGAATACATATTCTCCGGAGTTACAAGCTGACAGCCGGAATTTACATTCTCATCGTAAGGTTTGCCCTGCAGCATACGCACAGTCTCCGTTACACCCAGATAGCCCATCTTAAACGCTTTCTGCACAACAATTCCCTTGAAGACACCCTTTTCCATAAGCTGGACTGCTTCCTGGGAGCTGTCTACCCCCACTACCTGGATTTGGTCTTCCATATCATGTTTCTGTACCGCCCGTGCTGCGCCTACAGAGGAATATTCATTCATTCCTGCAATCATTTCAAGATTCGGATATTTCTCCATCAGTTCTTCTGTAAGCTGGGAAGCCTTATCAAACTGGGAATTACAATATACTACGTCTACAACATTCTTATTATAATCCCCCAGACCTTCCGAAAGCCCTGTTCTCTTTCGATTGCAGTGGAAACACCTTTTACATGGCTTACAATTGCAATCTGAGAATCCTTATTTAAAAAGTTCTGGCATATTCCCCAGCTGCTTTCCTGCTTCCAGGTTATCTGTGGCAACTGTCATATCCTGAATATTGCTTTCTGTATAGGAATCTATAAATGTGATCTTGATTCCCTTATCTTTTGCCTTCTGCAATAATTCATCGGAAGCATCAAAGCTGGAAGGGGAAAATAATATTGCATCCGGATTTTTCTCAATGGCCTCTTCCAGAAGTTTATTCTGTACCTCCACATCCTGTTCTCTCTCCGGTGCCAGCACTTCCAGTTCTGCACCGCATTCCTGCGCCGCCATTCTTGTCCCTGAAATCAGGGAGGTCCAGAAGTCATTGGTTCCATCCTCTGTTTTCGGTATGTAAATTAATGACCACTTTTTGTTATTATTTTTTTGACGAATATAAAGCATTCCTCCGGAAACCAGACACACCGCCAGCGCTATGCATACAAGCATAAGCCATTGTTTACGCTTTTTCATGATGTTCCTCCTGCTCGATCGGAATTACCACTGTAACAGTCGTACCTTTTCCTTTTTCACTTTTATAGCTCAGACCATATTCCTTTCCATAGTACATACTGAGACGTCTTTGAACGTTGTATACACCGACACCATTAGAACGATAATTGACTTTATGCTTCTCAAAAATCCGGTTCAGGGTCTCCTCATCCATTCCCACACCGTCATCTGCTATTTCGATAACTGCATTTCCATCTTTCTGGTATCCGTTAACAGTAAGCATCCCTTTTGATTCCTTATATTTAAGACCATGATAAATTGCATTTTCCACAATTGGCTGAAGTACAAGTTTCACTATATGCACACTGTTAATAGATGGATCCACATTGATCTCAAATTCCAGTTTATCCTTATAGCGCATTTTCTGAATGGTGAGATAACTCTTTACATACTGGATTTCCTGGCCGATGAGGACCGTTTCATCTTCGTTGCTGATACTTTGCCGCAAAAGCCGTGCCAGAGAAGCGGTCATCAGTACTACATCTTCATATTTCTTTCCTTCTGCCATCCAGATAATGGAATCCAGCGTATTATAAAGAAAGTGGGGATTGATCTGGGACTGAAGAGCTTTCAGTTCGCTCTTTCGCTTCAGTTCCTGTTCGTGGACATTCTGTGCCATCAGATCTTCAATCTTATGGGTCATCACATTGAATGATGTGGTAAGACTTCCAATTTCATTCTGGGAAGGTATAACCAGATCATCTGCTGCCTTGAAATCTCCTTCCTGAACCCTTTCCATAGAATCACGAAGCTTCTGAATCGGAAGAGTTATGCTTCTGGCAATAAAGCTGGAAATAAGCATGGCGATCACAACCAGTACAATGGCCGTCATTACATATATGTTATTGGCCTCTTTGCTGCTCTTTAAAAGCTCTGCCATATTCATGCAGCCAACAATCGTCCAGCCAGTTATCTCAGAGCGGGCAAGTGTATAGATTTTTTTCGTCATCTCCCTCTCCTGTTACTACCGTATCTGTGTCGGCATTCATAACAATATCAATGTTCTCCGTCTGAAGCTCATTATACAGCTGCTGCTGGCTTGGATGATAAACGATGTTCCCATCCTGATCCAGAATAAATACATATCCCTTATCCCCAATGCTGTTCTGGTCGCAGAGCTCACTGATGGCGCTATAATTCAAGTCAATAAATACAACACCGTCACTGTTTCCCGTGCCATAGAAATTATGGACTTCGCGGCTTAATGTAATCACCCACGGACGCTGGTCCTTAATCACATGCTGGACATGGGAAGAACTGAGACAATACTGATTATAATTATCTACTGCATTGGTGTACCACTCCTGAGTGGAAAGATCCAGATCCGGATTGGTGGCCTGATATCCGCTGTTTATAAGCATAACTCCATCTTTTTGCACGATTCCAATGTTGCAGATGTCATCACGTCCTTTCAATATCGTACTGAATTGTTCCTGGAGACGCTTCCTGTGCCCTTCTTTTACAGCCTCATCCTCACCGATACGCTGGTACAAAAGCTGATACGCATCCTGGCTTTTTGCAATAACTGAGGCAATATTATCCATATATGTAATATACGAATCAACATTCTGATTCAGCTGATGTATAATAGTCTGGGTATAAATGGCAGAGTTCTCATAAACTGTAGAATTCGTATATCTTACTGATACTGCAGTCGCTGCAAGCACCGCACAGAGAACCAGAACAGAAACAGCCGCAAATATAGTGCTTTGAATACTTTTAAAGCCTTTAAGAAATTTTCGTTCTCTTTTGTTTTTATTCATAGGCTGCTCTCCCTTACGTTTTCTCATTCATTTAACTTTTTATTTTTCATATCTTTCATCACTGATTTCTGTAGAAATAATCCACCTGCTGGCAGCAAATCTTTTTATAGCTGCAATTATTCACTTCCGGATTCAATCATTTCCAGCTCCCACTCTGTCTGAAAATTTCCCTTAAGATTCTCTGAAATATGAATCTTCCCATCATCTGTCACCAGGATCACATTGAATTCTTCCCTGTGCTGCCGCCAGAATTGACAAGCTTTCTCATAGCCCATAATATAAAGAGCCGTGGACATTCCATCCGCAAGTGTACCGTCCTTTTGATACGATTGTCACAGACAGCAGATCTCCATCTGCCGGATATCCTGTCCTGGGATTGATGATATGAATATAGGTCTCCCCATCTTCTTCAAAATACCTCTCATAACCGCCAGAAGTAACTACGGCCTGATTTTCCACAGATAAAACACCAATATAATCCTGCTGTCCGCCTTTTGGGATCACGTATTCCCACTTTCCAGCTGCTGCCGTCTGGCTTCGTCCCTATCGCCTGAATGTTTCCTCCAAGAGAAACCAATGCGGAAGAAACGCCATATTCCTGAAAAAGCTCTGCCAGCTTCTGACCTGTATATCCTTTGCAATTCCTCCAAATCAATCTGCTGATCTGCTCCAAGCGTTACAAACTTTGCATTTTTCTTTGCTGTCCCTGCCCCTTTTCATCAGAGTCCCGGGTCTGTATTTCTACTTTATTTCCATCCACCAGTGCCAGCATTTTTTTGTACTTCTGCAGCTGTAGGCACATGATAATTACCTGTGGGAAATCCCCATAGCTTCATCACCGGATAAATCGTATCGTCAAAAAGTCCGTCTGTCTCCTGATAAATCTCTTTTCCCCGGAGGATCAGTTCTGCCAGATCATCTGTTGCCTGCAGATTTCCCTGTTCATTTAAGGCATATACTTCACTTTTACTGTTTTCTGCTGATAACATCGCATCCAGTTTCTGTACTTCTTCTATAGCTGCATCTACAGCTTTTTCACTGTTTTTACCATATGCGGTAAACTCCATATAGGTGTCCATCGCAAACAGCTGCTTCTGGCATTTCTGATTCTGAACAAAATACCTGGTTCCTTCTGTAAAAAATCAAAATTCCAATACAAATGTCGGCTGCCGTCAGTACTTTTTCTTTTCATAAGGATCCTTTTTTCCCTTGCATACTCGGTAGGAGTCTTACCTGTCATTTTCTTAAAAGAAATTCCAAAAATAATGGGGATCTGAAAAGCCCACCTTCTCCGCAATCTCATAGTTCTTAAGTGCAGTCTGTTCCAGGAGTTCCTTTGCCTTTTCCATACGTGTCTTACTGAGGAATTCCAGGAAAGTGCCTCCTGTGGCTTCCTTCAAAAATAGTACTGAAATAGCTTGTACCAATATTCAGATAGGAACAGATATCATTTAATCCTAATTCCGGCTCATTGTAATGCTGACGAATATATTCCATAGCAAGTACTGCCTGCTTCTGACCGCTGGAACTGTTCAGGGAAGAGCATCTTTCAAATACCTCGTGAACATAGTCCTCTGCCATTTTAAAAGCTTCCTTAAAAGTTTTCTGTTCGGTTACCCGTCCCATGAGAATTTCTCTTTTGTGGAACAGATCTTCATTCTCGGAAGAAAGAGCTTCCCAGCAGCTTCCTGCATGGCGCAGAATCATCTGAAGGCAGACACAGGCCTGACTTTTATCCACTCTGGCCTTTTTGATCTCAGATTTCATAACAGAAAGAGCCTGATTCATCTCAGCTTCATTGCCTTTCTTGATTCCATCTACCATATCGCTTAATGGCTGCTGCAAAGAAATACTTCTCTCCGGATTCAGTGTTTCTGTGTCAATGAGCAGATTTCCGCCCAGTAAATAGCGCAGTTCAATAGCCTTCTCAGCCTGGTTATGAGACTGGATCGTATCTCCGGGATTCCTTACCCAGCCCCCAATTCCTGCTGAAGCTTCAATGCCGATCACTTCTTTTACTTTTTTCTGGATTTCCTGACAGATTTCCTGTATTTCTCTGGAAAACTCCCTGCTGCGGTTTCCCATAAAGAGGATACACACCCGGTTATTTCCTTCCTGATAGGCAATTCCTGCATTACGATCTGTCACGATCTCATCTGCAACATTAAATAAAACAAAAGCCATTAATGCGCTCTCCTGGCGTTTTTCCATATCAATCTGATGAATATCGGAAAACAGATCCATGTCAAATAACGCAACCCGATAAGATGCTGCCTCCAGATTAATTCCCATTCCAGACAATTCCTCCAGGCTCTCCTGCACATCCCGCGTACAGCTTACCAGAGATTCAATCGCTTTCGAACGAATCACCAGAGCATTTTTGTGATAATCCTGAGATGTCTTTGTGAGGGATTCTATTTTCTTCTTTTCTTTTCTCTGCAGATCTACTTTTTCTTTCATTTTGCCAATAACTTCTCTGAGCTCCATAGCAGTTACCGGCTTCAGCATGTATTCGCTTACATTATACTGAATTGCTTTCTTTGCATATTCAAATTCCCCGAAGCCACTGAAGATCACAATTACGATCTCCGGGTAATTATCATGCAGAAAATGGCTCAGTTCCATTCCATCCATATACGGCATCAAAATATCTGTGAGAACAATATCTACCGGATGGCTCTTCACAAAATCTGCTGCCTGCTTTCCGTTTTCGCAGTCTCCTACAAGCTGGCAATCCATGGACTTCCAGTCAATATTCTCCTTTATGGCGTCACGTACCAGGATCTCATCATCTACAAGTAAAATTCGATACATAGTTTTCGCTTTCCCTTTCTATACACAGCATGTACCTCATCGGCTCCCCCCCGGTGCCTGTTTGCACATGGTATTCTATTAATTTCAGCTAAATATTATATTATCACATACCATAAAATCATGCAAACTAAACAAACAATTCCAGAGTTTGTTTAAAAAACATTGGTTACTGTTTACTCCGTTCACAGTAACGCGCTTCGCGCCGCAATTCTCGGGTTTTCTGTGAACTTTGTTCACAAAAAACACCTCGCGGAACGTTACCAGTGAACAGTAACAAACACTGTTACTGTTTACTGGTAACAAAAAAGCTGCAAAGTTATAAGAATTATAAACCCTGCAGCTTTTCTGCTGTGTAAGATATTTAAAGAAGCTTTGAAATTATAACCATTATTTTACGATCACTCCATCCTCATCCCAGAGATCGTGCCAGTCCTTTGCACCTTCCCACAGGAATACATGGCCTTTGATCAGACGGTTATTCTTATCAAGGGAACGGATGGTTTCCATCTCTTCTTCTGTCAGAGGATCTTCCGTGACACATTTCAGGTTCATGGTGTAATTCTTCTCTTTCAAAGAGAATGGAATTGGGGAAGCACCTCTCTGTACAGCCCATTTAATGCAGATAACTGCCGGATGAACACCATGTGCCGCTGCAATTGCTTTCAGCTCTGGCAGTTCAATATCCGCAATATCTTCTGGCATCTTATCACGTTCCGGACGCTCAGGAGAACCAATTGGGCAGAATCCTACCACTTCAATACCATGCGCTCTGCAATAATCAAACAGCTCCGGCTGCTGGAAGCATGGATGAAGCTCCATCTCGATCGCAGCTGGTTTAATTCTGCAAAGTGGAAGTACTGCCTCCAGTTTCGGAATTGTCATATTAGACATACCGATATGTTTCGTCAGACCCATATCTACCAGGCGCTCCATCTGGCGCCAGGTTTTCATAAAACGCTCTACTGTGAACGGTTTGGAATCAGGATTTCTGGAATCCACATCACAATGCGGTGCATGATAGTTCGGGAATGGCCAGTGAACATAATACATATCCAGATAGTCAAGCTTCAGATCCTTTAAGGTCTTCGCACAGGCAATCAGTACATCTCCGTCGCCATGCATATCGTTCCATACTTTGGATGCAATAAAAAGTTCTTCTCTTTTTACAATGCCTTCTGCAAATGCATCTGCGAAGATCTTTCCGATCATATCTTCATTTCCGTAACATGCAGCACAGTCAAAAGAACGGTAACCTACACGAAGTGCACCTGCAACAGAAGCAGAAACTGCATCTGCATCTGCATGGTCACTTCCAAAAGTGCCCATTCCAACAACTGGCATCTTAGCGCCAGTATAAAGTGTTCTCTGCGGAACAATTGCCGGATCGATCATTGTCATTTTCTTATCCTCCTTAACATTTCGTTTGCACTATAGATTTCAATTACAACGCAATTTACTTTCGCTTAATATCTTTTACTACATTTTCTTATAATTTAGTAACCTCAATCTGTGGAAGCAGTTTCTCCATATCTTCCATCACAAAAAATCCAGTCTCCTCGCGCATGGCTGCTGACGCTGAAATAGCACTTGCCAGTTTCATTGTCTCAGGAAGTGAAAGTCCCCTGGATAAACCCAGTGCGAATCCTGCGATCATAGAATCTCCACACCCAACTGTGTTCACTGCATTTATTCTCGGAACCAGTGCACGGAAAATTCCTTCATTACCTACTGCAAGAGAACCGTCAGCTCCCAGGGAAACAGCTACGATTTCCACACCTTTTGCATGAATCTCTTTCGCCGCATCTATAATATCCTGGATATCATCACAATTCTTACCTGTGAGCATGCGGATTTCATCAATATTGGGCTTGATCATAGTAGGTGCTGCTTCAATTCCCATTTCAAGAAGTTTGCCGCTGGTATCCAGAATAACCGGAATTCCTGCCTCTTTTACAATCTTTATAAGACGCTGATAAGCAGTTCCGTCAAGTCCTTTCGGAACACTTCCTGACATTGCAACTACTTTCGCTTCTTTTACAAGATTACGGAATTTTTCCTCAAATCCGGCAAAATCCTCTTCTGTAAGGGTAAACCCAGGTTCCAGAAATTCTGTCTGAACTTTATTAACTTCATCCCAGATATTAATACAGGATCTGCTTTCTGCAGCTACATGATAAAAAGCACTTTTAATACCAAACGGCTTCAGTGCATTCTCAATATAAGCTCCTGCATAACCACCTACAAAACCTGTGGCAATCACCTCTGCTCCGTAAATTGAAGCCGGCTTGGATACATTCAGACCTTTTCCACCAGGAACATAAGTACATTCCTTTACACGATTCACTTCTCCAGTCTTAAAGTTATTTACCACATACCGCTTATCAATGGCTGCATTTAATGTTACTGTCAGTATCATATGCTCAATCCTCATTCGTCAGAAGAATCTTCCCCTTTACAAGACCAGGTGTCTTATAGAGCTGGAATGCTTCCTGAGCCTGACTCATTGGCATTTTGCGATAAATAAATCCCGGATCAAATTTCAGCTGACCGGTTGCAAAATAATGAGCTGTAAGATCCCACTCTTTTCCTGGGAACGGGGAACTATAGGACATCCAGGAGCCTGTAAGTTTGAATTCTTTACGATTCATATTCTCCCACTGCTTTGGTGTAAATGTAAGATCTGCATGAGGTGTTCCAATGAAGCATACGTGTGCCTTATTCGCAGCAAGTTCAAATGCCATATGCATAGTCGGAACCTGTCCGGCTGTTTCAAACACATATTCATAGCCCTTACCACCGGTAATTGCCATAGCCTCTTCCATATAATTCTCTTTGGTTGTATTGATAACTGCATCTGCGCCCATTCTCATGGCAAGATCCAGGCGTTCCTCACTAATATCAAATACTACAACCTTCTTGGAACCAAAGATCTTTGCCCACTGCATTGTGAATATGCCAATTGTTCCACATCCTAAAATTGCCACGCAGCGACCGCCCTGATAATCATTCTGAAGGAGTCCATGAAGAGCAACTGTGGATGGCTCGAACATTGCACCCTGTTCATAGGAAATAGACGGATCAAAAGGAATCGCATTCTGCTCTGGAATTACTACATAATCCGCATTACTTCCCTGCTGCCTGGAACCGATAAAACTGTAATGCTTACATAAGGAAAAGTTTCCATTCTGACAGTCATCACACTTCATGCACGGAAGAAGCGGAGCCCCGGAAACGCGGTCGCCAACTTTCACCTTGGTGACCCCTTCGCCAACTTCTACTACATCACCGGAAAACTCATGTCCAAGAACGATAGGATAAAAATGAACACCATGATTCAATACTCGCGGAACATCAGAGCCACAAATACCGGAAGCTTTTACTTAATCTTTACCCAGCCTGGTTTTGCCTGCGGTTCTTCGATTTCCTGGTACTGTACATCCTCGTTTGCAACTACAACTGCTGCTTTCATCTCGAAATACCTCCTTACTGCCGTACCATCATAGCTTTCAGAGATTCATATAAATCCCTGTATGTACGGTATGTCTTATTATAAACTTCTTTATTCTCAGGATTGGGCTCATGACGTCTTGTCTCTTTCACTGTCATGGAAACCGCTTCCTCGTAATCTTTATAAAAATCCAACTCCTACGCCAGCCAGGATTGCAGCACCTAATGTGGTTGCTGTATCGGAAGCAGGAACCACTACTGCCTTGCCTGTCACATCAGCCTTAATCTGAGTCCAGAGAAGGGAATTGGCTGAACCTCCCATAGCACGAAGAACTTCTGCTTTAGCACCTGCTGCTTCAGCCACCTCCAGATTATGTCGCAGGGAAAATGCTACGCCCTCCATACAGGCTCTTACCATGTGTCCCTTGGTCTTAGCAAAATCAAGGCCATAGAAAACACCTTTGGCGTATGGATTCCAGACAGGGGATCTCTCTCCGGACATATACGGAAGGAATACAACGCCTTCACTTCCGGCTGGTACTGCCTCGGCAATCTCATTCAGTTGTTCCAGAGAAGATTTCCCGGTATCCGCCTTGCGGCTCCTCTCATAAGCTGCAAATTCTCTCTCAAACCAGCGCATGACACCGCCGCCTCCGGTAGTTCCTCCCTGAAGAAGCCACTTGCCTGGCACTACGTGATATCCCAAGATCAGACTTGGATCTGCTTTATATGTATCTGTACAGATGCTCATGCCACCAGCCTGTCCACCCTGCTCCTGGGTCTCCCCCGGATGGATCACACCTGCACCAAGTGTCCCACAGGCTGCATCCAGACCGCCGGCCACTACAGGAGTTCCGACAGTCAGTCCACTCTGGGCTGCCGCCTCTTCCGTCACAGTTCCCACTACCTTATCGCACGCAACAATCTCCGGAAGAAAATCCACAGGAATTCCCAGTTTCTCACACATCACTTCATCCCAGGTACCAGTACGCATATCAAAGCAATGCAGGCCATATCCCTGCGAAAGATCCTGTGTGATAGCACCAGTCAGTCTGTAAGCAATAAAGCTGTTTGATTGAAGGATCTTGTAAATCTTATTATATACTTCAGGCATATTCTCCTTATACCAGAGAATCTTCGCTGTGGTATAAGAAGGCTGAAGAGAATTACCTGCAACATTGAAAATATTCTCACTGCCGATTTCATTATTGAGTCTGTCGCAGATTTCCTGGGCTCTTGTATCCATCCAGATAGGTGTATCTGTCAGAACATTTCCCTCATGGTCAATGGCAATAGCCGACCAGCTCTGCCCATCAATTCCCACTCCAGCAATCTGCTCTCCTGAAATATTACCTGTCTTCAGGCATTCGCAAATAGCGCCGCAAACCGCATGCCACCATTCATCCGGCTTCTGCTGCGCCCATCCCTCATGAGGATAATAAACAGGGTAATCCCCATTGGCGGAAGCCATCACCTTTCCGTTCTTGTTAAATATGGCAACCTTGCACGCGCTGGTTCCAATATCAATTCCTAATAAATAGTCTTTGCTCATCCTTGTCTCCTTATGGATTTCCCCATAAAAATATCAGTCTGAAGTTTCCGTACAATATGGTCAGGAAGCTCATCTCTTCCTTCAAGCCGTTCCAGCATGATCTGTGCTGTTTCCCTTGCAATTTTCTCTGTGGGCTGTGAAACAATGGTAAGTGCAGGTCTGCATGCACGGGCAAAAGGCAGATTGTCAAATCCCACCAGGGAAATCTCCTCTGGCATGGATACTCCCATCTCGTTAAGCCCGATCACTGCCCCCATAGTCATCTCATAGTTTGTCACAAAAACAGCTGTCATATCAGGATTCTCTTTCACCAGCTCTTCTACTGCCTGAACGCCTCCCTGGATCGTGTAATCACCATGGCAGATCAGCTTTTCATCAACCGCAATTCCATGATCCTTAAGGGCTTTCATGTATCCTAACATACGCTGTCTGGCAGTGAATACCTCATCCGGGCCACCGATCAGACCGATCTTCTGATGCTGTTGTTCTACCAGCATGCCAACAGCTTTCTCAGCTGCATTTACATTATCCACCAACACGCAGTCGCAGGATATTCCCTGGATCATACGGTCGATAAGCACAATGGGCTTACCAGTTTTCTGAAATTCATTCAGATGGGCTCCTGTCATATCTACCGGCATATTGATAATTCCATCCACACGTTTCCGGGTAAGGAAATCCACTGCTTCTTTTCAAGCTTCTTATCTGTTCTGCAGTCACAGACAATCGCTGCATATCCATGGCTTCGGAGGATATCCTCCATTCCACTGATGATTTCTGCGCAGAAAACATTGTTCAGCTCTGGAATCACAACCCCCACTGTCTTGGTCGCATTGGTCTTCAGACCGCGGGCAACTTCATTTACTTCGTAATGTAATTCTTCGATGGCTTCTTCGATCTTGATACGGTTCTTCTCTCTTACATTCCCCCCATTGAAATAAGAGGAAATCGTTGCCAGACCAAGTCCTGTCCGTCTGGCAATATCTTTCATCGTCGCTGCCATAAATCAGCCTCTTACTCAGCCTTTCCGTCACAGCCGCAAACTTTCATACGAGCCATTACAAGCTCTTTCACAGCTGCAATTCCAGCCTTGCCATATGCCTTAGGATCAAATACCTTCTCATCCTCAAGTGTCTCTCTGACAGCCTTGGAGTATGCCGCACGAAGCTCGGTGGCAAAATTAACCTTACAGATTCCTCTCTTTACACAATCCATAACATCCTCATCGCTAAGGCCGGAAGCGCCATGAAGAACCAGCGGAATATCTACAACTTCACGGATTTCACTTAAACGCTCCTTATCAAGAACAGGAGTTCCCACATAGAAGCCATGTGCTGTGCCAATTGCTACTGCAAGAGAAGTAACGCCTGTGCGCTCTACAAATTCTCTGGCTTCCTGTGGATCGGTATTGGTATCTGCAACTGCAACCAGATCATCTTCCTTACCACCTACCTTACCAAGTTCTGCCTCGCATGGGATTCCCATAGAAGCTGCTACGTCAGCCACCTTCTTGCTCACCTCAATGTTTCCTTCATAGTCCAGCTTAGAACCATCAATCATCACGGAAGTATATCCAGCCTTCAGTGCCTTCATCGCAAGATCAAAACTACTGCCATGGTCAAGGTGCAGGCAAACCGGAACGGAAGCCTTTGCAGCTTCTGCTGCAACGATTGCCTGATAGGTCTCAAGAGTGCCATATTTAATAGTAGATGGAGTAGTCTGGATCATAACAGGTGCTTTCAGCTCCTCAGCTGCCTGAATGATAGCTTTCACCATCTCCATATTCTCTGCATTAAATGCACCTACTGCGTAACCGCCCTGCTGAGCCTTCAGCAACATTTCCTTAGATGTAACAAGTGGCATATTCTCCTCCTTCTTGCCTGCTGATACAGGCCATGAATCTTCGGTTTTCGAAAACCGAAACGTTTCTGTTTTAGTTCATATTAACTCTTTTCCAAATTTCTGTCAACAGTAAATATTTCATCATTTTTGCGTAAAATTTTACCTTGAAAAATCCGGCAAAGAAAGGTAACTTATAGAGTAGAATATTTTCGGAACCGGTATCAGTTTTTATAGATTACTGTGCCAGATTTCTGAGAAAGAACGAAGGGAGAATATATTATGTTAAAAGGAATTCCTGAAATCTTATCACCAGAATTATTAAAAGTATTATGCGAAATGGGACACAGCGACCGCATCGTTATCGCGGACGGCAACTTCCCAGTAGAATCAATGGGTAAAGATGCAATTGTTGTTCGTTGCGATGGACATGGAGTTCCAGAACTTCTGGACGCTATCCTTACTGTTATCCCTCTTGATTCTTATGTAGAGAAACCAGTTACCCTGATGGAAGTTATGCCTGGCGATCCGGTAAAAACCCCAATCTGGGATACCTACAAAGAGATTGTTTCCAAACATGATGAACGTGGCGCCGAAGCAGTTGGAAATATCGAGCGTTTCGCATTTTATGAAGAGGCAAAGAAAGCATATTGTATTATCGCTACAGGTGAGAAAGCTGTTTACGCAAACGTTATGCTTCAGAAAGGTGTTGTTATCAACAAATAATTTTTTTGCAGCTAAAATGCTCCGTCGGATTCCCGACGGAGCTTTTATTATTCATGTTTATTATGATTCACTATTTTTTGCCTTTTTTCCTTAAGAAGCCAGATTACCACTGCGATACCAATGATAATAACTACCACCAGAATCCAGATAACAGAATTCATTCCTTTATCTGTGCTCTCCACATTTTCGCTGGACGCTTCCTGTTCTGCACTTTCTGAAGGAGCAACTGTTACTGCTGCCTCTTCTGTAGGCGCCATAGTCTCACTTGGCTCCGGGGTGGGAGTACTTGTCTCAGTTGGTTCCGGAGTAGGAGTACTTGTCTCAGTTGGCTCCGGGGCAGGAGTGCTCGCCTCAGTCGGCTCCGGGGTAGGCGTACTTGTCTCAGTCGGCTCCGGGGTAGGCGTACTTGTCTCAGTCGGTTCTGAAGCTGCAGTTGCTTTCTTAGTAGGTTCTGGTACAGGAGTACTCGTCTCGGTTGGCTTCGGAGTAGGAGTACTTGTCTTCTCAGGTTTCGGGGTAGGAGTACCTGTTGGCTCTGCCTCCGCATCACCGATATCTTTGCCTTCGGTACCTGCTTTTCCAACTTCAGAAGTATTCTCTCCAGCCTGAACAGATTGGGAACCGTCTTCCGCTTCTTTCTCAGTTTCAGGAACAAGTTCTACTGTACTCTCTTCCGTATTGGTGGCTTCTGCAATATTTACCCAGCCAGAAACATCACCAGCCTCTGTGCTGTCCCAGATACCTATCTTTACCAGTATCTACTTCTGTATCAATATATAACTTCTCACCATTCGCTATATTACAGCCTCCGGAAACTGTGCCGTACTTTTTTCCAGGTCCTTTATACAGGCAAACGGAACCGTCTTCCTTAGCATTCACTGTAATACTGTAATTCTCATCCTTACTTCCGTATAAGGCAAGCTCTGATGCTACTGCCTCGGCAAGAGTGGCCGGCTTCAGATAATTCTCTTCCAGGAAACCAAACATGCCATGAAGCTGAGCATATACCCATACCTTTCCAGCTTCATCTGTGGTCTCTCCTTCTACATGGATCGCAGTTCCATTAGGAATCAGCTCATCATTCAGCTTCGGGCTGGAAGCATCTGCCTCTGAATACATGTCAACACCGCCATCAGGCGATTCTACAATCATATAGTAATCTGTTTTGTAATCTACCTGCTGTGTCTTTCCCGCATCTGCGAAAACTCCCACAGTCATGCAAAAAGTAAGAAGCACAGCCAACAGCATTCCCAGCTTTTTCTTCATATATATCCTCTTTTCCCTCTTATATACATTTTCTGTTTTTCATTGTAACACACCAAGAAAAACTTGCAACCATTTTCTCATATTTCCCATTATTTTACAGCAACAGTTACTATTCACCGGAAATGTTCCGCGAGGTGTTTTTATAAACAAATTTCACAGAAAAACCGGGAACCTGGCATGAAATCATGCGAATGTATGTCCGATAAAGGTTCCCAGACAGTAAAAGAGCGAGACAAAAGTCCCGCTCTCTCTCAGCTTTCCTTCATTGTCCTGGGGGAGTGAAAGAAAGCAGTTAAGTTATAAAAAGCTAATTATTTATAAAGAGGTCCATAGTTCTTGCAAGCTCTGAAATCTGCACCTTCTTTATCCATTCCAAATGCATTCCATGCTGCCGGACGATAGATATCTTTCTCCGGAACGTTATGCATGGATACCGGGATACGAAGCATAGAGCACATTGTGATCAGGTCAGCTCCGATATGTCCGTAGGAGATAGCACCGTGGTTAGCTCCCCAGTTGTTCATTACATCATAAGCTGTCTTGAACGGTCCCTCTTTGCCATCGCATCTTGGAGCAAACCATGTACATGGCCATGTGTAGTCTGTACGTTTCCAAAGTTTGTCAGATACTTCTGCTGGAAGAGCAACTGTCCATCCTTCAGCAATCTGCAGAACCGGTCCAAGTCCTTTAACAAGGTTCAAACGGATCATTGTTGCAGGCATCTGAGCTTTTGTTTCATAACGGCTGGAGTATCCGCCTCCACGGAAGTATCCGTTGTCAGCCATACACCATTCAGTGTTTTCCATGATAGCTTTCTGGTCTTCTTCTGTGATATCCCACCACTGTTTCATAACAGCATTGCCGTTTTCATCTTTAGCTTCGCCGTTAGCGTCAAGGCAAGCAGCACCGGAGTTGATCAGGTGAAGGAATCCGCCAGCTTCTTTAGCTACGCCTTCAAGGTCATATCCTGTAGCTTTCTTAACAGCCTCTGGGCTCCAGTATGTACGAACATCAGCGAAGATCTGAGCTCTGTTTGTAAGAAGTTTCATGAACATCATTCCAAGTCCGTTGAGAACGTCATTCTCTGTAGCGAGGATATATGGCTCACGAGCTCCGTTCCAGTCGAAGGATGTGTTCAGCATAGCTTCTGCAAAGTCACCGTTTGGATAGAAATCTGTCCACTGTCTCTGTCCCTGGAAACCAGCTGCCAGAGCGTTGTGTCCGATTGCTTCCTCGGAGAATGCAGGATCAAGGTTATCGCAGCCGTTCATCAGCTCTTTGATGATAACTGCCATTTTAACTACGAACTCAAACTGCTCTTCTTTCTTCTCTGGGGAGAACTGCAGTTCTTCAGGGTTCTTGTCCCAACCAATCTTACAGGTCTCTTTCGCCCATTTGAGAGCTTTCTCAAATTCTGCGTGATCGTAGATGCCTTCTGTCATACGACGGATGATTTCTACCTCATCAACGGATTCAACACGCATTCCAAGATAGGATTCGATGAAATCGGAATCAATGATAGATCCGCCGATACCCATTGTAACGGAACCGATCTGCAGATAGGATTTGCCTCTCATGGAAGCAGCTGCAACTGCTGCACGTCCGAATCTGAGTAATTTCTCTTCAACGTCTGCCGGGATAGATGTGTCATCAGCTTCCTGAACATCATGTCCATAGATACCGAATGCCGGAAGACCTTTCTGTGCATGTGTAGCAAGAACGGATGCAAGGTAAACTGCTCCTGGTCTTTCTGTTCCGTTGAAGCCCCATACAGCTTTGATTGTCTGAGGATCCATATCCATTGTCTCTGCGCCATAGCACCAGCACGGTGTAACAGTAAGTGTGATGTCTACGCCTTCTTTACGGAATTTGTCAGCACATGCAGCACTTTCACCTACACGTCCGATTGTTGTATCAGCGATAACAACTTTAACAGGCTCACCGTTGGAATATCTCAAGTTTTCTTCAAAAGTTTCGCAGCGGATTTAGCCATATTCATTGTCTGCTCTTCAAGAGATCCTCTGACATCGAGTGCTCCTCTACGTCCGTCGATTGTTGGTCTGATACCGATAACCGGATAGCTGCCTACTAATCTGCTCTTTGCCATGATTCATTACCTCCATAATAAATATATTCTTTTTTAGGGGTTTCACTAAAAAACTCCCTGTTTCCTATAGTTCATAGTATACAATTGCCAAACCGTAATTACTTGTGATATAATGGCAAAAATAGTACAATATTCACTTTTTGATCATTTTGTAAAAAATCCATCAAATTAACTTAAGGAGGAATTTATTTTGCAGGATCTGGACCATAATGAAGACCGTTTAAGGGGAACATATGATTTTCCTTTTGAATTTCATCATATTGATCAGGCTCATCCGCGCTATGTAATGTCCTATCACTGGCATGTAGAATATGAAATCATTCGTATTCTTGAGGGCTCTCTCACTGTCACTTTAGACGAAAAAATGTTTCATTGCAACAGCTGGAGACATCATTTTTCGTACATAGTGGAATACTTCACAGTGGAATTCCTGATAATTGTCTTTATCAGTGCATTGTTTTCGACGGAAATGTTTTCCTCAAAAAATAATTCTGTTTGTGCAGGATATATGCAGAAGATTATTCATCAGGAAATTCTGATCTATCATCATTTTACACCAAAGCATATAGAAATCTGCAATACAATAAACAGTCTTTTTGATTCTCTTTGGAAAAGAGAACCTGGCTACGAGCTCACTGTAATTGGACAATTTTACCACTTTTTCGGCATTATTTTTAGTAATCATTACTATCTTGAAAGTATAACACGCGCAAGACGTGATTATAAGAGAATTTTACAGCTGAAACAGGTACTTGATTTCATTGAGCACAACTATACGGGGGCTCTGACACTAAAACAGCTTTCGGCCTCCGTATCCATGTCACCCAAATACTTTTGCCGATTTTTTCTCCGAAATGACCCATCAGACTCCCATGGATTATCTGAACAGGCAGCGCATTGAGAGAGCCTGCTATGAAATCTCCACAACCGATGATTCTATTACAGATATTGCATATCGAAATGGATTTAATGATCTGAGCTATTTATACGTACATTTAAAAAATACAAAGGAACTACACCAGGAAAATATAAGAAAAGCTGATTAGGAGGCGAGCATTGGCCGGATGCCGCCCACAAAAAAGAATTGACTTCTTTTTCTCTTATTTCTCAGATATGCTAAAGATGTGATTTTTTTCGTCGTAAGAAAAACGACAGAGAATCATTCCTGTACTTTTTTACAGGCTACGTTGACGCATTTTATGCGTTTTCTTTTGCTGTTAAGACTCGAAAAAAGCCATAGCTTATTCTTGTTTTCGCTATATATGCCATTTTTCCAGAATGGTCTCTTATTCCAGGACCCTTATGTAGCAGGTTTTCAAGTAACCGGATGATGGAATTGCTGCTGATCAGGCAGATTAGCCCATGGCAGAAAACTGTCCGCACATACTGCTGCAGAACGCCGCAGAAAATCAGAAATTGTTTTTCTCTTTCGTTTCTTTTATTCTAACAAAAGCCGGTTGCCATTACAACGAAATTCGGTCGTAAAATTCTCACATAATTCGACACTTAAATGATAAATTTTCATCTGTAACTGAAGTTTTCTTTTTTCTGAAACGTGCTATAATATTTTCAATTAGAAGCAACTACATAAGTATGACGAAAGGAAGCTGTTGAATCATGGGAAGATGTTATCATTTATCAAAAACTGTTACGGAAGACCTGGCAAATGAAATCATAAAAGAACTGACAGAGCGAGGCGATGTGAAACACGCCAGAATCTCCGCTGACGGACGTTATCTTCATGTGGATACTATTGACGGAGAATTTTCCGTGGTAATGTATTCAGCAGTAAATATCTGCAGCCGTATTGCAAACTGCGAGCTGTCCTTTGTGAAATTTGATTACACAGCTTAGAGCGTGTTTGAAAACATACCGCCAGGACATTTATGGCAAATCTATTAAAAAAGGGAGATTAAATTATGCAGCAGATTACATTAAAAATAGACGGAATGATGTGTGGAATGTGTGAATCCCACATTAACGAAAGTATTCGTAATAACTTTTCTGTAAAAAAATGTCACCTCGTCCCATACAAAAGGAGAGACGGTTATCCTTACAGAAAATGATCTTGATGAAGCAAAAGCTGAAAGAGACTATTGATAAAACGGGTTATAAACTGCTTTCTGTCTCAAAGCTCCATACGAAAAAAGAAAGGCTTTTCTCTTTCCTAAAGAAATAGCCTTTCCCTGTCATAATCCTTGTACTATATTCCAACTACAATATTTCCGGTAATACGGACAATGCATATTCTGCCAGGCTGTGATCTTCCTCTCCTGTGCCTCCGCTTATACCAAGACCTCCGATAATCGTATCTCCGGATTTCAGCGGCACGCCGCCTCCGAAAATCACGATTTTTCCACCATCCATCTTATCTACGCCATAAAAGGTTCCGCCTGGCTGAGCCAGTTTGGATAATTCCATGGTGGACATTTTCACCGCAACAGAAGTATAAGCTTTTTTCAAAGCGACATCAAAGCTTACCAGAAATGCTCCGTCCATTACATGAACGGCAATTGGATTTCCTTCCGGACCGCAAACTGCAATCACCGCTTTCTTCCCGCGGCGAAGGGCTTCCTGTTCGATTTTCCCGATCAGCTTCTTCGCTCCATCCAGTGTAATCTTATTCTGCATACCCATGCGGCGCAGTACTGCCTGAATTACAGCTTCGTCTACAGAATCAGAGGTACCAGATATGAGAGAATTTTCAACTTTCGTATCCACGCTCACGCTTCCTCCTGCCACTTTCTCAGTTCCACTTGCATGTAGTTCCGTATTTTCAGAAGATGTGTCAGTTTCTACAGACTCTGACGTACCCGTCTTCTGACCTGCCGCCTCCGCTTCTTCATAGCGTGCAAGCACATACAGATAGTCTGCCAGACGGTTCATATATTTCTTGCTTCCTGTATCAGAACCAAACTTTACACTTACAGCTGCAAGATCACGCTCCGCTCTTCTGGCCACAGCCCAAGTCACATCAATCTCAGCAGACAAGCGACAGGCCCCAGGTAAAGAGGACTCCTTCGGCATATGAAAAGCCCCGTCAAACGGTCAATCTCTTCCTCTAAAAGCTCTGTCTTGTCATCATTGATCTTATACTCTCTATTATATGGATCTGCCACTCCTGCATCAATTCTGGTCAGATTTTCCTGGATCTTCTCCAGAAAACGGATGGTATCTCCATCTCTGATCATGGTTTTCAACACTCCAATATGGCAGGAAAGTTCATCTATGGTTCCCTCCAGCTGAATTCGGTCATCCGCTTTGGAAACGTTTTTCGTATGGACAAGATTGGTAGTTCCCTTGTCACCATTCTTTGTATAAATACTCATACGACTTTCTCCTGACATTTTACCCATCCGGGAAAATGGATTTTATTACTACTATTCAAAGATTTCTGTGTAGCTTAAATTAATCTGCCACGAAATCCTTAAGCAATTACATTTTATTATGCACCAATACACTGAATATAAGACAAGGTTCGTGCAAAAGCAGGAAATAATCCACATTATCTTACGTTCACTACATTAGTTATAAACAGACTCTGGACAAATACACGCAATTCCGCCGTATCTGTCCAAAGTCTCTTATGTGTTACCGGGCACAAAGTGAACAGCAACTCTTAAATTCATTAAAATGACCACAATTTCTTGTAGATCTTCACAATATCCTCTTTCGTTGGTACTCTTGGATTGGCAGTTGTGCAGGCATCAGCAAGCGCCAGATTTGCCATTTTGTCAATTGCTGCAAAATACTCATCCTCAGAAATAGTTCCCATTTCTTTAATTGTAAGCGGAATATTCATTTCCTTCTGCATAAACTGAATCCAGTTTACAAGAGATCTTACAGACATTACTTTGTTATAGTTACTCAGTCCAAGAATATGTGAAATATTGGCATATCGCTTTACTGCCGGAAGATATTCCTGTTGGCTTCTGCTGTGTTTGTTGATATTTGCATTAAATTCAACAATATGCGGAAGCAGCATTGCATTGGCACGTCCATGAGGAATATGAAAAATAGCTCCCAGCTGATGTGCCATGCTATGTGTGATTCCAAGTCCTGCAGCATTAAAAGAAAGTCCGGCAAGACAGGAAGCTACATGCATTTTCTGACGGGCATGCATATCGCCGCCGTCAAGGTATGCTCTTAACAGAAAGACTCCGCAGATTTCAATTGACTTTTCTGCAAGAGCAGATGAAAATTCATTGTGATTGATACTTACATAAGACTCAATTGCATGAGTCAGTACATCCATACCTGTATCTGCTGTGATAGAAGGCGGAACGCTCTTTACCAGTTCCGCATCCAGAATTGCCTCATCAGCTGTAAGGCTGTCTGAGATCAGCGGATACTTCACATGATTATCTGTATCATTTACAACTGCAAAAGAGGTAACCTCAGATCCTGTACCACTGGTAGTAGGAATTGCAATAAGACCTACTTTGCCATAATTGTTGATCTTCAGGGCAAACTCACGGATTGCCTTGGAAGAGTCAATTGCAGAGCCGCCTCCGACAGCTACTACAACCTCCGGCTGATACTCCAGGAACTTCTTTACACCTTCTGCGATTTTCCCTACCGGTGCATCCGGTACAACATCACTGAATACTTCAAACTCCTTGCCACCGCGTCTCAACGGGTCTGTGATCAGCTCGATCATTTTCCCTTTTGCGATGAATGGATCTGTGATCACCAGAACCTTTTTTGTATGGCAGTTCTGCCAGTCTATCCAGGGCATTGTCACCAAAATGGATGACTGTTTTCATTTCAAAAGTTTTCATAATTCAATGCTCCTTTATTGCAGCTTTCTTTTGTGAGCAGAAAGCTTCTATCGGACAGATTCCGGATATCTGCACTCCACGCCCTCTTCTTCAAAAAGCTTCAGCCATTTTCAGAGGCTTCACATCTGTCACGACGATATCAACATCCCGCAATCTTCCGGCAACGGAAAATGCGGTCTGGTCAAATTTCGTATTGTCCACAACCAGGATTTTCTTACGTCCTGAATCCAGCATTGCTCTCTTTGCTGTTCCAAAAGCTTCCTGTGATTCCATTACTCCCCAGTTCTCATCAAGAGCCTTACAGGAAAAAATAACGGTATCTACAAAATAAGAGCGAATGACTTCTTCTGTCCGGGATCCAAGGAAAGCCAGATAGCCTTCCTTCATCATCCCACCTGTGGAAATAATATTCCATCCTGACACATCTGCCAGTTCCAGAAGGATCTCCATGGAATTGGTGATCACAGTCAGACGCTCCTTCTCTTTTAATGCCTTTGCCACAAACACTGCAGTAGTGCTGGCGTCCAGAAGCAGATGTTCCCCGTCATGCACAAGAGAGGCTACAATTTCCGCCATCTTCTGTTTCCCAACTACATTCTGATTCTTGCGCACATTAAAAGGGAGATCAATGCTCACATCTTCATTGATCACAGCTCCGCCATAACTTTTAATGGCAAGCCCTTCCTTCTCCAGCTTGTCCAGATCCCGTCGGATGGTTTCCTCAGAGACTCCGTATAACTGGCTCAGTTCACTTACTACTACGCGCTTCTCATTCTGTAATTTCTCAAGGATCAGATTCCGTCTCTCTAACGCAAGCATGTTCAGGTCCCCTCCGCGTTCATTTTATTGGTCAGACCAGAATTACAGAAGGCTGTCGATCATTCTCTTATCCGGATGTGCAATAACAGAGGAATCCAGATACATGCCTTTTTCAGCAACAAGCTCTTTCGCTCTGTCGATTGATGCGGATACAGCAGAAACCTCACCAGTGATCATCATGTAAGATTTTCCGCACATACCTTTTGCAATACGAAGCTCGATAAGATCTACAATTGCAGTCTTTGCAGCCTGATCTGCAGCCTCAATAATGGAAGCTGCATCATATGTTTCAAGAATTCCCAGCGCACTGATCTCCTCAACCTGAGTAGTTCCATAAATAGCCGGGAAAAGAGACTCGTGCGGATTACCCAGTACAAAACTGTCAATGCACTTGTCCTCATATGTTGTTACAGCTGTATCTACGGCAGCTTTTACCGCACTGAGATCACCGGTAATAATTGCAATATATTTACCCGGACACACGGTCTGCGCCTCAACGATTTCTACATCAGATGTCTTAACCATTGCATCTGCTGCAGTAACGCCGGTAGCTGTAGTTTTGAATTCAATCATTCCGATTGCTTTACTCATTTTCTGCACGTCCTTTCTAATTCTTTGCAACTACGATCCAGCGGTCTGTCACCTCGGTAACTTTACCGGAGATGGTTGCATGGATACCAACACTTAAGCCCTGGGCAGGAGAAGCGATCATCTGACCTCTTGTCACCTGATCTCCAACTTTTACAATTGCCTGAGCAGGTGCTCCGATATGCTGGCTAAGAAGAATTTTAACCTTTGGAATATCAACCAGTGTCTCGTCCATCGGTGCGTCCTTGTCATATTTTGTAAGACCAAGACGTGCCATCAGGCGTTCTTCCGGAACCTTGCGGTATTCTCGGGATTCCTTAACTGGTACTGGCTGTACTCCCTGAGGAGGACGAATACCTGCCTTACGAAGTCCGCCCTTCATGTCTGCAAGAAGTGTTCTTGGAGCAAGGCTCTGAGGACATGCATACATCTCACAAACGCCACAGGAGCTGCAGAAGCTTGCATTGATGTATGGATTAACATCTCTGAAATCCTGATTGGAAGCTGCACGCATGAAGCGGGCTGGATCAATCGGATGTCCCAGATTGTTACGTGGGCAAAGATCTGTACAAGTATTACACTGGCAGCAAATAGATGCTGCACGTTTTAAATCTATAGCAGAAGTCCGCATCTTCTTCTGTACGATTAAATGGTCTTTTGGCAGAACCAGAATCGCATTTGTTGTCTTCGTCACAGGGTCAGAACCTTTTCCGATTCTTCCCATCATCGGTCCACCAATAAAGTAAACCGGGTCTTTTACAGTAGTTCCGCCTGCCTGGGCAACAACATCATCCATAGTACATCCAAGAGGTACTTTTACAGTTACCGGATGATTTACCTCAGCTACAACAGACACATATTTGGCTGTTACAGGCTCTTTTTTCTCTACTGCCTGGTATATATTATACAATGTCTCTACGTTAAACACAGCAACTCCCTGCTCAATAGGAAGTCCGCCAGGTCTTACAACTCTACCAGTTGCTTCGTAGATCAGTACAACCTCATCTCCCATCGGATACACTTCATCCAGAAGGTGGATGCGCATTCCAGGGAACTCTTCAATATGCTGTTTCAGAGCATTTACTGTCTGAACGTAAGATTTTTTCGATTCCAATAATGGCTTCAGAAGCTCCAACCGTTTCCTGAACCATATGGAAGGTTTTCATAATTTCGTAAGCGTGCTTCTCTAATTAACTGTCTGTGTAATTTCAGTAAAGGTTCGCACTCTGCACAGTTCATAAGAATGGTATTTGCTTTGTCTGTCAGCTTCATGTATGTAGGGAATCCTGCACCGCCGGCACCAACTACACCATTCTCCTGTATAATATTCTGTAATTCTTTGATATCCATGGCGTTACTCCAATCCTGCACCGTCATCAACGATACCTACAATGGCGGCATCTACCGGTGCTGTTTCTACGCCGCAGCCAATTCTTGCCGCGCTTCCTTGTGCCACCAATACATATTCTCCGATTCCTGCACCGATAATATCGATCGCAACAATCTGACTGAGGTCACCTTTCATGTGATGAACCGGTTCCACGATCATAAACTTATTGCCGATCAGCTTTTCGTTTTTTCTTGTGGAAACAACGCTTCCTACTACCTTGCCAACTATCATGTGAACCTCCAAATTTTATATCAGTTCAGCCATGCACCTGTCATTTTCAGAACCAGCATGGCTGAACACTTTATTTTAGTAATGAGGAAATGATTCCCAGAACATTACTTTATAATTGTAACTGTATTGCCTGTGGCAATTTTTGCTGCATTTGCTTCATCTGTATCAATGTGCATCTCCAATGTAAAGCTGTCATCTACACGGATCTTCACCTGATTAAAAATGGTTCCTCTCTCATTGTCAGCCTTAACAGATACGATATCTCCATCCTTCACACCGGCTGCCTGGGCATCCTTCGGGGACATGTGAATGTGACGCATTGCTACGATACATCCCTCTTTCAGATAAATCGCACCTTTCGGTCCGACAATTGCAATAGGAGCACTTCCCTTAACATCTCCAGACTCACGCACCGGTACTTTCATACCAAGCTTGATTGCATCTGTAGCTGATACTTCAACCTGGGAAGCCTTGCGGACCGGTCCGAGAATACGTACATTCTCAATTGCACGGAGCTTCAATCCAACGATAGTTACTGTCTCATTGGAGGCAAACTGTCCGCCCATCAGCTCTTTCTTCTTGGTGAGCTGATATCCTGGTCCAAATAAAGCTTCAACATGTTCCTGTGTCAGGTGGATATGTCTTGCGGAAACTCCGATGGGCACCATGAAGCCATTGCCTTTTCTTCCTTTTTTATTGAGAGCATCCAGTACCATTCTGGTAATCAGCTCAACATTATTGGTTTCCAAAAGTACACCTGCTTTCTTCCTGGAATTCGGTAATGTCTGACATAGCAGACATTATAAAAGTAAGAAGCATCCATGAATTCGCTCATGCAAGCACAGCTCATTCATGGCTGCTGTCTGGGACTTTTATATTATTTCAGAACTGGAAGGATTTTCTCAACATCTGTATGAGGTCTCGGAATTACGTGTGTAGCTACAAGCTCTCCAAGTCTGGATGCTGCTGCGCTTCCGCTCTCTACTGCAGATTTAACTGCTCCAACATCTCCACGAACCATAACTGTTACAAGACCGGATCCGATTTTCTCTGTTCCAACTAATGCAACGTTAGCTGCCTTGCACATCTGGTCAGCTGCCTCGATAGCTGCTGTAAGTCCTCTGGTTTCTACCATTCCTAATGCTTCCTGTGTCATGATTTTTTCCTCCTTATGAATTGCTGGTTTCTCAGCTTCTGTATGTTTGGTTTCTGTAATCTCTTTGTCAGCTGCAGTGGTCTTCGGCTCTTCGGCCTTTACTTCTGCTGCTTTTGCTCTGGTTGTTCTGGCCGTTCTTCTCGGAGCGGCTGCCTTATCAGACCTCTTGCAGCGCTGTCTCTTTCTTTTCTTCGTCAGCCATTATTCATCCCCCTTTTTCTTTCTCCATCGACTTGCGCTAAGCTCCACCATTTTGACGATTTCCTCATGGGGATTGGCAATTACTGCATAGCTTGCCGGTTTCTTGATGGCATTTGTTGCTGCCGCTTCCACGGCTTCTGTAACAGCTGCCACATCGCCTTGTACAATAATGGTCACCAGTCGTCCGCCCAGCTTACGCTCCCATGACGCCAGCTCAACGTCTGCCGTTTTACACATAATGTCCAGGGCATCCATGGCCGCTACAACACCTGTGATTTCAATAAAACCATATGATTTACTCATGAGCGAACTCCTTATAGTTCATTAGATGCTTGGAAGGATTTTCTCCACATCTGTATGAGGTCTTGGGATTACGTGTGTAGCTACAAGCTCTCCAAGTCTGGATGCTGCTGCGCTTCCACTCTCAACCGCTGCCTTAACAGCTCCGACATCACCGCGAACCATAACAGTTACAAGACCGGATCCGATTTTCTCTGTACCAACCAGTGTAACCTCTGCTGCTTTTGTCATTGCATCTGCTGCCTCGATTGCAGCTGTAAGTCCTCTGGTTTCTACCATTCCTAAAGCTTCCTGTGCCATGATGAATTCCTCCTGATATATCTCGACTTTTCAAGTACGCTCCAGCGTACTTGCTGTGAGGTACCTGCCATGCTCCGCATGACTTTGTTCGTTTTTATTATAGACTTAAATTCACTGGTTAGCAATCATTAATCCTTATCCAGTGCGCTGATTTTCAGCATTTTTTGTGTACCGGGTTCCGGATTTGGTATTACGTAGTGCTGTACCACACCGGTCATACTCTCTGCTACTCTGATTCCAGCTTCTACAGCCTCTGTTACATCAGAAACGCTTCCGCGGAACTTGATGCAGACAAGGAGCGGTACCGGCAGACTGTCCGCATTTGCAGGTTTATTTTTATCAAAAACCTCCAGATGGACATTTGCTGCCTTGCAGCCGGCGTCGGCCGCCACAAACGCTGTTGCCAGTCCGAACACCTCCAAGATTCCTACAGCTTCTGCCATCTTGATTCTCCTTTATCCGGCAATTATTTATTTACAACTGCGATCTTAAGACCGGTCATTGCAAGGTTCTTCTTTAATGCTTCATTGATCTCCTCAAGCGGATACTTGTCTGTGATCAGCTCAGACATTGGAAGTCCGATTGCGTTTGCTCTCTTAAGGAAGTCAAATGTTGTAACGTAATCTCTTAAGGTGTATACCCAGGAGCCTACGATTGTGATCTCTTTGGAGCAGATGTCAAAATGCGGGTTGATTGTAGCATCTCCACCATTGATGAAGAAACCAAGCTCGCAAAGACCACCGCCGTTACGAATAAATTTGTAGATGTTTGCATGAGCAACAGGTGATCCTGTACACTGGAATGCAAAGTCTGCAAGATGTCCGCCAAACTGATCTTTAACAGCTTCAGAAAGTGCTTCGATTCCTTTGTGCTCCATGAAGTTTACGCTCATGGTAGCGCCCATTCTCTTGGCGAAATCAAGACGCTGCTGATTTCCATCTACAGCACAGATGTTCTCGATACCCATGGTACGAAGAACTGCAATACAGATGAGACCGATTGGTCCGCATCCCTGTACAACAACTCTGCTGTTAAAACGAAGGATACCAGTTGTTTTTGCTCTCTCAACTGCATGTACAAGAACTGCACATGGCTCGATCAGGATACGGGAATCCAGATCAAGATCACTTACGTTGAAGAATGTGCTTCCGAACTCTCCGCCTCTGATAAAGATGTAATCAGAGAACCATCCGTTAAGATGAATGTCATCATCTGGAAGAAGTCCGTATACGTCAGCTCCGCCAACGTTTTTCTTGTTCAGGTCGAACATAGTGATCTCCGGATCATCCTTGAAGATCATACAGGTAACAACTTTGTCACCGATCTTAACCGGTTTTCCAGCTGTATCAGTCTTAACATTTTTACCCATGGCAACGATCTCACCAGTTCCCTCATGTCCAAGTGCAACCGGGATCAGGTTGAATGGGTCTCTCTTGAATTCGTGAGCATCAGTACCGCAAACGCCGCAGCCTTCTACTTTAACAAGGATATCGTCATCACCAAGTGCCGGAATCGGGTACTCTTTAATATCAAAATGCTCTTTTTCAGTAAGTACTGCAACGTGTGCAGTTTTCGGGATTGCGCCTGCCGGTGCTGCAGCTGGTGCAACTGGTGCTGCTGATGCAGAAGCTGCCGGTGCTGTTCCAGCCATTCCAGCAAGAACCTGTTTTACGATTTCTTCGATATTTACGTTATTCATGTCCATTTTTATGTTTCCTCCTGTCAGCGAATGCAAAGGCTGTCTGCCATTACGCAGCGTCTTCTCTTGGTGAATGTACTTGCACTTGTAAGTCCTTCACCAGTACGGCTTGCGATTGTGAATGTACAGTAACCTTCTCCGCCGAATCCAAGTGCTGCATAGGAAGGTGCATTCTTAACAAGGATTGCGGTGTCGATTGCTTTCGCATATTTGGTGATATTGTCAATGTTCTTGGAATGAATGTGTGCAGAGTGGCGGTTGCCATGCTCAAGCCATACAGCCTGCTCTACTGCATCATCAAAATCTTTTGCCCTTACAACGCCAAGGATCGGCATCATAAGCTCTGTAGCGATAAGTGGATGTTCCTTCGGTCCTTCAAATACGATGCAGCGGATATTTGCAGGAGCATTTACTCCGATCATGGAAAGTAATGTTCTTGCGTCACGTCCAACGCATTTACGGTTCAGCTTGCCGCCTGCAAGAACAACTGCTGTAAGTTTATCCTGCTCTTCTTTGGAAGCAAGGTAACAGTCATTCTCACTTACCAGATAATGCATAAGCTCATCTGTAATAGAAGCAACTGCTACGATTTCCTTCTCTGCGATACACGGAAGGTTGTTATCGAATGTACATCCGTTTACGATATCCTGAGCAGCTTTTCTTACATCTGCTGTCTCATCTACAACTGCCGGAGGATTTCCTGCGCCAGCGCCGATTCCACGTTTTCCAGAGGAAAGGACTGCTGTTACAACGCCAGGACCGCCTGTTGCTGCGATAAGCGGGATATCTTTATGTTTCATCATGATGTTGCTTGTCTCTAATGTAGGTTTCTCTACTGTAACTGCGATATTGTCCGGACCGCCTGATTCCAGGGATGCTTCGTTCAGAAGGTTAATCGCATAAATAGATGTTTTGATTGCTGCCGGATGTGGGTTAAATACAACTGTATTTCCGCCTGCCAGCATACCGATCGTATTACACAGAATGGTCTCACTTGGATTCGTACACGGAGTGATCGCTCCGATCACACCAAATGGTCCCATCTCGATCAGAGTAAGTCCTCTGTCGCCTGACCAAGCTGTAGTGCTGAGATCTTCTGTGCCTGGGGTCTTGTCTGCTACCAGATGGTGTTTCAGGATCTTATCTCCTACATTTCCCATTCCGGTCTCATCAACGCCCATACGAGCAAGGATTTCTGCATTTTCTTTTTGTTTTTCTTCGAATGCAGGTAATAAATTTTTTTCTCTCTGGTCCAAGGACATTTTCCGAACGATCTTCTGAGAAGCTTTCGCTGCCTCAATGGCTTCGTTCATATCTTTGAAAATTCCATGTTTACCGGCCGGAGCGTCTGCAATCTGCATTTTCGCCATAACTTCCTGTACAATATCCTGTACCATGCTCTCGCTGATTGGCATGAGATTGTTCCTCCTTAACAATTGCCCGCAGCTGCCTGATTTTCTCACAGCTGCCGGCCTTTATATTTTCTGATTATTTCAGTCCTAACTGAGCCATAACCTGTTTGGTGATCTTAGCTACTAACTCTGCATCTGCATTAGCTGTATCTGCTGCCGGAGCATCGCAGTTACCGCCAACGAAATCATACTGATATCCTGGGAACTGTTTGTAGTCTTCGTTGTGACATGCACCACCGCAGTTATGGCAGTTCATGCCATCTTTGTTCTGGCAAAGGCTTGCCGGATGTTTTCCAGGCATACCGAATTTACGACGGATCTCATAAAGTTTCTTAATGTTCTCTTTATCAAATTCCTTCGGGCCTCCAAGAAGTTTGCTCTGATACAGAAGCTGTGCATAGAATTCTACGGACTCCATCTTCATGTATGCAGCGTTCAGGTCTGTGCTCCAGGTAAGAGCTCCGTGATTCTCAAGAAGAACTGCATCGAAGTATGGAAGATATTTCTCAAGGTTATCCGGAATCTCCATTGTAGAAGGTGTACCATACTCAGCGATCGGAACACATCCAAGAGCGATAACTGCCTCTGGCATGATTGGCTGTGTAAGCGGAATACCAGCAATAGCAAAAGATGTTGCATAAATTGGATGAGCATGTACAACAGATCCTACATCAGGTCTCTTCTCATATACTCTCATATGCATCTTGATCTCAGATGATGGTTTGAATCCCGGGTTAGCCTGAAGAACATTTCCTTTCGCATCTACTTTACAGATGAACTCTGGGGTCATGAAGCCTTTGGATACACCAGTAGGTGTGCAAAGGAACTCATTGTCATTCAGTTTTACAGAGATGTTTCCATCATTTGCTGCAACCATGTTGCGGTTATAGATTCTTCTTCCGATGTCGCAAATCTGTTTTTTGATTTCGTATTCGTTTACCATGCTTTTTTCCTCCTTAAGCACATTCAGGTGCGGTGGATTATGTAAGTTATAGTACCGCACCGGGTAACTTATCATGGCTAGGCATAGCTAGCCTGTTACTTTTTAGGTTATGTTGTAAGTTTACACCATTCCACATTATAAGTCAAGGTTTTTCCGTTGTTTTATGTTGTTTTATGTGGATTTTTTTCCTGGATTGCTATGTTGTTTTTCGTGGTTTTGCTGTTTTTTCCACATTTGACAGATATTTTCTAATTCACAGGATCAGAGGCATCTTTTTCCCATGGCATTACATCGCCATCTTCCCTGAGATATTCCAAAATCTCCGGAATGCCCTCCTGCTGCCTGGAGTCTACATAAAAGAATTTTTTTACAGCCGGCAAGCTCCAGCCAGGACGTGGCAAGTTTTACATTTGCATCCGGATTGTGGATTTTGGTAACAATTCCAATTACTTCACGGTTGGCCATACAGGTAATGCAAGGTGGAAAAAGACAATAAGGTTCCGTGGCAGATACCAGCAGACCTACCACATCTGATTCATATGTATACAACGCCAGGGCGTGTCCCAGACCTTTCGTCTGGGCATACTCTCCTGGCGTATCTACGATCACATCAAAATTATTTACATATTGTGTTTTATGATAATGTAATTTTTTCACCACGCAGGGCCTGGGTCAAAGTAGTTTTTCCAGCCTCGCTGCGACCGATCAGAACAAGTTTCTTCATATTCTGTCAGGTCCTTGTAATGGGGCATAAAGTAAAGCCCAGTTTATTTCCCACATAATCCAGAATTGCGCTGGTAGAAGCTTCTACTTCCGACACAGCACCTGTGATGATCAGGCTTCCGCTGAAACGATCAACAAACCCCAGTTCAATGCCAGATGATTTCATCGCAATATCTGCCATAATGATAGCAGTTTCTGCCGGACTTACAGTCATGATCCCAATGGCCGCTCTTGAGTAGTCCAGCGACGGATCAAGGCCCAGCTTGGTGTAAAGAATCTTATCCGGATTGGCAATGATATGTGCCAAGGAAATCTGCTTGCCTGGTACAAGCTCCTGTACGATTCTCTGTTTCATTTCCGGAGACATATTATCTGTGTATCCCATTTTCTCCTCCTGAATAAAGAGTTTTTATAATCTGATTTGATTATACCTTTCTGATTTCCAAGTGTCAACAAAAAGCAACATTTCCTGGCATGTTATATGTGGTTTTTCTTGTAGTGTAATGTTGTTTTTATTTGTTTTCTCTGTTTTTTCTTATTTATGATTGACATGTTTTTTGCCCTCTGGCATACTAAAGTTAACTGTAAATGGCTTTTCAAAACACTTTTATAGCGAAATTACCAACTGCATATATTCACGTAATCTTGACTAGGAGATGATTTTATGTATCTTTCTGATATACACACACATTCCATTGCCAGCGGACACGGCACAACCTGCACCATCAGTGACATGGCAAAGGCTGCTTCTCAAAAAGGGCTGAAGCTTCTTGGAATCACAGACCACGGACCAGCCACTCTGGCTGCAGGAACTTTTTCTTATTTCCGAAGCCTGATCTATTCGCCCAGGAAGCGGTTCGATGTGGAATTATTATATGGAATTGAACTGAATATTCTGGATACCGATGGAAAAACAGATCTGCCACAGGAGCTTCTTGATAAGCTGGACTACGCAATTGCCAGCATGCATTATCAGAATTTCCGTCCTAAGACCAGGGAAGAAAAACACTACTGCATTTTCTGAACGTAATGAAAAATCCGGTTGTAAAGATCCTGGGACACATTGATAATCCCCAGTATGACATAGATTACGACGCAGTTGTAAAATCTGCCGGTGAAAACGGTGTTAT
>ENA-OPYU01000069-OPYU01000069.1-human-gut-metagenome-genome-assembly--contig:-NODE-69-length-35029-cov-5.023179_pt1 | contig 35029 bp, 34 predicted proteins | sample MGYA00242637_ERZ504482 | MGnify/ENA primary metagenome ERZ504482 (study PRJEB26092, sample SAMD00036237) | human gut metagenome | host: Homo sapiens | study: EMG produced TPA metagenomics assembly of... | reverse complement strand
CGAAACAACTGGTAGAGAATATAGGGCGAGGCACACAGTACTCCGGCACACAACGCCGTCTTCATGTGAATGATGAACTGCTGCGCCAATCCCGTATTGATCAGCCGGACGGAAAACGGTTCCACCGCACCTCCCGCCCATACCGTCATGCGGTCGAGCAGCCGATAGGTAACGAATCCGTCGTCTTTCGGTGCAAGTACGACGGCGAACAATTCTTCCTTGAAACAGAACGCCGCGATGCCGAACACGACGGCTACGGCGACAATCTTCACGATTGCCACCCGCAGCACATCTAAATGTTCCCAGAAAGATTGTGTGTGCGTCCCCGTTACCATCGGTTATTTCTTTTGCTCGGTATCCTCAATCTCTTTTTCCACGCTGTTCATCCCCTCTTTGAAGGAACGAACGCCCTTACCGATTCCCTTCATTAGTTCGGGGATTTTTTTGCCGCCGAAAAACAGCAATACTACCAATACGATCAGTAGCACTTCCTGCATACCGATACCGCCGATAAATAGTGGTGTCATCATCATTATTTGCGAATTAACCCGTTTATCATTTCAAAGATTTCATTTTCATCAAGTTCCGTATCGCAAGGAATACAGCCGACTTGTTCACGGTTGATTATACCATCGTAATACATATCCACCCCGAAATCGGAAAACAACGCTACCAGCTTCCTCGAAGATTCCTCTATGGAAGAATCGAAACCGAATACGTCGAGATAGTATTTTCCGACATCCTCCGCATGGCGTTTTCCCATTGCTTCGAGGAATCTCGGAAAAATAGACGTCAGGCTTCTACGGTAAGAACTGCCGAATAACTTTTCCGGAAGAAATTCCAACTCGTAAATGTCGTATGCGTAAGCCTCCTCTTTTCCTATGCCTATTCTGGACGAAGTGGAAAGAGATGCGCCCATCATAATAATACCTCTTGCATCAAGGTCATCCGATTTTTCAGTAAAGTCTTCGTCTCTTCGAGTACGTTTTTGATATAAGAAATTCCTGCATCGTAGGACATCCGGTTTTTGTCGCCCAAAATACACGCCGATAGTTGAACCAGTGTAACAAGTCCCGTATATGCGGTCATCTCTTTGTCTAAAGTCAGGGAATATTTGGGACAAAGAATAGCATAGTCGGCCGGTATGCCGTATGCCGTTCCGAAATCGTCCGTCTTCGAATCGACGGATACAGCCCCAAGTCCATTCTCCGAACCGCTGGACGGATAGGTCGGTATCAATACGAGCGGCAGTCGTTGCAGCCCGTAAGAAGGTTTCCCTTTCAGGTAATCCCACAAATCGGATTCATGGTAAAAGCCGAAAGCCATCAATTTGGCACTATCCATCACACTTGCGCCTCCGGCTCCGACAATCAGGGTTACGCCGTTGGACTTGGCAAACCGGATACCCTCTTGTATTTTGGAAAATTCCCTTGAAGAAGCTCCATATTCCACAAAAGGAATATTGGCATCGGTCAATGTTCGGATTATATCATCGTAGCATCCGTTTCGTTTTATGGAACCGCTACCGTAAACGAACATCACTTTATGTCCTTTGGTCACTTCTGCGATAGTCTCCCGTATATCATTACGAAAGAGCAGTTTCGTATCGTTTCTGAAAATAAAATCTTTCATTATAATGTCTCTTGTTTAAGTTGTTCCACAAAGAAGTTGATTCGCTGCATTTGTGCCGGGATATTAATGCTTTGCGGGCAATGGTGTACGCATTGGTCGCAGCCGATGCAATGGTCGGCCTGCCGCAGTTTTGGCACGGAACGGTCGTAGCCGACGAGAAACACCCGTCGGGCTTTCTGATAATTCTCGTCCTGCGAAGAGACGGGAACATTCCCTTCGTTGATGCACTTGTTGTAATGTGCGAATATGGCAGGAATGTCCAGTCCGTATGGACAAGGCATACAATATTGGCAGGCGGTACAGGGAACCGACGGGTATTTCAGCATGGTCTGCGCCGTATCTTCCAAGAGTGCCAACTCCTCTTCCGTACAAGGATCGAGCGGCGAGAAAGTACGGATATTGTCCTGCAAATGTTCCATATAGGTCATGCCGCTCAATACGGTCAATACCTTTGGAAATGAACCCGCAAAACGAAATGCCCACGAAGCGATACTCGCTTCCGGGCGACGCTGTTTAAGCCTGCCGTTCAGGTAGTTGGTCAGCGTGGTAAGTCTGCCGCCCAACAGCGGCTCCATAACAATAGTCGGTATATCACGTTTTTCCAACTCGGCATAGAGGTATTCCGCGTTGAAATTCATACCTGAAGCGTGCCGGTAGTCCACATAGTTCAGTTGGATCTGCACGAAATCCCATTTGAACTCATCGTGTCGGGAGAGCAGGTAATCGAACACTTTCACATCTCCGTGGTAGGAAAAGCCCAAATGCCGGATACGTCCCGCTTCCCGTTCCTTAAGCAGAAAGTCGAGCAGTCCGTTATCGAAAAAAACGCTCCATCAAAAAGGGCATACCACTCCCAATACCCACGATATGGAGCAGGTAATAATCGAAGTAATCGGTCTGCAAGTCCTCGAACGACCGGCGATACATCTTTACTGAAGCATCGAACAGCTCTTCGGGAGACAGCCCTTGCCCGGCCAGACGGTGGTTCGACATCTTTGTTGCCAGATAATACGAATTACGCGGATGGCGCTTCAATGCTGTTCCGGTGGCTTTCTCTGAAAGCCCGCGACAATAGGGAGGAGCCGTATCGAAATAATTCACTCCGTGCGCAAGTGCGTAATCTACCAGCCTATTGACCGTTTCTTGGTCGATAACTTCTCCGGTTCCATCCGGAGACGGCATCATAGGCCAGCGCATACAGCCATAACCGAGTAGCGAAATCTGCTCTTTCGTTTTCGGAGCGGTGCGATAGGTCATCTTATCGGTCGGGACTTCGCCTCGTGCGCGGCCTCCGGTTCCGGCATCCCGAAAGGAACATCCCGCAACCGTCGTTGCAGACACCGCAGTAACTCCGGCTCCCAACCGCTTCAGGAACTCACGCCGGTCTATCCTATGTTTATCTTTTTTCTCCATACAGTTATCTGTTTTATATGATTCTATGGGCTTCGTGTCCCTCAACATAAATGGCACTGAACGGACGTGCCGGACACAGATTTTCACACGCGCCGCACCCGATGCACCGTTCGGTATTCACCATCGGTATCAAGGGCGAAAAGTCATCGTCGGGGATGGAGGGTATCATCGAGATTGCCCCCGTCGGACAATGTCTTGCGCAATTTCCGCATTGTACGCCGTCTGTCAGGACAACGCAATTCTCCTTTACCCATACGGCATGGCCGATCTGTATAGCGGACTTTTCTTCGGTAGAAACCCGTCGGATTGCTCCGGCCGGGCAAACCTCCGAGCATTTCGTACATTCGGGACGACAATAACCGCGCTCATAAGAAGATTCCGGCTGCATAAGCGTTTCCAACCGAGAGGAAGGGCGCAGCACCCCGTTCGGGCAGACCGACACGCATAGCTGGCAGCCCGTGCAATGGCGATTCATATTACGCAGACTACCTGCTCCGGGAGGAGCAAGAGGAGTCGTGCGCCTCGGAATTTTCTTGTCGAGAATAACAGCCAGCCCACCGTCCACATTCTTTTCCTGCGCTTTGGCCGCAGCCGTACCGAGAAGAAGAGCAACCCCGGTGAGGAAATGGCGTCGGGAAGGATTCTGTTCTTCTGTTTTAGATGATTGCACGGCTGTCCGTTCCCGTCGTCGGGTATAAGAGATAGCCCCGTGTTTGCAGGTCTCAAGACAATCCATGCAAGCCACACAACGCGAATGGTCTATCTCGTGATTCTTGTAGTCGATACAAGACGCCTTGCATTTTCGGGCGCACAAGCTGCACGAGGTGCATTTCTTGGGATCAATGACCGGACGTAAAAGTGCATATTTCGAGAGCAAACCAAGTATAGTACCTACCGGACAAACCGTATTGCAATAGGTACGTCCGTTACGCCATGCCAAGACAAATAACAGGATACAAGTAACAATGGCTATAATGAATGTCGTCAGGCTTCTCATCCAGACCTCCGTTTCATAAAAGGTGTAACTTTCGGCTCTCTCGGCAAGGTAGGCCAAGAGGTTGTTGCCCCATCCATAAAACGGAGCCAGTAAATTCTGAATAATCCGACCGTAAGCACTGTACGGAGCTATCAAGGCGACCAGCGAACCTGCGCCTGCTGCTATCGCCACGAGGAAAAGAGCCAATACACCGTACCTGATTCCGGATTTTGCCGGAGAATAGGAAAAACGGGTTTTTTCCTTTTTTACGCCGACTGCCTACCCACGAAACAATATCCTGCATGACACCCAGCGGGCAGATGACGGAGCAATAAATGCGGCCGAAAAGCAGTGTCAGCACAACGAGCAGAGCCACGACACCTACATTCAAGGCCAGCAGAGCAGGTAAGAATTGTATTTTGGCCATCCATCCCATCCATGTATGCCACCATCCCGTGAAGTCGAGAAACAGCAACGTGACAGACACAAAAAAGATGATTGCCAGTATAACCCTTATTTTCCGCAACATAGCTATCATTTAAGGGTTTGCATATCTATCACGTACCTAAATTTTACATCTCCATCCACGACCTTCTGATAGGCTTCGGTAATCGTTTTTCCATCAGCCGGAATAATTTCGACTTCGGGATAGATGCCGTTGGCGACCGAATAGTCCAACATCTCCTGCGTCTCCTTGATTCCCCCGATCTGGGAACCGAAAATCTTGCGGTTGGAGTTCATCACGATGGCGTTTACCGGAATACTCGGCATATTGGCTGCCGAGGGGATTCCGACGATAGCGAGCTGACCGTCCAGCTTCAACATTTTCACATACATTACCGGATCATACTTGGCGGGAATGGTGGAGAGAATGAAATCGTATTGCTTGTTCAACCCTTGCAATTCATCGCTGTTGTTTACATTGACATAACGGGTAGCCCCCATGCGTGCGGCATCCGCACGTTTTGTTTCCGTTACATCGAATACGGTCACATCGGCTCCCAATTTCACAAGATACTGCACGGCCAAGTGTCCCAACCCACCGAATCCGGCGACACCGACCTTGTCACCTTTCTTGACACCGACATTACGGATAGGCGAATAGGTCGTGATTCCGGCACAGAGCAGCGGCGCGACTTTCTCGATTTCGGCATTTGCCGGAATCTTGATGGCGAAGTCTTCCGCTACAACGTAGTTGTCGGAATAACCGCCCTGCGTCGGCTCGTTACCGTTATAGCGGTCTATGTCATGGTAGGTCATGATAGCCCCTTCCTCGCAATACTGCTCCAGATCATGTTCGCAAGCCTCGCAATGACGGCATGAACCGATCATGCACCCGATACCGGCATAGTCGCCTACCTTGAATTTCGTGACGTTGCGGCCTACTTTCACCACACGTCCGGCAATCTCGTGTCCGGGAACCATCGGGTATTTTTCAGGCCCCCAATCCTCGCGGACATGGTGGATGTCGCTATGACAGATACCTGCGTAGAGAATTTCAATCTGGATTTCATTATCGCCAACAGCGTGGCGGGTAAATGCGTATGGTTTGAACTGACCGTCATTCTTGAAAACGGCGAATCCTTTGGTCGGCACGCCTCCGACACCTTGTGCCGAGGCTGCCATTGTGCATACGGTACACATGATTGCTAAAATGATATTTCGTTTCATATTGATATTATTGCTTATTCTCATTGGTATTATTGGATGATATGGATGTCGCGTAGCCAACTTTCTACGCCACCGCCCGTATAGGTACGCAGATGAACCGAAGCGGGCGTCACTTCATGAATCTTGTCGATGGACTGCTGGAGATACTCTGTCGAGCCGTAAGTGAAGAACGGGATAACGATCTTGCCTTCAAGGTCGTAATTTTCGAGGAACGTACAGACGACCATTGCCGGATTGTGCCACCATATCGGCGAACCGACAAAAATCACATCGTATTCGTCGATACTTTCAGGCAGGTTGCCGACACCGGGACGCAGGTTGTTGTACGATTCGTTCTGGATACGGTCGCTGTCGTCATAGGGATTCGAAGCATAAGGTTCGGACGCCTCGATACGATAAACGTCCGCACCGGTCACCGCCACGATCTCCTCGGCTCTCCGCTGGGTATTGCCCGTAGCGGAAAAGTAAGCCACTAAAATTTTGCGGCTACCATCGTATTCGATCTCATCGGAAGGATAATCCGCATCGAAATCATCCTTGTCACACGCACTTGCCAGCGTCATTACAGCCAGTGCCATAAATACATAATAAAAAATGTTCGTTTCATAATCATATTGTTTTTGAAGTTATTGTCTGTTGGCTCTTATAATGTCATTCAGTGAAATATCCGGATGGCGGTATCGCGCATCGGGATTTTTCTCTCCCGCACGGAGTGTGATGGCTTTTTGCGGACAATTCTGAACGCAGGAGAGGCAATATTCACAGGCTCCTTTGCATTGAACACCTTCGCCCGTCAAGGTATAGTTCCGGCGCGGGCATACCTTTACACAGATTCCACAGCCGATACAGTTTTCCTTGATGACAAGCAACTTTTCGGCGGAAGGGGAAAGAGTGTGTCCCGCACGTTGCATGAACTCGGCGTGCTGCTGTCGTTCCTCTTCGGTAACGGGTTGTATCCAGTGCTTGCGTGCCTGTATGTCCTGCATGATTTCGGCTATTTGCTTGTCTTCCTGCTTGTCGATTTTTACCTGTTCATTCATATCGAATGACGGGAGAAAGTTATCCACCATTTTCAGGGTGGTGATATAGTCGAAGCGCGTCCCGTTTTCTGTTGCCAGATTGTTCCACAATTCGGTCGCGCTGCACTTGCGGTTGCCGTAGGTAAGGATGGAAAACAGGTAAGGGGCTTTCAGCCGGGCTTTCCGAATAAACTCCTGCACCATTTGCGGGGCAAGATGTCCGTAAATGGGGTAAACGATACCTATTTCATCCGCCTCGAATTCCAGCTTGTCCTGCCTGATAATCTGCGGAATACTCAACGGATTTTCCGCGAATTTCCGAGCCACGTAGAGGCAGTTTCCGGTTCCCGTGAAATAGAATACCAAACGTCTCTTTTTCTCTTCCGTACAGGACGTGATAGAGGAGAGCCCGGATGCGGTCAATGCCAACCCTGCCAATGTAGTTCCCATACATTTGAGAGCTTCTCTTCTGGTTATTTTTTCATTGTTCATATTCGTATTAAAACTACTTGTAATTCATTTCTTTATCTGATGCAAAATTACGTCAGACCAGCAAGGAAGACCTTATATGAATTACGGATTGGCGTATAATTATTACAGATTGAAATTATACTTGAAAAAGTATCCTCATTTAACTTTATATATCCCTTATTAAGCAAGTTACCCGGCCGGAAATCCGGTCGGGTAACTTATTGGATAGGTTTGAACCGTTATCACTTATTCAGCCATTCCGATTCTTTTCAGCCAATTCAATACATTGGGTTTCGCTTCGCTGACACGGTCACGGGGAACTGCATAACCATCCAACACGGAGGCTTTAGGCTCCAACTCCCGTATGGTCTTGATGGCATCCGAGAAACGACTGCCGCCATGCGTACAGAAAGGGATAACAGTTTTATCGCTGAAGTCGTATTCATCAAAGAACGAGTAGAGTGGCATCGGCATATCGTACCACCAGTTGGGGAATCCAACGAAGACCACATCGTAGTCATTGAGATTTTTGATGTGTGTAGCCAGCTTCGGACGGGCATTGTTGTCTATCTCGACCTTTGCCGCATCGATCAATGCCTTATGCGAGCCGGGATAGGTGTGTACGGTCTTTATCTCGAAAAGGTCGCTGCCCGTAGCTTCACTGATGACGGATGCGATGTATTGCGTATTCCCCATTACTTTACCATTGGAAACAAGGCGGCTGGCTCCGGAAGAAGCATCCACTCCATCCGTTTCGGGAACGGAGAAATAAACAACCAAAGCTTTTCCTTTAGCATTTTGAGAGGTAGATTTTACTTGTTGTCCGGATAGGGATTGCGCTACATTTGTACTTTCCGATACGGACTCGTTCCCGGCAGCCCAACAATAGGCCGTTATCGTACAAGCAATGATTGCCAGTACACTCATTGTTATAATTCCTTTTTTCATTTTTTATTTGTTTTATATGTCTATTCAATAATTCCAATTCGACGCAACCAGCCTTCCGTACCGTTTGCACTGCCCGGCATATCAATACCCGCATCGTCGGGACGCCCCGGCGTCGTAATGTCGTCCGCATCGAGGTCTTCGGGAAGTGTTTCCGGAATATGCTTTGAACTGGGCGTTACCTTATAAATTTTCTGCATGGATTCGTTCAGATAGGTAGTAGCTCCGTAGGTAAAGAACGGAATGACAACCTTGTCTTTCAAGTCGTATGCTTCGAGGAACGTGCAGACTACCATCGCGGGTTGATGCCACCAACAAGGCGAACCGACGAAAATCGTATCGTATTCCGCAATCGTTTCCTCATCAAGCAGGTTCGCCACTCCGGGACGCAGGTCGTTGTAGGCTTCACGCTGGATGCGGTCGCTGTCATCGTAAGGATTTGCGGCATACGGTTCGGCAGCCTCAATCCGGTGAATGTCTGCACCCGTAAGCTCCACGATTCGTTCCGCTACGGCTTGGGTATGACCCTCGGCGGAGAAGTAAACCACAAGCATATTGCCGTTCCCGGACGGAGTATCGGGTTCATCCGGATTAGCAGGATTTTCAGAATCATCGGGATTCCCTTCATCGCCCGGTTCTTCGGGAGTGGAGGGTTGCTCCGTTGGCGGCACAGGAACATCATCAGGAGAACAAGCTGCCATAGTGGTCAATGAAAGGAATAAAAGTGGGATAAAAAGTAACTTTTTCATATTCAATCTGTTTTTTGATGTTTATTTATGGTTGTACTCTTCTTCGGTTACGGGAGCATACCACTGGGTAGCACCCAAATGAACCTTTGTATTGATTGCTATATGCGTGAATCCGCTGTCGGAAGCCGCTCCGTGCCAATGCACCACGTCTGCCGGAATAGCGACCACGTCACCGGGATTCAAAACTTGTATGGGTTTTCCCTTTTCCTGATAGTAACCTTTTCCGACAGTGGCGATCAGAATCTGGCCGCCCGGATGCGAGTGCCAACTGTTTCGGGCTTTCGGCTCGAATATCACGTCGGACACTACTACATCGAATGTTTCACTGTCGGTCATCAACCGCCTAAGGTAGGCCGTGCCGTTGAAATTAGCACCTTCAATGACATTTCCTTTGGGAAAGATGGAAGAAGGTGCGGTAGGCTGGATTGTTTCAACCTTGTTTTCTGGTTTCGGGGTACAAGCACCGAGTGCCGTAACCAGTAAAAATAAGCAAGTTATCTTTTTCATATCGAATCGTTATTTTTAGATGTTGTTTGAAGAAAGCGTCCAGTTTCGGAAACGTGATTTTCAGATATTCCGGCTGGTCGTACAAATCCACGTGCGTTGCTTCGGGAACGACGAACAGTTCTTTCGGTTCGGCAGCTTTCTCGTATGCGTCTTCCGAGAAATATTTCGATACCGCATTTTCTCCCACGATGAAAAGTACAGGACGCGGTGATATGGTCTCAATTTGCGCGAACGGGAAGAAGTTCATCATCGGCGCAAGGCTCGTATAGGAGTAATAACCCGTAGAGTTGGGATGCTGCCCGCGCTGCGGATTATCGTAATAATCGAGGAAATCGATGGCAAACTTCGGCGTATTCTCATCCACTTTTTCAGGTAGGGCGCGAATATCCCGACGTGTGGCCCCACCGTATTCCGCCGTGCGCTGACGACCGATCTCATCGAGAATCGCCATACGCTGCTCGTAGGTCTGCGTGTCGCCCACACCCTGACGGCGGGCACGCCCCATATCGTACATACTGATGGTGGCAAGAGCCTTGATACGATGGTCTATCTGCGTAGCACTGACAGAATAACATCCTCCGCCACAGATACCGATTACACCGATTTTGTCGGAATCGACAACGGGGTGGTTCGTGAGAAAATCGACCGCCGCGCTGAAATCTTCCACCCTCACTTCGGGCGATTCCATACGACGCGGATAACCGCCGCTCTCGCCGTAGTAGGAAGCATCAAAAGCCAATGTCACATAACCCATTTCCGCCAGCTTGCGGGCATGAAGTCCCGAAGTCTGTTCCTTGACACCACCGAAAGGATGCCCGACGATAATGGCGGCATATTTCTTTGCCGAATCATAGTTTGCAGGGAAAATAAAGATCGCCGACCACATCAATCAGGAAACGGTTGTGGAAAGTCACTTTTTGTTTCTTCACGCCATTCTCGACTGTCTCGACCTGTGTTTCCGGGTTGGCGATCAATCCTTTGTTTTGCAACAATTCGTTCAAAACCAGTCTGCCACCATCGGCTTCGCCGCGTCCAACGTGCTTTTCGATAATGGCCAGCACACCGCGTAATTCATCCGGTGTTACACCTACATTCAGCGCGATACCCATGTGTCCTTTCAGCATCGGTTCGACACCTTTACCCAACGAGGCTATCACGGCAACGGTTGTCAGCTCTCGTTCGGCATAGGTCAATACATCCCGCTCGAAAAGGTCAGCAAAGAGGTGTTCTTTGAGGAATACCTCGATTTCCGGAGCCAGCACTGCATAGTCGGCTTTCGGCGCATCTGCCGGAACGCCCGAAATTTCTGCGAGAATGTCGCGTCCGCGCTCGTACTTACGGCGGGTATCGGTTATCGGCGACGCTTCGCGTCCCCAATCGTCTTCGATACCTTTTGCCTTACGCTCGTCGAGTACCGCAACCAGTGTTTGCAGTCCGCGCAGGGCACGGGGAAAACCGCAATAGGCGTAGGCGTGTACCATCACTTCTTTCAGCTCACCGACGGTCATGCCGTCATTCAACCCGTCCGCAAGGACGGGTTTCAGTTTGTCGAGGTCTCCCGTACTCGTAAGGGCTGCGACCTCTGCAATGTGTTGTCGTTTACTGTCCATAGCTTGTTCTGCTTTCGGTGTTTGAGAGGCTGCGATTCCGCAATCCGAAAAAAAGCACCGAATAGGGTTGTCATAATTTTTCAATTTTAATTTTATTTTCATAATCTCTATCATTTTATTTTATCTGTTTTACCTGATGCAAAAATTTAGGCTGGAATTTTCGCCCCGACCTATCACGAATTACGGTTTGAAGGATAATTATTACGGTTTTTATAGTTCACTGACTGCAAAAACGTACACAGTAATTGAGTAGCAATTCGATATGCGAAGCGATGATCGTTGCGCTATGCCGGTCGATGGCATGGTGCAACTCTTCTCCGATTTCCCGCAGGTTATCGGTTATGATTCTCCTTTCGTGCTCCGACAATGCGCCCTTACAGCAGCAGCGTTTCGGATAGGTCTCGATACGGTTTTCAAGCGATGTGTCGCATAACAGATCGGGATGAAACAACACACCCGAATAGCATCCGGTATGCCGATGCTGGTTCGAGGGTATTTCAACCGTTTCGCCGGGATAAACCAGTCGCAGCCACTCTTTTTCAGATGCTTTTTTTGCTCTGAATCATTGTAATACAACAGCCCGTAAAAATTGCACATCATCCGGATATCCTCGGCCAGATTTGCTTTTGACAAATCGACCATACAGATCAACGGATGCAGTGTTTCATGCCCCGTCAATTTATTGAACCTATCAATGGTCATAAGTCCCGAATTATTCATTTGTATCATTGTTCTTTCTTTTATTCAGTTTTCCACGATGCAAAATTACAGGCTGTCCGAGTGCTCCATAGGGTATGAATTACGGTTTCATGTATAATTATTACAGATTGGAACCGATAAGCCGAAGATATTTTCTACATTTGCATAGAAACAAAGAAAGAGACTGTTATGGAGAAGATTATGCAACTGAAAACAATAAAGGAGTACAATGATTACATGGGCGTGGAAACGAGGCATCCGTTGGTCAGCGTCATCGAGGGAAGCAGTATGCCGCACCCCGTACCCCACGCACGCAAACACGTGGGAATGTATGTGGTCTTCCTGAAAGAATTACGATGTACGGACGATTTGACCTATGGCCGACGCTCCTACGATTTTCACGAGAATACGTTGGTGTTTATCGCTCCGGGGCAAGTGTTCGGACATGAAGCCGACGGGACGACTTTTACCGGTTCGGGATGGTGTCTGCTGTTCCATCCCGACTTGTTACGAGGGACACCGCTCGGCCGCCATATGCAGGATTATACTTTTTTCTCCTATGCCGCCAATGAAGCATTGCACCTCTCCAAGCAGGAGCAGCAGACCGTCATCGACTGCCTGACAAAAATCGACGAGGAGACATATGACAAGGCAGATCGCCACAGCAACCTGATTATCGCTTCTGCCATCGAGTTGTTGCTCAACTATTGCATCCGTTTCTATGACCGACAATTCATTACCCGCAAAAAAGAGAACAAGGATACGCTCGGTTCTTTCGAAGCCTTGCTGAATGACTATTTCATTTCGGATAAACCCTCTAAATTCGGTACACCAACCGTTGCTTATTGTGCTGACCGGTTGCATCTGTCTGCGAATTATTTCGGAGATTTGATTAAAAAAGAGACCGGTTTATCTGCACAAGAATATATATTGGCAAAAATCAATGGATACGGCAAAAGAACTGCTTGCCGATCCTGCAAAATCTGTCAGTGATGTGGCTTATGCTTTAGGGTATCAATATCCTCAGTATTTCAGCAAGGCTTTCAAGCGTGTCGTGGGATGTTCGCCGAATGAATACAGAACTTTGAATTAAACAAGATCATATAATGAAAACAGCCATCTTTTGAGATGGCTGTTTTCATTATAATTTAACACCTTTATATTGGTGCTGTTCTTTCATATTTTCAGATCTTACTATATGGATGTGATCGCGGATAAAATCGCCGCTCGTGTCGGGTTTGACGGTTTGTGTCGGCTGTTCGCGTTTTTCATTATCCTGCTGCATACCCTCGGTCTGTTCCTGCCCGGCTTCGGGAGTGGGTGGAGCCAACTCTAACTGTATCTTTCGGTCAAGGGCAGCCAACTCTGTCTTCAATTCTTTCAATTCATCCTCTTTTCGCCACGTCTTTCCGACAACCTCCTGCAATACGGGCAGGTTCGTTTCGTGGGTTTCATTCTTTGCCTTGTACTGCTCCACAATCTGCGGTATGCGTTCCAATGCGTTTAGGAAGTTCATTGCTGCCGCTTTTGTGTCGGCCATCGCCACCTGACCGTTGTTATACCGGTATTTGTAATGCCCCTCCACGACAAAACGGTTTTGAGTAGCCGAAACACCGTCTTTGAGTGTCGGTTCGCTGATTACATATATCGGGAAGCCGTACAGCTCTCCGATACGGGTATATAACCCGCCCGTCGTGGCGTTCTTGGCAATCTCCTGCAACCTTGTACCGATACTCTTCTCATCCGTTGCCGTCAAGCCGTCCAATGTAATACGGTTTATCTTGTTGCCGTCCTTGTCCGTCTCGGCACGGGAGAGAAGTGTGTTATAGTCCTCAGTCATTTTCTCGATGATGACGTTGTTATTGGCTATCTCCGTCTGAAGACCGTTCAACTTTCCTTCCGCTTCCGCCCGTGCTTTGGCAAACGACTTCCGTTCGCTCTCCAAAGCGGCTATCTTCTTTTCCAGTTTCGCCTTGTCGAGCAGGTCGGTATTGCCCGAAAGAATCGCCATGTACTCCGAGAAATTCATGCCGGATTTCTCGTCCATCGCCCCCTCGTCGATGATTCGCGCACCCATCGCGCCGCTTTTGAGCTGCGAGATGAAAGTCTGCTTGCAGTGCAGCAGGTTGAACTTGTAAGAGTCGAGCGACTTCTCCACCGCATAGATGATTACATCCACCTTGTTACCGGCGAACAGCTTGGCTATCTCGTTGCCTTTGCGCACTGCACGCCCGTCCCTCTGTGCAAGGTCGGACGGTCGCCACGGGGTGTCGAGATGATGCACCGTCACCGCCCGTTTCTGCGCGTTCACACCCGTTCCGAGCATACTCGTCGAGCCGAACAGCACCCGGACATGACCGTCGTTCATGGCACTTATGACCGCCTTTTTTGCCTTCTCCGTCTTGGTTTCCTGAATGAAACGGATTTCGTGTGCCGGAATACCGTAGTCTTCCATCAGCTTCCGTTTGATCTCGCTATACACGCTCCATTGTCCCGGTTGGTAAGTTCCCAAATCCGAGAAGACGAACTGCGTTCCTTTCTGCGCGTCGTATTTGTGGTAATACTCCGCAATCATCTTGGCGCAATGGCTCGCCTTGTTGTCGGGATGGTCTTCATAGTCGGGGCTTATCATACGCATATCCAATGCCATCTTACGGGCATAGTCCGTGGCGATAAGCATTTTCGCCTTCTCCTCGGTTTCCGACAGTTTCTCTCTACCCAGCAGCGTGGCGTCGCCCGACTTGGCAAACTCCATCAGCTTCTGTATGAACTCCTCCTGCTGCGGCGTAGGCGGAATATTATGCAGTATCTCGTTTTTGTCCGGACGATCCACGCCCACATCCTCCGCCGTGCGGTAGTCCGTAATCTCATTGTAGAACATAGCCAACTCCGGCACTTTGATAAAATAGCGGAAGCGTTCTTTCTGTACGATGTTGTTAGTCACATTAAATTCAAAATCGGTCGTTTTCTTGGCGAAAATCGCCGCCCACGCATCGAAACAGTGTATGTCCTGCCTTTTCAATTCGCTCGGCCGGAGGTACTTGAACAGTAGATACAGTTCCGTGAGCGAGTTGGATATTGTGGTGCCCGACAAGAATGTCGCGCCCAAATCCTTTCCCGATCGCTCCTGAATAGTACGGATGGCATAGAGCATATTGAGTGCCTTCTGGCTGCCTTCCTGATTGCCCAACCCGGCAACACGGCTGTGTCTCGTGTTGAACATCAGGTTTTTAGAACTGGTGGCTCTCGTCTATAAAAATGTGGTCGATACCCATCTGCTTGAAGTCCGCCACGTCGTCCGTGCGGTGTTCTATGGCGTATGCAATCTTCTCTAATTTGGCGGCAAGGTTGAACTTACGCACTTCCAGCCCCTTCAGCATGGCTCTCGAAATATCCTTTCCCTGCTTCTTCAGCACTTCGAGATTCTCCTCCACCGTGTCCAGCTCCGCTTGCAGGATGCGCTGCTGCAGTTCGGGCGACTGCGGTATCTTGCCGAACTGGTCGTGCGACATGATCACGCAGTCGTAGTCGTTGTTCTTGATGTTATTGAAGAACCTGACACGGTTGGCGGTAGCGAAGTCTTTCTCCGAGGCATAGAGTATCCTCGCGTTGGGATAGGCGGTGCGGTAGCACTCCGCAATCTCCGACACGTTCGCTTTCAAGCCGATAATCATCGGCTTGTGTACCAATCCCAGCCGCTTCATCTCATGTGCCGCCATGCACATAATCAATGTCTTACCCGTACCAACCTCGTGGTCGCAGATGCCGCCGCCGTTCTGTTTGAGCATCCACACGCAATCCTTCTGGCTGGAATAGACCTCATTGATATTGTACCGCTTGGCAAGTGCCTTGAGATCCATGTCCGGAAAAGTCTGGTGCGAGCCGTCATACCGAGGGCGCACATAGCAGTTGAACTTCCGGTTATACATATCCGCCAACCGCTTCTTGAACTCCGGGGATTGCGCCTCCAGCCACTCGACAAACCCGCTTCGGATTTCGTCGATCTTGGCATTGGCGAGCTGTATGGCCTCGCTGTCGCGCACCTTGATGTCGTTGCCGTGCTCGTCCTTGCCCATACTCTTGTAGATGTCAGGCACGGTATTGTGTAGGGCGTGTTTCAAGAGGTTGATACCGTCATACCGCTTATAGTATCCTTTCACGGCGAACTGCTCGTAAATCTTCATGTTCTTGTACCCACACGACACGGTAAACTCGTCGATGCTGTCCACATAGGCGATTTTGATGTCCGTCCCGTACAGGTATGACATATACGAGGCATAGATGCCGGTCGGTATCCAGCGTTCCCCGAAGTTGAAGTCCAGCTCCTCGAACAGGATCGGTTCGGGCGTCGCCTCCTGCAAGGCTTTGAGCGACTCCTCCGCTGCCGGAAGCAAGGGGTGCGGGTCTTCGCTTTCCTTGTTCTCCTGCACCCAAAGGGAGATGGCCTCCGCCTTCTGTACCACGTTCCCTGCGATAAAGCGGTCTTTTATCTCGTAGCACTCCTCCGTGGGGTTGTAGTAGATACGTCCTTTCAGAGCCTCTTTCAACTCCTCTTCGGTGTGGTCGGTGATCGACCGCATATAGTCGAAATCGACCCCGCCGTATTTGTTGAGCGAGGCGGACAAGGCTTCTTCGGGAGAGCCAACATTGGCGTATGTCTCTACCGAAAACGATACGGGATGGTCGAAAATATCCGCTTTGACAAACAAGCCGTTCTCGCCCCGTTCCAGCGATAGTATATCCCGGCCGGAAGCATCCATCAGTATCAGTCCGGCATTCTGCTTGGCATTGAGATTGCCGTAGCGCATCACGAACTCGTCGTAGCGGGTATTCAGGTTCTCACGATGCAGGACGTGCGCCTCATGGTGTTCCGCTTCGTGGGCATACAGCCGTTCATAGGTGTTCCGCAAGTAAATATACAAATCGGCCTTTTCCTTCTGCAATCCTTGCAGGTCGAGCGGGTGGAACGTCGCGCCGTATGGCGTGATGTCTTTCAGATAACCGATCTGAAAACGTATCCCCACCGTATTTACCCGGACAAGCGAGCCTTCTTTCAGATGCGGCTCCATAATGCCGGTGAACGGGCGGGGCTGCATCTCCTCCTCATGCCTGCGCTGCCTCTCTTCCGGGGAGAGTGCCGCCTCTTCCGCCTGCATTTGGCCTTCCACTTCGGCTATACGACGTTGCAACCGGGTCTCGATGGCATTTTCAATCGGGTACACCGGCGTGATTTCGCCGGAAGCGGGTTGCTCCGTAACAGCTTCCTCCCGTGTGGGGAAAAGCTCTTGTTGCGCCGCTTTTCCCTCTCTTGCCCTTTGGCGCAGTTCCGCACGACGTTCGGGTTCCAGCTCCATCATCATCTCGTAAAAACCGTTGATAGGCGGGTTGGTTTCCCAGTCCAGCGAAGCATAGACCGCCTCCTGACGTGCCTCTTCCTCCGTCATGTAATCCTTGCCGATGGTTTTCCCTGTCGGGGTGGATGTTGCCGAGGAATAATTGAAAAGGTCTGGCGCAGGCGTCGGCTTGGGTTGTTTCGGACGGCCGGTACTCTTGCCATTGCCCTTGTTCTTTCTTTTGAATGGTTTGGACTGATTCCGCCGTTGCTCTTCTGCGGTAATCCCGAAAAGGTCGAACAATGTCAGCACGGGGGCTTCGATTTCCGGCTTTTCCTCCACAACCGAGGATTGTTTCGGCTCTTCCGGTTTTTCGGGAATAGCGGTGCGGTCTATTTCTATCGCTTGCGGTTCCTGCCGTACTGCTTCTTCCTGCTCTTTCAACCGCGCATCACGAATACCGCCGGAGTATAACCTCGAAGCCAAACGGAAATGCAGATTGTCGTCAAGCAACCGTTGCAGGTCTTTCGCGATGCCTTGCACACCTCCCTCATGCTCATATACCATTGCCGGACTGCCGTAAGGATCGGTATCCAGCTTCGCACGGGTATGGATGATCTGTTCCTGATGCTCGATGAAATAACGTCCGGTATTGACACCATGCAATACCCCGGTTTGCGTGAACAGCCTTTCATCCTCCGTCAGTTCCTCTCTACGGGTGTCCTTTTGCAGGACAATCAGGTCGCTGCCCACTTCCGTGTTGGCGTTTTCCGTGAATAAATTGTTCGGCAGGCGGATAGCGGAGACCAGACGTGCCTCTTTCAGCATTTCGAGCCGTATGGACTCGTTGCGCGGAGAGTTTATCACCCCCTGCGAGGTGAGGAACGCCACGATGCCGCCATCCCTCACCGCATCGAGACCTTTCAGGAAGAAATAGTTGTGTACGGCTTTCTGCGCCGTTTTACGGGCAGGGCTGTCCCCCGTTGCAAATGCAGGGTCGAAGACCGCGACCTCCCCGAACGGGACATTGGATATGGCAAGGTCGAAATGATTCAGAAAAGGATTTCTATCTTTTCAAAACCAGCCACCCGTATCTTGTCGTTCGGGTAGAGGTGGGCGAGCATTTTACCCGTCAGCAGGTCTTTTTCAAAGGCCATCACATCCGCCTGCGGTGCGTGTTCCTTGACGGATGATATGAACGCGCCCATCCCCGCCGAAGGTTCAAGCACCTTCGACGGGGCTATGCCATGATCCTTCAGGACGGAAGCAAGAGTGCCCGTTATCTCTTTCGGGGTGTAGAAAGCCGTCAGCACGGAGGCTTTCAGAGAATCCACATACCGTTTGTACTCCATGTCGCTGCCGCTGCTCTCGCGGATGAGCTTGTGGAGTTCCACCGTCATGGAAAACAGTTCGAGGTCGGATTTCGCCCAGTGTACGGCATCCGTCAGCGCGGTGGCGGGATTGAGGATACACTTCAACCCGCCGAAACCGCAGTATCTTTCCAATACCGCACGTTCTTCGGCTGTCGCCTTGCGCTGCTCTTTCTCTAACGCGAATGCCGTCCGTATCGCCTCGATGTTCCCCCTTAGCTTCTCCTTGCGGTTAAATGCCATGTTCGTCGAGATAGATGGCGACCGTTCCGGTCAGTTCCGTGTAGAGGCTGTCGTATTCGGGCGATTGGGCGAAATCATCCGAAAGTGGATAGCCGGCAAAGGTCTCTTTAAGTTGCGGCAGAAGCTTGAGTGCCAGCCGGTGTGCTTTTTCAGGCGGTACGCTCTCGGCGAACTCGTTTTCAAGAATATCGGCGACAGTGCGGAACTCCGAGAAATGAAGCCCTTGCAGCAGGGCTTTCATCGCCTGCTCCTGCGCCCCCTCCACGGGATAGCCTACGAGCCGTGCCTGCTCGAAAGTATCGGAGGCGAGGTCTTCCCTTACCGCGATGAAGTCCGTGTCGACGGCTTTGTCGGGATGATTCTCTATGAGGTAGTGTTGCAGGTATAATCCGTAATAGGACAATTCTACCTGCCGGTTCTTTTGTTTCATCTTACTTCAGGATTTAGTGGATTTTGAATTGTTGTTGAAAATGGAAGACGGAGAAGAAAAAGGCACTCAACGTCCCCGTCGAGTGCCACCACTAAATCCATAGTAAAATAAAAGTATCGACCCTTTGACGGGAAAAAATCAGTTTATTCCTATGAATCAGTGGCAAAAGTTACTCAATTATTTCCTTTTTCTTCCCGGTCTTCCCGACTTTCTTTTTTCGTCAGGGAACTCGAACACCGTGTTGAACTCCCCGTCGAAGGCGACGACGGCACTGAACGGTTTTCCCTGCTTGCTCTTAAAGCCGTTCAGCAGCTCTGTACGTCCGTTCGTGATCAATGCCGTCATATCCGTGTCGGACAAGGTCTTTCCGGCAATCTGGCGGAAGAGGGACAAGCCGCAGGCGGCATTGTCGCAACGTACCACCTTCCCGTAGAACTGCATACGCCCTGCACCGCACTTGGGGCAACTGCAACCGGAGTCCTTGTGCCCGAAAATCTTGTCGCAGGCCAGCAGCTCGGTCGTTATCTTCCGGGTATAGGTTTCGATGTCCCTCATAAACACTTCGGCTGGCAGTTCGCCACGCTCGATTTTGGCAAGGGTGGCTTCCCATTCGCCCGTCATCTCCACGTTGGCTATGTCCATGCCCTTGACGATGGAGTAAAGGGCAAGCCCTTTCTCGGTCGGCACGAGGATTTTCTTGGAACGCACGATGTACTCGCGGCGGAGCAGGGTTTCGATGATGGCGGCGCGTGTAGCGGGAGTTCCGATACCGCAATCCTTCATCGCCTGCCGCATCGTCTCGTCCTCTATCTCCTTGCCGGCGGTTTCCATTGCCGCCAGCAGGGTCGCTTCCGTGTGGAACGGCTTAGGCTTGGTCTTGCCCTCCGTCAGAGAACATCCCCTGACAAGGAGCGTGTCGCCCTCGTTCCATGTCGGGATGACCGTTTCCTCCTTCTCCTCACGGTACACGGAACGCCACCCGGCTTGCTTTACCACACTGCCTTTGGTCGAGAACTCGATACCTCCGCACCCGGCTTTCACGGCAGTTACGTCCTTGATGCACGGTGGCATGAACGCCTCCAGCATACGCCCCACGATCATATCGTAGAGGGTCGTCTCCTCTTTGGCGAACAGGAGCGGTTTCACGCCCGTGGGCAGGAGGGCATGGTGGTCGGTCACTTTTGCCCCGTTCACGCTACGACGGGAGAGTTCCTTCATTCTTGCCGCGTGGACTTCCCACTTGGGATGGTTCTTCAGCCCTTTCAGCAGCACGGGGATTCCGGCAAATACGTCTTCGGGAATGTAGCGGCTGCCGGTTCTCGGATAGGTGATGAGCTTCGACTCGTAGAGCTTCTGCGCGATGGCGAGCGTCTGCTCGGCCGTAAACCCGTGCTTGGCGTTCGCCTCTTTCTGAAGCGTGGTCAGGTCGTACAGCAACGGCGGTTCTTGCACGGTCTCCTTGCGTTCCACCGAGAGGACGGTTGCCTCCGTGCAGCTCTTCAGCAGGTTGTAGGCTTCGGCCGCTTCGGGTTTCACGTTCCACTTTTTGACGGACGAGAACTTGACCACGCTGTCGGTCTCCGTGCCTTGTGCGGAGAAATGTACCTGAAAGACGTCTTCCGGCACGAAGCGTTTGTTCTCCCAGAAACGGGAACACACCATAGCGAGCGTGGGGGTCTGCACACGCCCCACGGAGTAAGTACCCCGTCCGGCCGCGACGGTCAATGCTTGCGTACCGTTGATACCCACGAGCCAGTCGGCTTCGCTACGGGACTTGGCGGCAAAGTAGAGATTGTCGTACCGGTTTCCGTCTTCTAGATTTGCCAGTCCCTCGCGGATGGCCTTGTCGGTAAGCGAGCTGATCCATAGGCGGTCGAACGGTACGGTACAGTCGATATAGTGGTACAGGTAACGGAATATCAACTCACCTTCACGTCCTGCATCGGTCGCCACGATGATACGCTCGCTGTCATTGAACAGCTTGGTTATAACTCGAATCTGTTTCATCACGCCGCTGTCGGCTTTGTAGCCTTTCTCCGTGCGCACCTGACGCGGTACGAGCGTGAACGCTTCGGGAATGACGGGCAGGTTGTCCCTGCGGAAGCCTTTGATACCGTAACCTTCGGGCAGGGCCGGTTGTACCAGATGCCCGAAAGCCCATGTCACATAATAACCGTTTCCATGCATATAGCCCTCTTCCGGTTTTGTCGCGCCCACGATACGGGCGATTTCACGAGCCACGCTCGGTTTTTTCTGCAATGATTGTCTTCATCTTTTTATTATTTACTGTGGATTTAGTGGTGGTTTACTTTTCTTCTTGCGCCGGTGGAATTTCCTCCATTTTTTTTCCGCTTCCTCCCGAAAAACGGCGCAGCAGCTTACGGTCGTAATAGACATGGTAGCCCTCTTCCGTGTAGTACGTCTTGTCGTCCTTGTCCCGGTTGTCGGGGGCGGACTTGTAAAGCAGCGACCCGCCCAGCATGACGGCACACGTCAGCAGCAGGAGGATGAAGCAGACGGCTGTCATGGTCGCAGACCTTTGGGTTTGTTCTGCTGCCGCTGTTGCTCCTGCTGCCTTTCATTGGCAGGAGCGGTCTGGCCCTGCTGCAACGGCTCCTTGATATGCTTGGTGGCTTCGTTGGTCTTGCCCTCGTTGTTCACGGCGACCTGCGTACTGCTCTCGTTGGAGGGGGCGATTTTCTGTGCCGTGTCCGGATTCTTGTCGTAGCGGAACGGACGGCCTTTCTCCCGGTTGAACTTGATATAGATCGTGGCGGGATTTCCTTTGTCGTCGGGTACGTTTTCCAGCCTCACGGTCTTGCCGGAGATATAGTCCGCCTTCTGCTGTTCGCTGAACTCGACTCCTTTCCATTTGCCGATGGGCTTGATATTCCCGTTCTCATCTACCCAAGCACGGCCTTTTCTCTCGCCTTGTTCTTGCCCTTGTCCGTTTTCCTGCGACTTGTTTTCGCTCTGGATTTTCTTTTGTCCTTGCCGCTCGCCCTGCCAGATACGGGCACTTCTGGGTACGAACTCCACGTTCCGGTCGATGGCACTGACTTGCAGGATTGTCGGAAACTTGCGGCCGTTGTTCAGCTCGATTTCCTTGCGGACATAGCCCCCGGCTTTGAGCAGGTTTTGCTCGGTCTCGCTAATTTCGGTCTTGCCGATCTTGTCCGTGATGCGCACCTTGTTGGCCGGCGCATCCTCGATTTTGTTCGTGAAGCGGTCGATACTGACGAAGGAGGGGATGATTTCGCCCGTGCTCATGTCCACCAAGTCCACCACACGGCCGAGGTTGCCCGTCAGGGCGAGTGTCTTCTTGTCGTCGTCCGTGAAGGTGTACCCCTTGTGGGGTTCATCCAATCGCGGCTCCTTGCGCACGAAGTCGGGGACGAAGTCCACGCTTCCGTCCGGCATTCTCTTCAGTTCCAGCCGTGCGCCGAGTTCCTGCCTTTCGCCCAAGACCTCCACGTGCACCGTCAGGGGTTCGGACTTGCGGTAGTTGAGCATCTTGTCCAGACTTTTGGACGCCACGAGGTCGTCACGGGTCAATCCGTACTGCGCCTCGAACTTATTCCAGTCGATCTTGTTTTCATCGATGGGCTGATAGCCTCTTTTCTCCGCCGGGGTTTCCTGACCGTTTTCCGGCTGTGCGTTCTGTTCTTGCATATTCTCTTCTTTTTGGGGTTGTTGGTTGTCGTTCTTCTGCTCTTCGGCTGCCGTCCGTTCGTACTCCGAGGTGTCCACTTTGTGCGGGGCGAGCAGTTCCGCATTGACGATGGGGTTTTTTCCAAAAGCTCCTTTATCGCGTCGATGAGTTTCTCCGCTTGTTCCGCCGCGATGCGGTAGAAGCCGAAACGCGAGGGTTCCTTGCACTGACGGAAGAAGTTCTTGAAGAAGTTGTCTATGACGTCGCCATGACGGTCGAATGTCATAAAGTCTTTGGAGTTTTCCGCTTTGGCGGGAACCCGTTTCGGGGTGCCGTCCTTGTTCAGGCCGGCGACCACGCTGATTTCGCCCGTCTTCTCGTCACGGACGATCAGCACATCCTTTTCATCGGTTTTCTTTGCCATACTGGTTTATTTTTTAAGTGATACATTGATACGGGCTTTGAACTGCCCGATATTCTCTTTCTGAAAGTCCTTCATGTACTTGGCTATGAAGTCCAGCACATCGGATTCCTTGTAGTAGGTCTTGTGCCAGAGCAGGTGGTAGGCAAGCGCACCGTTGCTGCGGTAGCGTTGCAGGGAACGCTTGCTCACTTGCAGAAGCAGGCACAAGTCCTGATTGTCGAACAGCCGCTCGCCGTCCAAGAGTTTCACCTCTTTCAAATCGGCAGGCAGGTTATTGCCCGTCAGCGAGGCGATGAGCCTCTCGTGCCGGTCGAGGCGGTCGAAGACCTGCCGCACGAACTCGCCGAAGGTCTGCTTGTCGAGTGCATCCATAGGCTTCACGCTTTCGTTTCACGGCTACGGGCTTTGCCATTCATACGGGCCTTGTAGTTGTGCCTGAACTCCTCCAGCTTTTCGGGGTCGCCGATAATAATACCTTCACGGATGAACCGTTCCACCTCCTCGATGTGGTAGCGGCAGTTGTGCCCGGCAAAGGAGTAGGCGATGCGCCCCGCGTTGCGCATACATTGCAGGGTACGTTCGCTGATGTTCAGCATCGCCATCACCTGACGGGTCGTGAGCCACACGTTCGTCTCTTTCGACCGCTCTTCCTTCTGCTTTTCCCGTTTCTCGATGTAGGAGGATATTCGCTCTATCCGTCCGATCAGTTCCTTGTAGGCGGAACTTTCCAATGTTATGATTTCCATACGCTTTATTTTTGATTACGGGGCAAAATTCCGAAGAAGTAGTCAGGCGGTCACGGTAGGTACGCATACGGTACGTGAGATTTTCTCCTCCGCTGTCTCCGGTGGCTTGCCGAGACGGTGCCAAAGACGGCCGGAGGCATGGAAAGGGACATGAAGGAAAAGTACGCGACCTATTTTTGCTGCAAACTCAAAATCTGAAAAACTATGGAAGTAGTAATTATCGAGAAGAAGACGTTCGAGGCATTGCTCGCCGATGTGGGGACGCTCATGGAGAAAGTGAACGTGCTGTCGCACAAATGCAATGACAGACGGCTGTCGAACTGGCTGGACGGGGAAGACGTGTGCCGTATGCTGCGCATCAGTCCGCGAACCTTGCAGACCTTGCGTGACAACCGCATGATTGCCTGCTCGCAAATCAACAGAAAATTTTTCTACAAGCCGGAGGAGGTGGAACGCCTGCTGCCGCTGATGGAGTGTTACCGCCCGAAAAGCGGAAATAGAACGGAATAATATCAACCCGCTAAATCCGAAGTAGTATGAACGAGAATGTATTGACCGCAGAAAACGAGCCGTTGGCGACGCTTCTGCAAGGTATCAGGAAGAGTGTGAAAAAGGCGGTCAGGCTGACCGCAGACTATCGGCCTCCATTAAACGGCGAACGCTATCTGACCGACAGGGAGGTGGCGGAACGGCTGAAGATAAGCCGCCGGACATTGCAGGAATACCGTAATGCCAGATTGCTGCCCTTTATCGCCTTCGGCGGAAAAATCCTCTACAAAGAGCATGACATCGAACGGCTGCTGGAGGAGAACTACCGCAAGGCGATACGATAAAAAGGAAGGCGGACAACTTTTTGGGGTTGTCCGCCTTTCTTATGCCCGGCTCAACAGATAAAACTGCTCCCCAAATGCAGGATAACCGGTTGCCGCTCTTTTGCCGGTTCCGTTGTCCGCCGCACCAGCCACTTGCGGAACAAGGAGGTAAAATAGGTATCGAAGCGGTAAGCGAGCGGAACGATCAGTTCCATATTATACACGTCGAGAGTCACACGCCCGTTGATGCGGACACTCCGACACACCTCGTAATCATTCAGCACGTCCGATTTCAAAATACCCCTGATGGCATGATTCACCGAAGCCGCCGTCACATTGAAAAGGTCGGCTATCTCCGCCGCGCTCATCCATACATCGCTGCCGGTTACGGAAACCCGATCTCCCTTTATGATAATCCTATCTCTTTTCATGGCTGTAATGTTAAATCGTTTGACAGATGAATTTTTTCTATAGACTCGATCTTATGGGATAGAAGCTCCATATCCCGGCTGATCTTCTCGCCCGTGATTTTGGCGTATATCTGGGTAGTCCGGATACTGCGGTGTCCGAGCATCTTCGAGAGCGTTTCGATAGGGACGTCGTTGGAGAGGCAGATGGTCGTGGCATAGCTGTGACGGCTCATGTGCCAAGTGACGTTCTTCTCGATTCCGCACTTCTTGGCGATCACCTTAATCCCGTTCTTGCAGTTCGGGTAGCAGGGTACGGGCAGCAACTTGTCGTCTTCCGCCATGCCTTCGTATTTCTTGATGATACGGAGCGGAACGTCCAACAATCGTATGTCGCTCTCGACTCCCGTTTTCTGGCGGTTGGTCTTTATCCACAGATGCCCGTCGAAAGAGGTCTGCAAATGCGATTTGGTCAGGTTATACATATCTATGAACGTCAGCCCCGTGAATGTACAGAAAATGAATAGATCCCGGATAAGCTCATAGCTCTTCTTCTTGAACTTGCCGTTTATCAGCAGGGCGATTTCCTCTTTGGTCAGGAAGCCCCTTTTGGTCGGCTCCGGGCTGATGCTGTACGCGTAGAACGGATCGCGCTGCAACCAGCCGTTGTTAATGGACAGATAGACCATACGTTTCAGAGGCATCATGTACGACCAAATGGTGTTGGTGCAGTGGTGTTTCTCTATACGGAGAAACAGTTCGAAGTCCGTGATGAACGCCGGAGTAAGCTCTTTCAATGCAATGTCGCTCATCTTGTACCGGGCTTTGATGAACTCCTCCAGATGGTTGTATGCCGTGCAGTATTTCCAATAGCTTCGCACGCTTTTCATCTTGCCCACCTGCTTCTCGTAATCCTCGTTATGCTGACGGAACACGGCAAGGAGCGTCTTGTGGTTTTGCCCCATGCCCAAGAAGGCATTGCGTACTTTTTGCGGCGGTGACATAATTGTCCTTGTCGCAGATTTCCTGATAGGCTTTCGTGACACCTACGCGAATCTTGTCCAACATACGGTTGGCCTCCTGCGCCGTGAGGCTCTTGCCGGACATTTTGCCCGACTGCACGTTCCATAACTTTTCTTCCACATCCAGCTTGCAACTGAACTGGGATATTTTGCCGTTCACGGTGATACGGCACATGACCGGTACAAGCCCGCTTTTCTTCGGGGCGTTACGTTTGAGGTAAAACAGAATTTTGAATGTTGATCTCATACTCTACAATTTTTTTGGTTACAAAATTATTCCTTGTAGAGCTGTCTGTCGATACGCAAAATATAGCCAATCGCCGCAATCGAATCCGGCAGTAGCCTTTTTTCAGAAATTATTTGCCATATACCTGAAATTGAGGTATATTTGCTGTGTATTTCGGTCGTATTCACCACCTAATACCGCCCGAAATGAAAGTAACGGGATAGTAACTGAACTCCGGTTTTACTTGGCGTTTTCCAAGTTTTCAGTGGCTTCATACACTTATCATTAACTCTCCGTAAACCACTCACTTGCAACTATTTCTCTGCAATCCGCTGATATTCTCTGGTATTTTTACTATCTTTGCAAGTAATATAAAAAACACACATTAAAGAAGAAAGATGAAAAACGAAATTACCGGAATGAAACTCAGACTGATAGTCATGAACTTCTTACAATTTGCCGTATGGGGGGCTTATCTTACTTCCATGGGGACATATTTGTTTAATATTGGCTTGGGTGCTAGGATAGGCCTGTTTTACGCCATGCAGGGGATTGTTTCCTTGTTTATGCCTGCTGTAATGGGAATTATTGCCGACAGATGGGTGCCTGCTCAAAAATTATATGGCTTCTGTCATTTTATGGCTGCCGTGTTTATGGTGGCTGCCGGGTGGTATGGCTACGTGGATGGTGAAGCGGTTAATTTCAGTACTTTATTTACATTTTATTCTTTTAGTGTAGCTTTTTATATGCCAACATTGGCATTGACAAATTCGGTAGCCTATACCGCACTGGATAAAGTAAAACTGGATCCTGTCATCGCTTTTCCTCCTATCCGTATTTTTGGAACGATTGGTTTCATCTGTTCTATGTTGCTGACGGATATCTTGGGATTCCAAAATAATTATATGCAGTTCTTTTCTTGTGCTTGCTTTGGAGTGATACTGGCCATTTATGCGCTTACTTTGCCCGAGTGTCCTGTAAGTCGTGGTGGAGAACAGAAATCGCTGGTAGATGCTATGGGATTGCGGGCGTTTACACTGTTCAAACAGAAAAAGATGGCTGTTTTCTTTATATTTTCTATGTTGTTGGGGGTTTCTTTACAGATAACCAACGGTTTTGCCAATCCGTTTCTCAGCAGTTTCAGGGGAGTTCCAGAGTATGCTGATACGTTTGGAGTGAATCATGCTAACGCATTGATATCTTTGTCTCAGGTGTCGGAAACGTTGTGTATTTTATTAATACCTTTTGTATTAAAGCATTTCGGAATCAAGCGCGTTATGCTGATAGCCATGTTGGCATGGGTACTTCGTTTCGGATTGTTCGGACTGGGGAATCCAGGGCCGGGTGTCTGGATGTTTGTACTGTCCATGATTGTGTATGGTGTGGCTTTCGACTTCTTCAACATTTCAGGTTCGTTGTTTGTTAACAATGAGACTGATTTATCCATTCGTTCCAGTGCTCAGGGATTGTTCGTGATTATGACAAATGGTATTGGCGCTACAGTGGGAACGTTGGGAGCTCAAGCTGTGGTAAATCGTTTTGTTGATATGAACAGCACTGCTCCGCAGATGGAGGGATGGAGTATGACATGGTTTGTTTTTGCAGGATATGCCTTGGTGGTTGCGGTATTGTTTGCTGTCATATTCAAGTATAAGCATAATCCCAGGCAAGTTTAATAAATTATTTTTGACCATATCCGATGTAAACAGGAGTGGTAGAAGGGAAGTTAAAATTATGGATGAAATAGAATTGAAGGTACATGATATGTCCTCTACATTGCAGCCGGCGGATGCATATGCGCTGGTGTTGGAAGAAGTGAATGGTAACCGTAAGCTGCCTATTATTATCGGTTCGTTGGAGGCGCAGGCTATTAAGGTGGTAATGATGGAATATAAGATGCCCAGACCATTGACGCACGATCTTTTTCTGACAGTGACCAAAGAGTTGGGGGCTGCTTTAAAGAAAGTGTTGATATATAAGGTAAAGGATGGAGTTTATTATTCCTATCTGTTTTTGGAAAAGGAGGGTGAGGTATTTAAAATAGACTCACGTACTTCCGATGCGATTGCGTTGGCTATGCGTTGCGGATGTCCTGTTTATACTACTAATGAGATCATGGAAAGTGAACAGTTGCATGAAGTTGGGAATACGGCATTTTCTGTCAATGTAAATACAGTTGATGTGGTGATGCTGAAAGAAGCATTGTCAAAGGCTATAGAAGAAGAGAATTATGAGCAGGCATCCCGTTTGCGTGATGAGATAAAACGACGGGAACAAGAGGAGGAGAATACGATAGTTTGATATATAAATTGAAAAACAAGAAGAACTATGCATGTTTTTTATACCCCTGATATAGCGAGTAACCTTGAACTTCCAGAAGAGGAAGCAGGACATTGTTTACGGGTTTTGCGTCTTTCCATAGGCGATGAGATAATGTTGACTGATGGAAAAGGTTGTTTTTACAAGGCTGTAATCAGTGCTGCAAGCGGTAAACGTTGCCAAGTGAAGGTAACGGAAGCGATTCCGCAGGAAAAAGGGTGGAACGGGTGGTTGCATATTGCCATGGCTCCCACTAAAAATATGGATCGTACTGAATGGTTTACAGAGAAAGCGACTGAAATAGGCTTTGATGAACTGTCTTTCTTGAACTGCCGTTATTCCGAGCGGAAAGTAATCAAGAAAGAACGTATTGAAAAAATTCTGGTATCGGCAGTGAAACAATCGTTAAAGGCGACTATGCCGGTACTGAATGAAATGACGGACTTTAATAAGTTTGTTTCACGGGATTTTAAAGGGCAGAAGTTCATCGCCCATTGCTATGAAGGGGAAAAACTTTTGTTGAAAGATATATTGCGTTCCGGAGAAGATGCTTTGGTGATGATAGGTCCGGAAGGGGATTTTAGCGAGGAAGAAGTGGCTAAGGCTATAGCGGCAGGTTTTCAGCCTGTTAGTTTGGGAAAGTCCCGTCTTCGCACGGAAACAGCCGCATTGGTAGCCTGTCATACACTGAATTTATTAAACCAAAAATAAGAATATGAGAAAAGGTATTTGGGGATTTGCATTGGTGGCGATCATGCTGCTTATGGCTTCCTGTTCGTCTAAAAGTGAATATGCCAATGCTATTCCTAAGGATGCGGCAATGGTCATGTCATTCGATTTCAAAACAATGGCAGAGAAGAGTGGCATAAACGGTAAAGGGGGAGAAAAGGTGGTAGCCAAACTGACGGACGCATTAAAAAGCGGTCTGGAAGGAGAGGCCTATAAAACTGCCGAGAAGATTATTAAAAGCCCGTCTGAATCCGGCTTGTCTTTTACTGATAAAGTATATATGTTCATTACTCCTCATTCTAATGCTTTTGCTTTATTGGCAAAAGTAGATGATGAAGGTAAAGTGGAAGATTTGCTGGAGGCGTTGAAGGAGGAGCAGATATGTACGGAATTGAAAAGCGAAAGCGGATGTACATGGACACAGATGGGTACGGCGCTGTGCGCTTTTAATAAGGGCACTTTCCTGTTGATGGGAAGTAATAAAGGAGATGCTCTCAGCTTGAAAGGAAGTTTGCTTTCATTGATGCGCCAGGATGCTGAAAACAGCTATGTAAAGACCACAGACTTTGGTAAGTTGGCCTCGTCGAAGGGTGAAATTGTCACTGTGATGAATATGTCATTTATTCCTAATGATATTACCATGCAGATGCGAATGGGAATGCCTGCCTATTTGAAATTGGAAGATATCAAATATCTGGTTTCCGCTACTTTCGAAAAAGGTAAAATTGTAGTGAAGATGGAAACATTGATTGAAAATAAGGATTTGATTGCTATGTATGAAAAGCAGTCGGCTGTTTCCGCACTCATCAAAGGAGCTTATTTGGAGTATTTCCCTGCTAATACGTTGGTTTGGGCAGGTGGTAATATCGATGGAAAAGGAATTTATGATTTACTTTGCGAAAATCCTACCATCAAGCAAGCGTTGGATAATCCGATGTTGCCAATAGATATTGAAGGTATATTCTCTTCTATTCATGGGGATGTTGCTGTTGGCTATAGTTCTTTGTCAAATAATGACTTGCTGATTTATGCTGATGTAACGAATAAAGACTTTTTGCAGTCCTTCGAAGACCTGAGACCTTTGTTGGCTATGACCGGTGGGCAGATGCAATTGAACTCTACGGGCAAAGACCAATATGAGTTCCGTATGTATCGCCAGAGCATTTGGTTTGGTGTGAAGGATAATCTGCTTTATATCTCGAACAATGAAAGACTGGCAGATGAGGCAGGCCGCCGTTACGGAGTTTCTTTGCAGAATACTCCTTGGGCCGGAGAAGTGGTGAAAAACCGTTTCTTTATGGCGTTCAATGCGGCGCAGTTGGTGAAGGACGTTCAGGAGAATCCTCGGTTAACCCGTATGCTGGGTAGTGATGCCGCCGTGTTTAATGCTATTTTGGGATCTTGCGACTATGTGGATGTGATGGCTCCCGATTGGAGAAGCGGTCGAATAAATATTGTTATGAAAGATAAAGAAGTCAACGTGCTACAGTTGATCGTACATGGATTAGAGAACTTATGAATACTATAGAATTACAACGGACCCTTCCTGCTGTTTTTGCAGGGAGGGATTCTATTATATCCGATGTCTGGCATCAGTTGTTGACCCTGCAACGTGGGGAAGCCTATTTGGTGGAAGCAGCATCCGGCACTGGGAAATCATCGCTTTGCAGCTACATATACGGATATCGTAACGACTATCAAGGTATCATTTGTTTTGGCGAGAAAAACATCCGTAGTCTTTCGGTGCATGACTGGGTGGAGATTCGGAAACGTTCCATCAGCATGTTGTTTCAGGAATTGCGTTTGTTCACGGAGCTGACAGCGTGGGAGAATGTGCAGTTGAAGAATTCGTTGACCGGATTTAAATCTAAAAAAGAAATCAAGGCTTGGTTTGAACAGTTCGGTATTGCCGATAAATGGGATACACCGGTAGCTAAAATGTCTTTCGGGCAACAGCAGCGTGTGGCGTTGGTCCGCGCACTTTGTCAACCTTTCGATTTTATCTTTCTAGATGAACCTATCAGCCATTTGGATGAAGAAAACGGACGGATTATGTCCCGGATATTGGTGGAGGAAGCGGATAGACAGGGGGCAGGTATCATTGTGACCTCTATCGGCAAGCATTTGGAATTGAACTACACAAAAACGTTGAAACTATGAGGTTGGTTTGGAAATTATTACGTCAGCATATCAGTTTCCCACAATTGGCGGGTTTTTTCTTTGCCAATCTGTGCGGCATGGTCATTGTGTTGCTGAGTGCCCAGTTTTATAAAGATGTGTTGCCTGTTTTTACGGAAGGTGACAGTTTCATGAAGAAAGACTATGTGATAGTAAGCAAAAAGGTAAGTACATTGGGCTCCTTTGTCGGAAAAAGCAAGACTTTTTCCGAACAAGACATTGCTGAAATCAGCGAACAGCCGTTTACCAAAGGAGTAGGGGCTTTTATGCCTTCCCAATTTAAAGTGTCGGCAGGCATGGGGATGGAGAACGTGGGGTTGCACATGTCTACAGCCATGTTCTTTGAGTCTGTACCCGATGAGTATGTGGATGTGAACTTGGATAAATGGGAGTTTGATGAAAATGAACGGGTTGTTCCTATCATTATTCCCCGTAATTATCTGAATCTGTATAACTTTGGTTTTGCACAAAGCCGGAGCCTGCCGCAATTGTCGGAAGGGGTGATGGGTATGGTTAATTTGGATATACGTATTACTGGTGCAGGGCATACGGAAAACTTTAAAGGAAAAATAGCAGGTTTCTCCAATCGCCTGAATACGATTCTTGTTCCGGAAACATTTATGGCGTGGGCTAACAATGAGTTTGCTCCGGGGCAGAAAAGCGAACCGTCACGATTGATTGTAGAAGTGAACAATCCTACGGACGACCGTATTGCCAAGTTCTTTAAAGACAAGGGATATGATACAGAAGATGACAAGTTGGATGCGGGAAAGACTACCTGGTTCTTGAAAGTGATTGTAGGAATTGTGCTTTCTGTAGGTTTGCTTATCAGTGTACTCTCTTTCTATATTTTGATGCTCAGTATTTACTTGTTACTGCAAAAGAATACGTCTAAGTTGGAGAATCTGTTATTGATAGGTTACAGTCCGGCTAAGGTGGCGCTTCCCTATCAAATGCTGACATTGGGCCTCAATGCGGTAGTGTTGTTTTTATCGGTGGGAATTGTGATCTATGTGCGGAATAGCTATATGGATATGATAGAAAAGTTATTTCCACAGTTGGAAGAAGGAAATCTGGGACCAGCCATGGTTATAGGTATTTTGCTTTTTGTGGGTGTATCTTTGTTTAATATAATAGCAGTACGTCGTAAAGTGGCATCTATATGGATGCATAAAGGTTGATAATAGTTATGGTATCTCAGACAGAATTTACGCTTCGTCCCCGTACTAGGGGATTTCACCTGATTACTGATGAAGTGGTGCGCAATTTGCCTCCACTTCCCCAAATAGGTTTGCTTTATTTGTTCATCAAACATACCAGTGCGGCATTAAGTATCAATGAAAATGCTGATCCGGATGTTCGTACGGATATGGAATCTATTTTTAATCACTTGATAAAGGAACGCGAACCCTATTACGAACATACTTTGGAAGGTTGGGATGATATGCCTGCCCATGCAAAGTCAACCATTATAGGAGCTAGTCTTACTATTCCTATTACAGATGGTCGACTGAATATGGGTATTTGGCAGGGAATTTACCTTTGTGAGTTCCGCAACCATGGAGGCGGTCGCAAGATTGTGGCTACTGTAATGGGGAAATAACTCTTTCAGATATTCATCCGGGTTATTATTTATTTAAAAAAGTAGATTAATTTCACTTTAATCAGAACTCTTTTTTTCAACTTTGTACCAATTCTTGAAACAGATGAATATTCATTTGAAAACAAGAAGGGACATATATAATTAAGAGCGTTTAAAATATTACCTTGTCTTAGAAAATCCCCAATTTTCAAAGCTGCACAAGTGTAATACAACAAGCGCTCACGTCTTGTGTTTATACTCCTTTACAGGATTAGTATATTCATAAAGACGTGGGACACTGTTGTTATTATTTGTGCAGCTGGTATGGGGATACCTCTAAGGCAGATAAAATATTAAGCAGGTCCCACGTCTCTTTTTATGTTTGTACCATAAAAATGAATGGATAAAACTAGCCTGAGTGATGAAAATTATTGTTTGGAATTCGCAGGATAAATGTGTGGCTGATTATCATAGGTTGATAAGAGGTTGCGATGTATTGTGCCTGTTGGATTGCGGGCAGTGGACGGTTCCGATGTATGCGCTTCAGATACAGAAGGGTCTGTTTCATTGGAAAGTTGAGCATGAAGGTCTTTCCTATGATATATTTTATTGCTTGGAGAAGGTGGCGTTTGTATGTCGGGATGGTTTGTATAGTGGAGAGTCTGTTCTATATAGCATTCATTCTAATATAGGATCTTTGATAGGTATTCGTTTGCAGGATGATTTTTGGTTATTTGCACACCATGAGCCTAATCTGGTTAATGCCTATCATATAGGTGAGTTTTATTTACGTGAAATTTCGGACCGTTTCAGAAAAGCGGCGTTTATAGCCGACTTTTCAAAAAAAAGTCTTATTCTTGGGTGCAGGAAACGGTAGGTAAGTTATATTGCATCGCTCTACCCGAAGGATATTATCCACATACTGTTAATTATTTATTCACTATCCATGTGGCCTGTACAGATTTATATCTGTTGGAAGGCTATAGCGAGACCTCCAATCAGCCTACTTTCTTTGAATTGGATATTTAATGTCCAGATTAGAACCTGTCTTACTGAAAGAAATCAATTAAAGTTCGGTGAAACTGATGACAATGCTGATGAAAATTAAACGAGTTCTTATAATTTCTTGTTTTTTCCTTTGATAATAAAAGAATTAGTGTATATTTGCATGTGAACAATTACATTTTCTAAGGAAATCATCTTATGGGCAGAGAACTTATATTTGACCGGTTTTCACAGCAAGCTCTCCAGACCTTGCACCGGTATCGTGCCGTTATGTTCAGTCCTACGATGCTCATGTCTTTAGTTGTTACCTATGATTTTTTTTAAATCCTTAATTCTTACACATTAACATGAGTTTACTATGGACAACAGACCGACTATCGCCGAAGTACAAGAATGGGTACTGAAGCTTTATAACACGTGTGAACAAACCATCACTAGTGAGGAACGTAAAGAACAGCATAAATATGCCGTTATGGTACAACGGCCACAGGACAAAAAGTTCTTGGTGAAGATGCTGGACGAATCTTCTCAAATTCGTGATCGTAAGAAATTGGCAGAACGTATCAAGAAGCTGATAGACCGTTATGGTGTACCTGAGTTCTTGAATAAGCGTGATGCTTTCCTTTTTAAGATGTACCAGGCTTTTGGTCATCATTTTGATTTCATAGCCATACCAATCATAAAGAAGCGTCTTCGTATGGATACTTCTAAAGTAATTCTGAACGAAGCGCGTCCTAAATTGACAGATCATCTGGCTACCCGTTTCAAACAAAAGATTGGTCAGAACGTGAATTTGTTAGGCGAGGTCGTTTTAGGAAACGGAGAAGCGGATCATCGTTATTTCCACTATCTGGAAGCC
>ENA-OPYU01000065-OPYU01000065.1-human-gut-metagenome-genome-assembly--contig:-NODE-65-length-36373-cov-3.416460_pt1 | contig 36373 bp, 45 predicted proteins | sample MGYA00242637_ERZ504482 | MGnify/ENA primary metagenome ERZ504482 (study PRJEB26092, sample SAMD00036237) | human gut metagenome | host: Homo sapiens | study: EMG produced TPA metagenomics assembly of... | reverse complement strand
ACTCCCATTATAATCTAGAAATATCACGTGGAATTTTCTTAAAAGTAATATGATACTTCTCCAATTCTCGCTCACTTAATGTACAGGAATCTGCAAAAATCACATACGATTCAGATTTTGTCTTGATTGTGTGAAGAAATTCCCGGTTTAATGTTGTAATATTACTTTTGATATAGTAAAAATAATAGCTTATACCAATATCCGTTCCTAAATAAAATGGTTCATCCTCTTTTGAACAATCTATCCGTTTTTTAGTTTCGGTGAAATAAATATATTTTCTAATTAAATCAATATTAACATTCTCATTTAAAATATCATTTACAAATAGTTTTGCACCCAATTCATAATAACTAAAAGCTCCTCCTAGTCCTTCTACTGTCTTTTCTTCTGTTCCATACCCACTAATTGCGCATTTCACTCTATAAGCTGTGATATTTTCTGCATAATCATTCATTTCAATCAAAATATAATTCAAATTTTTGCCAAATTTTTTGTTATAACTAAGAACTGCATGCGCTGTTGTTCCTGAACCAGCAAAAGAATCTAATACCATACTTCCATCATCACAATAAAACCCAATCAAATAGGTTACAAGATCAACTGGCTTAGGGAAATCAAACGCCAGCCCCATTTTCGCCAAATCATTACTTGTATTTTGTGTACTTCCTAAATTAGTAAGAACTGACAACACATGACTAACACTTTCCCTTTTCTTCACCATTTCTATGGTCCCTGATTCAGTTATTTCGAAAACAGTATCTTGACCCTTACTATCTTTCACTGCTTTAAATCCTGAATCTATAAAATTAAGTAATATATTCTTTGATGACCATCCACTCTCAACGTCAACATCTTCTGAAAGTTTATAGTCTACGATTTTAACCGTTTTATGATAGTATGGATATTTATCATATCTTTCTTCTATCATCCCCATTTTTTTACTGCACATGGAAATCCTTTTTTTAAGGTCACTACTGACATAGGGTTTTTAGGTCCATTTTTTACAACTGTATTTCGTATTTCAGGTTTAAAAATTTTACTTTTCTCTGAAACATTTGGTGCAATCCCATTAGGTAAACCTAATTTATCCGGATTTTTTTATGTAACATAGTATATATTCATGGCATACTTTTATCTTAGCCTGATTATCGAAATTACCATCTGACTTCCATACAAATTGTGTCAGGAAACTACTTTTACCAAAGATCTCATCACAAATAATTCTCAACAAATGCTGTTCATTATCATCAATACTTATAAAAATAATCCCATCATCTGCTAATAGTTTATATAGTAATTTTAATCGGGGATACATCATACATAACCACTTATCATGTCTAGATAAATCTTCGCCTTCATCCCCAACCACCTTATCCAACCATTCCTTAATTTTAGGGTCATCGACATTATCAGAATAAACCCACTGTTTGTTTGCTTCTGAGCTCTTCGCAGTATTATAAGGTGGATCAATATAAATACATTTTATTAATCCCTCATATTCAGGCAACAACGACTTTAATACTTCCAAGTTATCTCCATGGATAACCATATTTCTAGTCCCGTTGTCATCTTCATGTTGACCGTTTTCATCATAACTATATTTTCGTTCCAATACCCTGTAGGGAACATTCAAATGATGATTTATAACTTTCTCTTTTCCTATCCATTGCAATACAGGCATTATTTCTTCCTTCTTTCACTTTGCTTCTCATTCTTATCCTATATCTTAGCTGTTTCAAGTAATACTGTTCTTCTAACAAACTCACTATATGAAAAATACGACTCCAATTCAGACGCCTCTTGATTTTTCCAATTTGTCTTCACTAACTCTGATACTCATTTAATATGTTTTGTTCATATCTTTCCTCCAATGTTATAAATATCATACCATCCACGTGGAACATTTACAACATAAAGTCCCCTGCTTGCCAAGGCAAATGCATAAAAAATTAAGGATGACCATCAATGAATAGATTTCTGATATAAACCCACCAATTACAACCTACTTTTCCTATGCAAAAACAGGCCATAAAAGTGAATTTTCCTTCCATAGCCTACTTTTTAAAAGGAACTATAGGCCATAGTAATTAATTTCATAAATCCCACTTACTTTTTACCAGCTTTTTGTAAGTGTATTTACTAACTTTTATAACATCCACCTATTTTGTTTCTTTTTTTGGTAAGTGGATATCTTCAAATTGATAATTTCCACTTATTTCTGCCCTTCTTTTATAGGTTGATATCCCCCGATTTTATGATTTCCACCTATTTTAGCTCCTATATCGTGGCAAACACACAAAAAAGGCTGACGCCTTTCTGCATAAATCCCACTACAGAAGCCATCAGCTTTTCTTTTCTATCTCTTTTTAGTTTTGGAAAATTCCGCCAGTTTTAGCCCTTCATTTCTGTCCAGAGTCATGCCAATGCTCCAGCTATTGATAAACAGCAGCAACGGATTTCCTTTCATATCCATAACCTTCTTCATGTCAGAAGTTCCGGTAAGTTTCTTCACATCTACCTCTTCCTTATTTTCAATCCAGCGGATATGCTCATAAGGCAGGGCTTCCAGACGGATATCTACATTGTATTCGATTTTCCAGACGGAATTTCAGCACGTCAAACTGCAGCACACCAACTACGCCTACAATGATTTCTTCCATACCGCCCATGATTTCCTGGAAAATCTGAATCGCACCTTCCTGGGCAATCTGATTAATACCCTTTACAAACTGCTTTCTCTTCATGCTGTCCAAGAGGCGTACTCTGGCAAAATGTTCCGGCGCAAAGGTAGGAATCCCTTCATACTGGAACTTTTTCCCCGGATTGCATACCGTATCTCCAATGGAGAAAATACCCGGGTCAAACACACCGATAATATCCCCTGCATAAGCCTCTTCCACCACATGACGGTCTTGTGCCATCATCTGCTGAGGCTGGGAAAGACGCATTTTCTTATTGCCCTGTACATGATACACTTCCCTGGATGCCTCAAATTTTCCGGAGCAGATACGCATGAAGGCAATACGGTCTCTGTGGTTCTTATTCATATTTGCCTGAATCTTAAACACAAAGGCGGAAAACTCTTCTTTCATTGGGTCAACCTCACCAATGTCCGCTTTTCTTGGAAGAGGAGAAGAGGTCATTTTCAGGAAATGTTTCAAAAAGGTTTCCACACCAAAGTTGGTAAGAGCGGAACCAAAGCATACTGGAGAGAGTTCTCCCTTATCTACCAGTTCCTGGTCAAACTCAGCGCTGGCTCCGTCTAAAAGTTCGATTTCTTCTAAAAGCTGCTCTTTTTGCTCTTCATCTAACACATCGTCCAGATGCGGGTCTTCCAAATCTATGATTTCTTCAATACCTTCCCTGGTACCTTTCATGGTATCTGAAAAGGTAAGGACTTTCCCGGTTTCCCTGTCATAAACCCCTCTGAATTTTTTTCCTGAGCCAATAGGCCAGTTGATGGGGCAGGTAGGGATTCCCAGTTCTTTCTCAATATCATCCAGCAAATCAAAAGTGTCATTTGCATCCCTATCCAGCTTGTTAATAAACGTAAAAATCGGAATATGACGCATAGCGCAGACCTTAAACAGTTTTCTGGTCTGGGCCTCCACACCTTTTGACGCATCAATGACCATGACCGCAGAATCTGCTGCCATCAGGGTACGGTAGGTATCCTCTGAGAAGTCCTGATGTCCGGGAGTATCCAATATGTTGATGCAATAGCCATCATAATTAAACTGCAATACAGAAGAGGTTACAGAAATACCTCTTTCCTTTTCTATTTCCATCCAGTCAGAAACTGCATGACGGGCAGTTGCCTTACCCTTAACACTTCCCGCCAGATTAATGGCGCCGCCGTAAAGCAGAAATTTTTTCTGTAAGGGTGGTTTTCACCGCATCCGGGTGGGAAATAATTGCAAATGTACGTCTTTTTGTAATTTCTTTCGTATAATCAGCCACGTCAGGCCCTCCTTCTCTATCTAGCACACTGATGCTATTTTAGTATACAGAAAATAGCATGTCAAGGGGAAGTTTCTCTTCACTCTCTCCTTCCAGTGGTGTAATCACAATATTTTCCGCCGGCACACTGGTTTTGCGTTTTACAATATCCTCAATCTGAGCCCGTCTGGCATCTTCCATGTATTCTTTTGGCACGATTACATCTGCGCTGTCTCCGGTCAGGTTCACTACAATATTGCTAAAGCCCTGAGCCTCTAAGAGAAGCTCTGCTGCCTCTTCCTGTTCTGCCAGGTTTGTCATATTCACCATAGAATTTACTGCATCCTGTTTCTGTTCTTCTCCCAGATTTTCATTGTTAATAATCTCCAGTAGGGTTTCTTTATTTGCAGAACGTACCTGCTCTCTGTTTACCTTTGCCTGGGCTGCAAAATTGGAGGAGCCTGTGAGAACTGCCTCTCCCGGTGTCTCTGTTTCTGCTTCAGTCTCTGTTTCTCCTTCCTGTTCCTGGGCTTTCTGGTTTTCTTCCAGCATGGCTGTCTCATCTGTAATATCATAATCCAGGCTTTCGATCTCTTCTACGATTTCCTGAGTTTCAGAAGCTGTTTCTTTAGTGTCTTCTGTTTTCTTTTCCTTGCTGGTTCCGAACTGGCTGTCTGAATAGTTGATGTACCCGGCTACTGCAATCATAATTGCCAGCGCTGTATGATAACCTGACTTTTTTTGAAGAATTTTTTCATGTGCTCTCTCCTTTAATTCATTTTCATTACTTTAATTTTATGGGGTTCCACCTGAAATAATGCCTCAACTGCTTCCTGGATATTCTGAATTACAATGGGATCATCCCCTCCCTTTGCCACCACCAGCACTCCTGTTACCTGCGGATACTGTTCCTGACTTACATAGGGAGACTGGTTTCCTCTGGCATCTTTTTTGTACACGGTTTCTGCTTCATCCTTTTCCACCACCTTTTTCTCCGTTCCGGCACAGGTGAGAAAAAACCTGGGTCTCCCCAATGCCCTCCACCTGCTCCAACACCTGCATAAGACGCTTCTCCATTTTATTTTGCCACAATTCCCCCTCTCCTTCTATGGCCTCTTTCTCTAAGGGCAGTCCGCTTTCCTCCTGGTTTTTTCTCTTTTTCTTTTACCGGCGCGCAACAATAAGCAAAAGCAGCCCAACCAGAAGCAGCGCTACCAGCTTCTCCTTTTTTCATCAGTTCCTGAACCAGCTTCATGGCTCCACCTCCTGCCCCTGTATTACAGTCTGCCAGTTTTTCTTCAAAGCTCTCTGCTTTTTCCTCCCATGCCTCCCGATCCTGCAGATTCTCTTCCATTTCTTCTACACAGCGGTCTATCTCTTTTTGGATTCCGGTGACTTGAAACACAGGAGACAGCATCACTAAAATCAAAAGTAATCCCAGATAATACTGAATATATTTTTTAAAACTGTTATCCGGCAAAAAGTTTGTCACTGCTGAAAGCAGAATGTAGTAGCACACCAGGCTTTCTACCCAGGAATATAACGTTTCTGTCATGCCTTCTCCTTTTCTACTTAATTCCCTATAAATGAAACTGCCAGAATAGCAATGGTAATTAACAGCAACAATTCCACCATAAGAAGCACTTTCAGCAAAAGTCTGCAGCCCTCGCCTACCGCAGACAGACACCCTGACATGCGTTTATCAGAAACCGGCTGTAAAAATGCTGCCAGAAACTTATAAAGAAGGGTCATGATTCCAAGCCGGATAATGGGCGGCAGGCCAATGAGCAGCAAAATGAGAATCCCTAATACACCAAGACTGTTGCGAATGAGCACTGCTGTTGCAAGGGCTACTTCTGTAACACCATCAATGGCATTGCCCACTCCCGGAATGGCTGCTGCTGTTTTTCCGATTACATCCCGCTTCAGGGAATCTACTGCCGGAGTAATCATATTTTGCACCAACTGCATCCCTATCATAGCCGCTGTACAGGTTTTCAGAGTCCATTCTACGATAGTCTGCAAAAGCTCTGCCATACGGGAAAGTAATTCTTCCCTGTGAAGAAAATTTACAATCTGAATCAGAACATAGGCATGAATTCCCGGTATCACTGCTTTTAAAAGAATAACCTGTACCACATATGCTGCTCCCATAACCATTTCATAAAACACCATAGCTGTGGCAGAACCGGACGCCGCTGTAACTGCCAGAAAATAAGAGGGCATCAAAGCTTTCATAAACACCATCAGTTCCTGTAATTTTCCGGAAACCTCCTGGCTGGCAGTGCCAAAGGAATGAATCAAAATTGCTGCCAGAAGCATGTACACCAGATAAAAACTGATTTCTCCTGTCTGCCCGTTTCCAAATACTTCTGTAAAATTAGAAAACAAGGCGGCAACCACTACCAGCAAAATAATCTGCACATAAATTTCCCTGTCCCAGACAAGATGAGACAGCAAAAACTCCTTCAAAAGCTCCGCAGCCTGCCCTTTTGATAAACTCTTTTCTCCCCGCGCCAGTTCCCCCAGGGCTTTTTCCAGGGAAAAGGTCTCTTCTCCCAGAAGTTCATTTACCGCTTCCTGCATTTGCTGCAATTCCAAATCTTCTAAAACGCCTCTTCCTGCTCTGCAGCGTTCACTGAAACAGGAAATAAAAAAAGGCAAATCCAAATAGCAGAACTTTTCTCTTTTGCAGCTTTTGTCCCTTCATGCCAGAAAGCTGTGAATGGCTTCCATCAGCGCCAGGAGCACAGGAATGGACAACACCATAATATACAGCTTGGCAAAGATTTCAATCTGCCCTGCAATGGAAGAATACCCTGCATCCTTGCAGATGCCGGAAGAAAACTGGGCAAGATAGGTAACGCCAATCATTTTCAGCAGCACCGTAAGGTAATTTTTTCTTCCAAAGGCAGATACTCCCGCAGCTTTAAAATAGAGGAAAACAGATAGGCGAATTTTCTCTGTCATATACGGAAAAAATAAATACTCCCACTGCCAGGCTGATATAAACTGCATATTCCGGCTTAGTCTCTTTTAGAAGAAGTCCCAGACACACACCGGTCATTCCCAGCATGACGACTTTTTTACTACTTCCATGTCTCTCCTCCTACAGCGCAAACAAATCCTGAATGGTGGTAAATAAATCGTAAATATAAGGCAGGACCCAGAACAGTACCAGAAGCAGGCCTGTAAGACTTGTTAAAAAAATGCCAGCTCTTCTCTTTGGCTGTGCTTCAGAATCTGGCACAGGACAGATACCAGAATGCCCACTGCCCCAGATTTTAAATAACAAACTAACTTCCATCCTGTTTCCTCCCCTATTTTTCCAATAATGTTAAAGGCATAAAATGGACAAAAAAGTCCCTGCTATCACTCCAAGGCTCTGGCACATTTTTTTCCCGTGCCTGGCAGTTCTCTTTCCAGATATTGAATTTCCTGTTTTAGCTGTTCCTGATATAATGTTATGGTATTTTTTTGGCAGTGTAATGTCCATCCATCCCAGATATTCTCCAAGCTGTGAAAAAGCTTCCAGGTCTTTTTTATGCAAGGCACTGTCTTTTAGACATTGCTGTGCGGTTTCCCGGAAAATCTTAGAAAAACAGTCTCCCTGAAATAGGCTGGCCTGTCTGGACACTTCTCTTAGAAATTCCGAAAAGGGCGGTGCTGTTTTTTCGGATATCCGAAGCAGGGCTTCCGGCAGCGTTTCCTTGCGATAGGTAATTTCTCCCAGTATGAGATGAACCATTTTTTCCACTTCCCGCAGTTGTCCCAGACGTTTCTGCAATGTCATGCTTCTGCTCCACCCCAGAGCCGTACAAGAAAACAGCACCAGAACTGTGCCCATAAGCCTCAGCATAAAATTCCCTGCCTTCCCTTGCAGTCATAAAGACTGGTTCCCCTTTCATCAAAAATCGCACGGACTCTCCCTGCCCGCTCCTCCTTATGCAGCACAATGTAACGCTCAAAAATCTTTTCCTGAACCAGCCGCTGCATCAGTGGCTTCTCTTTAATATCCTCTACAGAACTTCCGTGAACCGTAGCAAAAAGTTTACAGCCGCAGTGTATCACTGATTCAATGGCATGAATGTCTTCATAATCTCCCAGCTCGTCTACTGCTACCACCTCCGGGGACATGGAACGAATGAGCATCATCATGCCCTCTGCCTTTGGACAGCAGTCCAGAATATCTGTGCGGATTCCCAAATCATTTTGCGGGATTCCCTGAAAAGAACCTGCAATTTCTGACCGTTCATCCACAACCCCTACGGTAACGCCTTTCAAATAGGAGCTTCCGTTGCTTACCTGGCGGATTAAATCCCGAAGCAGTGTTGTTTTTCCACATCTGGGGGGTGAAATAATCAGGGTATGGCATAAATGATTCTGTTTTATAATATAGGGAAGTATAGGCGCTGCGCACCCTTTTATCTGATGTGATAATCGAAGATTTAAATAAGATATGTATTTTACACTTTTGATTTTATTCCCATCCAGAACCGTTTTTCCGGCAATTCCTACCCGGTGGCCACCCTGAATGGTAATAAATCCCTGCCGCAGTTCTTCTTCAAAGGCATACATGGAATAACGGCTGATATATTCCATGGTCTCTGTTACATCCTCTGCTTTTACAAGATAAGCCCTTGATTCATTTACGGAAAAGTCTCCCTGTTTGGAAAGGAAATACTCTTTTCCCTGATAAATAAGAATCAAGGGCCCATTTACACGAAGCCGTATTTCATAAACCTGTTCCATATCAAAGGCTGCCTTAGAAAGCGCCTTTCGGATATGCATGGGGAACAGTCTTGTAATCTCTTCCTGTCTCATAATCCCTCACCTCTTTACTCCTAATATATGAGGACAATCCTTAATTATGAACAGGTTTTTCAAAATTTCCGGAAACCATTTTTTCCAGTAGACTACGAAGCGGTCTAAACAGTATCAGACATAAGACAACATTGCCTATACAATGAGGAATGTCATAGGCAACTCCTGACACCCAGTAAGCAAAAGCCCCTGCAGGTCCGCTGATAAAAAAAAATAGGGAATGGTACACAGAGCGCCAAAAGAAATCCCATAAAATCCAGAAAGAACACTCCAGAATAAAACTGATTTCTGCTTTCTGCACAGCCAGGTAATTACGGACTGAACACTCCATACATAAAGATAATTCAGCCACCAAAGCCCAAAACCATAAAAAATCCCTTCCAGGAAAACAAAGACATAAATCATCAGAAAGACATTTTTTTCCCAAAAACCAGGGTATAAAGGATAAAGAGCAGGGTCACGATTTCTACATTAGGAAGAAATCCCATGAAAACCTGCCCCAGAAAAACAATCCCTGTAAGGACTCCCCATAATGACTAATTCTCTGGTCATTTTGTATGTTCAATTAATAGCCTTCTTTCAGTGTCAGCTCAAACTGGTCCTGGTCTGCAATGGGAGTCTGGTCTGCAGATGTATTCACCTGTTCACCGCCTTTGGTAATACACCACCACTGCTGTTTTCCTTCATCTGCGGTCTCTTTGTCTACCGTCTGAATAAACAAACCATATTCACCTTCTTCACCATCCACCAGTTCATTTTCTTTCAATACTTCTACCAGATATTCTGCGTCTGTGCTGTATTGAAATTCTTTTTTCTGTCTTGTCCCCATGTACTACCAGAATGGTAATTTCTTTCTCTCCCTTTTGGGCCTGGGGCTTAAACTTCAAGTACAATACGCCTGCCAGAATGCACACCAGCACCAGGGCTGTTGCTGCAATAATTGTTCCTTTGTGCTTCATCATTTTTCCTCTTTCTTTCCTTTTTTGTTCTTTTTAACTATAGCATTTTCTCTGTTTTCTTGTCAATTTCAATTCCACACACATATTTTTTCAAAATTTCATAAGACGTCATCACTGCTTCCCGGGTGCTGCACTCAATGGTATAGGTACATTTTGGTATTTCTCTTAATTCTCTCATAACAGCGTTTATGTCCACGCTTCCTTCTCCCAGTGCCAGATGGCTGTCTTTGTTTCCCATGTTATCGTGGATGTGAACATGACGGATATAGGATTTCAGTTCTTTTGCCCACTGTGCACAGGAATCCTCCCCATAGCAATGAGCATGGCCAATATCCAGACACAGTCCAAAAGCCGGATGCTGTACCCGCTTTGCAGTTTCCTTTAAAGGCTCCCACTGTCTATCCAGTACGTTCTCCATCAGCACTTCTATGGAGTCATCCTTATCTGCCAGAAATTCTTCAAAAAAAGCTGCCATACGTTCTGCCCAGCCAATGAGCAGATAAAAATCCGGCACATAACAGGTATGATACACAATTTTTGCCGCTCCCAAAGTCTTTGCCGCAGCATAGGCTTCCTCATATCTCTGCCTGGTTACCGCCTGAATTTTGTCATCAAAGGTCATTGGGTTTAAATCCAGAAAAGGACCATGAAGAATCAGATTTTTACACTTCATGTCTTTTAATCTATTCTGATAGGAAAAAAATTTTTCTCATTGAGATGATTTAAGTTTTCCGAAATAGCAAACTCAATGGCTTCCACACCCATTCCGGTTTCCCTTATCACAGCTTTGGTATCTTCATCCTCCAGCAAATGACTGAAATACAACATGTTCTATCTTCCCTTCAAACTAAAAATCTTTGAAAAAATCTTTTCCTGCGGTACCTGCTGAATACTCACCTGAAAGTGTTCTCCGGCACAAATACATCCCAGTACCTGGCTGTCCACCTGAAATTCCTGGTACCATCCAGGCTGCTCCAGGTCCCTCATAGACCTGGTAATCCCATCACCGGATAATTTCAAAAAGCTCTCTTTTCTGGCCCAAAACCTACAAAATTCCACCTCTGGATTTTGCGCCTTCTGAACCAGTTCCTGTTCTTCCCGGCTTAAAACCCGTTCCAGCATTTTTCTGCTGCGGACTTTTCTTACTTCCTGGATATCCAGGCCGCAGGGTATGAAAGAAAGGGCACATGCCCCATATACCCCGGAATGGCTGATATTAAAGTGAATCCCCAGATTTTCCCGGAAATAAGGTTTTCCATGGTTTCCTTTCTTTATCATCCCTTCCAGATAAGCATACAGTTCATCTGCCCTGTGAATATTCTGAAATAAATCTCCTCTGCCCCAGTCCAAAAGTCCATAAGCTAAAAGTCTGCGCCCGCACAGAGATTCCCTGCTTTTACAGGACAATACGTCACTGGTCCAGTCCTGTATGTTCCCTGTGTAAATTCTGATTTTTGGCTGGTTCATTTTTTCTCCTTTTAAAAGGCCGCCCTCTGTGAGAAATCTGGAAGGTTCCAGTTGCTTTTCATGGCACTCTTTTATATAAAATAAATAAAGTTCTTTTCTGGCTCTTGTCATACCCACATAAAACAAGCGACGTTCTTCCTCAAGATCACTTTCTGTCAGCGCCTTTTTATAAGGCATAACCCCTTCATTGACATCCATGAGAAAAACTTTATCAAACTCCAGGCCTTTGACACTGTGAAGAGTAGAAATTACCACGCCTTTTTTCTCTGAAATCCTGGTTCTTGCCTGTTCTTTCAGCTTCCTGGTATATTCTTCAATATGGATAAACCATTCTCCAAAGGTCTGATATCCCTTTGCACTGTCTGCCAGTTCCTCCAGAACCTCATACAAATCTTCCAGTTTCAATTTTCGGAACATGGCATAAGTTTTCAGATATTCTTCATATCCGATTCCATGGCGGATATAGTTTACAGCCCCATAAGGCGTCATATTTTTTAACAGGTTTAAATCTTCCTCAAACTTATCAATACGATCCAGCATCCATTCCTTATCTTCATAATGCCAGCGCAGTGCCTCAAAGGATACCTGAGACTCTTCCAGCGCATCTCTGGAAATATACCGGTTTGGCCGGTTCATAACCTGCAGAAACTCCTTGCGGCTTCTGTCTCCCATAGCCAGCTTCATATAAGAAATAAAATTTCTGGCAATCCAGTGTTCATAAAGGTTTGGAACCACATCGCGCATCTGAAAGGGAATCTGGTACTCCATAAGAAGTTCCACCTGAAATCTGGCACCGGAATTTGTCCGATAGAGAACTGCCATTTCTTCGTAAGGACAGCCCTGCTCATGTGCTTTTACAAGGCAGTCTTTTAAGTACAGCTCCTCTTCTTTTCCATTTTGAAACGATTTTACCACCAGAGGCTTTCCCTGTTCATTCTCCGTCTGTATTTTCTTCTGAAACCTTCCTTTATTCCATGCAATGACTCTTCCCGCAACATCCACAATCTCTTTGGTAGAGCGGTAATTCACTGAGAGAAGTTCTGTCTGTACTGAAGGGAAATCCTTGGGAAAATTCATCATAATCTCCGGCTTTGCTCCCCGAAAGGCATAGATAGACTGATCGTCATCTCCTACAATAAACAGATTATTCTCTGGAGCTGCCAGCATCTTTACAATATCATACTGAAGCTTATTAATATCCTGAAATTCATCTACCAGAATATACTGAAATTTCTTCTGCCACCCAGCCAGAATATCCTGACGCTGGGTCAGCAAATCATAGCAGTACAGCAGCATATCATCAAAATCCAGAAGTCTGGACTGTCTGCATGTAGTGACATAAGAAGTATAAAGGCTTCGGAACACCTCATCCGGACAGTTTTTGGAATAATAATGTTCCAGCGGAATCCGGCTGTTTTTTCACTTCGCTGATTTCCTGAACCAAACCTTCAAAAAACTCCTTTTCATCCTCCACCTCTATTTTCTGACGATAAACCAGTTCCCGCAGCATATCATATCTGCGTTCCTCACTAATGATATTTTTTCCTGTAAGACCATAGGCATGCCTCAGAATTCCATAAAACACTCCATGAAAGGTTCCAAAGGTCACCTGCTTATAATTCTGGGTAATCCCGGACTCCTGACACAGCTTCTCAAAACGTTCCTTCATTTCCCTGGCAGCCGCCTTGGTAAAGGTTACCACCAGAATGCGGGCAGGATTCACCTGGTAATGCTCCAGAAGCGCTTTCACCCGCTTTGTCATGGTGGTAGTTTTTCCGGAACCGGGGCCTGCCAGCAACATCATGGGACCCTGATTATGCAGGATGGCTTTTTCCTGTGCTGAATTTTTCTTCATGTTTTATTTCAGCTTCTCCACAGCAGCCTCAATACGTTTCAGGCTTTCTTCTTTTCCAAGAACTTCCAAAATTTCCGTTGCCCCTGCAGGTGTCATCTGTTTTCCGGACAGTGCTGTACGGATTGGCCACAGAATCTGACCATTTTTGTAACCGTTTTCTTTTGCAAAACCACAAAGCAATTCATACAAAGCATCATTGGAGTAATCTTCCTGATTTTCCAAAACCGGAAGAATTTTTTCCAGAACTTCCAGAGAAATTTCCGGATTTGTTTTCATTTTTTTATGAGTGTACATGGACACATCATATTCCGGAACTGCCTCAAAGAAGTCAATAAGAGCAGAAATATCCGGTAACACTTCAATTCTGGTTTTTGCCATATGGGCGATTTTTTTCAAATCCAGGTCTTTTGTAATCACCTGTTTGATATATGGAAGAGCCATTTCATAGAATTTATCCTCATCCATGGCTTTCATATACTCCCCGTTCATCCATTTCAGTTTCTGGATATCAAAAACAGCCGGAGACTTGCTCATATGATGATAATCAAATACCTTCACTAATTCTTCCAGTGAAAAGATTTCCTGATTATCCTGAGGACACCATCCCAGAAGCGCCACATAGTTTACAATGGCTTCTGTCAAAAAGCCCTGTTCCAGCAAATCTTCATAGGAAGAATGTCCGGAACGCTTGCTCAGCTTCTGATGTTCCTCATTGGTAATCAGCGGACAGTGTACATAAGTAGGAATTTCCCATCCAAAAGCCTCATAAATACGGTTGTATTTCGGAGAAGAAGAAAGATATTCATTTCCTCTTACTACATGGGTAATTCCCATTAAATGGTCATCCACAACATTGGCAAAGTTGTAGGTCGGGAACCCATCGGATTTAATTAAAATCAAATCATCCAGCTCATTATTTGGTACCGTAATATCTCCATAAATGTCATCATGGAAAGTGGTTGTACCTTCTGTTGGCATATTAAAGCGGATAACATAAGGCTCTCCTGCCTCTAATTTTGCCTGAACCTCTTCTTTGCTTAAATGCAGACAATGCTTGTCATACACTGCGATTTCCTTTTCTCCCACACTGGCTTTTAAGGATTCCAGACGCTCCCTGGTACAAAAGCAGTAATAGGCATCGCCCTGTTCAATAAGCTGCTTTGCATATTTTAAATAAATTCCCTGAGCATTTCTTTCACTCTGTACATAAGGGCCATATCCCCCATCTTTATCCGGACCTTCATCGTGAATCAGCCCTGTTTTTTCCAGAGTTCTGTAAATAATTCCAAGAGCCTCATCCACAAAACGCTCCTGGTCTGTATCTTCTATACGAAGCATAAAACTTCCGTTTTCATGTTTTGCAATTAAATATGCATACAGCGCAGTTCTTAAATTTCCAACGTGCATTCTTCCTGTTGGGCTTGGCGCAAATCTTGTTCTTACCTGACTCATGAACAATCTCCTTCTTTCTGTTTTATCTTCAATTTTGTTTTTTCACCTAACAAGCACAGGACAGGAATTTTTTTCCTGATATCCTGGTGCCATGAAAATTATACAGGAAGCACTTTCTATTTTCAAGTAGATTTCCTGTATTCTTTTTACAGAAAAGGAGCTTTCATAAGAAACAGGCATTCGACATCTCTCTTGCAAACCTTGCTTCTCTATGACAGCTCCCACTTTTTTCTCTATAGGTTTCACCTTCCGGTAATCTAACGCTTTTTATTCCTCTACACCGATTTTTTTCAGATAATCCATAACAGCGCCTACGGTTGTAAGTTCCTGTAATTCTTCTGCAGGGATTTCTACGGAATATTCATCTTCTAAAGCCATAACCAGCTCAAATAAGTCTAAGGAATCTGCTCCTAAATCTTCCTTAAAAGAAGTCTCCGGCTGAATGCTTTCTGCATCACAATTTAACTGTTCTGCAATAATTTCTCTCATTTTTTCTAACATAATTCCTATCTCCTTTAAATCCATTACATATTTTCATTTTAATATTTTGATTCTCAAAGTATATCTTCTTTTCCTATATTTGTCAACCCTTTTATTCGTCAAATTTAATTCTCCTTGACACACTGAGGGCAATTCCCATTTCCGCCATAAGGAACAAAACAGAAGTACCTCCATAACTGACAAAGGGAAGGGTAATTCCTGTGGTGGGAATCCAGTTTAACACAACGCAGATATTTAAAATAACCTGGAGGGCAATATGAATCATAATACCGCTTACCATAAGAGACCCATAGAAATCCGGGGCATTCTGCGCAATAAAGAAAAGACGGTACAAAAGGTAACCAAACAATGCAATAATAATCAGACCGCCAAACACCCCTAATTCCTCACACACAATGGAGAAAATCATATCATTTTGGGCCTCCGGCACAGGTCCCAGCTTCTGTACACTGTTTCCCAGGCCTTTTCCGAAAAAGCCGCCGCTTCCAATAGCATACAGGGCCTGCATAATCTGATATCCACCTTCTGAAGAATACTGCTGGGGATTCAGCCATACCAGTACACGCTCCATACGGAAACTGTCTACATTATCCATGTTCAGAGTCATTTCCCCAAGGGTCATCTGGAGAATCACCCGAATCAAAATAATTCCAATCACACCTGCTATGGCAATCCTGATAAACAGCTTTTTGATTGGGATGAGCCACAAAAATCATCAAAGCTGTGATACCGGCAATAATCACAGCGGTGCTTAAGTTATCTGTCAAATAAAATGCTGCAAAAGCCAATCCTCCTCCATAGGCTACCAATTTCCAAAATCCTGCCCTGGTCGCCACTTCCCTTCCCATTTTCATAATCAGACAGGGAATAAAGGTAATGGCCGCAATTTTCGCCACCTCCGCAGGCTGGAACTGCAATACTTCTGTTCCAAGTCTCAACCATCTCTTGGCACCGTTTACCTCAACTCCCAGTGGCGTATACTTTACCAGCGCCATCAGAAAAATGGAAAACCAGTAAATAAACCGGCTTACATAGTACAGCAAATGGTAATCAAACATAGAAAGACCAACTGCTATCATAATACTGGCTGCACTGATAATAGCCTGCTTTCTGAAAAAGCTCATATCATCATCAAATTTTATCTGTGCAGTATAGGCACTGGTGCTGTACAGCATAACCAGTCCGAAGCAAGTAAGCAAAATAACGGCTGCAATTAAATTATAATCGAAATATTCAGATTTTGCCCTTCCCTTTTTTTGCTTTTTGGCCATTTTTATCCTCCCGCTAAATTCCCAGTGCATAGCACAAAAGCTCCAGATATCCCACTGGACTGCCGCTTTCCTGGTTCTGCACCTTGCGGACCATCACCGGATCGTCCGTAATCACATTATCCACTCCCATATCCAGCATCCGCTTTACATCTCCCCTGTAGTTTACTGTCCAGGCATGCACCTCTTTTCCAAGAGCATGGGCCTCCCGGACAAACTTCTCATCCACATACGTATACTTCACACTGAAAAAAATTCCTGCTGCTGACACTTTGGAAATACTTCCATAGGTCATTGTCATAATATAGCCAGTGCGGATCTCCGGTGCAATCTTTTTTATCTGTTCCAGGAACTGATAATTCATAGACGTAACCACACAATGTTCTTCAAAGCCAGCCTCCCTGATGGCACGGACTACCTTGTTTACAATCCCCTTATTTTTTACCATTATACTTAATCTCTATGTTTAAGTCCAGCTTTCCTTTGCAAAAAGTCCAGAACTTCCTCTAACGTTGGAATCTTCTCTCCCCGATACCGCTCATGAAAACTGGTTCCTGCATCCAGCTTCTTTATTTCTGCCAGCTTCATCTCCCATACCTTCTTTTTCACACCTGCTGTCCGTTTCAAAGAATCATCATGAAGCAAAATCAGCTTTCCGTCCCCTGTCTCCTGCACATCAATTTCTGCCATATCCGCACCACATTCTATACTGGATTTCAAGGCGCTGACCGTATTCTCCGGCGCCATAAGAGCACCGCCTCTGTGAGCTGTAATCTTCATATCCCCCATCAACGTCTCCAGAGAATTGTCATAAGACGCTGCCAGCGCCACCAGATAACTGCCCTCAAACAAAAGAAACACTACAGAAAGAATGGCTGCCATGCGCCTTCTTCCTACTTTTTGATACCAGGTATATTGCTTCATCAGCTCATAAACCGGCACTTCTTTTTTCTGAGGTACCCGAAACCTTGAAAAAAAGTCACAGAGACAAAAGCCAGACTCCCTGTTAGCTGCACGCCGCCTGCAAAAATTCCAAGGGCCATCTCCATATAGCCACTGTAAATCAGCACCCTGCTTACTGCTCCTGATTTTCCTGTTCCAAAAGCAACAAATCCGGTCATAAACGTCATAGCCAGAAGATACATGACAAAAATAAACCCCAGCATTACCAAATGCAAAATAAAAAATCCTGCAAGTACCTTTTTCCATTGTTTTCTAAGCAGTCTGATACCCGCCCAAATGCCTCCCAGGCTTCTCTGTTTTGCCAAAATACAATAAGGCAGCGCAAATACCAGCAAAAAATGATATCACTAAGATGACGCCTATAACCGTATACAAAAGTATATGCGGCGTGACTTCCTTATAAATCTGCCTGGCTGTAAATTCCAGAACCCGAATATAAGAAATCTCACGAATGATAAAATACGCTGTAAGAAATGGTGCAGACAGGGCCACACAAAAAATCCAGGAAATTTTACTATGACGCAAAAAAGAAATACTTTGTTTTATTCCTAAAATCAACATATCACTGGCATAAAGTTTTTTCTCTGATAAGAATACTGGAATCCTAAAAGCAAGGCGGAAACCTCCACAAGAAACAAGAACAGCAAAAAAATTTAAGATTCCAAAAAACAGCAAGATACACAGGGGGCTGGCCAGAAACTCTCCATAGTTCTCAGCAGTCAGATAACTGAAATTTTGCTTTTTTAAAAGCAAAGGTAACTGCTCCATGTACCATCTGCATGGTCAAAAAAAATTACAGCAATCCTGTATCCTGTTTCAAACAACAGCAGGCTTCCCATATTATATTTTATGACTGCCCAATGTTTTCTTCAAAAATGTTTCTCATCTCTTAACCGCCCATCTTTCCCTACTATTTTCAGCAAGTTTTATTTTACAGAAAGATTTCGCCATCTGCAAGGGCAGTCTACAAAATCTTTTCCCGCTTTCACCTTTTACTGCTTTTTCCATAACATAATATTGTAATCAGGCAGTGATTCCAGACTGTCATACTTTTTTAAGAAAGGAAACCATTATGGACTACTACGGAATGAATCCAATGATGTCACGTTCCTGCCGCGTACAGCCTCGGGAGTATCATCCAAAGAGTGCCTGCCCTGCTCCGGCAATGGAGAAAAAACCGGAGAACCGCTGCGGCTGTTCTGATAGAATTGAAGATATGGATATTTACAAGCATGCAGATCATCTTCCCCTGACAATGGCTTATGTACCCATGCAGGGTTTTTCTAACACCTTTACCCTGTGCAAAGGCTTTCAAATGGGAACCATTTTCCCTGAACTGTGCAAACCATTCTGTGGAAAGAGAGGTGGATGTAAATGTTAAGTTCAAACCATCCTTCCTGTTCTCAAAAGAACTGTTGAACCTGATTAATGAAGTGAGTTTTGCTGTGGTGGAACTGACCTTGTTCCTGGATACCCATCCGGACAATGAGCAGGCCATGGCCTGTCTGAAAGAACATTCTGAAACACGCAACCAGGCTTTGCAGGAATACGCAGCTCATTATGGCCCGCTCACTTTAGACACTGCTTCTGAAAACTGCAACCGCCGGTGGGAGTGGGTTATGCAGCCATGGCCATGGGAAGGAGGATGCTAAGATATGTGGAATTATGAAAAAAGACTTCAGTTTCCAGTAAATATTAAGAAGCCGGATGCCCGGGCAGCTCAGGTGATTATCAGTCAATATGGCGGCCCTGACGGTGAAATGGGCGCTTCTATGCGGTATCTGTCTCAGCGTTTTGCCATGACAAACCGAATTGCCATGGGAACGCTTACGGATATCGGTACTGAAGAACTTGCTCACCTTGAAATGGTAGCTGCTATTGTACACCAGCTCACCCGAAATTTATCTATGGAAGAAATTGAAAAATCTGGCTTTGCACCTTATTATGTAGACCATACCGTAGGTATCTGGCCTCAGGCAGCGGGCGGCATTCCTTTTAATGCCTGTGAGTTCCAATCCAAAGGTGACCCGATTACTGATTTATTTGAAGATATGGCAGCAGAGCAAAAAGCCCGCACCACCTATGACAACATCCTGCGGCTCATAGATGACCCGGATGTCATTGAACCTATTAAGTTCCTCCGTATGAGGGAAATTGTACACTTCCAGCGGTTCGGTGAAGTTTTAAGAGCTGTTCAGGAAGATTTAGATTCCAAGAACTTCTATGCTTTTAATCCTGGCTTCGACATGCCTTGTATGGCAACCTGCAAGGACTGTAACCGCAAATAATCAGAAGAAACCTGGGGCTGCTATAAAATCTGATGCAGCTCCGGGTTTTAACATTTAGCGCAAAAGAAAATATTGTTACTTTTTCAAATTAACACTGTAAGTTTTTCAAGAAGAATGATAAAATAGAAACAAAGTAATTTTAGATGTTTGTTAGGAGGATGAATTTATGGAATACCGTAACTTTGAAAAATTAGGGGTTTCCCCTTCTCTTCTTGGTTTTGGATGTATGCGCTTTCCTTTAAATGAGGATGGCTCCATCTGCGAACCAGAAGCAGAAAAAATGTTAGATACTGCTATTGGCGCAGGTGTTACCTATATTGACACTGCCTACCCTTATCACAATGGCGACAGCGAACCCTTTCTTGGTCATGTCTTGAAAAAATATAACCGGAAAGATTTTTTCCTGGCAACCAAGCTTCCTATCTGGAATGTAAAAACCCTGGAAGATGCCAAACGTCTGTTTCAGGAACAGCTTGACCGCCTTCAGGTAGACTATGTGGATTTCTATCTTCTCCACTGTCTGGATAAGGAAAAGTGGCAGACCGTACTGGATTTAGGTCTGATTCCTTATTTTGAAGAAATGAAACAGCAGGGCAAAATCCGTTTCTTTGGCTTTTCTTTCCATGATGACTATGAAGTATTTGAAACCATTGCCACCTATCGTCCGTGGGATTTCTGCCAGATTCAGTATAATTACATTGATACAGATATTCAGGCAGGTGATAAAGGCTACGCTCTTACAGAAAAACTGGGCATTCCTCTGGTTATTATGGAACCGGTAAAAGGTGGTTCTCTGGCACAGCTTCCGGAAGATGTTACCCTTCCTTTCAGGGAAGCCCGCCCAGACAGCAGCATTTCCTCCTGGGCTCTTCGCTGGGTAGCAAGCAAGCCAAATGTAAAAGTGGTTTTAAGCGGCATGTCTACCATGGAACAGGTAGAAGATAATCTACATACTTTTGGAAACTTTGAACCGCTCAGTCAGGAAGAAGCGGCTCTGGTATCTCAGGTTGCAGATGCCATTAAAAAGCGTACAAAAAATGGCTGTACCGGCTGCGCTTATTGTATGCCATGCCCTTTTGGTGTGGATATTCCCAGAAACTTCCGTATCTGGAATGATTTATCCATGTATGGAAATAAAGAAAAAGCAAAGCACTCCTTCTTCCAGGAATTGGATGTTTCTGCCAGAGCAGATCAGTGCCAGAAATGCGGCAAATGCGAAACTGTCTGTCCCCAATCCATTTCCATCCGGGAAAACCTTGAGACAGCAGCCAAAGAATTAAACGCCTTAAAAGAGGTGGCGCATTCGTGAGTACCAATTCTTCTGCAACCCTTATGACACAAGGGTCTATTTGGAAAAAAATTATTGCCTTTGCCATTCCTTTATTTCTGGGGAACTTATTCCAGCAGTTTTACAATACTGCTGACTCCTTAATCGTAGGCAACTTTTAGGTAGCAGCGCGTTAGCTGCTGTCATGTTCCTCCGGAAATCTTATTTTTCCTTATTGGTGGCTTTTTTAATGGTCTTGCTGTAGGAGCAGGAGTTGTAGTAGCCCGGTATTTTGGCGCGAAAAAAGTTTGATTTGGTTCAGAGAGCCATTCACACCATCATTACCCTGGGATTTTTGCTGTGGCATTGCTTTAACCTTTATTGGAGTGTGGCAGCGCCTCAGATTCTGGTACTGATGGGAACTCCGGCGGACGTTCTGCCTAATTCGGTAACTTATTTCCGTATTTATTTCTGTGGTTCTCTGGCTTTTGTTATGTACAACTTCCTGGTAGGAATTCTCCAGGCAGTGGGAGACAGCAGACATCCTCTGATGTATCTGATTTTCTCCTCTATTACCAATATTGTTCTGGATTTGGTTTTGGTTGCCGGCTTCATTTCGGTGTGGGCGCTGCTGCACTGGCAACAGTAATTTCCCAGATTTTTAAGCGCACTGCTGTGCTTTCTGCATCTGCTAAAAGGGCCAAAGGAATACCGCATTTATCTGTCCAAACTCCGCATAGACACTTTAATGCTGAAACAGATTATTTCCAATGGTCTTCCGGCAGGTTTGCAAAATTCCATTATTTCTCTGGCAAATGTGGTAGTGCAGTCCAACATTAATAAATTTGGACAAATGGCAGTGGCAGGCTGCGGCTCTTACAGCAAGATTGAAGGCTTTGCTTTTCTTCCGATTACCTGTTTTGCCCTGGCGCTTACTACCTTTATCAGTCAGAACCTGGGTGCAAAAGAATACAAACGGGCAAAAAAAGGCGCTGTTTTCGGCGTTGTCTGTTCTGTTGTCACAGCAGAACTGGTAGGGGTGGTCATTTATACCCTTGCCCCCTGCTTTATTTCCGCCTTTAACAGCACCCCTGAGGTTTTATCCTATGGTGTTGCACAGGCCAGGACAGCCTCCCTGTTTTACTTCCTGCTGGCATTTTCTCACTGCATGGCAGGGATTTTAAGAGGCGCCGGAAAATCCACAGTGCCTATGTTTGTGATGCTGGTATGCTGGTGCATTATCCGCGTCACCTATATTACTACTGCTGTACACTTTATCCCTGATATCCGGGTGATTTTCTGGGCTTATCCCCTTACCTGGTGTTTAAGCTCTATTGTATTTCTCATTTATTTCCTTCGTTCAGACTGGCTTCATGGTCTGGAAAAACAGGGTAATTAAAACACTTTTGAAAATCTCCCGTCCGCAGATATATTTCGCTGTAATATGTTTGTCTTCAGCCAGATACAGAAGACGCTCGATTCGTTCCTTTACCGTAAGTCTTCGCGGGGAACGAATCTCGGCGTCATCCAGAACTACAGCATCAAATTCATATCCTTTTTCAAAGCTTCCTGCCTTTCCAAAAAAATGCTCCGCCACCTTTCGTAGCCAGATAAAACGCTTCGGAAACAGTAAGTGGTGCCAGACTTTGATCTGTCAGACGCCACCTCAACTTGGAGCATTGAATTGCCATGGCCATAGCACGAAACATAGACAGACTGGTTCCGGCAGCCACATCACTTCCAAGTCCTACCGAAATTCCCTGCTCCAGGTATCTGCGAACTGGTGCAATTCCCGAAGATAAATTGGTATTAGATTCCGGACAGTGGGCTATAAAAACCCCTTGTTACCTTCATCATCCTTTGCTCTTCTTCCGTGCTGTGTACACAATGTGCCATAATAGTGGGACATTCCCCTCCAAACATCTCATACTTCTGATAAGCGTCTCCGTAGCAGGAAGTATCCGGGCACAATTCTTTTACCCACTGGATTTCCCCCAGATTTTCAGACAAATGAGACTGTATTGGCAAATGATACTGTTTCTGCAATTTAGACAGCGCTTCCATCAATGCGTCAGAGCAACTGGGAATAAATCTGGGAGTCAGAATCGGCTTTACATGCTCTAATGTTTCACACTGTAAAATCCACTTCTCGGTATCTTCTGCTGCCTGTTTCCAGTCAGCTTCACACAAATCCTCTGGGCTGTTCCTGTCCATATTTACTTTTCCCACATAGGCAGACATGCCCGACTGTTCTAAAAGTTCCATTAAGCATAAGGTAGCCTCTGTATGAATGGTTCCAAAAATGCAGGCTCTTGTGGTAGCGCTTTGTACCAAATCTTCACAAAAAATCTCATAGGCATTTTTCGCATAGTCAAGGCTCTGGTACTTCTGTTCTTCTGCAAATGTGTGCGTGTTCAGCCAGTCAATGAGTTCCAAATCCATCCCGATTCCACGAAACGCATATTGTGGCGCATGTACATGCAAATCCACCAATCCTGGAAAAATTAATCTGTCACCATAATCCATACAGGGAAGGCTTTCATATTCCTGTGGTAACGTTTCATACACTCCTGCGCATCTTCCCTCTTTGCACACTACATATCCATTCTCTACAATACAAAATTTGTCCCTTGTGGGTGTATAACAGACATTTCCTTTCAAAACATAATTTTTTCTATCTTTGTTCTCCATAACTGCTTCCCTTCTACCTCCAATTTTTTTGCACAAAAAAACCGCAATAGTCTCTCATCCGGCTATGATTTACCGGAACTTATAGAGAACTATTACGGTAGTTCGTAGATACTTCCAACCAATCTTGGAATTATATAAGTCTACATGATTATAACCCTATTCCTTCCTTTATACAAGGAGGATTGAAAGATTTCTTCTTTCCGTCACTCCACCAGCGAAAATGATTTCAAATAGTCATAAATTTCTCCAAAATCAATCTGGCATTCTCCCCCAAAGATTCCCACAGGAATCACATCGTGGATACCATAGATAACCGGATAATTTTCCCCTGCAAAGTCATACACAACCACTTTCATTTTGTCAAAATCCACCATCCAGTATTCCCGCACTCCTGCGTTCATATATTTGTTCAACTTCACAAACATATCCTTTTTCCTGGTAGATTTTGACAGCACCTCCACCACAAAATCCGGCGCACCCCAAATGGTATTTCCGGACAGTCTGCTGGTGTCACACAACACCAGAACATCCGGCTGTACAATCGTCTTATTATCACAGTCAAGCTGCACATCAATAGGAGAATACATAGGAAGACAGCGTCCCCTTTTTACTTCTGATATATTCCCGTAACATAGCATGTATCTCTCCTCCTACCACCTGGTGAATCCCTGTGGGAGCTGCCATATCATAGAGTACCCCATCAATCAGTTCCACTCTCTGATCATCCGGCAGGGCACGATAATCCTCTACTGTATATTCTCCCTGCTTTTTCACTCCATAGGCTGTAGCAGCCTCTTTGACAAAACATTCTTCTTTCTTCTGAAAAACCTGTTCCAATGCACACAGGGTATCATAGCGCGGAGAGGCTGTTGCCCCGCAAAATACCTTTTGCACAGTTCCAAGGGGTACACCGGAAAGTTCTGCAATCTGCTCATAGGTATATCCCAGTTCTCGTTTTCGTTCTTTCATCTGTTCCAAATTCATATTCCCATCACCTTTCAAAACCTGCCGATTTATTGGATGAGGATATTATAGCACACCATCTTTCCGTTATCAATCCATTCCTCATTTATTTTTTCCATTTTATTTCCACTTTTTATCCGTATTTGGATACTTAGATGCACAGAAATTCAATTTCAATACCAAACCAGCCATCCTCTAATTCTGCCTTTATAGAACCTTTCATTTTCATTACCAATCCTTTGGCAATAGAAAGTCCCAGTCCTGTGGAATTTTTTGCTTCTTGCCTGATCTGCCTTATAAAAACGGTCAAACACTCTGTTCACATCCAGTTTTTCTCCCTGTCTCATCTGATTGCGAAAAATAAGTTTCATATGCTTCCCTTGTTTTGTCAGGAAAATCTCTATTTCTTTGTTTCCATGGTCCAGGCCATTCTTTATAATATTCTGTATCACCCGGCGAAGCGCCTGATTATTTCCCTGGATAAACACAGGCTCTTCTGTAAGTTCAAACCTTGGTGTTATTCCATGACTCACCCAGTTATCATAATAGGAAAACAAGGTTTCTTTTAAAATCTGTGTCACATTGATCCCCTCTGTTTTCAGCTCATAGGTTTCGTTTTGAAGTTTTGTGTAAGTAAATAATTCTTCCAGCATTTCCTTCAGACTGACAATCCGTTCCTGGATAACATTCAGATAACGTTTTCTCTCTTCGTCCTCCCTGGCACATTCCAAAAGCTGAAAATATCCATCCAGAGAAGTCAGAGGTGTCCGAATATCATGGGAAAGATTGGTATAAGCATCTGCAATCATCTGTTCTTTCTGAAGATATTCTGCCCGTTCTTTCTTCCGTTCCTGAAGCAGCTCATTTAGAAGCTTTACAAGTTCCCCTATATGCCCCCAGTTCATTTCTTTTGTAATCAGCATATTGGTTTCCTGTTCTTTCAGAAAACGAAGCTGGCGGCAGATATCCCGTATCTGCCGCTGATAGCTTACCAATATACCCGTTAAAATTAAAATCAAAAAAAATTTAAAATTTCCAATAATAACATACATGTTTAAATATCCCTTTTTTGGAAATACAGTCATGCTGACAGCCAGCATAACCACAGTAAATACAATCCCTACCATTGCCGCCATTCCCATGGCATCTGGTTTAGGATTCATGCTAAGATTTACAATTTTCCCGCCTACCGTATAATCCATGACATGGAAGTCCTTGATTCCCATTTTTGTCACTGCTTTATCTATAACGCCATACAGCATAACCAGTATGTTCATACACAGACAGACACTAACCATCATGCTAATCACATTATTCCGAAGTACCACCGCAAGACACATAATGACCATAACAAGGGCAAAATGCAATAAAGTCTGTAACACCGCATATTGAAAAAATTCTTTTCCCGGTCCCATAACCAGCTTCTCATAGAATATAGCATTGCTGAATGTTTGAATTCCTGTAAAAAGCAGCATGGTAAGAACCGTATACAAAACAACGCAACTGCTTTTGCCAGTATAAGATTTCCCCGGTTTCTTACCTGACCTGCAATATTTTTCACATAGCCACTGGTAATATCTGCGGTAGCGTACAACACTGTGAAAATTACCATAAACAATGCTATAAATTTTCCTTTCACATTGGCATAGAAGCCATCAAATACAGAGACTTCCTCACCTGGTTTCGTGGGTAAGGTTACGTACATACCAAACATAACCTCTTCCTCCTCATCACTCATAGCAGCTTCATACATCTCCTGCTTTTCTTCCATGGAATAATCTTGAATTTCCTCTGCAGAAAGACTATTGGCAAAAAGAACACAGACTGCCATTACCACCCAGATAATATACATACTTTTTGTTTTAAACATGCGGAAAACTTCCATACGAATCATATTAAGCATTTTGCACACCTCCTGTAAGATTTAAGAAATACTGTTCCAGTTCTTCGCTGGTAATACCGATTCCCTTCACCAAAATGCCGGCTTTGGAAAGCTCCATATTCACCTGCGCACTTTCATCCAGTCTTTCATAAATTTGTATGGTGTGTTTATCTACCACCTGATAATTGGTAAATCCCATGCGATCCAGCACCGGCAAAGCCCGCTTGGGATCATCCAGTGAAATCTCCATACGTTCGCTGCACCGCAGAAGCAATTCTTCCCTGGGCAGTTCCTGAAGCAGACTACCATTATGAATAATCCCGTAATGGGTCGCAATCTTAGACAATTCCTCTAAAATATGGCTGGAAATCAAAATAGTCATGTTATGCTCTTCTTTCAATCTCAAAATGGTATCCCTGATTTCCGCAATTCCCTGTGGATCCAGCCCATTAATAGGCTCGTCTAACACCAGTAAATCCGGTTCTCCCACTAATGCCAGTCCTATGCCAAGACGCTGTTTCATGCCAAGAGAAAATGCTTTACATTTTTTCTTTCCCACCTTGGAAAGTCCTACTGTATCCAGAATGTTCTCAATATAATTTTTTCTCATCCATTCCAAACAGTTTACATTTCACTGCCAGATTATCATAGGCAGACATGCTCCCATATAGTCCTGGCGCTTCAATGAGACAGCTAATCCTGGAGCGGACTTTTTTCAAGTCCTGATTCTTATATCCAAACAGCTCTATCTCCCCGCTGGTAGGCTCTGCCAAACCACTAATCATCCTAAGACAGGTGGTTTTTCCTGCGCCGTTTCTGCCTATAAATCCGTAAATAGCGCCTTTCTTCACATGAAGATTTACTTTATTGACTGCTTTATGTCTGCCAAATTCCTTGGTCAGTCCATTGGTACACAATAAATACTTACTCATCTTTTTTCTCCTTTTCCTGATTTGCTTTCATTCTACAGAAGAAATCCTAAGCAATCGCAAATAAAAAGTAAAAAAAGAGTAAAGTTTAAGGATGCAGACGATAACCAATTCCCCATACGGTTTCTATGTATTCATTTTTTGTTACTTCCTTGATTTTCTTCCTGATATTACTGATATGTACATCCAGAGTCTTGGTTTCCCCCATATAAGCCTCTTCCCAGGCATATTCAAAAATCTCCTCCTTGCTGAATACTTTTTTGGGGTGCCGTAAAAGCAGTTCCAAAATAGAAAACTCCTGTTTTGTGATTTTAGAAAGCTCTGTTCCTTCTACCCGTACACAAAAATTTGTTTTATCCAGTTCCATCCCCTGATAGCAGAGATTTTCCGCCTCCGCTTGGCCCTCATTTCTTCGAATCTGCACCAAAACCCTGGCTAACACTTCCTGAATGTCAAAGGGCTTGGTGATATAATCATCTGCGCCGCTTCTTAAATATTCCACCTTATCATCAATGGTGTCTCTGGCAGTAAGCACAATCACCGGTGTGCTTCCTTTTTTTCCTGATTTCCTTTAGAACCTCTTCCCCTGGAATTCCGGGAAGCATCAGGTCTAACAGCACCACACTGTAGCTGTTCGTCTGCAGAAGCATCCTGGCTTCTGTTCCGGAAAAGGCCTGGGTGCACCTGTAATTTTCCTTTTCCAGCGCTTCTTTTAAAAGTTCATTAATACTTGTGTCATCCTCTACAATTAAAATTGAATGCATGTTGGTATCCACCTTTTGTCTATAACCCATTTCTGTATATGTCATTTATCACAGCCTGCGCCTGCTCCATTTCCTTTTTCCGGATGATTTCATCCCGGTCACTTAAAATCGCAAGCATCTCATCCACCAAATCTTCTATTCTTGGGTCTGTCACCCGATACAAATATCCCAGCATCCTGGTGGCAGTGTAATCGGTATTCATATTTTTATAAGCAATTTCCGCACAAAATTCTTTTGGATATCCTTTGCTCAGTAAAAGTTTATATAATTCTTCGGTTCTCTCTAATGCCATAATTTCTCCTTTCTTTCTCATCATAGAAAAAATTATAACACAGTACAAATTTCATAGCCATACTATTACAAAAGATACTGCCCTTCCGGTAACAGTATCTTTTTCTTGTTTTTCCTTATGCACTTTCCTTATCATTGGTAAGGTTCAATTTGTCCAACACGTAAAAAAATCAGGCTGAGAAGCATTCCCACAATACATGCCAGAACCATTCCTGTCAGTTCAATCTCTCCGAATTTTACAGAAATCCCAGACAAGCCTGTTACAAAAATCACAGAGGTCAGAGCCAGATTACGACTACGTCCGTAGTCTACCTTGCTGTCCACCAGAATACGGATACCGGAAGTTCCAATCATACCATACAGCAGGAAGGAAATACCTCCGATAACGGGACCCGGAATGGTATTAATTAACGCGGTCAGCTTACCGATAAAAGAACAGATAATAGACAGCACTGCTGCGCCTCCAATAACATACACGCTATATACCCTCGTCATGGCCATAACACCAATGTTTTCTCCATAAGTTGTAGTTGGCACAGAACCAATAAAACCGGAAATCATGGTAGAAAAATTGTCCGCAAACAGGGAGCGGTGCAGTCCTGGGTCTTTAATCAGATTTCTTCCAACAATCTTTCCTGTAACAATCTGATGTCCAATATGTTCAGATGCAATGACCAGGATAACCGGGAGAATAATCAGGATTGCCTGCACATTGAATTTCGGTGTTGAAAAATTAGGCAATGAGAAAAGCGGAGCCTCTGCTACTGCCTGAAAATCCACGATTCCACATGCAATGGCTGCAATATACCCACAGATAATAGCAATCAGAATGGGAATTACAGATAAAAACTTCCGAAATACCACGGAGCCAAACACTGCCACACCTAAGGTCACCATAAATACAATGACATTCTCAGGAACCAGCACTTCATCCAACATTCCTGCATTATTGGCTGCTGTACCAGACAGTTCCAGACCAATCAACGCTACCACAGGCCCCATAGCGGCCGGAGGAAGTACCACATCAATCCAGTCTGAACCAAACTTATAAATAAGCAAGGAAAGAATACATCCAAAGAATCCTACTGCTACAAAGCCTCCCAGGGCATATTCATACCCAAACTTGCTGATTACAATACTTGCCGGAGCAATAAATGCAAAGCTGGAACCAAGGTATGCCTGGAGCTTTTCCCTTTGTAATCAGAATAAATAATATGGTTCCCACACCATTCATAAATAACACGATTGCCGGATTAATACCAAACAAAAAGGGGCACCAGCACAGATGCGCCAAACATGGCAAACATATGCTGAATACTAAGGGGGAATCAAAAGTTTCGGCGGTACTTTTTCTTCCACCTGGATAAATTTTTACGATTTTTCCCACTGTTTTTTCTCCTTTTCTTAAGTTTCTGGCCTTCTTCAAACCATTCGTCTTATAGTAGCACAAAAAAATCAGGAAAATGCTACGCATTTTTATTCTATCCTTGAAACTTTTCTCCGTTGACCCCCTTCGCCATTTTGTGTCACCACTTTACATCACCAAGTAATGTATCCAAGATTGCCGGATCTTTGCTCAGCTTCATTTCCTGTCCCTCTTGCACAGATTCTTCTGCCTCACACTCAAGTAAATACTTTCCTTCAATAGAAGTCCAGGTTATATATCTGATTTTCTGAAGATGATAGTTGGGATAAGTTTCATAAATCATCATATAATTTACTTCCAGATCACCTACCTGACGTGTCTGCACACCACTGCTTTCCATGGTTCCTCCTTGTTCCTGGGTCAGTTCTTTTGCTGTATTTTCTGACATCAGGGCAGACTCCTTCTTGGTTTCTGCCATGGTAGGATATTCTCTCAGAGACTCCATATCATAAAAAACAGTAATATCATCTGCCCCGGTTTCATCAAAGGTCTCAAACACGATTCTTCCTGTACTGGATTCATATTCCTCGTCCCACACAAATTCCTTTGGAAGACGTATCTTGAGTCCTTTGGGTTCCTCTTCACAGGTCAGCGGAACATATCCAGCCTTTAAATCCTCCTCTTCCTGCCTTGCCTTCTGTTGTATTCTCTCCTCTGCATTAGACCAGGTATCCTCCAGAACCGTATCATAAGCAAGCGTGTAAGGCCCCTGCTCCATGCTCTTTAGTTCATCATAAATATCCCATCTCTCCTGGCTGTCATAATCTGTTGGCAATTCTTTTTTCCAAAAAGAATATCCATATAAATAACTCTCTGCCACACCTTCCCAACTGTCATAGGTTTCCTGAAGCTTCCTGGCAATCGGCAGAGACATATCCAGACATTCCTGCAGATTAATATATTCTGCCTGATAACAGTCTCCTAAAATCTGCAGCGCCCTGCTATAATCCCAGCCATCAATTCCAGCTTCTCCATATTTTTCATAGGCTTCATACGCCGTTTCATATCTGGGCTGGTTTTCATCATCCGGAATCTTCTTCATTGCCTCTTCCTTTGACAATTCCAGAAGCTTTTTATCCTTCATTTCTTTTATTACCTTGCGGTATTCTTCTCTATGCCCATGATTCACCAGTTTTTCTACTGTTTTTTCCACTTCATCTCTTCCCATAATTCCCCAGCCCTCTGCCAGCGCAATCTTAACAGAGTCCTGATACCATTCCTTGTCTTCTCCTGACAGTCCTCCAACTACGTCCAGACGTTTATCATTATATTGGGAATAAATAGCATAAGCGGAACACATCCAGTAAATAGTATCACTTTCCACATCTGTTTCTTCAAAAGCAGACGGTTCATAATCTTCTTTCAGGTTTTCTACTTTTACCTCTTTCTCCTTACCTTCTTCCTTTTTTCTTCTTTTTGTTTCTCCTGCTTCGAATCCTGTCCTTTTTGTGATGCCTGGCTATTTCCACAAGCGTTGAAGAACAGACTCCCTACCGTAACCACTGCTGCTGCTACAGAAAATCTTCCCTCCTTTTTTTATATTTTATAAGCTTTCCCACTTTCTGTACCTCCATCCTGTATTTTTTTGGTATTGTACCACAATCCCGCCTCCCATACCACCTATTTTTCCTCAAAATTCCAACAAAAAAAACCGCTGTAAAAACTACAATCTCATTCTCTTTTAACAGCAGTTTTTACAACAGTTTCTTTATGTTTCTTGCTTTTTCTATTTTGTCTCTAAACCAAATCCAAAGTAACGGACAGCATTGTTATAAGAAATTCCTTTCACAATTTTCTCCAGATTCTTCATATCCTTTGGATATTCTCCGTTTTCTACCCAGCCTCCAATAAGCTCACACAGGATTCTGCGGAAATATTCATGTCTTGGATAAGACAGAAAGCTTCTGGAATCTGTGAGCATACCAATAAAGTTTCCAAGAAGTCCCAGATTTGCCAGGGAAGTCATCTGTTTCATCATACCGGTTTTATTGTCGTTAAACCACCATGCTGAGCCCTGCTGAATCTTTCCAATGGCGTCACTGTTCTGGAAGCAGCCTAAAACAGTTCCGATTAACTCATCATCTCCCGGATTTAAGCTGTAGAGAATGGTTTTCGGCAGATTTTTTAGCTTCGTTGACTGCATTTAAGAAGTCAGCCAGCTCCGCTCCAGGAGTATAATTACTCATGCAATCAAAACCTGTGTCCGGACCAACTTTTGCATACATATCTTTATTATTGTCTCTCTTACATCCGTAATGGAGCTGCATTACCCAGTTCATTTCTTCATATTTTCCTGCTACAAACAGCATAAACGCTGTTTTGAACTTTGCTGCTGCTTCTTTGGACACATCTTTTCCTGACAGACGATCTGCAAAAATAGCTTCCACCTCTTCTTCAGAAGCGGGCGCATACATCACATAGTCCAGACCGTGATCGGAAATACAACAGCCCATGCTGTCAAAATATTCCATTCTCTTTGTAATTGCTTCTTTTAAGTCTGCAAAGGTCTTGATTTCCACGCCAGATACCTGGGAAAGTTTTGCCAGATATTCCACATAATCTGGTTTTTCCAGGTTCATGGCTTTATCCGGTCTCCACGCCGGAAGTACCTGTACATCAAAACTTTCATCTTCTTTGATAATTTTATGCCACTTCAAATCATCTACCGGATCGTCTGTAGTACACAGCAAGGTCACATTGGACTGCTTAATCAGATTTCTGGCGCTCATAGATGGCTCCTGCAGCTTTTTGTTACAGAGATTCCACACTTCTTCTGCTGTCTCACTGTTCAGTACACCATAATATCCGAAGTATCTCTGCAGCTCCAGATGGCTCCAGTGAAACAGCGGATTTCCAATGGCCTTTTCCAGTGTTTCAGCCCATTTCTGAAATTTTTTCCCGATCCGGTGCATTTCCTGTAATATAGCATTCTTCAACACCATTGGAACGCATCTGACGCCATTTGTAATGGTCTCCCCCCAGCCAGACCTGAGTAATATTTTCAAACTGTCTGTCCTCTGCGATTTCCTGTGGGTTAATGTGGCAATGATAGTCCAGAACAGGAACCTGAGCTGCAAATTCATGGTATAATTCCTGCGCGGTCTGGGTGCTTAATAAAAAATTCCTTGTCCATAAATGCTTTCATAATGAACAACCTCCTTATAAAAAATTAAAAATTTGTTGTTTTCCGTTTTACCAGGTGACATGGCACTACTGTTTTATGTTGTATGGTATGATCTTCTAAAACCTTCATCATATTATCCACTGTTTTTTTGCAAATCAATTCGCCCTGACTGTCAATAGAAGACAATTCCGGCTCACAGCAGACAGCCAGTTCAGAGTCATTAAAGCCTATGATATTCATTTCATCCGGCACAAAAATCCCCTTCATCGCAGCATATTTCAACGCCCCTGCTGCCAGCCCGTCATCTGTAGTCACTACAGCATCAAACTTCCTGGAAGTTTCCTGGAACAGTTTGTCCCTTACTTTTAAAATCTTATTCTCCACAAAAACTTCCAGTTCTTCACAAATCAAAAGCCCATGATCTCTTAACGCTTCTTCATATCCTCATTTTTTTCTCCCGGGCGCTGTAAGAATAAGAATTATAAAGAAATAAAATTTGTTTCCTTCCTGAGGCAATCAGCTTTGACACAGTATCATAAGTAATCTGGTAAACATCCGAAAGCACACAGTAAATAGTTGGACATTGGACATAACCATTAATCAAAAATACCGGAACCTGCTGCGCTGCTTCTTTTAAATAGGCTATATCACCAGGCGTTTCATTTCCAACATAATTAGATCCTACTAAAACCAGAGCGTCAATCCTCTTCTGCAAAATTCTCTGCACTGCCCAAACCTTATCCTGAGGTTCATAACCACTGCAATATAGAATACAGTCATACCCATATTCTCCCAGACTTTTCTCCAGATATGCAACTGCACATGCCATATAGGTATCTGACACATCAGGACATACAATGCCTACTGTGTTCATGGAATTTAACCCCAGTCCCCTGGCAAATACATTGGGAGTATAATTCTGTTCTTCCATAATAGCCCGTACCTTTGCTTTTGTCCGTTCACTCACCTTTGGGCTGTCATTGACAACCCTGGATACTGTGGCAATGGAAACACCTGCCAGTTTTGCAATATCATAAATATTCATAGGCATCTTTTCGCTTCCTCTCAAAATGTAAGCACTTACATTTTCATCTTTTATTATACACGCTTTTCAGGACTTTGCCAAATCCTTTTTTACTTTTTATACAGCAAAAAAACCCTTGAATCATCAAGGGTTTTTCCAGCAGCTGCCTAGCGGATTTGAACCGCCGACCTCCGCCTTACCAAATAAAAAAATTTCAGTTTTATATCTTATATTTTTTGCATATATTCACTTTTTATACTGTTTTGGGCAGTTTTATGCATTGTTATGCACATATTTTTTATAACTTTTCTAGCCTTTTATAACTTTAGTAACCACATAGTAACCAAAAAGATGATACAATATTTTTCCCCGGCATAAAACCGGGGATTTTTTTATTTTACCCTGAGTTTCTGCCCAACGTAAATTTTGTTGGGATTTGTAAGACCGTTCATCTGTGCAATCTTCTGATAGGTAGTGCCATACTTAGCAGCGATACCAGATAAGGTATCTCCAGAGCGCACTGTATAGTATACAACACCGGTACCACTTCCGTTAATCTTGTCCTGCACCGCTTTGTATTTGCTTCCAAGTACCGCTTTCCTTGTTTCTCCGTTTCCATATTTACCCTGCATAACTTCTTTTACTAAGGTGTCTGTTGAGGCACTGGCAATGTGGTTAATAAAGTCCTGTACTTCCTGATATCTGGTACCAAGGGCGTTCTTTCTATCCTGTCCTGCACCATATTTACCCTGCATAACTGCAACCGCAAGGTCTAAAGTTGCGCCAGATGGAGCGTCCGGTTTCGGGGTAGGTGCTGGGGTCGGTTTCTGCTCTGTTGCTCCTGCATACTTATCCCAGGCTGTCGCATCCATATAAGCCTTATTCATGTCCAGATTGCCATTATAGCCTGGCAATCTTCCGGTTCCACTGTACTGATGGATAGCAAGAGACTTAAATGCTCCATAGCCTTTTCCGTCTGTCCATGGTTTGTCCCGATATCCGTTCTGTGGTTTTGCATTTGGATATTGCGCCATCCACAGTTGGTATCCTGCCTGTGCCACAGATGTCCAATCGTACTCTCTTGTAACGGATGCGCTTGTATACAGAAATGCTTTCACACCTGTTTTCTGATATACCCTGTCTAAAAATTCTTTTGCCCAGGCAACACCAAGAGGAAGCTCCTCTTCCCAGTCTAAGACCAGGATTGCCTTGCCGATATAGCTTTGTACAGTCTTTACGAAAAAGTCTGCTTCTGCTGCTGCACTTCCCTTGCATCCTTTTTCTCTTGCATAGTGGTACACCCCAACTTTCTTTCCGGCGCTAATAGCCTGGTTCATGGCTCTGTTATAATCTGGATTTATATATCCGGTTCCTCCGGTGGCTTTTACGATTACAAATCACAAGGGACTGCATTTAAGTTAATCCCTTTCTGCCAGCTACTAATATCAATTCCGTTCATGCTCATGTTTTTCTTCCTTTCTGCTTTCCAGCTTAACAAAATGGAGGGCTTTATTTGCCCTCTGCAACTTCTGGAATACCTGCTACACTTGTAAGTACACTTACCACGCCTGCCACTACCGCACTAGATACCACCATCTGCCAATCTACTGCAGAAATTACTGCCCCTGTGCCAATCACTGCAACGGCTGTCTGTGCCATGGTTTTCACTGCCCGGATTCCTGCCGCTTTTAACCATTTCTTTGTATCCACGGATACTTTTAATACACAATTCTTAAACATACTCATTTCCTCCTTTACATGCCAATCTGAGAAAAGATAAATCCGACTGTGACGCTGATCACTGCCGTTAGGACATATCCAACTACCTTTCTCCACATTTCCCCGTCTCGGCTTTCCAATTCTTCCAGCCTGGTTTCCTGTCTGGACTGGCTCTGTGCCATCTGCTCCACTGACTGGGCAAGGCTCTGCACAGATGCAGTCAGTTCCCCAATCTGCCGGACAGTTTCTTCCAGATCACCCAGCCTGTGGTTCATTCTCTTGTGCTCATCTTCCATTCTCCGGCGAAATTCCTCATGCTCCGCCCTGCTGATAGGTGTGTCCATATGCTATCTCCTTTTATTTTTTTTGCAATAAAATAAGACCCGTTAAGGTCTTGCTCTGATTTCCATATGTATTTTCCTTTCCTGTTTGCTTAACTATATTGTCCTTTAAACGAGTTCATCTTTCAGCCACTGAATCTCCTTAACTGTAAATAGTATAGAATACTCATCATCGTCACGATAAGAATTATATGAATGAGCGTCCATGTCATCTTGTGCGGATATTAATTTCTCAATAATCCCTACTTCCTCCCTTAACATATAGTAAGATAAATACATGAAACAAAGATTGAAAGGAATTTTTTTACTAATTCTTAGTCTTCATGAATACGAGAGCCTTATATGGCCTCTTAAAAAGATTGACAAACGATAAGACACTTCCCACAAAATATAAAGCGCATATTTATAGAGAACTATAAAGACTACATAGAATGCC
>ENA-OPYU01000064-OPYU01000064.1-human-gut-metagenome-genome-assembly--contig:-NODE-64-length-36441-cov-5.800573_pt1 | contig 36441 bp, 32 predicted proteins | sample MGYA00242637_ERZ504482 | MGnify/ENA primary metagenome ERZ504482 (study PRJEB26092, sample SAMD00036237) | human gut metagenome | host: Homo sapiens | study: EMG produced TPA metagenomics assembly of... | reverse complement strand
CCTCAATTAAACAGAAGTTCTATGATACTGAAACGCATCTCGATATTGAATTATCAAAAACCTGGAGCAGGCAGAACTGGAATTCTCGCCAAAGATGAATTGGTTTTATCGGACAGAACGGCATGGGGAAGACGAACCTGCTGGATGCGGTTTATTATCTTTCATTCTGTAAAAGTGCCACTAATCCCATAGACTCGCAGAATATCCGTCACGAGGGCGACTTTTTTTGTGATTCAGGGTTTCTATGAAACGAATCAAGGAGATCCTGAAGAGGTATATTGCGGCTTGAAGCGTCGTCAGAAAAAACAGTTTAAGCGGAATAAAAAGGAATACAGCCGTTTATCAGATCATATCGGTTTTATTCCTCTCGTAATGGTTTCTCCTGCTGATGCGGAACTGATTGCGGGAGGTAGTGACGAGCGCCGCCGTTTTATGGATGTGGTGATATCTCAATATGATAAGGAATACTTGGATGCACTGATACGTTATAATAAAGCGCTGACACAGCGTAACGCCTTATTGAAGTCGGAGCAGGAACCTGATGAGGAATTGATGTTGGTATGGGAGGAGATGATGGCATTTGCAGGCGAGGTTGTTTTTAGAAAACGTAGTGAGTTTATAGCCGAATTTATTCCTACTTTTCAATCTTTCTACTCTTATATTTCGCAAGATAAGGAGAAAGTGAATCTGGCGTATGAATCTCATGCTATGAATGGGAATTTGCTGGATATAATAAAAGAGAGCCGCAAACGTGACCGTATAATGGGGTATTCGCTGAGAGGAATTCATAAAGATGACTTGGTGATGCAGTTGGGTGATTTCCCTATAAAGAGGGAAGGTTCACAAGGGCAGAATAAAACTTATCTGATCGCTTTGAAACTGGCTCAGTTTGATTTTTTGAAGAAAACGGGGAGCAATAGCACTCCTTTGTTGTTGCTGGATGATATTTTTGATAAGTTGGATGCTTCCCGTGTGGAACAGATTGTGAAACTAGTGGCCGGGGATAGTTTCGGACAGATTTTCATTACGGATACCAATAGGGATCATCTGGATAAAATATTGAAAAAGATTGAAAGGGAATACAGAGTCTTTTCTGTAGAAGATGGCTGTGTGACTGAAAGAAAGGAAGTGGCTGAATGAGACGTAATGATGCGGAACAAATAGGGGAGATGATTCGGAAATTCTTCCGGCAGAATGCTTTGGAGGCACCACTGAATGAGTATCGTCTGATACAAGCATGGAAAGATGTTGTGGGGTCTGCCATTACCAAATATACTAGTAATCTTTATATCAAGAATCAAATACTTTATGTGCATATCACTTCGTCCGTGCTCCGTCAGGAGTTGATGATGGGACGTGATTTATTGGTGAAGAATCTGAATAAGCAGGTAGGGGCACAAGTGATAGTCAATATTATTTTTCGTTAACTAGGCGGTCTTCTGTATGTTCTTTTGGTTATCTCCGAAGGTTCCTGTAAAACTTCCTGCCAGGTGCGGATTTTTACGGATTTTCCTTCATCTTTTTCGTAAAGTCCACACTTGACTTGAAAGAAGTGTGATGTAAGAGTGGCTTATGGGGCAGTTCTTATCACGATAGATTCTATTTCAGTATTCCATTCTCAGTCCAGACTTCATCCATTCTCCGGTCGAAAGGTTCGACAGGCAGCTTTTCGCTTACTTGGAAGTTATAACATATACCTATATTATAGGAATGAAGAAGAGGCAGTAATTTGTCATAATATCCTTTTCCTCTTCCCAATCGGTTGCCTTGGGCATCAAAAGAAACACCCGGTATAATGGCGAGGTCTATCTTCTCATACGCTGTAAATGCTTCTCCCGTCGGTTCCTCTATGTGATAAGCCTCGCCGTTTTTCAGGTTTTGTCTACCTGCATAAATACGGAGTTCCAATTCGTCTCCTTTGACTACCGGCAGCAAAATTGTTTTCTGCCGGTGCCATTTCTCAACGAAGTCATGTGTCTGTACTTCATCACCCAATGAATAATAGAGCAAAACGGTACGGGCCGATGCAAATTTGGGATGCTGTTCCAGTTTCTCAAGCAAAGCAGCGGACTTTGTCATTAATTCGGTGATGTCGTGACGGCGTTTTTCTTGCGCTATCTGCTTGCGCAGTTGTTTTTTTAGTTCCTTCATCGCTTACTTTCGGTTCTATGGGTTGTTCGGGAGCTTTGGGAAATGATTCACCTTTATCCAATACTTCCAATGCTTTGAGGACAGTTTTGTCGCTCTTGTTTAAGTATTCTATATAAGCTTCCATGCCCAGCATATTATAAATGATGTTTCCATATAAATTTGTTTCAAATAGTTTCTGTGATTTGTACATCAATATGTTGCGACGTTTTAACCCTTTGCTTTCAGCGAAACGGGCGAATTGTTCCAAAATGTTCTGATGTTTCAAATATTGCAACAGGCTTTCTTCTGTTTCATATTTTTGCATTTCGGCACGGTGGTTGTCCGTATACTGGAAAGCAAACTGGATGGTTAGTCCGCGGTTAACGGACATACGATAATAGGAAGTCACACCGGTAGTATCCTGCGGTACAAAGATATCGGGCATAATACCTCCACCTCCATATACAGGACGGCCTAAAGAAGTTTCAAAGATTTGGCTTTGATCCTGTTTGATACTGTCCTGTGAGAAAAATTCTCCGTGTTCGTAACGGGTCAGGATATCCATTTCATAATTTGCGTCATTACCTTTTACATACGGTTTTTGTATACAGCGTCCTGACGGAGTATAGTAACGGGCAATTGTCAGACGGATGGCTGAACCATCGCTGAAATCGATAGGCTGTTGTACTAGCCCTTTTCCGAAAGAGCGGCGCCCGATGATTGTCCCTCGGTCATTGTCCTGGATAGCTCCGGCAAAAAATTTCGCTGGCAGAAGCCGATCCTTCGTCCATCAATACGACAATAGGCATTTTCTGGCTACTTCCGGTTCCGTTAGATGTATAGTTCTCACGTGGAGACTTACGTCCCTGTGTATAAACGATGAGTCTGTTTTTGGGTAAGAATTCGTTTACCATCTGGATTGCTGCACCCATATATCCGCCGGTATTACCGCGTAAGTCGATTACCACTCCTTCGCAGTTTGCCTGATTTAGCTTGGCTAATGAAATCAATAATTCGGGATAAGTTGTTTCACCAAACTTGTTTACTTTTATGTAACCGAATTTGTCATTCAACATATAGGCGGCATCTACACTCTTTACCGGTATGTCACCACGAACAATGGTGAAGTGTAAAGTTTCTTTTTCTCCCGGACGAAAAACGCCAAGTTTTACCTCACTGCCTTTGGGACCTTTCAGTCTTTTCATGGATTCATTGTTGGTGACAATTTTTCCCACAAAGGCACTGTCATCAACTTCTATAATGCGGTCTCCTGCCATTAGGCCCACTTTTTCTGATGGTCCGCCTTGGATGACACTGTTTACATGGATGGTATCTTGCTGGATGGTAAACTGGATACCAATTCCGCTGAAGCTCCCTTTTAAATCAGAATTTACAGCTTCCAGGTCTTTTGCCGGAATATAAGAAGAGTGAGGGTCCAGCTCGCCTAGAATTTGCGGCATAGCATCTTCCACCAGTTCACCCATGTTTACTGTATCTACATATTGGTCGTCAATGATACGCAATAATGCATTCAGTTTGTTGGATGAAGTATTAATGATACCTAATTTGTTTCCTGAAAAGTGGTTGGCGTAAAAAGTTCCAATCAATATTCCGGCTACGATGCTTACCGCAACGATTACCGGCATAAAACGGGATGTTCGATTTTTGCTCATATCTTTATTTGCTATTATTCATTGGGATTGATATAGATTACTTCAATATTTGCGCGTTTCAATAAATCAAGCCCGTCTTCCAAACGGTATTTTTCTGAGTAAACTACACGTTTGATTCCTGCTTGGATGATGAGTTTGGCACATTCTATGCAAGGAGATGCGGTGACGTACATGGTTGCTCCGTCACTGCTGTTGTTGCTTCGTGCTATTTTGGTGATAGCATTCGCTTCGGCGTGTAGCACGTAAGGCTTGGTGACTCCGTTGTCATCTTCGCATACATTTTCGAATCCTGCAGGAGTTCCATTATATCCGTCGGAGATGATCATCTTGTCTTTTACGATTAATGCTCCTACCTGACGGCGTTCACAGTATGAATTTTCCGCCCAAATACTAGCCATGCGGATGTATCGTTTGTCGAGTTTGAGTTGTTTTTCTTCTTTCGTTTCCATTATTTCAGTCTTGCTTATTATGTGCAAATTGAATATAAGCTTTTTTTCCCTTCGGGAGCTAGCAATAAAACATTGCTGTCACCTTGATAAAATATTGCATTATTCAATGCTTCTATGAACTCGTTATTATAGCTTGTTGAAGATGGAGTCTTGGTAAAATTTATGTTTACTGTCCGGTCTTTTCCATCCGCTTGCCATGTGCCTTCAATGGTTCCGTTTTGTATGCTTCCTGTAAAAGTGCCATCCGCTTTGAAAGTAATGTTGAAACCATGAATGATATCCAAGGCTTTTCTTCCTTCGGCTGCGATAGTCTTATCCGGGTTGTGTGCCATTGCATTGTATTTGGGCTCTCCGTTCCGTTTGTCCCAATTGGCTTTACCATAGAAATCCACTACATGCCATGTGCCGCTTGCAAAGATTTCCTCTACATCGTCTTCATTGTTGCAACTCCATAAGAAGGGGAGTAGCATCAGTATATAAAGAATAGACTTTAGTTTCATATTGTTTAGTTTTTTAGTTGATTATTCCATTTCTTTTCAGCAAGGCATGGATACTGGGTTCTTGTCCACGGAAGCGTTTGTAAAGGGCCATCGGATGTTCCGTTCCTCCTTTCGAGAGAATATTCTCCCGGAAAGAAGCAGCGACTTCCTGGTTGAAGATTCCTTTTTCCTTGAATAAGGAGAAGGCATCCGCATCCAGTACTTCCGCCCATTTATAACTGTAGTATCCGGCAGAATATCCCCCCGCCATGATATGTGAGAACTGTACGGACATGCAGGTATCTTCTACTCCGGGCAGTATTTGCGCTTTTTTCCATGCTTCTTTTTCATAAGCGCGGACATCTCCGTCAAATGTTTCCTGGCGGGTGTACCATGCCATATCCAGTAAGCCGAAACTTATTTGACGTAGGCAGGCGTAGGCCACATTAAAATTGGATGCATCTACAATTTTTTGAATCAGTTCGGCAGGAATGGGTTCTCCCGTCTGATAATGTCTGGCGAATGTATTGAGAAATTCTTTTTCAGTGGCGAAATTTTCCATAATTTGTGATGGAAGCTCCACAAAATCCCAGTATACGCTGGTACCACTCATGGTTGAATAAGTGGTATTGGCAAACATTCCGTGCAAGGCGTGTCCGAATTCGTGTAAAAAAGTATTTACTTCCGAGAAAGTCAACAATGCCGGTTTTCCAGCTGATGGCTTGGTGAAGTTCATGGTAACGGATACGTGGGGGCGGCTGTTGACTCCGTTTTCTATCCACTGTTCCTTATAGCTGGTCATCCATGCACCTGAACGTTTTCCGGCACGGGGGTGGAAATCTGTATAAAGTACAGCCAGGAAACTTCCGTCTTTGTCGAATACTTCATAAGCTTTTACATCGGGATGATAGACCGGAATTTCTTTATTTTCTTTAAATGTGATGCCATACAGACGGGTAGCCAGACCGAATACGCCTTTCTCTACTTGGCTAAGCTCAAAATAAGGGCGCAACTCTTCTTCATTCAGATTGAATTTCTTATTTTTCAGTTTTTCTGAATAATAGGCCCAATCCCATGGCATCAGCTGGAAATCATTGCCTTCCATTTCGCGTGCCAATGCTTCTACTTCTGCTACTTCCTTTAGGGCGGCAGGGGTGTAGGCTTCCAATAATTGGTTGAGCAATTTGTATACGGCATCACTTGTTTCGGCCATGCGCTTTTCAGTTTATACTCGGCAAAAGTGGAGAAGCCTAGTAAATGAGCCAATTCCATGCGAATGTTTACCAATTGCTTGATGATGTCCACATTGTTGTAGTCGTTATTGTGTGTACATTGGGTATTATAAGCCATATAGACTTCTCTGCGCAGTGAACGGTCGTCACAATATTTCATGAAAGGAACAAAACTGGGAGCATCCAATGTAATGATGCTGCCTTCTTTTCCCTTGTCCTTTGCTGTTTGAGCATAACTTTCCAATGAACTTTCGGGTAATCCTTCCAATTGTTTTTTCGTCAATGCCAATTCGTAGTTATTCGTTTCTTTCAACAGATTCTGAGAAAAACGTAAGGTTAATATGCTTAATTCAGTATTCAGTTGGCGGAACTTTTCTTTTGCCTCACCGGTCAGATTGGCACCGCTTCTTACAAAACTGTCGTATGTTTTTTGCAGCAGTTGGGCGTCTTCACCTTTCAGTTGCAACTGGTCTTTCTGCTCGTATACAGCTTTTATGCGGGCAAACAGTTTTTCATTCAAACTGATGTTGTTGCTGTGTTCAGACAGTAAGGGCATCATTTTTTCTGCCAATTCCTGCATCTCGTCACTAGTCTCGGCACTCATCAAATTGCCGAAAACAGTAGTTACGCGGTCTAGCAACGCACCCGAAATTTTCCAGAGCAACAATGGTGTTTTGGAAAGTCGGTGCTTCGGGATTATTGACAATTGCATCAATTTCCTCATTTTGTTCTTTCATTCCTTCCAACAAGGCAGGTTCATAATGTTCTATCTTGATAAGATGGAACGGAGCCGTGTCATGAGGAGTGTTATAGGGTTTTAAAAATGGAATTTTTATTTTCAGTCATGGCACTATTTTATTTGACTTACAAATTTGCTGAAAAAAAAAGTATCACTATCCTCATTCTATTTACTTATTTAACAAAGTATATTAAATAGTTAGGTTAAAAATAAAAAAGCACAAGCAGAAATGCCTGTGCTTTTCATCTTTATGAGGTTTTACCTGATTATTTATTCTTTTCGGTCAGTTTTTCCAATGCCGGAATGGAGATTGCTTTTCTGCTAAGTTGTACCAATCCCTGTTCCTGTAAATCATTCAGTACTTTTGACACATTGATTCGTGTTTCATCAATCAAACTCGCCAAATCCTCCATTTTGATTTTAAGGAATTTTTTTTCCTTCGGGCTTCATGGAGCGCAGCACTCAAAAAATTCAGTACTTTTTTCTTCTGTATTACCTATGTGGCTGTTCCATAAATTTTTCGTATGCCACTTGTGCTCTATTACTCAGAATATTTAAATAGTTAAGGCGGAAGATTTCGTAGTTGTTCAGTTCATTCAATACAAATAACTTGTCTATGGTAACTATGTTAATATCTGTACGTGCTTTGTAAGTCGCTGTATAGTTGGTTTGCATGCCGAATAATGAATAGGGCTCTATAACGAAAGGACTTCCAAAAGTTTCAAATAAGGCGTATGAATGTCGGTTATCGGTTGTTTGGGAGATTATCTCCCCATTTAAGAGAAAGATTAATTGAGTGCAAGGTGCACCTTGTTCCACAATGATATCATCGGCGTTGTATTTACGAAAATGTAGCTTTACCTTGCCTATGATATTGGTGAAGTCATTTTTACATAATCCCTGGAAGAGAGGGAGTTGTAAAAGTGTATCATACATTGTAATTTCCATAAGTTCTGTTGTTCGTTAAGTTATAGTTTAACATACAAAGGTAACGATAAAACGAGATTTATTATTTATAGGTGGAAGAACTTTTATTTTTTTATTGTTTCTTACCGTCTCCTAATGTTTAAAAGCAGAATACTTGCGGACTGTATAAAAAATAAATATATTTGCATTCAAAAAATGGAGGAGTTTATGTTTGGATCATTTGATTTTCAAGAATTTTTAAGTGCGTTTATTGTGCTTTTTGCTGTCATTGATATTATCGGATCTATTCCTATTATATTGAATCTTAAGCAGAAAGGGAGAAATGTCAATGCTAATAAAGCTACCGGCATTTCTTTTGCTTTATTGATAGGTTTCTTTTATGCAGGGGATATGATGCTGAAGTTATTTCAAGTTGATATTGCTTCGTTTGCCGTGGCGGGTGCTTTTGTTATTTTTCTCATGTCTTTGGAAATGATTCTGGATATCGAGATATTCAAGAATCAAGGTCCTATCAAGGAAGCGACTTTAGTCCCCTTGGTTTTTCCGTTATTGGCTGGTGCGGGAGCGTTTACTACGTTGCTTTCCCTACGTTCGGAGTATGCTCCTGTAAATATTGTTGTAGCCTTGATATTGAATATGGTTTGGGTTTATGTAGTGTTGAAGTTGACAGATCGCATCGAACGTTTTTTGGGAAAAGGTGGAATTTATGTTATTCGTAAGTTTTTTGGAATCATTTTGTTGGCAATATCAGCGCGTTTATTTACTGCTAATCTGACTTTATTGATAGAGCAGTTTCAGAAAGCTCAGTAATATGCTGCTTTTTTTACAGATAATAATGTCGGAACTCACCATAGATATTTTATTGGAAACCAACTGCTTTGTGTTGAATGGATATTAATCTGTGGTGAGTTCCGGTATCATTCCATTTGAATGGTAGCTGTTTGATATTTTGATACGCTCCTTTGGTGTCTATTTCTCGTTGATGATGAATTTCTTCATTCCGTCTGTAAAATAAGTTTCATATTTATCTCCTTCGCCTGAGCAAATAAAATAAGCATCCAGTTCAGGATGTGCTTCACAAAATGCTTTGGCTGAGTCCAGTCCCATCACCATGAAAGCAGTGGCGTATGCATCGGCACTGGCGCAATCTTTTGCAATGACAGTGGATGACAGGATACTATGTTGTACTGGATATCCGGTGCGTGGGTCTATGGTATGTGCATATTTCTTTCCACCTTTGTAATAGAAATTACGATAATTCCCTGATGTTGCCATACCTACATCACTAATGGCAAGCACAGTCTGTAACTCCTGGTTTACTGACAAGGAGTCATCTACAGGTTTGTTTATGCCGATACGCCAAGCGTTCATTTTGGAATTTTTGCCTCTTACCACTACTTCACCGCCTATATCTACCATATAGTTTTTTATCCCTTTACGTTCCAATAGCCTTGCTACTGCATCTACTCCGAATCCCTTGGCTATAGCGCTGCAATCCAGCATTATACGAGGGTCTTTTTTCATAATCCGGTTGTTCTGTAAATCTATTTTTTGATATCCTATCATTTGGCGTAAGCTGTCCACTATCAGTGAATCCACTCCTGTAGATTTTTTGAATCCGAATCCCCATGCATTTACCAAAGGTGCGACGGTGATATCAAAGGCTCCATGGGTTTCATCGGATATTTTCTTTGAGAGATGGAATACATGTACGAAAAAACTGTCAACTTCCGTCTTTTCATTGTGGTTTACGCGGGTGATTACGGAATTCGGATTGAAAGGAGAGAGGGAGTTGTCCACTTTCTTCAGTTCAGTTTCTATTTCTTCTTTCAGATTATCTTCGGACTGGTAGGTGATTTTGTATACTGTACCGAATACAAAGCCTTCATCCGTACGGGAAACGGGGCTTGCATTTTTTAGAATAATAATTGTTCCTATTATCAGAATTGCTAGAAACGGCAAATTGCCATGCTAAGTTTTTTTTTATTCATACCTGTATTTTAGTTAAGAAAGAAATAAATGTTCTATTCAAAAATTTTAACGCCGATAATAATCAAAACCAAACCTCCCCATAATTCCATGCGCAGGTTGAAACGCTTGCCGCAAAATACACCTATCAGACTTCCTAATGTTGAGATAACAAAAGAGGTAAAGCCGATGATGACAATGGGAGAAAGAATGGAAGTGAAAGAGTTCATTCCTACAAAAGCAAATGATATACCGATGGCCAACGCATCAATGCTGGTTGCTATAGCCAGCGTAACAACCACTTTTAATTTAGTGGGGTCGAAGCAGCATTTGTCTTCATTGCTGAAACTCTCTTTAATCATACGCCCTCCTAGGAATGCCAATAACCCAAAAGCGATCCAATGGTCGTAATCCTCTATCAGGTGGCTGAAGCGGCTGGCGGCAAACCAACCGATAAGCGGCATGACGGCCTGGAAAAGACCGAAGAAGAATGCCATAATAAAAAAATGTGCGCCAGCAAATGCGACGCATGATAATTCCGCTTGTTATGGAAACAGTGAAACAGTCCATAGCAAGGCTGATGGCAAGGAGCCATATTTCTAAAGTTGTCATTGGTTAAAATGGTAATTTGTATATTAAACTGTATGTTACTCCTAAGTTAGTCGAGTTGTTTTTTCCAAAACCGGGAATATACCAAGGTTCGGTGTGTTCCGCCTTTTTTATGTTCATGCGTATGCGGTAGCGCAGTGACCAGCCCATATAGAAATTCTTGTATACATTTACCTTTATTCCAGCCAGCAGTTCTGCCCAGGTTACTGTGGTTTTAATTCCGTCATAACTGAAAGGAATTTCAGGAAATCCCCATGTAGGATCCTTCATTGTCGGAGCATCTACATCGTATGAAAAAGAGGTGAATCCGTAACGTATGCCTCCATATAGAAAACCAGGCAGATAGGGCTTCTTGAAAAAGAAGTTGTAGTTCATGCCTATGCGGAAATAAGGAGCTGAGGCTTTATAATGTATATTGGTACCATCATCAGTAGTGTCGGTGGTTCCATATCCAATTTCAGCTACGGGGACATAACGGTTTTTCAAATTGACCTCCACGCTGATTTCTGTACTTGTAATGTCACCTCCAAAAATTTTGCTTCCCAGGCCAAATATATCTACACCGATAGTAGTTCCCTGATAGAAGGGTACCTTTTCTTCCTCTATGGTTGTTTTTTTTTTCTTTGTGCCGCCAGTGTGGGGCTGTACAACAGCATACTACTCAGTAGCGTTAACAACGTAATATATGTTGAAATTCTTTTTTTCTTCATTATTGATGTCCGAATTTACAATCTCGATAGATTTTAGGTTATAGGTGGTGTATTTAATGTCTTCCACTTTATAAAACATCATGGTGCCACATTCTATATTCTGCAAGTTGGGGATATTCTGGTGAATGAGTGTGATAGTGTCACGCATCTTTTCCGTATAATGCAATACGTAGGTAGTTTTTGATGTATAACTCAAAGGCAGGCTCATACTGCTTTCCGCTTTATTGAATATCGTGTCATTCATCAATGAGTCTTTTACTACGGTTTCCTTAATAGTTCCATCTTCCAGTGTGTCACGTACAATCACATCGGTAGTGATAAATCCAGTGACGTCAAAAGCCGGACTGAATTTTACAGCTTGGTGTGTCTCTGCATCCAGAAAGTCGAAATGGGCAAAGGAATTGGTGGTAAGCGGACAATCGCTTTCCCCACAGCTTTGCATCAAGGTGCTTACGGTAATCAGGAGCAATAAGATAATGGCTGGCAGTTTCTTCATTTTAAAACTCTTTCTCTATTTTATAATTATTGCGTTCAGGAGCATTCCGGGCTATCAGTTCTCCTATGAATCCTGCCAGAAACAGTTGGGTCCCCAAAATCATCAAAGTTAGGGCCAGATAGAAGTAAGGAGAATCAGTAATTAATATATAAGGTAAACCATGTGACAAGGCATATAGTTTGTTCGCTCCGATGATAATGACGGAAATGAAACCAAGAATAAACATCAATGATCCCATAAACCCGAAGAAGTGCATCGGCTTGATACCGAATTTGGATAAAAACCACAGAGTAATGAGGTCTAGATAACCATTGAAGAAACGGTTTAATCCGCCGAATTTTGTTTTACCGAATTTTCGTGCCTGATGGTGTACTACCTTCTCGGCTATCTTAGGAAAACCTGCATTCTTTGCCAGATAGGGGATATAGCGGTGCATTTCACCGTATACTTCGATGTTCTTTACGACATCACGACGATAAGCTTTTAGTCCGCAGTTGAAGTCGTGCAGGTTCTTGATGCCTGAAACGGCACGTGCTGTGGCGTTGAATAGTTTGGTCGGAATGGTTTTTGATAACGGGTCATAGCGTTTTTGCTTGTATCCCGATACTAAGTCGTAGCCATCTTCTGTAATCATTCTGTATAATTCCGGTATTTCGTCCGGGCTGTCCTGCAAGTCGGCATCCATTGTAATCACCACATCACCTTGCGCCTTTTCAAAACCACAATACAAGGCAGGGGACTTGCCGTAGTTCCGGCGGAATTTGATACCTTTTACGTTGTCCGACTCCGAGCGTAGTTTCTCTATCACTTGCCAGGAGTGGTCGGTGCTGCCGTCATTGACAAAAATTACTTCATAGCTGAAGTGGTTGGCATCCATTACACGTTGAATCCATGCGAATAGTTCCGGCAAAGATTCTTCTTCGTTATACAAAGGAATAACTACAGATATATCCATCTTTTATTCATTTTTGCTTTTTGACGCATCACGATCAATGCCGTAGGGATGGCCATTAGCATCCCGTAAAATCATATTTTCGTGATATCAGTTGAAATGTCATTTCCAGCGGGGTAAGTCCCGACAGTAAATCTATCGCTTCTTCGAATTGGTTCAGTGAGGTTGTCAGTTCGGCTCCGGCAGTTTCTTTGAACTGGTTTAAGATGGAACGGTATGCCTCGAATACGAATCCGCCATCTATATAGCGGAAGTAGATGTAATGCACTACCGCTACAAATAGAGAGGCGAACATATACATAAAGGTAGTGAATAGAAACGCACGTGAAAAAGTGATGCTTCCGTCACAATGCCGTTCTCTGAACTTTTTGGCAAATATGTATCCTAAAAAGGGTACTCCTATAGTCAGGACTATAAAAAGTAATTGTAGGAAAGGTATTCTCAATCCTAACGGGAAGAGCATGAATTTGAAGGCCCATAAAAGACCCATGCCCGTACCATAGCGCATGGCGCATTCCTGCAAAGTCGGTTTATAATTCGTCATTCTTTATTAATAAGTGCACAAAAGTACTTCTTTTACGGGAATCCGTCCTATAGTTGATGGGATGAAAATGTATTTTTTCTGCTAAAATCAAAAAAAATGTATTCGAAAGTATTGTAGTTTTGAAAATAATGTCTACCTTTGCACTCGCAAAACAAAAATGGGTAAGTCCTATACGGCCAGCTCCTGATGAATCCTCCAGGGCTTGATCGCAGCAAAGGTAGTTGGTTGTAGCGGCGCGATATAGTAAGCTTACCCACCCCCGCCTCTTTAGCTCAGTTGGCCAGAGCACGTGATTTGTAATCTCGGGGTCGTTGGTTCGAATCCGACAAGAGGCTCGGAAAAGCGAGAAGGACGAAGAAATCTTCATTCTTCTCGCATTTTTTTTATTATATTTGCGCTGATATTAGTTTTAAGGTTGGTACAACCGTTATTTAAGAGTTCTTTTTTATGATAGAGTCACAGATTGTGGCAAGAGTATTGCCGTCTAAATGCCGTGAAGCGGTAAAGGTCCTTTTGCAGGAAGTGTACGGATATGAAGATTTCCGTAATTTAGAAGTTTATGATGACTTGTTCAAAGGTAAGGAAAAATTGCAATTGTCTCAAGGGCAATTAATTGAGGAGGTCATCATGGAAGCCGAAAAAGGGATCAAGGGTGACTCGTCTGCTCATAATTTGCTCCTGACAGCTCCGACCGGAGCCGGAAAATCATTGTTGTTTCAGCTCCCTGCTATTTATCTGGGTAATGAATATAAGCTTCTTACTCTTGTGGTTTCTCCGCTGAAAGCATTGATAGTGGACCAGGTTGAGGCGTTGCGGGAACTAGGGTATGAACGTGTGGCGTATGCTTCGTCCGATCTTTCACCTGAACAAAAGAACGAAGTATATCGTCGTGTCCGTGAAGGGGAGGTTGATCTTTTTTATCTTTCCCCTGAATTATTGTTGGCGTATGATATCAGTTATTTTGTAGGTGAACGCCGCATCGGACTGGTAGTGGTTGACGAGGCTCATACCGTGACCACTTGGGGTAAAGAGTTCCGGGTGGATTATTGGTTTCTAGGGCGTCATTTGGAAGCTTTAAAGAATGCGTTGGGGTATGTATTGCCCTGATTTTTTGCATTGACGGCCACTGCTGTGTGGAATCCCGAAGGCGGAACGATATGATTTTTGATACCATCCGGTCGTCATCTGCTCGTGTGCCTTGTATGTGGGCACGGTGAAGCGTGAAAATATCGGCTTTGACATTACCGCCATGACCATAGAGGAGGGGGGAAACCTACGATAAGGCCAAGCAACGTACTGTTGCCGCCCGGGTGGAGGATTTTCTGGACGGGCATAAGACTATCATTTATTATCCTTTTGCCGGAGGTATAGATATGAAACTGAAGACCTGGGTGTATCCGGCTAACTGGCATTGGGTGGCATCTTATTATGGTAAAAAGGATAAAGAGCAAAAAGCCGAAATTATACAAGCTTTAAGGAGGGTGAGAAAAAAATTAATCGTTGCTACGAAAGCTTTCGGTATGGGGGTGGATATCAGCGATATTGACCGTGTGTATCATGTGGCTCCATCCAGCACCTTTGTCGATTATATTCAGGAGATTGGCCGTGCTGCCCGTGATAAGAACATTACGGGTGTGGCGGTGACGGATTTTAATGAGCGCGACTTTTATTATATGAAACGCCTGCATTCTGCGGGTGCCATCTCCCAGGAACAGTTGGGGATGATTCTGAAGAAAGTTTGGGAAATATATCTGATGAAAGGCTGTAGTGATGAAATGCAGATGTCTTTATCCGATTTTGAATTTGCAGTGAAGCTGCCTCGTAAAAAGAACAAGCTGGAATATGAATCGGATTTGGAGCAAGTCATCAAGACGGCTTTGTTATGGATAGAAGAGGATCTGAGTTTCCGGCATGGCGGTTCTCCTGTTGAAATCAATTCACAGACTTCTGTTTGCCGATGGCTATGATACAGGAAAGTACGGGTGATGCCGCTTTCCGTAAAAAAATACAAGCAGTATATGGTTCCCGTGGAAGGGGTTGAAGGAGTCTACAAGGTGGCTTTTGAATCTTTGTGGGAAAATTGTTTCTCGGAGATGGGGTATCGTGAGTTTAAGCGCGATTTATACAATGGAAATCTCTTTGAGGGAGTTCGTGCGGCAGCTGTGGGTAAGCATGATGTCTTGTTAAAAGAGAGTGCAGCGGATATCTGCTCCAAGCTGGCAAGTCTCTTGAAGAGTTTGAAAGATTTGTTGACGGTGAGTCTGTATGGTAATAAAGGAAAGTTCGAGGAGGACGATTTGCGTAGTATTTTTGCGGCGTATGATATGGATGTTCCTTCTGCCAAGCGTTTTATCACTTCGTTACTGGAGTCCAGGGTAGAGGAGGGCAGAAGTGTGAGTTACATCACCAGTGCCAAGAAGAAAGATGAAGACAAACTGATGTTTACCGTTACCCGTGGTTTTGATTTGTTATTGTCCCGTTACCAGAAGTTGTGTGCCCAGCGTATTACAGGAAAGAAAGGAGACCGGCTGTTGTTCTATGTCACTCCGTTCTCCGATCTCAATATGTTGCTCAACTTGCTGTCTATGCTCAATGTGGTGGACTTTACCGTAGAGGGGGGTGTTCCTTCTGTTGGAGTGCGTGTTCGTGATGCGGAGATATTGAAAAAGGAAGCTGCCTCGGAGGGCTATCAGAACCGTGTGCTGGAGAATAATGAGAAAATATTCCAGGAACAGATAGAGTTGTTCCGGCTGTTCTTTGGCAATACGAAGTTAAGTGACGAGCAGCGATGGGAGTTTATAGAGGATTATTTTACGGGGATGAATTTGGAGGGATTGAAAGAAAAATATTCTTGTGTTGTGGAATGCCGGCTGTGTAAGGTCTGAAATACCGTATGATTTTCACGGCTCGATAAAGACAGCTGAGGCGGCAGAAAGCTATATTGTCAATTGCATGTGGAAAAAACTCGGGCAAGAGGAAGAGTGGACTGTATATTGGAAACAAAGGATTATGTATATATATTTGAGCTTAAACTGGATAGTACGGCTGCTGAAGCTTTACAGCAGATAGAGGACAAAGGATATGCTAAGCCTTATCTGACAGATACGTGCAAAGTTACGGGAATTGGTATCAGTTTTTCATCGGAAACCATGACGGTGGAGGAATGGGAGGAAAAACATTGTAACCCTGTTGTGATTAAATAATAGTGCAAAAATATGCCTCAAGCCGGAATCATCACGATCCGTCTTGAGGCATTCTTCGTTTATGGAATTGGGGATACAAACCGCTTACGCTTTAAAATTGCGTGCTAATTTTTTTATATCCATATACGGCACGGTTGCCCAATTCTTCTTCAATGCGGAGCAACTGGTTGTATTTCGCCATACGGTCGCTACGGCTCAGTGAACCGGTTTTAATCTGTCCGCTATTGGTGGCTACGGCGATGTCCGCAATGGTAGCATCTTCCGTTTCACCGGAACGGTGGCTGGTCACAGTGGTATAGCCGTTACGTTGAGCCATCTCAATAGCATCCAGAGTTTCGGTCAGCGAACCGATCTGATTTACTTTTACTAGGATAGAGTTTGCACAACCTTCACTGATTCCTTTTTCCAGGAACTTCACATTGGTAACGAACAGGTCATCACCTACCAGCTGGCAGCGATTGCCCAGACGCTCGGTCAGCATGCGCCATCCTTCCCAGTCGTTTTCTGCCATACCATCCTCTATCGAATCAATGGGGTAGTCCCAACTCAATTTTTCCAGATAAGCAACCTGTTCGGCGGCACTGCGCTTTTCCCCTTTTGGGCCTTCAAACTTGGTATAGTCATAGATGCCGTCATGATAGAATTCGGAAGAAGCACAATCCAAGCCGATGGTGATATGTTTAAACGGTTCATATCCGGCAGCTTCGATAGCGGCAAGGATACAATTCAAAGCATCTTCGGTGCCATCCAACGCAGGGGCAAAACCACCTTCGTCTCCTACGGCTGTACTTAGTCCGCGTTTTTTCAATACCTCTTTTAAAGCATGGAATACTTCTGCGCCCATCCGCAAGGCCTCACGGAATGTTTTAGCACCGACAGGACGAATCATAAATTCTTGAAAAGCGATAGGGGCATCGCTGTGTGAGCCTCCATTAATGATATTCATCATTGGAACAGGCATGATATAGGTGTTTGTTCCGCCAATATATCTGTAAAGAGGAATATCCAAATAATTGGCTGCAGCTTTTGCCACGGCTAGGGATACGCCCAAAATAGCATTTGCGCCCAGTTTTGATTTAGTTGGAGTTCCATCCAGATCAAGCATGGCTTTGTCAATACCACGTTGGTCCATAGAGTCCATTCCTTTCAATGCCGGAGCGATAAGAGTATTTATATTTTCTACAGCTTTTAATACGCCTTTGCCTCCGTAACGGGTCTTGTCGCCATCACGTAATTCCAAAGCCTCATGTTCACCGGTTGACGCACCCGATGGGACAGAGGCACGGCCCATAATCCCTGATTCCAATATAACATCCACTTCCACAGTGGGATTACCACGTGAGTCCAAAATCTCTCTTCCTTTAATCTCTGCTATTTTCATATAGTTCTAATTTTATAAGATGGTTTTATTTTAATAACAATAGAGAAGCCGGATTTGTTGAGGTACTAGGGAAAGTTTTTTCATGATATTTACTTTTTTATTTCTTTCCACAGAGTACATCCGTCTTTATTTTTCGTCTCCCTTTAATAAAAGCTAGAGATCAATATGAAAATAAAATGGATAGTCGGGGGGGCTGTTATGGGCAAGTTCTTACTTGCAGGCTGCCGCACAAGAATATAAACTGTGGTATGATGAACCCGCTCAAGTTTGGACTGAAGCACTTCCGCTGGGTAACGGGCGGTTGGGAGCGATGGTATTCGGCAATCCCGGTGTGGAGCATATCCAGTTGAATGAAGAAACTATTTGGGCAGGACGTCCCAATAATAATGCTAATCCCAATGCGTTGGAATATATTCCCAAAGTGCGCCAGTTGGTGTTCGAAGGAAAATATCTTGAAGCACAAACATTGGCTACTGAGAAAATAATGGCGAAAACCAATAGTGGTATGCCCTATCAATCGTTTGGCGATCTGCATATTTCTTTTCCGGGGCATACACGTTATTCCGATTACTATAGGGAACTGAGCCTGGACTCAGCTCGTACCATTGTACGTTATAAGGTGGACGGGGTGACTTATCAGCGTGAAACATTGACTTCGTTTGCTGATCAGGTAGTTATGGTGCGTCTTACTGCCAGCCAACCCGGAAAGATTACTTGTAATGCCAATCTTACTACTCCGCATCAGGATGTGATGGTCTCGACGGAAGGGGAGGAGGTTACCCTTTCGGGCGTATCTTCTTGGCATGAGGGGCTAAAAGGGAAAGTCGAATTTCAGGGACGTATGACTGCACGTAGTCAAGGAGGGACCCAGGCTTGTCGTGACGGAGTCTTGAGTATAGAAGGGGCGGATGAGGCTGTGATTTATATTTCCATTGCTACCAACTTTACTAATTATAAGGATATAACAGGTAACCAAGTGGAGCGTGCGAAGAACTATCTGCGCCGGGCTGTAAGTAAGGATTATGTGACATCACGTAAGGCACATGTTGATTTTTTCAAGCAATATATGGACCGTGTCTCTTTGGATTTAGGCATAGACAAATATGCAGGGGTAACCACTGATATGCGTGTACAGAATTTCAAGGAAACGAAGGATGATTTTCTGGTGGCCACTTATTTCCGTTTCGGCCGCTATCTGTTGATTTGTTCTTCACAGCCGGGTGGGCAGCCTGCTAATTTGCAAGGCATTTGGAATGATAAATTATTTCCTTCCTGGGATAGTAAATACACGTGTAATATCAATGTTGAAATGAACTATTGGCCGGCCGAAGTGACGAATCTCAGCGAATTGCACGAGCCTTTGATACAACTGATCCGTGAAGTGAGTGAAACAGGGCGTGAGTCGGCCAAGATTATGTATGGGGCGGATGGCTGGGTATTGCATCACAATACGGATATATGGCGTGTTACCGGAGCTATAGACAAGGCTCCGTCGGGATTATGGCCTACGGGTGGAGCCTGGCTGTGCCGTCATTTGTGGGAACGTTATCTTTATACAGGCGATATGGAATTTCTCCGCTCGGCTTACCCTATCATGAAAGAAGCCGGTAAGTTTTTTGATGAAATAATGGTGAAGGAACCGTTACATAACTGGTTGGTGGTATGCCCGAGCAATTCTCCGGAGAATACTCATGCGGGCAGTAATGGAAAAGCGACTACGGCTGCCGGGTGTACTTTGGATAACCAACTGATATTCGATTTATGGAATCAGATAATCACTACCGCCCGATTATTGGGTACGGATGCTGAATTTGCCACCCGTTTGGAACAGCGTTTAAAGGAAATGGCGCCCATGCAGATAGGACGTTGGGGGCAATTGCAGGAATGGATGATGGATTGGGACAATCCGCAGGATGTGCACCGTCATGTGTCACACCTTTATGGTTTGTTCCCCGGTAATCAGATTTCTCCTTACCGTACTCCCGAATTGTTTGATGCGGCACGTACTTCGCTGATTCATCGTGGCGATCCGTCTACCGGATGGAGTATGGGATGGAAGGTATGTTTGTGGGCTCGTCTGTTGGATGGTGACCATGCTTATAAACTGATAACCGATCAGTTGACTCTCGTACGTAACGAGAAGAAAAAAGGAGGAACTTATCCTAATTTGTTTGATGCCCATCCACCTTTTCAGATTGACGGTAATTTTGGTTGTACAGCGGGTATCGTAGAAATGCTGATGCAGAGCCACGATGGTTTTATTTATTTACTTCCCGCATTGCCGGCGCAATGGAAAGAAGGAAGCGTGAACGGGATTATAGCTCGTGGAGGTTTTGAATTGGATTTGAGTTGGAAGAATGGTAAAGTGAGCCGGTTGGTGGTGAAATCCCGTAATGGGGGGAACTGTCGTTTGCGTTCTTTAAATCCGCTGGCAGGCAAAGGGCTGAGAAAGGCAAAAGGGGAGAATCCGAATAAATTGTATGCCATACCCGAAATCTTGCAACCAATTATAAATAAAGAAGCGAAATTGAATAAAGTTGAGTTGAAAAAAAGCTTATCTTTATGATCTGGAAACCCAAAGCAGGTGAAGAATATATATTCTTAGGTAAGTGATGATTCTTGCACTGATTGTAAGGATGAAAAATAGTAAAAAGAAGAAATATGAAAAGAACAGGATTAAACATTATTTGCTCATTGTTGCTGGTAGGTGGAATGTGTGCATGTACTGCCACTCCTAAACAGACCGAAGAAATCAAATGGAGCGAACGTATGGCTCAGTCGGAAATGCAACGTTTCCCTGAGCCTTGGATGATAGAAAAAGCGAAAAAGCCTCGTTGGGGCTATACGCACGGACTGGTGGTGAAATCCATGTTGGAGGAATGGAAACACACCGGTGACACAGCCTATTATAATTATGCAAAAATATATGCAGACAGTCTGATAGACACTGACGGTAAGATAAAGACCATGAAATATCTTTCTTTTAATATTGATAATATCAATGCCGGAAAGATTTTATTCGATTTTTATGAAAAGACGGGAGACGGGCGTTATAAGGTGGCGATGGATACTCTTCGTAAACAACTGACCGAACAGCCCCGTACCAGTGAAGGTGGCTTCTGGCACAAACTGATATATCCGCATCAAATGTGGCTGGATGGTATATTCATGGCTTCTCCTTATTTGGCTCAATATGGTAACGTATTCAAGGATACTACGGTCAATGCCGATATTGTGAATCAAATAAAGCTGATTGCCCGTAAAACGTATGATCCTAAAACCGGTTTGTTTTATCATGGTTGGGATGAGAGCAAGACACAAAATTGGGCAAATAAGGAAACCGGATGCTCACCCAATTTCTGGAGCCGCAGTATAGGCTGGTATGCCGCTGCCGTGGTGGATGTATTGGATTATATGCCGGCGCAGTTCGAAGGACGTGACAGTATAATGACGATCATAAATATGTTGGCCGAAGGTATTGTAAAATATCAAGATCCTGAAACAGGGGTATGGTGGCAGGTGACTGACCAAAATAACCGTAAAGGAAACTATTTGGAATCTTCTGCTTCATCGCTTTTTGTGTATTTCTTGTGTAAAGCAGTGAATAAAGGATATATTTCTTCGGAATATAAGATGGCTGCAGAACGTGGTTTTAATGGCCTGATCAAACAATTCATTAAAGAAGAACCTGATGGTTCGTACACTATTACCAACTGTTGTGCTGTTGCCGGATTAGGCGGTAAAGGAAACCGGGATGGAAGTTTTGCTTATTATATAGGTGAGCCGGTAATAGAGAATGATCCGAAGTCAGTAGGTTCCTTTATTTTGGCGGCTATTGAATATGAGAAAATGAAGTAGTAGGAATAATCTGAGAAAGATGAGGACATTTGTCAAAAAAGTCTTCATCTTTTCTCATAAGATCAAGAGCATTTTTAAAAAAGATAACCGCCATTTTTTAAAAAACATAAGGACCTTTTTTTAACACCTTGTTGTTTTGATAAAAGCTCTTGTTTAGAGATTGTTAATTAATTAATAAACGAATTTGAAAATACAATGATGAACAGACACGCATTACTTTCCTTATTGGCTTTATTGCTATGTTACTCTACTTCCTTGCCGGCGCAGAAAGCGAAAACGTATATTCCCTGGAAGAATGGCAAACTGGTGGTGTCCGAGGAGGGACGCTACCTGAAGCATGAAAATGGAGTACCTTTCTTCTGGTTGGGTGAAACTGGATGGCTGATGCCGCAACGCTTGAATCGTGACGAGGTTTCTTACTATCTGAATAAGTGCAAGGATGCCGGATATAACATGGTGCAGGTGCAGGTATTGAACGGTGTGCCTTCCATGAATATTTACGGTCAGTATTCCATGATAGACGGTTTTAATTTCAAGGATATCAACCGCAAAGGGATTTATGGATATTGGGACCACATGGACTATATTATTAAAAGTGCTGCTTCACGGGGCATCTATATAGGGATGGTATGTATTTGGGGAACTCCCGTGGAACAAGGGTTGATGAATGAAAAAGAAGCCGTGGCATACGGTAAATTTCTTGCGGAACGTTACAAGGATGAGCCGAATATTATTTGGATGATAGGAGGGGATATCCGTGGTGATAATAAGACGGAGGTATGGGATGCGTTGGCAAACAGTATCCGTAGCATAGACAAAGGTCATCTGATGACTTTCCATCCGCGTGGACGTACCACGTCGGCTACTTGGTTTAATGACCGCGAATGGCTGGATTTCAATATGTTCCAAAGTGGACACCGTCGTTATGGGCAGCGTAATGGTGATGGTGACTATCCTATCGAAGAGAATACGGAAGAAGATAACTGGCGTTTTGTGGAAGCTAGTCAGGCAAAGACTCCGTTGAAACCGGTGATTGATGATGAACCTATTTATGAAGACATTCCACAGGGACTGCATGATCCCAATGAAACCCGTTGGAATCAGCACGATGTGCGTCGTTATGCCTATTGGTCGGTATTCGCCGGATCATTCGGGCACTCATACGGTCATAATGATATCATGCAATTTATCCGTCCGGGATATGGAGCCTCTTTTGGTGCCGACGGACGCAAGAAAGCATGGTGGGATGCTTTGGAAGATCCCGGCTTCAATCAGATGAAATATCTGAAGAACTTGATGTTGACTTTTCCTTTCTTTGAACGTGTGCCCGATCAGAGTGTTATTGCGGGAACTAACGGCGAACGCTATGACCGTGCCATCGCTACCCGTGGAAATGACTATTTGTTGGTTTACAATTACTCAGGACGTCCTATGCAGATCGATTTGAGCAAAATCAGCGGTGCGAAAAAGAATGCATGGTGGTATAGCGCAAAGGACGGTAAGTTGGAATATATCGGTGAGTTTGACAGTAAAGTCACTTCTTTCCAGCATGATAGCGGTTATCTGAGCGGCAATGATCAGGTTCTGATTGTTGTGGATTCTGCAAAGGATTATGTGCAGAAAGCTTGGACAGCCTTGCCGGATGCCATACAGAAATGGAATAAGTAAGAAATATGCATATCATGAAAAAACAAGTATTATTAATCATTCTTTTGGCACTTCCGTTGTGGTTGAAAGCAGCGGATGTTTCGGTTACCGGCCTGCGTACCGAGCAGATGGTAGATCCCATGGGGCTGGATACTGCTGTCCCTCGTATGAGCTGGCGGCTGGAATCTTCTCAAAGAAATGTGATGCAGACCGCCTACCGGATTTTGGTTGCCTCTTCTCCTGAACTTTTAGCACAGGATAAAGGGGATTTGTGGGATTCCGGAAAAGTGGAATCCGATGCGTCCGTATGGATTCCTTATCAAGGGAAGCGTTTGAAAAGCAATCAGCGTGTTTACTGGAAAGTGAAAAGCTATACCAATCGAGGTGAGACAGAATGGAGCGAGCCTGCCCGATGGGGGATGGGACCTTTAGGTGAGATTCATTGGAAAGGACGATGGATAGGTTGGGACGCTGCATTTGCATGGGATCGGGAAGATTCACACAGCCGTTTGAGCTCTCGTTATTTACGCACGGAATTTAAAACGCAAGCCAAGGAGATAAAGTATGCTACCCTTCATTTGTGTGGTTTGGGAATGTACGAACTGTTCATTAACGGTCAGCGGATAGGTGATCAGGTATTGGCGCCGGCTCCAAGTGATTATCGTCGTACTGTGCTTTACAATTCTTTTGATGTCACTAAACAGGTTGCCGGAGGAAATGCCGACAATGCCATCGGAGTGACCCTGGGCAACGGACGTTTCTACACTATGCGTCAAAATTACAAACCTTATAAGATTCCTACTTTTGGTTACCCCAAGTTACGTTTGAATCTGATTATAGAATATACCGACGGCAGTATACAGCGCATCAACAGTGATGAGAAATGGCGTTTGACGGCTCAAGGGCCTATACGTAGCAATAATGAATACGATGGTGAAATTTACGATGCCCGTATGGAATTGGGAAACTGGACACAGCCCGGTTATGATGATTCCAAATGGCTGAAAGCGCAACGTGTTTCATTGCCGTACGGTACACTTCGTGGCAATACCGCTCCCAACATGAAAGTGATGAAAACGCTGAAGCCGGCTGTCTTCAAGCAATATGGTAACCGTTATATGATTGATTTCGGTCAGAATATGGCAGGATGGGTGCGTATTAACATAGCGAAAGCCGCTGCGGGAGATACGATTTGCATACGTTATGCCGAACGGGTAAAGAATGACGGTACGGAACTGGATGTGGAAAATCTCCGCCATAGCCAGAGTACGGATTATTATATCTGCAACGGTAAAGAAAACAACACTTCCTGGAGTTCTCGTTTTTCTTATCATGGATTCCAATATGTAGAAGTGACAGGTTATAAAAATCTGAAAGCGGAAGATTTGGTTGCTGAAGTAGTATATGATGACTTGGAAGATAACGGTACTTTCGAATGTTCCAATGATATCATGAACCGGGTTTATCGGAATGCCTGGTGGGGGATTTCCAGTAATTATAAAGGAGTGCCTTTGGATTGTCCCCAGCGTGACGAGCGCCAGCCCTGGCTTGGCGACCATGCTATGGGAACGTGGGGGGAAAGTTTCATGTTCAATAATGGAAACACCTATGCCAAATGGGCGGATGACATCCGTGAAGCGCAGCGTGAAGACGGTTGTATTCCTGATATTTGTCCGGCTTATTACAATTATTATACATCGGAAATGACGTGGTCATCCACATTTCCGGTAATCTGTGATATGGTTTATGAACAGTTCGGCAATATCGAACCTATTCGTAAAAATTATGCCGCTATCAAGAAATGGATGCACCATATACGCAGTGAGTTCACTACAGAGGATGGAGTGATTAACGCCGATAAATACGGTGACTGGTGTATGCCTCCCGAATCACCGGAATTGATTCACAGTCAGGACCCTGCCCGCAAGACGGATGGAGCGCTGATTGCTACAGCCTACTATTATAAGGTATCGCAAATGCTGGCCAAGTTCGCCCGTTTGCAAGGTTTGGAAGATGAGGCGAAGGAATTCGAGAAGGATGCAGCAAAAATTAAAGACTGCTTCAATGCCCGTTTCCTTACAGTTAAGAAGGGAACTTCTCCGGTACAAATGCCCCATGTTCTTTATCCCGACAGCATATTCTATGGTAACAATACAGTGACGGCTAATATCCTGCCACTGGCTTTCGATATGGTGCCTGAAGCCTATAGGGAAGAAGTGGAAAAAAATGTAATAACAGGCATTATTACCCGGAATAAAGGTCACATCAGCAGTGGGGTGATAGGTATGAATTGGATGATGCGTGAGCTTACCCGTATGGGGCGTGGCGATGTTGCTTTCTTGTTGGCAAGCAACAAAACTTATCCCAGTTATGGCTATATGATAGAAAAGGGAGCTACTGCCATTTGGGAATTGTGGAACGGTGATACCGCCAATCGTTGGATGAACAGTTGTAACCATGTGATGATATTGGGTGATCTATTGACTTGGTATTTCCGTGATTTAGCCGGATTTAATCCGGCACAGCCCGCTTACAAACAAATCATCTTTAAACCGGATTTTTCCATCCAAGAGTTGAGTTATGTCAAAGCTTCGCACAACACTTTATATGGTAAGATGATTAGTAATTGGAAGAAAACTCTTACGCATCTGGAATGGGATATCACGATTCCTTGTAATACTACTGCATTGGTTTATCTTCCTACCTTGGACGAGAAGGCGGTAAAGGATAAGGACGTTACCTTTGTACGTCGGGAAGGCAACTCTACCGTATGGAGTGTTCCTTCGGGAAACTATCATTTTTCGGTTAGTATGGATCCATCTTTAGGTAAAAACCGTGCAGGTATCGTGGAAGATCAGTTTTTATACGAGCAAGCTTCTTTTCCCGAATGTCATGGCGCTACTATTGTGGAATTGAAGAACGGAGACCTGGTAGCTTCTTTCTTTGGAGGTACTAAAGAGCGTAATCCGGATTGTTGTATCTGGGTATGTCGCAAGCCGAAGGGTGCGACGGAATGGAGCGCACCTTATCTGGCTGCCGACGGGGTGTTTAGTCTGGATGATCCGCAAGCTGTTTTGGCGGGCATTACAGCAGAATCCACTCCGGCGGATGCCGGCCCCGTGGCTTCTACGTTTAAAGGGGATAAGTCCCGGGCACGCCGCAAGGCTTGTTGGAATCCTGTGCTTTTCCAAATACCCGGCGGAGATTTAATCCTGTTCTATAAAATAGGATTGAAAGTAGCCGATTGGAGTGGTTGGCTGGTACGTTCTAAAGATGGTGGAAAAACTTGGAGCCAACGTGAACCGTTGCCAAAAGGTTTCTTAGGTCCTATTAAAAATAAGCCGGAGTATGTGGATGGCCGTATTATTTGTCCTTCCAGTACAGAAGGTGATGGAGGATGGCGTATCCATTTTGAAATTTCGGATGATAAAGGAAAGACTTGGAAGATGGTAGGTCCTGTAGAGGCGGAAATGAGTGTGCCTACTGCTTTGCGTAAGGCAAATGCAGCCAATGTAGACGATCAGGAAGGCGGTGAAGCCATAAAAGGAGAAGGTGAGAAGCCTATTTATGCTATCCAGCCCAGCATTTTGCGTCATAAGGATGGGCGTTTGCAGGTGCTTTGCCGTACACGTAACGCACAGATTGCTACTTCATGGAGCAGTGACAACGGTGAAACATGGAGTAAAGTTACCTTGCTTGATGTTCCCAATAATAATTCGGGTACGGATGCCGTAACAATGAAAGATGGTCGTCACGTATTGATTTATAATGATTTCAGTACATTGCCGGGCACTCCGAAAGGGCCACGTACACCGTTGTGTGTGGCGGTTTCGGATGATGGTATTCACTGGAAGAATGTAATGACATTGGAAGACAGCCCTATCAGCCAATATTCTTATCCGTCCATCATTCAGGGCAAGGATGGCAAACTCCATGCCGTATATACCTGGCGCCGTCAGCGTGTGGCTTATAAAGAGTTGGATTTGAGCAAACTGAAATAATACGATTGTGGATAAAGGAGTTCTTTGATAGAAAGTATTGGAGAACTTGAAAAAAACGGGTGTCTGAAATAAAAATCAGAAACCCGTTTTTTGAAAACAGACTTTCATTATCTGCCAATGAAAGCTCTTTCTAAAGATACAGAATATGAAATAATTATAAATAGAGTACAAACGTTTCTTATTATCGTCCTCTCTTTATAAAGAAAAGAATAAGTGACAGATTATTATGAAGAGCATTAGACTACTACTTTTACTGGCTTCCGGAGTAACTACGGGAGCATTTGCCCAATCGGGCGGGCTGACGGATATGAGCCAAAGTCGTTTTGCCAAGATGGCCAATACGGAATTAGGTGCTGTGCATTGGACAGATGGCTTTTGGGGCGACCGTTTCAATGTATATAGCCATACCTCCTTGCAAAGTATGTGGGATACATGGAACAATCCCGATGTTTCGCATGGTTTCCGTAACTTTGAAATAGCTGCCGGTGTTTGCGAAGGCGAACATTGGGGACCTCCCTTTCATGATGGTGATATGTATAAATGGATGGAGGGAGTGGCTTCCGTGTATGCCGTCACGAAAGATCCCGAATTGGATAAACTGATGGACCACTTCATTGAACATGTGGTGAAAGCCCAGCGTGCGGACGGTTACATCCATACCCCTGTCATCATTGAGGAAAAGAATAAGGGGATTGACACTCATTCGGAAAAACAGCAACAGACGGTAATTGGTACCAAAGTAGGCGGTGAGGACGAGAAAGGTGCATTTGCCAATCGTCTGAATTTTGAAACCTACAATTTGGGACATCTGATGATGGCAGGTATTATTCATCGCCGTTCCACCGGAAAGACTACTTTATTCGATGCTGCCGTAAAAGCGACAGACTTCCTCTGTCATTTCTATGAAACCGCTTCTGCGGAACTGGCAAGAAATGCTATTTGTCCCTCCCATTATATGGGCGTGGTGGAAATGTACCGTGCTACAGGGAATCCCCGTTATCTGGAACTTTCCAAGAATCTGATTGATATCCGTGGAATGGTGGAAAATGGCACCGATGATAATCAGGACCGTATTCCGTTCCGTCAGCAATACAATGCGATGGGACATGCCGTGCGTTCCAATTACCTGTATGCCGGTGTGACCGATGTGTATGCCGAAACAGGAGAAGACCAACTGATGAAAAACCTGACCAGCATCTGGAAAGACATTGTGACCCGCAAGATGTATGTTACAGGAGCGTGCGGTGCGCTGTATGACGGTACTTCGCCGGATGGTACCTGCTATGAGCCGGACAGTATTCAGAAAGTACACCAAAGCTATGGCCGTCCTTATCAGTTGCCTAATAGTACGGCGCATAACGAGACCTGCGCCAATATCGGCAATATGCTTTTCAACTGGCGTATGCTGGAAGTGACGGGCGATGCCAAATATGCGGATATTGTGGAAACTGCCCTCTATAACAGTGTGTTGAGTGGTGTCAGTCTGGATGGAAAGAAATATTTCTATACCAACCCGTTGCGCATCAGTGCGGATTTGCCATACACACTTCGCTGGCCTAAAGAACGTACCGAGTATATCAGTTGCTTCTGTTGTCCGCCTAATACGCTGCGTACCGTTTGTCAAGCCCAGAACTATGCTTATACGGTGACTCCGAATGCGGTATATTGCAATTTATATGGAGCGAATACACTGGCGACAGCTTTGAAGGAAGTGGGAAAGATCGGGCTGATGCAAGAAACGGAGTATCCGTGGGAAGGTGCTGTGAAGCTGACTGTTACCGAAGCTCCGAAACCATCAAAAAAGAAAGCATTCTCTTTGTTCCTCCGTGTTCCGGACTGGTGCGAGAAAGCAACTTTGAAGGTAAATGGTGAACCGGTGCAAGGAACTTGGAAAGCGAATACATACGCCGAGGTAAACCGCATCTGGAAGAAAGGGGACTGTGTGGAATGGGTGATGGATATGCCTGTAAAATTGCTGGAAGCAAATCCGTTGGCCGAAGAAATCCGTAACCAGGTAGTGGTAAAACGTGGCCCGTTGGTATATTGTTTGGAAAGTATGGATATAGAAGGCGGACATAAGATAGATAATGTGCTGATACCTGCCGATATCCGGTTGACCCCGCAAAAAATAATCATTGAAGGCAGTCCGATTGTCGCGTTGGATGGTACTGCCCGTCTGGTTGATGAGGTATCGTGGAAAGATACATTGTACCGCGAGGTAGGAAAGGCCGACAAACCGGTCAATATCCGTCTGATTCCTTATTATGCATGGGGAAATCGCGGAAAGGCTGAAATGACGGTATGGATGCCTTTGGCGCGGACTAATCACTAACCACTTACTCCTAATGATTTACAAATGAAAAAAATATTCATAACCACTACTGCGCTGCTGATAGCTTGTACACTATCAGCAGCCGATTTGTTCGTATCTCCGAAAGGTAATGACCGGAATCCGGGTACCAAAGACTCTCCGAAGGCCACCCTTACAGCCGCATTGCGTCAGGCAAGGGAACTTCGTCGTCTTAATGATGAGAGTGTAAAAGGTGGCATCACCATTCATATGGAGGCAGGTGATTACCATCTGTACGAACCCGTCTTTATTCGTCCCGAGGACAGCGGGACGGAAGCTTCACCTACAGTCATCACTTCGGATGGAAATGCCATTCTGAATGGTGGGGTGGAAATCAGAAACTGGAAGAAGCAAGGAAAGTTGTGGGTAGCCGATGTCCCTATGTTTAACGGACGTCCGCTGGATTTCCGGCAACTGTGGATCAATGGACAAAAGGCTGTTCGTGCAAGGGATGTGGCAGACTTTGAAAAGATGTATCGCATCATCAACAACGATCCCCAAAACGAAATACTGTGGGTACCTGCCGCTGCTGTAAAGAAAATACAGAAGGCCCGATATGCCGAAATGGTCCTTCATGAAATGTGGTGTGTGGCAAATCTCCGTATCAAGTCGGTCGAAATACAGGGAGACAGTGCCGCCGTGCGTTTCCATAATCCTGAAAGCCGCATCCAGTTTGAACATCCGTGGCCGCGTCCTATGGTGACTAAGGATGGTCACAACTCGGCTTTCTATCTGACCAATGCCATGGAATTGCTGGATGAACCCGGCGAGTGGTATCATGACATTGAAAGCCGTAAAATATATTATTATCCTCGGAAAGGAGAGAAGATAAGCAAAGCCGTAGTTCCCGGCATCGAAACTTTAGTATGGGTGGAAGGAACTATAGACCGTCCGGTAAAGCACATTCGTTTTGACAATGTTACTTTCCAATATACCACCTGGATGCGTCCCTCTTTGCAAGGTCATGTTCCTCTTCAGGCAGGTATGTACATGACAGACGGGTATAAAATCCGTCCTTCTATGATTCGTAAGAACAATCATAAGCTGGATAATCAAGGTTGGTTGGGACGTCCGGCATCGGCAGTCGTAGTCAAGGCTGCCCAGGATATTGATTTCGAGAAGTGCCGTTTCCAGCATTTGGGCTCTACAGGTATTGATTATGAATGGGCCACCGGTGGAGGACGTATAAACGGTTGTCTTTTCCGTGATATTGCCGGAAACGGTATTGTGGCGGGTAGTTTCAGTCCTGCCGCTCACGAAACACATCTTCCATACGATCCTGCCGACCGTCGTGAGGTCTGTACCGGACTGACCATTTCCAACAATTATATCAATGATGTGACCAATGAAGACTGGGGTACCTTGGGTATTTGCGCCGGTTATGTAAGTGATATCAATATCGAACACAATGAAATCAGTGATGTATCCTATTCGGGCATCAGTTTGGGATGGGGATGGACACGTACAGTAAACTGTATGCGCAATAACCGCGTGCACGCCAATCTGATTCATCACTATGCCAAGCACATGTATGATGTAGCCGGTATTTATACATTAGGTTCACAACCTCATAGCTGGATTACGGAAAATTGCGTTTCTAACATTTTTTCACCCGGCTATGCACACGATCCCAATCATTGGTTCTATCTTTACACCGACGAAGGATCTTCATTTATCACCGTCAAGGACAACTGGACGGAAGGAGAGAAGTTTCTGAAGAACGCCAATGGTCCGGGTAATACATGGGAAAACAATGGTCCGATGGTGAACGACAGTATCAAGGCAAATGCCGGACTGACAAAGGAATATAGCTATTTGAAGGAAAAATAAAACGTGATACCATTATGAAAAACAGACTTGCCACTTTAGTCGGAGCACTTGCATTGAGTGCTGCCGCCTCCGCCCAGACCTGGATCTGGTATCCGGGTGATTATGAAATATGGCTGGGCAACCAGATGAACAACCGCCGTACGGAACGCGGTGCTTTTTTCCCTCCCTTCTGGAAAAACAGACAGCCATTATGTGGTAGTGGAATTCAGCAAGAAATTGGACCTGGCGGAACCTGAAGAGATCTTCATTGCCGCCGAAGGAAAATACAATGTGAAATTGGATGGCAAACTGCAATTCGGTATGCCCTCCACCTTGAAACTCCCCGCAGGAAAACACAGTCTGAACATCAAAGTGTGGAATCAGTCCACTCCCCCCACTATTTATGTGAAAGGAAAAACCGTAAATACGGACAAAACTTGGAAAGTAACCTACGAGGATAAAGAATGGATAGACGAAAGCGGAAAAGCCAGTGATACTTCTGCTACCGTTTATATGGATGCAGGGTGTTGGAACTTTGACGGAGCCACCCAACTGCCTTCCAAGTTTTCATTGGTTAGAAAACCGATGAAAGCAGTTTCCTCCACTCCCCGGAAAGAGGGGGTATTGTACGACTTCGGAAAAGAAACCTTTGGTTATATCACTCTGAAAGATGTAAAGGGAAAAGGAACGATCCATATCTATTACGGTGAAAGTCCTGAAGAAGCCTTGGATACGGAATATTGCGAAACATTGGACAAATTGCTGGCAGAGCCAGGGGCAAATAACCGATCTGGCCATCCGGAATACACGGAAACTATACGATGAATATACTTTAGACAATAGCAAGGCTTTCCGTTATGTCTATGTCACTTGCGATCCGGGAGTAACGATGCAGGACGTTTCCATGCAATACGAATACCTGCCCGAAGAGTACCGGGGCTCATTCAAATGTAATGACGAAGAGCTGAACCGCATTTGGGAAGTAGGAGCGTACACCATGCACCTTACTACCCGTGAATTCTTTATCGACGGCATCAAGCGTGACCGTTGGGTATGGAGTGGCGATGCCATCCAGAGTTATCTGATGAACTACTATCTGTTCTTCGATAATGAAACCGTGAAACGTACCATTTGGCTGCTTCGTGGAAAAGACCCTGTGACCAGCCACAGCAATACCATTATGGACTACACCTTCTATTGGTTTCTCAGTATTTACGATTATTATATGTATTCTGGTGACAAAGACTTTGTAACCCAACTCTATCCGCGTATGCAAAGCATGATGGACTATGTATTGGGACGTACCAACGCCAACGGTATGGTGGAAGGTATGACCGGTGACTGGGTATTCGTAGACTGGGCAGACGGTTATCTGGACAAGAAGGGCGAACTCTCCTTTGAGCAAGTCTTGTTCTGCAAAAGTTTGGAAACCATGGCGCTTTGTGCCAGTCTGGCCGGCAATACGGCAGACAAAACCAAGTATGAGAAACTGGCTTCCGCTTTACGTTTCAAGCTGGAACCCGCTTTCTGGAATGAGCAGAAACAAGCGATGGTACACAACCGTATTCAGGGAAAGCAGAGTGAGTCCGTTACCCGTTACGCCAATATGTTCTCTGTCTTCTTCAATTATCTGAATGCCGATAAACAGCAGGCCATCAAACACTCCGTATTGCAGAATGACAGTATTTTGAAAATCACCACTCCTTATATGCGTTTCTATGAACTGGAAGCGCTGTGCGCCTTGGGCGAACAAGAATCGGTAATGAAAGAAATGAAAGCCTATTGGGGCGGTATGTTGAAAGAAGGAGCTACCAGTTTTTGGGAGAAATACAATCCCGAAGAAACAGGTACCCAGCATTTGGCCATGTACGGACGTCCATACGGCAAGAGCCTCTGCCATGCATGGGGAGCCAGCCCCATCTATTTGTTGGGCAAATACTATCTGGGAGTAAAACCCACCAAACCCGGTTACGAGGAATACTCCGTCACCCCTTGTCTGGGCGGGTTGAAATGGATGGAAGGAACAGTACCTACTCCATACGGCAATATCCATATCTATATGGATAAGAAAGTAATCCGTATCAAGTCCGACGGCGGAAAGGGAATACTGAACATTCCAACCCGGAAAGGAATGAAAGCCATGACCATAGAACCCGGAAAAGAACAAGTATTCAAATACTAATGGTATAGATCAAAAAAAGGTGATACCTACCTTCCCAGGCGGGTATCACCAACACTACTTCGTAAGTTTCCGTTATCCGCTGATAACAGTACTTACCTCTGATCTAACATTAGTTTTCTTATGGGCTTCCCCCTGTATCACTACATTCGGAAGCGGGGATTCTACATCTTGGAAAAAAGTATCTTCCAAAAGCTTCGCTTTTTATTCTCTTCTTTATTATCTGAACTTTGATAAATATCTTCGTATCCCCATTTGTCATGGATCATTCTGTAAATCATCCCCCATTCGGGCAGTCCTCCCAGATTGCGGTCATCAATAAACAAATCCGCCTTCAGTTTTCTGGAATAATGATCACTTTCCAGGGTTTCTTCCGCATAATTGCTGTTTACGGCATAAAACTCCAATCCACGCTCCCGGCAGAAATCCACGGCCTCCTGTAATAATTTACCTTCCCGTACACTCCACAGAATAAGGCGGTGTCGTTCCTGTTGTAGTTTTTTCAGCGTTTCTATGGCAAAGGGTAGTTCCCTGCCTATTTCGGGATATTTATGCTCCACTATTGTGCCGTCAAAATCAACTGCTATAATCATTCCTTATGCTTTCGAAAATTCTTTAATACGCTGCTCCTCTGCCAGTTTGCATATCAGCAGGGTTCCCTCTTTCTCGGCTATGATATATCCGTCCAGTCCTTGTATCACCGCTTGTTTCAAATGCGGTGTGTGTACAATGCAGTTATTACATTCATACAATCGGATATTTTCGCCTACGATGGCATTGTTCCGGTTATCTTTGGGCAGCAAGGAATGTAATGAGCCCCAACTGCCTAGATCAGACCATCCGAACTCTGCCGGCAATACATAAATCCGTTCCGCTTTTTCCATTACGGCATAATCTATGGATATACTTTCACAAGTAGGGAACAGCTCTTCTATGGTTTCTTTTTCCCTTTCGGTATAGAACTCCGGATAAATCCTGTCGAACACCTCGGCGATGCCCGGTGCATAACGGCGTATAGCCTCTTCTATGGTTTTTTACATTCCATACAAAAAATCCCTGCATTCCAGAAATAATTCCCGGCGTCCACATATTGCTGTGCCGTTTTCAAATCCGGTTTCTCTTTGAATTCATCCACTTTCCTTATATCCTGATCCACCTCTTCTCCTGCGGCTATATATCCGTATCCCGTTTCCGGTCGGCAAGGTTTGATACCTATGGTTACAATGGCCTTGCTTTGATCTGTCATCAGCAGTGCCTTGGCTATCGCCCGGCGGAATTCATCCGTATTGATAACCAATGCATCCGCAGGAGTCACTACAATATTGGCGTCAGGGTGGTGTTTTTTGATTTTTCCAGCAAGCGTATGTGATGCAGGGTGCCGTGTTACGTGCAACCGGCTCCGTCAGTATATGATGAGGCGGCACAGATGGCAATTGTTTCCTTACTGTCTCCTTGTACTTTTCCGAAGTCACTATCCATATATTATCCGGAATGCACAACCCTTGAAAGCGTTCCACTGTCAGTTGGATCAGGCTTTTGCCACATCCCGTCACATCAATGAACTGTTTGGGACATTCCGGCGTACTCATGGGCCAGAAGCGGCTTCCTATGCCGCCTGCCATGATAACGATATGAGTTTCCATAACGCGTATGTTCTTTATTTCTTTTTATATTCCAGATACCATTGGTACATCTTGTGCACCCCTTCCTCTATGTCTATTTTGTGATGCCATCCCAATTCGTGCAATTTGGTCACATCAGTCAGTTTGCGCATGGTGCCGTCCGGTTTCTCCGGATTGAATGTAATGTTGCCTTTATATCCCATCTCCTTTACTATCAGATGAGCCAGGCCGGCGATGGAGATTTCTTTTCCCGTACCGATGTTGATGTGGCAGTTGCGTATCTCTTTTGTGCCGGGACGGTAAGTATCTTTAAAGTCCACATGCTCCATGATGAATACACTGGCATCCGCCATTTCCTCACTCCATAAGAATTCGCGCAGTGGCGTGCCTGTTCCCCACAGTTCCACCCCGTCCTTGCTGATACCGTAGCTTTTCAGGATAGCCAGTATCTCCTCTGTTCTGCTCTCTCCGTTTATACCTTCCACCGGACGCATGTCCAGATCATAGCGTATGTTCTCCCAGTTATCTTCGTTCAAGCATTTGGCAAGATGTATTTTCCGGATCATGGCAGGCAGCACATGGCTGCGTTCCAGATTGAAATTATCATTGGGACCGTACAGGTTCGTAGGCATAACAGCGATATAGTTAGTACCATATTGCAAGTTGAAACTCTCGCACATTTTCAGACCCGCTATTTTGGCGATGGCGTATGGCTCATTCGTATATTCCAGCGGGGAGGTGAGGAGAGCATCCTCCTTCATAGGCTGTTGTGCGTCTCTGGGATAAATGCAGGTACTTCCCAGAAACAATAATTTCTTCACGCCGTGACGGAAGCTTTCTCCTATCACGTTCTGTTGTATTTGCAGGTTCTTATAGATAAAGTCCGCCCTGTATGTACTGTTTGCCATGATACCTCCCACGTGGGCGGCGGCAAGGATTACATAGTCCGGTCTTTCTTGGTCAAAGAAGTCCTTTACGGCAACCCCGTCCAGTAAGTCCAGTTCCTTGTGACTTCTGCCGGTCAGGTTGGTGTAGCCCTTTTCTTGCAGGTTACGCCAAATAGCGGAGCCCACGAGTCCGTGGTGCCCTGCTATATAAATTTTGGCTGATTTCTCCATTGAAATTTTAACTAATGATTTAACAGCTTGCTTTAAGATGGAGTTTCTTCACGAATTTCATATCGTGTTTCACCATGATTCCCACCAGTTCCTCAAATGAAGTCTTGCGGGATTCCATCCCAGTAACGTTTTGGCTTTGGTAGGATCTCCCAGTAATTGTTCCACCTCTGCCGGGCGGAAATATTTGGGATCCACCTCTACCAGCACCTTGCCTGTAGCTGTGTCAATACCCTTCTCGTTCACACCTTCACCTTCCCAGTGCAAGTCGATGCCCACTTCCTTGAAAGCAAGGGTGGCAAATTCGCGTACAGTGTGATATTCTCCGGTGGCGATAACAAAGTCTTCGGGCGTATCGTGTTGCAGAA
>ENA-OPYU01000063-OPYU01000063.1-human-gut-metagenome-genome-assembly--contig:-NODE-63-length-36534-cov-2.964183_pt1 | contig 36534 bp, 40 predicted proteins | sample MGYA00242637_ERZ504482 | MGnify/ENA primary metagenome ERZ504482 (study PRJEB26092, sample SAMD00036237) | human gut metagenome | host: Homo sapiens | study: EMG produced TPA metagenomics assembly of... | reverse complement strand
GTAGAACCCGGCATAACGGACAGGAAGAATACGAAGAAAACAAGAATAAACAGAAGGGAGAATGGGAAAATTTAACAGGGGTCAAATTACTGTGAATTAAGGGGACTACTTTGAGTGGATTTTCCAACTGTTACCCGCGCATAGCGGAGAAATGCAAAAGCGGGCACATCGTGCCGTTCCCTCTGATAACGGATTTACGCGTGGCTTTCGTTTACCGGTTCATGTCGGCAGGCAGCAAGTATAAGGAATCGGTGTACCGCCGTGTACAGATACGCGACTTCGCCCGCCAGGCACTTAATGAAAAGATAAATAAGATGCGCGAACGCATCGACTCCATCGACAATGCGGTACGGAAACAAGGTTTCAGCCGCCCGGACAGCCTGCTTACCAAAGAAGAGCTGAAACAATGGAAGCTGATGCAGCAAGAGCGCAAGGAACTCGCTTTGAAAGAAGCTGCCGACAAACTGCGCAAACAGGTAGCCGATTCTTTGGGCATACAACTTAGCGATACACTCACTTCCGAACAAGAAAAGACCATACGCAAGGCACTGAAAGTACGTGAAGACCAATTGAAGCAGAAAGCCGAAACACAAGATTCTGCCAAACCTGGCAAAACGTGCTGCCCAAATTGCCAGGAAAAGGCCCAAAAGCCTGCATACCAAAAGGAAAAGAAAGAGAAGAAAGATAAAGACTCCGGGAAAAACCCGGAATAAAGACGGAAAGTCGGAAGCGGAAGCCGCCGAACAAAGAAAAGGGGAGATGCTTCCGGTGAAGAAGAAGATGAAAAGGAGGATAAAGGATGAAGAACAAGACACTGACATACCTTGCCCTCAGCCTGCTGTGCTGCATCTGTGCCTGCACCTCGGTAGACCTCTGTCCGGAAGCGGGACATCCGCACATCACCGACATGCGTGTACGGCTCAACTGGGGCGACATCAGCAAAGATGAGATTCCGGCAGAAATGCACATCGTAGCAAGCCGTATCATAAACACCTGGCGCACCCGCGGCATCATCAACACATCCATAGACCCTGCCACAAACAATAATATAACGCAACAGGAAACGTCTTCCGACACCCGGACAGCTTCAAATACAAAAGAAAATTCGGAAGATAACTCAATAGAGAGTCCGGAAGAAACCGCTTCTTCTTTTTTACTTGCGCGGAGGTGAGTACAACATTTTTATCATCAACGAGCAGTATGCGGATGTTCCGGCACAGACAGGCGATACGGAGCAGTCCCCTACTCCCATCATCAGCATAGAAAATCTGGACAATTACATCCACGACAATAAGGTAAGCGTGAAAGACCTTTATCTGCAAATCAGCAGTATGGGCAATGAAAAGCCCGACATCGTAGAGGGCAATGACCTGCCCGATTTCAATCCTGACGATGAATACCTGCAGGAAATAAAGTCGCCCATATTCTATGCGGTGCAAAAGAACATAAACATCCAAACCGGACAACCGACCATCCTGGATTTTGATATGCAACGCATCAGCCAGCGTATCAATATCGTCTTCAATATCCGCACCGAAGGAAACCATAAAAATGAGAAGACCTCGCGGCGCCCATCATCGAATTGTCCGGCGCTTGCGGACGCTTCAACATCGCCGACGCCTGTCTGGACACCACCCGCCTCTACCGGATGGCACATCAGGTACAACCGGACGAGTTTACGCAAACCGGAGAGGGTACTTACCGATGCGTGGTCCATTTCCACACCCTCGGCGTCATCCCCAGCGCGGCAAAAGGACATCTCAACGGACCGGGCATCCTGCAAGTTGCCTTGCAGGTATCTACTCCCCAACTGGATTCTTCCGGTGCACCGGTAGTGGATGAGGAAGGCAATCCCGTAAAAAACAGCCGCTACATCTACGGCGCCATCAATCCCTATAACGAACTGACCGCAGCACAGCTCATTGAAGTGCGCGACGGCAAAATATACCTGCGTTACAGCAAAGAAGATGTAAACATCGAAATCACAACGCCTTTAGTAATAAAGGCCGACCAGATAGTACCCAACGATACCACCGGCATGGGATGGCAACCGCACGATCCCACCAATCCGGACGATGACATAATAATAGAGATATAAAGATGAAACGCCTGACATATAGCAATAGCATGCCAAAAGCGGAGACACCGGCACAAACTTATTCTGCCGTTATGGTGCATACTGCTGCTTGTTACCGGTTGCGGTAATCTGTACACCGGCGACGAGTCGCTCTATGACCCCAATCATCAGGACAACCAGGGCGACCAGACGCAACTGCCCGTCATGGTAGCATTCAGCGACCCTATATATAATGTATTTGACACGCGGTGCGGGAGTGCTGGATCCCACAGACGAAACAAACTTCAGCAAACGCATAGCCGACGGCACTTTCTTCGTATACGCATTCCGGCGCGACAATCCCAACGGAATGACCTATGCCCATCGCCGGGCCGAAGATGCCGACCGGCGCTATTGCCTCATCGACGGCAGTCTGGACGAAATCTCCGCCGAAGAATGCACGGCACTGGGACTCACCGCCGAGCAATGCAAACTCCACGGCAAACGGGCGGCTTATGCAGGAAACGGCTCGTTCATTAACTGGAAAAGTTCCGGCTACATCCCCTATTACAATTTGCAGGAAGAATTCGACGCCTTCAACTTCTTTGCTTATTACTACGACAATGCGCAAGTGGGCGAAGTGAAGCGCGAAGCAGACCGTATCTGCTTCGATGTCACCGTAGACGGCTCGCAAGACCTGATGTGCGCCGCTGCCGCCGACCTCAAAGCGCTGATAGAAGACGTGGAAAACGGACGAAAGATAGCTGCCGACTACAGCGAACAGGCTGCCCGCCTGAAACAGCTCGGCGCCGACGAACGCCAGCTCATGCGCAGCTGCTATTACGGCACGTACACGGCACGCCGCAACATCTGGCCCATAATCCGCATGAAGCATCAGCTTTCATACGTCAAGTTAAAATTCTATCCTGCCAGTAAAAGCACGAAAGACATCGTTTACATCACGGGTGTCTGGATAGAATGCGTCAACAAAGGCGTTTTCACTGTAGCCTCGTCCGACCCTGCAAACGTAGGCGTCCATTTCCCCACAGAGGGAGAACGGGGGAAATTACCGGCGCGTGATGCAGAGGGAAAAGAAATAGCATGGACCGATGAAGAAGGAAAATCACTCTATCCGATGCAAGTAAGGGAAGAAGATGCGGACAAGGAAGTAAACCAGCGTCCGGCAACAGACGGCGGGGTTTTTCCTGCTGCCGCCGGGCAACAATGCCACGCTCCTTATAAATACGGTATATTATCCCGACGCAACCGGGAGTGAACCCTATATCACGACTTTCAGCTACGACTTAAAGGATGCCGTGTACAACAAAGACGAAAACGGCGCTTACCTCTCCAGTGGGTTTATGGGCGGACGCGAATATAACATCAGCGCCTATATATACGGTCCGCAGGATATAAAGCTGAATTGTACAGGCTGCCTCGTGGGTAAACGGTGGAGATATAGAGATAGGAGAAGAATAAAATTGAAACAGACAGAGATTTATATATTTTCTTTTATTAATTAAAAATTCAATGAAGTATGAAAAAGCAATTTTTCTATGCAGCAATGGCGCTCGCAGTAATGAGCAGCTGTTCAAAGGACAATGATCCGGGTATCGGTAATCCGGACGACAACAATGACAAGGCAGTGATCGCATTAGGCGTGGACGTACCCACGGTTACGGCTCTCAGCAGAGGAACCGGCTCTGTGGGCGATGTAGAAGGCGAGAACAACAAGTGGAACAGCCAACGACTGTATATCCACATGGTAGACAGAGCCACCGGCTTAGAAGCCGAAGAAGGTGCTGAAGGAGCGAAAAAACTCCGATTCTCGATAACGCAACTCTCCAGTTCAGAGCCCCCCAAAGCAACCGAAGGCAATAACGGTGCAATCAGAATCTATAACAATTATGTAGAAGATACCGACAACGGCGTGATTCAATACAAATACTACCCGACCAACGGCACCTATACATTCTACGGTTATCATGTTGACGATGCAACCCACGATGATGCAACCATTACGGCAGATGAGAAGAAAGTGAAGAATGTAACAATCAACGGTACTCAAGACCTATTGGCAGCCAGTACCATAGATATGGCCGAGAACGATGCTTCCAATGACCAAAGTTTATATAAAGACATAGCTACCACGCTAAGCGGCGAGTGGACGGAACTTATGAAATACCAGTTCGGCGCCCGTACAGCCCGTAAAGGCATTGTTCCTGTCCTGAAATTCAACCATCAGCTGGCTCGTTTGAAGTTTTTCGTAAGGGCAGGCAGTGAAAGCGCAGCCGGCTATAAATATGAAGCCAGCAATTGGGTGGAACGCAAAAGCACTGACGGCCAGGATAAGACACTCGGTATGCAAGTTACTAAGATTACCTTGAAAGACATGGTAAATGTTGTCGACATGGATCTGGCTACTACGACTTCCGCAAGAAACGGAGCCTCCACCGCTCCTTTTGTTGTATGCAGTAAAGATGTTGATAACAAAAACAAGTTAGACCCGGACAAAGGTTTAATCACTCCGGTAGTGCCCAAGTATCCTTACGGCCACGAAAATATTCCGGCAGATAGTGACCCCGACGCTAAAGGAACTCAAGTGGGTGAACCTGTAATGTTTTTCCCTAACGGAAACATCAGCTTGTCCATAGACCTTAAACAATACGTAGAAGATACAAAAGACGAAACAGACGGTGACAAGATTACATACAAAGAAGTTGAGAAGCTGGATACTCCCTTAATCATCGATCAGTCCAAGATTTCAAAAGATGTGAAAGAATTCAAGGCCGGTGCTTCTTACAACGTATACATTACAATCTATGGCTTCGAAAATGATAGAGGTTACCGCAGTGCTGACCGCATGGGAAGACGGTGGTGACATTGAAACCGATATCGAAGACGGAAAATAAGAACCGGCTCCTCTATCGGAAAACTAACTCCTGAGGACAATCCAACTACCAACGGGCGGTACGAGAACTACCAACCGTTGGTACTTGAAATACCAAAGCATGGTACAGGAGCTACCAACTGTTGGTACGGAAGCTACCAAACGTTGGTACAAGGAATACCAAAGCATGGTACCGGAAGTACCATACCGAGGAACATAGGAGAGCAACGATATGTTTAACCAATTACTCACTACAATCATGAAAAAGAATTTATGGATGCTGGCAGCCGCCCTTTGCATGACAGCCTGCTCGCAAAACGAGGATATCGTAATAGAGCAACCGGTCAGCGACAACGACTTCGAATCGCCGGACGGACAGCTAATCATCCAATTGGGTGGAATAGAGACACGTATAGGAGCCAGCGTAGGCGTAACACGCGCACCGCTGGATAAGCTATACGATGAGGCAGAAGGCGCTACTACCCGATTGGGCATTTTCGCCCTTGCCACCAATGACGCTACAACCAGCACCGCCATTACCGATGCCAACAGAACCGCAGCATGGGGCGATACGGAGAACTACGGAATTCTGCTGAACAATATACAGGCAGCAGTAACCGCCTGGCCCAAGCAAGACGGCTCCGACGTAAAGCCGGACGGTTTGGAAAATGACCTGGCACAGAAAATCACATTATATAAAGGCAACGCCGCAACAGGTGTGTACTACTACCCGATGCAGAAGAAATACGACTATAGCTTCTACGGCTACGCCCCTTATCAGGAAGGCCAAACCATAAGTGCCGCAAAGCCGGAAATAACATTCGCCCGTTTCGACGGCTCGCAGGACATCATCTGGAACAATGCCACCGCCGGAGAGATAGCGCCAAACAGCATTTACCTGAAAAAGGATGTAAAGAACGATGCTTCCCTGACCGGCTATAAAGCCCAATACATCCGCCAGTTGAAGTATCACCACGAACTGAACCGGACAGCCTCTGAAAAGTTACAGGACTATCCGTGGATACCCAACATCAACTTCGAGCACCAACTGGCACAGTTGCGTTTCTCCGTGATTCCCGCCACCGAGCAGTCCGAAGAGGACAGAACAGCCGTCCAAAACATGAAAGTGAAGAATATCACCATCAAAAGCCACGGCACAACGGCCACCCTCAACGTTCTGACCGGGAAACTGACCTTTACCGACAACGGTTCCCTGCTTATGCGGGAAGCCACCGACGACGGCAAAGGCAATATTACTTTTACGGACGACAATGCCGACGGAACCGTCGAAGTTTCCAAAGACATTTATGTCCAGAAATACGAAGGCGGACAATATACGCTTAACGGCATGTCAAGCGCTAACCCGCTGATACAAGGCTATCTGATGGTGAAACCGGACATGGAACAATTCCTGATGGACGTCACCATCATGGCTCCCGATGCCAGTGGAGTGCCGCAAGACCTGATTGTACGCGACATACCCGTCAATGCTCCCGCCCCCGCCCTCGATTCAGGCAAAAATGACAATTTGTTCTATGCCGGCTATTACTACAACGTACGTATCGGCATCTACGCCACCCAACAAATCAACGCTACCGCCACTTTAGCTACCTGGAAACCGGGCGGTGACTCCGTAGACGTACCCATAGAGTAAAGGCGGAAAGCACCCGCATAAAAACAGAAAAAGTGTAATGAGTAAAAGAAAAACATATCGTACCTGTTCGGCCTCGCATTCCTGTTATTGGCAGGATGCGACACAGACACTGCCACAGTTCCTCTTCCCGATGACGGGGAGAGGGCTGTGGAAGTGCGGCTGAGGGCATCGGTATGCACCGTAGAGACTACCGTCGGCCGGAGCGTCATTGAAAGCACGGCCCTGAATACAGGAGATGAAATAGGTATATTTCTGATGAGAGACAGTAATTTCAGCACCCCATACTTGCAGAATCTTCCCTATCAATATGCAGAGGGCGGACAACTGAGTTTGCAGCCGGAAGGAACAAAAGTGTACTACCCTGCCCGGCAGGACACGCTCTATCTGTACGGTTATTACCCTTATACGGAAACAGCCGCTGCAGACGAAAACGGTAAAGTATCCATTCCCGTTACCGCTGCTCTGGAAGCAAAGGGCGCCACAGACTACCTTTACACCGGTGAGACCAAAGGCAGCAAGAAAGCGGCTGCAACCGCAGCAGGCATTGCCGTCTCCTTGAAACATGCCTTGGCACGGCTACGCCTCAACATATCCACCGACCGCCCCGAATATACGGCGGACTCATACCCGGTGTTGCAAAGCATTGGTTTTACCACCCGTGAGGGACAAACAGGGACAATGGACCTGCAAACAGGCGACATCACATCCGATAGTCCCGGACACCGGCACATCCGTCAACTCCGATTACCGGAACGAAGCATCCCCGTTCAACCTTATCCCGGAACCGCCCGGCATTCAAAAAGATTATCTGCTGCTGCCATACGGGCATGAGACTATCAGTGCGCTCCGCCGCTTGACATTCAGCATAAAAGAGCCGGACGGAAGCGAAAAGACATCGTAGTGTTCGACGAAGCCGATGCCGGTGCAAACACTGCCCCCGCTAATCGTACTGGAAGCCGGCAGCATAACCACCCTCAACATCCTATATACGCAAAGCATGGCTGCAAAAGCTTCCGTAAACGACTGGAACAAGGGTACGGAACATACATTTCAATAGAACGGAACTTACAAATCCCAACCAACAAAACGCTAAAAACCGATATGCCGAAAACCAATCACCATACACTCTCTTTTAAGCAGCATCTTCTTTCTGCTGCTACTTTGCAGTTTCCCTACCCTGCACGCCCAGCAACTGGCAGTAAAGACCAACGGCCTGATGCTTGCCGCCATGGCTCCCAACATCGGCTGCGAATTCGTTGTGGGCGAACGGAGCAGTATCGACATCTCGGCTTTCGGCGCAGTCAACATCTACGGCAACAAAGCCAAAATGATAGGTCTTCTGCCCGAATACCGCTATTGGTTTAACGGACGCCCCATGACACGGGAATTTGTGGGAATAGCCGCTCTCGGCGTGTCCTACGACATCACATGGGGAGACCGCATCTATCAGGGCGATGCTGCCGGCGCCGGGATTACCTTCGGCTATGCGCTGAACCTGAACCGACGCCTCAACGTAGAGTTTTACGGCGGATTCGGCGCCGTGTACTTCAAGCAAAAACAATACTACAAAAACGATAACATAGAGGACTACACCGACGGAACGGCACAAGCCAACGCCAACGGCTACAAACTGCTGCCTATCAAAATAGGTGTCTCCATATCCTATATCTTCAAATAAAGAATAACCGCCATGAAAAATTTCATCATAACATCAGCCGTTTGCATTGCTATGATTTTATCCTGTCTTCCGCTCCCTGATCTTCTCAACCAGCTTCCTGTGGCCACGGTGAATCCCGTCAAATTTCCCATTGTTACTGCACAGTTGGCAAGTTTTGGAAACTCACCCTCTATCTTCAGGTATTCCATAATCTCTCCTGTCAAACCAGTTTATATCTGATTGGTAACTATTCAGCATCTGCCGAATCGTCACTTTATTATTCAGAACATTTTCACCGGATAATATTTCTTCTTCCCCGCATCCCACTGAAAAATACCTGTAAAAGTTCCGTCACTGGCGTACATGCGCACCCAGCCCTCTTTGTGCTGGGGACTCACCAGATTGTCGGACAGCGGATTTCCATTTGCCAGAAGTCTGTCCCCGTAAGAATTCGCATAAAGAGCGGGATAATCAGCCAGAACCTTCTCCACCGGATCGATCATATCCCGGACGGTTCCATCTGCCACAGCAGCTTCCACCTGGGCAAGCGTATGGCTCTCAGAGAGAGAATACCGGCCTACCCTTGATCGGAGCAGTTCTTCCATACAGCCGCCACAGCCAAGCTTCTCGCCAATATCATGGCACAAGGTACGGATATAGGTTCCCTTACTGCAGGTCACTCTTATTTCACCAGCGGAAGATGAAATTCCAGAGGCTCAATCTCGTAGAAGCACACCGGCCGGGCTTTTCGCTCAACTGTTTTGCCCTCTCTTGCCAGCTCGTAAAGTTTCTTTCCATTTACCTTCAGAGCAGAATACATAGGCGGAATCTGAAGCTGCTCTCCTACAAAGCTTTTCAGCACTTTTCGCACTTCCTCCTCAGTCACATTCACTGGCCGCTCTTCCAGAACTGTTCCGGACATATCCTGGGTATCCGTGTCGATTCCCAGATGTAACACTGCCTCATACGTTTTTTCCTTATCTGTAAGAAGATCCACCAGCTTGGTGCCTTTTCCAAGGGCTACTGGCAAAACACCGGTAGCATCCGGGTCAAGAGTACCTGTGTGCCCTATTTTTTCATATGGAGAATTCCCCGAAGCTTGGCTACCACATCATGGGAGGTAAAGCCTTTTTCCTTGTGAATTACAATGATTCCCTGAAAATCTGCCATTACTTATCCTGTCCTAAAAGCTGTTTTTCGATCTGCTCTGAAATATTGTTAATAACATCGTACATGGAACCGGCCAGATCGCAGCCTGCTGCTTTCACATGTCCGCCTCCTCCGAAATAGGAAGCGATCTTGCTTACATCTACAACACCGTTGGAACGGAGTGATACCTTGAATACCTGGCTTTCATGCTCGTAAATAAACATTGCCACTTCCACACCTTTCGTAAGACGGAGCTGGCTTACGATTCCATCCAGGTCTGACGGCTTTACCCCATAGAAATCCATGTCTCTCAGCTTCATGTAGCCAACGATACATTTGCCATCCAGAAGCATAATGCTCTCTGCCAGAACACGTCCCATGACCTGATTCTGAATGTAGCTTTTCTGATAGAAGGATTCGTCAATAATATTGGAAAAAGTCAACGCCTTTTTCCATCAGGTCACCGGCAATACGCATGGTGTCCGGAGATGTGGAGGAATACTGGAATACACCTGTATCGTGGATCATTCCGGTATAAATAGCAGTTGCAATATCCAGATTGATTTTTTCTTTGTCAAGAAGCTTATACAGAACCTCGCTGGCAGAGCTGATCTCACCATGTACGTGGTTCACATCTGCAAATCCCGGATTGCTCACATGATGGTCAATGCAGACGGTCTTTTTCGCAGAAGCAAAATAATCAGCCGCCACTGCCAGACGGTCAGGAGCGCTTACATCACAGGTCACAAAAAGATCATACTCTCTGGGCTCACCTGCTTCATAATGTACCTCATCCATGCATGCAATATGTCCGAATACCGGCTTCGGCTTCTCCAGATAGATATCTGCCTTGATTTCAGGATACCATTTCTTTATATACAGATAAAGTGCCATGCAGGAACCTACACAGTCACCATCCGGGCGAACATGTCCCCCAATTCCCATGGTCTTTACGCCATCCAGAATTTCTTCGATTCTCTCCATTCCCTTCACCTCGATTTTTACTCTTCGTCTTCAGTTTCTGCTGTATCCTGTTTTTCCCCGTCCTCACTCTCAGTGCCCTTCGAATGGTCGTGTTCGATCACGTCATCAATGAGTCTGGACATATTTACGCCATATTCAATGGACTCATCCAGAATGAAGCGGATTTCCGGCGTATTGCGAAGATTCAGGTTCTTCGCAAGCTGACGGCGGATATAGCCTTCTGCACTTTTCAGCCCTTTAATTGTGGACTGCTTGGATTCCTCGCTGCCAAGGACACTGATAAATGCCTTGCAGGTCTTAAGATCCGGTGCAACCTCCACAGCCATGACAGATGTCATGGGATGGATGCGGGGATCCTTGATCTCACCGCGGATAATGTTGCTCAGTTCTTTCTGAACTTCTGCATTGATCCTTGTATTTTTAATGCTGTTTTTTCTCATTTTTTGGTCTCCTATATGAGTGCAGGCTCTGGACAACGGAAAATTGGGGGCAATGAGCTTGCCCCCAACTGACACCTGCGATTACTACGCTCTAGCGCGGCACCTCAACCATAATATATGCTTCAACTTTATCTTCTTCTTTAACGTCATTGAAATCCTGGAATACAAGACCACACTCATAGCCTGCACGAACTTCTTTGACATCATCTTTAAATCTCTTAAGGGAAGCCAGCTCACCTTCGTAGATCTGCTCCTCGTCTCTGGTGATGCGTACCTTGCATCCTCTCTGGAAGGTACCGTCAAGCACATAGCTTCCTGCGATAGTACCGATACCGGAAGCCTTGAACAGCTGACGAACCTCTGCATGACCGATTACCTTCTCCTCAAATACCGGATCCAGCATACCCTTCATGGCAGCTTCCACGTCCTCAATTGCCTGGTAGATAACACGGTACAGACGAAGGTCAACGCCTTCCTGCTCTGCCAGCTGTTTCGCTGTGGTATCAGGACGAACGTTAAATCCAGATGATGATCGCATTTGATGTAGCAGCAAGGCTGACATCAGACTCATTGACAGCACCAACGCCGCCATGGATCACTCTTACAACAACCTCATCATTGGAAAGTTTTACAAGACTCTGTTTTACAGCCTCTACAGAACCCTGCACATCGGCTTTGACAATAATCGGGAGCTCCTTAAGGTCGCTTGCCTGAATCTGGTCAAACAGATTATCCAGGGAAAGTTTACCCTTAGTTTCCTCAAGAAGACGGTTCTTATTCTCGGAAACAAATGCTGCTGCAAAATTCTTAGCCTCTTTATCATTCTCAAAGGACATAAGAACCTCTCCGGCATTCGGAACATCGCCAAGACCAAGGATCTCTACAGGAGTAGACGGACCAGCCTGTTTTACACGGCGACCCTTATCATCCATCATAGCACGTACTTTACCATTGCATGCTCCGGCTGCGATAAAATCTCCAACATGAAGAGTACCCTTCTGTACAAGGATCGTAGCAACCGGTCCTTTGCCTTTATCCAGCTGAGCCTCGATCACAAGACCTCTTGCTGCACGGTTCGGGTTTGCCTTCAGCTCAGAAACCTCTGCTGTTAAAAGGATCATTTCAAGAAGATCATCAATGCCCTCTCCTGTCTTGGCAGATACCGGAACGAACGGAGTTGTACCGCCCCAGTCCTCAGGAATCAGCTCATACTCGGAAAGCTCCTGTTTTACACGTTCAATGTTTGCACTTGGCTTATCGATCTTGTTGATGGCAACGATGATCTCAACACCAGCAGCCTTTGCATGGCTGATAGCTTCTACTGTCTGTGGCATAACACCATCGTCAGCTGCAACTACAAGAACAGCGATATCTGTGGAGTTTGCTCCACGCATACGCATGGCAGTGAATGCCTCATGTCCCGGTGTATCAAGGAAAGTGATCTTCTGCCCGTTAATATCAACTACATAAGCACCGATATGCTGTGTGATTCCACCAGCCTCGCCTCTTGTTACGTTTGTCTTACGGATTGCATCCAGAAGAGAAGTTTTACCATGGTCAACGTGTCCCATTACACAGACTACCGGTGGTCTTGAAACCATTGTGGATTCGTCTTCCTCTTCCTCTTTCAAAAGCTCCTCAATTACATCTACTTTTTCTTCTTTTTCTGCAATAATGTCAAATCCAAGAGCAATCTCTTCTGCCTGCTCGAAATCGATCTCGTGGTTTACCGTTACCATCTGACCTTCCATGAACAGCTTCTTAACAATTGCAGATGGCTGCATCTTCATCGCTTCTGCAAGCTCGCGGATGGTAGCTTCTCCGGAATTGTGATCTCCTTGATCTCCGGTTTCTTCTCTTCCTGTTTCTGCTGCGGAGCAGGTTTCTGAAGTGCTTTCGGGATTCTGGACATCTGGTTTCTGCCGCCCTGGTTTGGTCTGTGTCCGCCACCTGATGTCTTATCGAAATCTTTCTTTTTATTCTTGTTCTCTCTGTCACGCTCACGCTTGCTGTCCTTGGATGTCTTGGTCAGCTCTGGTGTAAAGATTGCGTCAGATCCGCCGCTTCTTCTTGCACCGCCGGAGCGCTGTCCACCCTGGTGGTTCTGTCCGCCAAAGCGTCCTTCACTACGGTTATCTCCGTCTTTTCCTCCGAAACGTCCCTGACCGCCCTGTGGTCTTCCCTGGCCAAAATCTGCTGCCATTTCCGTTTCCATTTCTATTGTCTCTGTTGTCACCGCCCTGACGGAATCCACGTCCGTTTCCATCACCCTGGCGCGGTCCTCTGTTCTGGGAATCTCCCTGTCTTACAGGTCTTCCCTGACCATCATTATTTCTGTTTCCGCGGAATCCACCCTGGCCGCCATTGCCGCCCTGTGGTCTTCCCTGGCCAAATCTGCCTCCGTTTCCATTTCTGTCCCCGCGATTATTGTCGCGGCCTTCGCCCTGACGGAAATTACGGTTGCCCTGGCCATTTCCCTGACGCTGCTGGCCGTCGTTTCTGTTCTGCTGTGCAGCTGGTCTCTGGGATTCTGTCCTTGGAGCTTCTGCTTTCGGTGCAGCCTGAACCGGTTTTGCAGGCTCTGTCTTCGGTGCACTTACCGGTGCGCTCTTTGGTGCTGTCTCAGCTTTTGGTGCTTCTGCCTTTGGTGCTTCTGTCTTAGGAGCTTCAGCCTTCGGTGCACTTACCGGCTTCGGTGCTTCTGTCTTAGGAGCTTCTGGCTTCGGTGCTGCCTTTACAGGTGCCTCTGCTTTCGCTGCCGGCTGTGCCTGTGCTGCAGGACGTGTGCCCTGTGGACGTGGCTTTCTCTCTCCAGCTGGTTTCTTTCTGTTCTTCCCGCCGTCACTTGCATTCTGTGCATGATATACGCGGATAATATTTTTTTTCTTCTTCGGTGCCTCTGCACCGTCGCCTTCTTTCTTTACTGACACTTTCTGCTCTTCTGTCTTAGGAGTCTCCAATGTTATTCCTTTCTCCTTTCCCGTATCTATAACTTTTTTCACTCTGTTTTTATTCTCTCTGTTTTGCTTATTTCTGTCTTTGGCAGGCTCATGTGAATTTATCACCATATGCCATTCTCCCTTCACCAGTACGAGTCAGGATACGCTTTCACAAGTTCTCCGCAGCTCGTATTATCAAAAATCATTTCCCGGGAACATTTAAAAGCATTCCCCGGAACGCTTTTTCCTCTTTGGTTCAGGTCGTTTTCTCAGACAACAGTGGTATGCTCTAGAGCTCCTTCCCCTCATCCTGCAGCACCTTCCTAATAGCTTCTGCAAAATTCCAGTCCTGTACAGCCAGGCTGGCACGGAATTCCTTACCCATGGCATGCCCTAACGTTTCTTTATCTGAAAGGATATACAAGGGCACTTCGTAAAATTCACACATGTTCCGGAATTTCTTCTTGGTGTTATCAGAAGAATCCCCGGCTACAATTGCCAGATATCCTTTGCCGGTCTTAATGGATTTCTCAGTGGAAAACTCTCCGCTGACTGTCTTTCCGGCCTTTGTTGCAAGTCCGATCAGGGACAGCGCTTTATTATTCTTCAATACTATCAAACTCCTTCTCAAGGCTATCATAAACCTCATCCGGGATAGCTGCTTTCAAAGAACGCTCCAGTCCGTGATTCTTTCTGGCTTTCTCCAGGCACTCACGGCTCTTGCAGATGTAGGCTCCGCGACCGTTTTTCCTACCTGTAGCATCCAGAATGATCTCATCCTCTGCGGTTTTCAACACCCTGATCATTTCTTTTTTATTCTTCATTTCTCTGCAGCCAGTACACTGGCGCATGGGAATTTTATTCTTCGTCTTCATTCTCTACCGCATCCTCAGTCTCTTCAGACTCTTCACCGGCAGCTGTTTCTTCGCTATCCTGAGAAATTTCTTCTGTAGCGGACTCCTCAGACTCTTCGTACTCGTCATCCTCATAGTACTCATCGTCATCCTCGTCATAATCATAGAAGTCGCCGGACTCTCTTGCCTGGGTTTCACTCTTGATATCAATCTTAAATCCAGTCAGACGTGCTGCAAGACGTGCATTCTGTCCTTCTTTACCGATTGCAAGGGAAAGCTGGTAATCCGGAACCACAACAAGTGCAGTCTTCTCATCCGGATCTGCCATAACAGCGATTACCTTCGCCGGGCTTAATGCATTCTCGATCAGGATTGCAGGATTCTCATCCCAGTTGATGATATCAATCTTCTCACCGCGAAGCTCATTTACAATCGCACTTACACGGGCACCATTTACACCAACACATGCTCCAACCGGATCTACATCAGGATCGTTGCTCCATACTGCCAGCTTGGTACGGGAACCTGCCTCACGGGCAATGCTCTTGATTTCAACAGTTCCGTCCTTCACCTCAGCAACCTCAGACTCAAAGAGGCGTTTTACAAGGCCAGGATGTGTTCTGGAAACAAGGATACGAGGTCCCTTCGGTGTATCCTTTACCTCAAGAATATACACTTTGATTCTCTCAGTAGGCTTGAAGGTCTCACCCTTCACCTGCTCATTCTCAGCAAGGATCGCATCTGCCTTGCCAAGATTTACGCTTACATTATGTCCTACCACACGCTGTACAATGCCGGTAACAACTTCTTTCTCATTGCCATGATACTGGTCAAACAGAACTTTACGCTCTTCCTCACGGATTTTCTGAAGGATTACGTTCTTCGCATTCTGTGTTGCAATACGGCCAAATTTGTCAGAGTGAACCGGTACCTTCAGGATATCGCCAACCTCTGCATTGGTATTCTGCTTCTGTGCTTCTACAAGAGAAACCTCCTCAGCAGGATCTTCTACGTATTCTACAACCCTGCGGTCTGCATATACACTGAAATCGCCTGTTTCTCTGTTAATGGTAACATGTACATTGTCAGCTTTTCCAAAATGATTCTTGTATGCCTGGATCAGGGACTGCTCAATGGCATCCAGCAAAGTTTCCTTGCTGATATTTTTCTCGCGTTCCAGTTCGTCCAGAGCACCCATTAACTCCTTGTTCATTTTTCTTATTTCCTCCTTTTTGCTTTCCAGCATAATCGCTTATTTCTTAAATCGGACATGTCGCCGACTGGCAGCATCTTCCTATATGAAAGTCAGCTGTTCCGCGCCTGTGGTACTCCCACAGCTGCGTCCGGACTTTCATAGTAACTTAAAAATCAATCGCCAGACGTACCAGTGCAATGTCTTTCTTATCGAAAGTGCGAGGAGTTCCCTCCTCATCAATGGTCACACTGTTATTATCATATGCTGTCAGTTCACCACAAAATTCTTTCTGTTTCTCGATTGGCCGGTAGGTTCTGATTTCTACCAGTTTGCCAATGCTTCTGGCAAAATCTTTTTCTTTCTTCAGAGGTCTGTCAAGTCCCGGAGAACTGATCTCCATGATGTAGCTGTCCTCGATGAAATCATCTTCGTCAAGCCTGTCGCTGAAAGCCCTGCTTACTGTCTCGCAGTCATTCACTGTGATTCCGCCTAGTTTGTCAATGTAGCCGCGAAGATACCAGTTTCCTGCTTCCTTGACATATTCCACATCTACCAGTTCGAATCCATTGCTTTCTACGATCGGAGATAACAATGCTTCTGCTTTCTGTTCATACTCTTCTTTTCTGCTCATTTTTCCCACCTGCCTCTCTATCCTTATCATCAAAAAGAGTGGGCTCACGCCCACTCCTTTGTCAACAAGTTCTGATTTCTTGTATCATTCTAACACCTTTAAATCCAAATTGCAAGGGCTTTTCTTATAAATGCCCATTTTACAAGGTTTTAACCCATTTTAACAGTATTGTTAAGCTTGTTTCACCAGCAACAGCTTTTACTTTCAGCTCTTTTGAGCTTCTGCTGCACAACCTGTATAACAGCCTTTTCTTCATAATCCGCTGCTTAAATTCTGGGTTTCATACCCTTGGTATCACGTTTGGCCAGCTTTACCTTGTTCAATGCATACGGCTTGTCGTGATACTGGATGGTGTACTCCTGTCTCGGTTCCACCAGATAGGCATGCTCAAGAACATCCCCGTCCCCAGCTTCATTCCTCTTACACCAACAGAGGTCTTCTTCATAGTAGAAACATCCGTTTTCAGAATACGTAGGAAATAGCCTTCTGACTCTGGAATACTATCTGTTCCATTTCATCTGCCGGACCTACAAAGATCAGCTGATCCTCTTCTCCCAGCTTGGTAGATGCAATCGTTCTCTTTGCCACATCGAATTCCTCACCTGCAACAAGCTTGCACATGGAGGTCTTAGTCACGAACAACAGAGTAGATAATTTCACCTGCCCTGCAGGTGCCACATAAAGGATCTGCTCCTGGCTGCTGTCGTAGTTACTCAGATTGTCAGCCGGAGTTCCCTTGTCACGGAAACGCACCAGCGGAATATCTGCCACTTTGATGGAATGCATGCGTCCCATATCTGTGAAAATACAGATCTTGTCTGTATTCATACAGGTAAAAATCAAATTTATTCTCTGCATGGGCAGCCTCTTTGTTTCTCTCATAAGCATTCTTATCAATAAGGCGCATATAGCCGAAGCGATCCATAAGGAAGCAGACCTCTGTCTCTTCCATCTTCTTTTCTTCGTAAACTGCCTCTTCTGCGTTCTCGATCACAGTCTTCTCTTGGTGCTGTATTCATTTTTTGATTCCGTCAAGTTCTTCAATAATTACTTCACACATGGAATCATAGTTGTTCAGAATATCTTCATAAGAAGCAATATTTTTCATAGTCTGGTCATACTCTGCCTGAAGTGCCTCAATTTCCAGTCCGATCAGGCGGTACAGACGCATTTCCAGAATGGCTGTAGCCTGATTCTCCGTAAATTTCAGATTCTTTGCAGCTTTCTCACTGGCTTTTGACTTGAATCTGATTACCCTCTGTGATGCCCTCACCAGACACCTTCTTAACCTGGTCACGGCTTTTGCTGCCTCGAAGGATCTCAATGATCAGATCGATTACATCACAGGCTTTGATAAGGCCTTCCTGGATTTCCATTTTTTCTCAAGCTCTTTTCCCAGAAGAGTCTTGTACTTGCGTGTAGTTACTTCGAACACAAAATCCACATGGTGCTCAATCACCTGCTTCAGGCTTAAGGTTTCCGGACGTCCGTCTGCAACAGCCAGCATATTGACTCCGAAGGTGTCTTCCAGTCTGGTTTTCTTGTAGAGCATGTTGGTGAGATTCTCTACATCTGCATCCGTTTTTCAGTTCCAGTACAATACGGATTCCTTCCTTGGAGGACTGGTTGGAAATATCCACAATATCTGTGGTTTTCTTGGTTTCTACAAGGGAGGCTACATCGTTAAGGAATTTTCCAATATTGGCACCGATCATGGTGTACGGAATCTCGGTGATCACCAGCTGCTGGCGGCCGCCTTTTACTTTTTCCACTTCCACTTTACCGCGGAGACGAAGCTTGCCGCTTCCGGTCTCATAAATATTCAGAAGATCATCTTTATTTACAACCAGACCGCCTGTAGGAAAATCCGGTCCTTTCAGATAACGCATCAGGCCTTTCACACTAATGTCGTTGTTCTTTATATAAGCTTTCACCGCATCCACAACCTCCCCAAGGTTATGAGGCGGAATGCTGGTGGCCATACCTACGGCGATACCATCTGCACCGTTTACCAGAAGGTTTGGAATCTTCACCGGAAGCACCTGGGGCTCCTTCTCTGTCTCGTCGAAGTTTGGCATAAAGTCTACTACATTTTTGTCAAGATCTGCCAGAAAAACCTCCTGGGTCAGCTTCTCCAGTCTGGCCTCTGTATATCGCATGGCAGCGGCACCGTCTCCCTCAATGGAGCCAAAGTTTCCGTGGCCGTCTACCAGGGTTTTGCCCTTCTTGAAATCCTGTGCCATTACAACCAGTGCTTCATAAATAGAGCTGTCCCCGTGAGGGTGATATTTACCCATGGTATCTCCAACGATACGGGCGCACTTACGATATGGACGGTCGTAACGAATCCCAAGCTCGTACATATCATACAGGGTTCTTCGCTGTACCGGCTTCAGACCATCACGGACATCCGGAAGTGCCCTGGAAATGATAACGCTCATGGCATAATCTATATAGGATTTTTGCATCACGTCCGCATAGTCCGTGGCAATTACATTCTCCTGCTTTGTTTCCATAATCTGTTTTCCTTTCAAACACACTCTGGAGCGTGTTTAAAAAATGCATTCCCGCAATCTCCCACAAATTGTGACGTACATCTTTCAGAAAGCATTTTTCAAACACGCTCTAAGTTAAAATCTGAGGTTCTCCTCTTGCAAAATACTCTTCTATGTTATGTTCAGACCATATTCTGCTTTTTCGTCCGAAAAATCCTGCTCTTTCGGATTTCTAGCCTTCTTAAATATCCAGTTCTGCATCAGTTGCATGCTCGTAAATAAATGCCTTTCTTGGCGGCACGTCGCTTCCCATCAGGATCTCTGTCACGCTGGAAGCCATACGGGCATCCTCAATTTCCACCCGCTTCATTCTCCGGGTTTCCGGATTTAAGGTTGTCTCCCAAAGCTGCTGGGCATCCATCTCTCCAAGACCCTTGTATCTCTGGAGGGTAAAGCTTCCCGGCTTGTGACTGCGGCGGTATTTCTCCAGTGCCTTATCATCATACAGGTACTCTTCGGCACCCTTCTTCGGCATTACTTTGTAAAGAGGGGGCATGGCAATATAAACATGTCCCTCGTAGATCAGTTCTGGCATAAAACGATAGAATAAAGTAAGTAAAAGTGTGGAAATATGAGCACCATCCACATCCGCATCGGCCATAATCACAATCTTGTCGTAACGAAGTTTGGTGATATCAAAGTCATTTCCATAGCCTTCGGAAAATCCGCATCCAAATGCATTGATCATAGTCTTGATTTCTGCGTTTGCAAGCACCTTGTCAATGGTGGCTTTCTCCACATTCAGGATCTTACCGCGGATTGGAAGGATTGCCTGGTAATTACGATCTCTGGCAGTCTTTGCAGAGCCACCAGCGGAATCTCCCTCTACGATAAAAATTTCACAAAGTGAAGGATCGTTTTTTCTCGCAGTTGGCAAGCTTTCCATTGGAATCGAAGGAATATTTCTGCTTGGTGAGAAGGTTGGTCTTGGCACGCTCCTCTGTCTTACGGATCTTGGCAGCTTTTTCCGCACAGGACAAAATGGTCTTCAAGGTTTCCAGGTTTCGGTCAAAATAGAGTACCAGCTGCTCAGACATTACTTTTCCCGTGGCACGGGCTGCATCCTGATTGTCCAGCTTGGTCTTGGTTTGCCCCTCAAAGCGTGGCTCCGGGTGCTTGATGGAAACAACCGCTGTCATTCCATTACGGATATCCGCTCCTGTGAAATTGGCATCTTTTTCCTTTAGAACACCGATCTCACGGGCGTAAGTATTCATCACCGTTGTAAAGGTTGTTTTAAATCCGGTAAGATGAGTGCCGCCTTCTGCATTGTAAATATTATTGCAGAAACCAAGTACGTTCTCACGGAATTCGTTGGTGTACTGAAATGCTGCTTCTACCTGGATTCCGTCAGCTTCTCCTTTCAGATAAATCGGTTCGTGGAGAGCTTCGGAATTGTGATTCAGGTCTTTGATATATCCCACGATTCCATCTGGCTCATGATAAGTGATATCTTCAGGCGTATCACCACGAAGATCCATGAAATGAATGGTAAGGTTGGGATTCAGGTATGCAGTCTCATGGAGACGGCTCTTTACTTCTGTGGATGAAAATCTTGTTTTCTCAAAAATCTCCGGGTCTGGAAGAAAATTTACGCAGGTTCCGGTCTGTCTGGTCCTGCCAAGTCTGGGGAGAAGCCCCTCTTCCAGTTCAATCGTGGGGATACCTCTCTCATAATGATCGTGATGTACAAATCCGTCACGGCTGATCTTAATATCCAGATATGTGGACAGGGCATTTACAACGGAAGAACCAACGCCATGAAGTCCACCGCTTGTCTTATAAGCAGAGTTGTCAAATTTACCGCCTGCATGGAGGGTGGTAAATACAAGACGCTCTGCGGATACCCCTTTCGCATGCATATCTACCGGTATTCCTCGTCCATTATCGGTGACCGTACAGGAGCCATCTTTCTCCAATGTTACTTCAATATCAGAACAGTAACCGGCCAGATGCTCATCTACCGCATTGTCCACGATCTCATAGATCAGGTGGTTCAGGCCTTTTCTGGATACGCTTCCGATGTACATTCCCGGACGTTTCCGAACAGCTTCCAATCCTTCCAGGACAGAAATACTACCCGCGTCGTAAGTGTCTTTCTTTGCCATGGTGTTAATTCCTTTCTTACTATCATTCAGACTGTTACCAGTGAACAGTAACTTCAGACTCTGCTGTCCCATATTCTTCTTTTATGCATCCAGTGTACCGACAGGATTGTTCGAGAAATCAACTTGTAAGTGCACGAAATAACTGCTCATTTCATTTACAGCTCTACATTTCATGATGCACTGTCTGGGCTTCAGCATTTATTCCAATGGTTGTGAAAAGCGGACAGTATGTCCGCTTCTTTTCCATTCTTATCTTCTGTTCAAACATTCGTTCTATATCATACCCCAGTTTATGGTATTTTTGCAAGTAAATTTGGGTTTCTATTTGTTTAAATTTTTTGACACCGCAAACCCGCTTATTCCCTGGCTTTTTTCGGAGTTTTTCAATTTTTCGCAAAAAAAGTAAAAAAGTGCTTGCATTCTCCTGCAAAGTAAGATATACTAAGCGAGTCGGTTGACAAGGCCAGTTGGTCAAGGGGTTAAGACGTCGCCCTCTCACGGCGAAAACACGAGTTCGATTCTCGTACTGGCTGCTTTATTTTCCGACAAATTGAATACATATGTTAAGCGAACCGCTTACAAGGCCAGTTGGTCAAGGGGTTAAGACGTCGCCCTCTCACGGCGAAAACACGAGTTCGATTCTCGTACTGGCTGCTCTGTTTTCTACAAATTGAATATATATGTTAAGCATACCGCTTACATGGCCAGTTGGTCAAGGGGTTAAGACGTCGCCCTCTCACGGCGAAAACACGAGTTCGATTCTCGTACTGGCTGCTAGGAACTTCCGAAGTGATTCGGAAGTTTTTTGTTGTCTGAATATATTTCTGCGGCCTCGCTATAACAATCGAAACTCCGGTAAAAGATCCGGCAAAGTGGAGCGTGTGGATTACAGAAATGACATTCTTTCTTATTTTCGGTGTTTATCCGACAGAAAAAGCGCCGATTTCGGTTTACATCTCGAAAACAGCGCTCTTTCCAGTTTTCATTTATTTCGTTTTAACTTTCTTAGCCTTACTCCAGCTTCCGTAAATATAAGTTTTACCCACTTTTTTATATGCACGTATCCGTACATAATATTTTTTCTTAGGTAAAAGCTTCTTTACTTTATAGCTTGTCTTTGACCGTTTTCCAATTTTTACAGCTTTCAGATTCTTTTTGAAGCGTTTATCTGTAGCACACTGGATTTGATATCCAGATGCCTTGGTATTCCTCTTCCATTTTACAGTAATGGTTTTCCTGGAAGCAACCAGTTTTGATACCGTCATCTTTTTCGGCCGCAGCTTGGAATCTGTTTTGCCATCTGTGGATGGAGTTGGTGTAGCTGTTACTTCCGGCGTTCTGGTAGGAACAGGTGACACTGTTGGAGCAGGTGTCGGCTTCTTCGTTGGTTCTACTGATACAGTTGGAACTGGGGTCGGCGCCTTCGTCGGCTCTACTGTGATTGTCGGCACTTTCGTTGGTTCTGCTGTTACAGTCGGTGCCTTTGTTGGCTCTGCTGTCACGGTTGGGGCTTTCGTTGGTTCCGCTGTTACAGTTGGGACCTTTGTCGGCTCTGCCGTTACGGTTGGGACTTTCGTTGGCTCTGCTGTGATTGTCGGTATCTGTGTCGGTTCCACCGTGATTGTTGGCGTTTTGTCGGCTCTACTATGATTGTTGGAGTCTTTGTCGGCTCTGCCGTGATTGTTGGTGCTTTTGTCGGTTCCACCGTTACTGTCGGTGCCTTCGTCGGCTCTGCTGTCACGGTCGGAGTTGGGTCTGAACCATATTTATAAATCTTAAAAGTTGTTCTCTTTTCCCCGCCATACAGATACTTTCCAGTTACAATTACAGTCGCAGTTCCAACTTCTACATTGTTTTCGTAAGCAACATCATAATCCAGTCCCTCTCGCAGTCCTGGAATCTCAACTTTCGGTTCTATCGCTCTTCCGGTATACAAGCGATCCGAAATAACAGGCAATTCAGGAAGATCCTGATAAATTACAAAAGTCAGAGTGTGATCTCCGGAATAGTTTCCAACTCCCTCTACTTTCGCTTTCGCTATACCAGGTTCCACATTATCTTCATATGTAACTTTATATTCTACACCTTCTGTAAAACCAGGAACCAGCACTTTCGGTGTCAAAGGCTCTCCTGTGACGTATAATCTGAGAGTCTCTCCTAGAGAATCTTCAAATACAGCTTTATAAATTCGTAATATGGTTCTGGACTTATTGTAAATGGCAGCTCGACTATTCCGCCAAAGACTCCTTTTCCTGTAATTACCGCATACCCGGTACCTGCATTTATATTGTCCCGGTAACTGATTTCGAAATCCTTATCTCTGATAATTCCTGGATTTTTTTCGAGCTGTACAGAATTCCAGGTTTCCGTTCCAAGCCATTATACAGGGCTTTTCATTAAAATCCCTAACATTCTTTCTGCAATGGAATTTTTTCCATCTTCAGCAATTGCATAGAAAGGATAACTGCACTCCTTTGCATATGTCTCTAAGGTAGACCCTGCTTTTCCCGCAATAAATGTATTCGTACTGGAAAAGGCATAACTTCCGAATTTAATATTCTCTCCTTTTATCATAATACGTCTGTATTTATAAGAATTGCCAAACTGAAATGCCCCATCCCCCTATTTCTTCTACAGAAAGTGGGATTTCAATATATTCTAATTCTTCATCACCAGAAAAAGCTTTTGCTCCAATAATCTTCAATCCTTCACTAAAAGTAACCTGTTTCAAATTCACACAATTCTCAAAGCACCCTTCTTCAAGTTCTGTTACTGAAGCAGGAAGCACCAGGGATGTCAGGGATTTATTCCAGTAAAATGCTTCCTTTCCAATTTTCACAACACCGTTTGGAATCACACCACCAGCTTTATTCCTTTTCCGGATACTGCAGCAATACAGTGCCACTTTTGTCATACATGATGCCCTCTTTACTACTGTAACAAAGATTATCCGGGTCTACATTTATCTCCTCCAGATTGCTGTATATATCAGCTCCGTAAGGATAGGTAAACACATTATCTTCTATAACAGACACACTTTTCGGAATTGAGATTATTTTCAGCTGTTCGCATCTGGTAAAAAGCACCTTCTTCAATTGTTGTAACTGTATCAGGAAGAACAACAGACTCTATTTTTACAGATCCGAGGTAAAATGTGCCTCCGCCTATTACCGTTACCTTTTTTTCCGCCAATTGTTTCCGGAACTGTCACATTCGAATCTTTTCCCTCATACTGGATTGGTTTTTTAACGTTCCATCATCCAGTTCCTGGACTTTAAATTTCTCCTTTATTTTTGCAATACGATATGTGCGGGGCGCCAAACCGGTATAACCACAGTCAACGATATACTCTTCTCCATCTATTATTACCATAGAATTTCTATGTCCGCTGCCAGCCAGTGGGTCGTTAGCTGCATATCTTAAGTACGCAGTTATTCCAACTTTTCTGCACATGTAATTCACCGCAGCTGTATTCGCCCAGCAATCGCCTCCACCATAGATCATCATGCTGGTATAACCACTACAGTATGCATTATAGTCAAAATTTTCACTGATCCATTTTGCGATAGTATCTACTTTTTTCATAATCTGACATGGAATCTGTATATTGCATTCCAAAAAAGCGTCCATTCGCTGCTCAGCATAATAAGTTGCATAATCGACTACATTTACTTTCAGTGTTCTTGCCACACCACCAGTAACAACTTCTACAAAATTTTCACCATAGATATATATATGTACTGTCTGCATTTCCCCTGTAGCCCCAGAAATTTCCCATGACTCATTTTCCACTGGCTTAATCAAGCCATTTGCGTCAATTTCAACCCCAGGACAGTCAATTTCACTATATGTCTGTTCTACTCCCTCCGGAGCTGCCGGGATCTGGTAAGTGGTCAAAAAATCTTCTGGAATGGATAATTTATCCGAATATGATTCACTCATTACATACAGGGTAATCTCCTCATCATATTCTGTTGAATCTTTCTCCTGATTTTCAACTGAGTAATTCTCTGCAACATCTGCTTCCGAAGAAAAAGCATCCAGTTCTTCTGTACTTTCTTCCCCTGAACTGATAAAATCATTTTCCTCTGTCGAGGTCTCGCCCTGATCTGCATCTTCAGAAAAATCTAAAATATCTTCCGTTACCTCTTCATTCTCTCCATCTGCAAATTCATCTGTAAACCCATCCGCTTCCTCGTCCCAGGCTTCCTCGAACTCACCGGTCAGTTCCTCTGCCGGTACATAGTACGCCGATGAAAGTACCATACAAGCAGAAACGCCAATAGCCATGAATCGCTTCATAAATTTTCTTTTCATACGCGTCCTCCTTCGTTTTTACAATATTTGCCATTCTCTCCTGACAAACTTTATTGAAATTATTTTAAAATATTCTTTTTCTCATTTCAACTAATTTTCATCCAAATTTTGCACTCAATTTTTTGTGCAAAAAGGCGCCGCAAAGCGACTTTTTCTCGTCAGCCTTTGCGGCGCTTGGATTCTGACTTTAGGAGGTCAGAGTCTTAACTTTTTTTACTGAAAATCTTCGAAAGCAAGTGCATCAGCGTCAACTTCCGCGGTTTCTTCTGTGCTTTCTTCGAAACCAGCCTCTGCTGTGAATCCATCCGCTTCCGGAGCAGTTTCGCTTTCTTCTACGAAGCTTTCGTCACCAAATGTGGCTGCTTCGGTGTCTGCTGCTGTGGTTTCGTCGGCGAAGCCTTCGGATTCCTGTTCAGAAAGGGCATCTGTATTATCGTTATCCTCTTCCTCTAATACAACTTTAAAGCTGAATGTATATGGCAAATCACTCATATCCTGTCTTACGTTGATGTAATAGGTTCTACCAGCTTCCATATAAATACCACCCAGGTAGTTAGACCATGTATTAGCCCGAAGTGCTCCCTCTTCATACAGATTAATTATTATGTCGAGCTCTGTTCTGTCCGGATCACCGATTGTATAGTATCCTGTTGTCTCCGGAGTAAATGCATAATACTGAACCTGTCCATCATCAAGCGTAACTTCGTATTCTGTTCCATTCTCAAGGGCAGGTGCTTCCACCTTAACATACTCTACAGAATATGTGTCAGAAACATTATACTTTGTATTTGTCACAACAACAGACTCTACAATACCCTGTTCATTTTTAACAACTTCTGTTGTTCTGTCAGTATATTCACGCATCACAACATCTTTTAATACCTCTTCAGTTCCTGTTATTGTGATAACTTTTTCATCTGTATTTACATAAGAATAAATAATACCTTTTCCACTGATATTTCCATTCATAGGGCTTGTAATATCTGTATCCTTATTGTAGAAAACGCGATACTCATATGAGTCACCATCTTTGTTCATAGTAATAATTGCCGCATAGTCTTCCGCATTCCAATTAATACTATAGGTAATTCCCTCTGAAACAGTTACTGTAAATTGCAGGCATAGAATCAGCAACACCACTCAGATAAATATAGCCATATTTTGCATCACAATTTACAGAAACATCCGTAATCAATTCGCCAACAATATCGTCTTCTGTAAGTCTGAATATACTTGACAAATCAATTTCATATATAATTTCCATATTCTGGAAATACCACTTACAGTATTGGTAACTGTGATTACTTTTATATAATCCTGTCCGGAAACATCTTCGCTCCGAACCTCAAGAGGATCATCAGATGCATTCGCAAATGCTACTTCGATTTCTCCTGGAGTATTATTTACTCCCATTATACGAATTCCATTTACAATATAATGATCTTCATCCTCTATAGTATCCCAATCAACATATTCGCCATCAAGTTTTACATTCTCAATAGTTCCCACGCTCTGGATATCGTTCTTGATCTCTTCAAGTTTCTGAAGCATCGCCCGAATATCATCCATGTTTTCAGAGTTATCCGCCAGATTTTCAGCTTCTGCGAGAACTGTTTTCATGTTTGCTTTATACGCATTGTCTGCAAGCACGAAATCATACGCCTGAATGTCACTAATCTTACGGCTTAAACTGTCTCGCAGCACTTCTGCCTCAGACATACCAACAGTACTGCTTCCGTCATTTGGCCAATAACCAACTGTATTAACACTGGTTACTCTGCCTGTAACAGAATCATAATCGCATACATGCCACAGATTTCCTGACTGACCTGTCGGTACATTAAACGTATTCAGAAGAGTGCTTCCCCTGTAAACCGTAACGATTGCACCAGACTTATCAGACATATTCTTGCTCTCTTCATCTTCCTGATCTGAAAATCATAATGTAGAAACAATAGGTTCCTGCGTTCTGTTTGTAAATGGTTGTTGTCTCTGGTCCTTCCCAGGTCGTATCATCTACATCCAGATCTGCATATTTTACATAACTGTCTTCGCCATCATATTCTTCGTATGTCTTATCACTGTAATAAGTATGGAAGTTTCCGATTCCTTTTACTCTCGGTCCTACCAGATGGGAATCCAGGTCAGACGGTGCACCTGACTCTTCATCACCCCATCTTAAGACGAAACGGATCTGGTCATCATTGATGATTCTTGTAACAGAGAAAGTCTTGGTTATAGTCTGTCCAGCTGTTACAGTTACACTAAACGGTGCTGCTACAATTTCAGATTTCGCATCAGCAGATACTACCTGAATGGTATAGGAGCCAATCGGAAGCTCTTCAATTGCACATTTTCCGTTTGCAGAAGCCTCTACTGCAATCTCTTTCAAAATGTTACCGGATACGTTATTTGCTCCTTCACGAATCTCCAAGGCAACTGCATAATCAATAGCATCTCCGGTTGCTGCATCTACAAGAGTAAGTTCAATATTACCAGTTGCATCATCTTCACCTGCAACAAGTTCTACCTGTTCGTTGCTGAATGCATTTTCATAAGCACTTGTGATTTCTACAGTCTGAAGTACTGTGCGATATCCTTCCGCCTTCACTACAAACCAGTAATTTCCCCATTCTGCTTCAAACGCGTATGTTCCATTTCAGCGGTATCTGCTACTTTATTTTCTTCTGTCAGGTACTGGGAAACATTTCCTTTGTTGATTCCTGCCGCATAGTTTAACAGGTATACAGAAGCACCAGCAAACGGTGCCTTGTCCTCTGCCGTTACTACTTTACCACTTACAGAAACCTTATTAACTTTTACAGTTTCATCTTTCTCTGCCACTACAGTATCCAGAATCTTACCAGAATCAGAATCTTTTACCGGTACTTTTCCAAGACCCTTTACATCTGGAATGTTGGCTGCATCTGATACGGTCGCAGTTGTATTTTCTGCACCTGCATTCAGAGTCAGTTCAACCTTGCTCTCAGCTTTCAGATTCAGGTTCTGACTGGTGGAAATGGTACTTCCCCCTGCTGAAGCCGTACTGGTAACAGGAATTGCCGTTGCAGTAATTTTGCCGGATACATTTACATCTGCCTTTGTGGACAGGGTAAGTTCGGATACAGTTCCGTTATTTACCAGATCAAGCTTTGGTGCTTCGGACTCACCTTTGTTTATTTCGATGTTTGCGCTTGCGCCTTCATCAATTGCCACACGTCCGGTTGCCGCCTGGAATATAATGTTATTGCCAGTTGCTTTCTCAATAAAGGTATTGGATGCAATTGCTTTGATTACAATTTCTTTGAAATTACCATTGTTGACAACTTCGCCGTTTGGTGCATTTACTACAAGTGTTAAATCAGACTTGTCTTCCTTTGGAATTTCAAAGCTGCTTGCTCCGCTCTGCTCAATTACTACTTCTTTCAGATCCGGATTAGAAGAAGCGAGTGCTGCATTCAGTTCAGCCTGAGTGGAAACCACCTGCTGAGTAATTGGAGTAGGGGTTGGAGTTGCAGTTGGTGCTGGTGTCGCAGTCGGCACTGGAGTCGCAGTCGGTGCCGGGGTTGCAGTTGGCGCCGAGTTGCGGTTGGTGCCGGAGTCGCAGTTGGCACTGGAGTTGCGGTTGGTGCCGGGGTTGCAGTTGGTGCTACGCTGACAGTTACTGTGCATTTGTAGCTTTTTCCATTCGCACCCTTAAATGTAACGGTACATTTTCCTGTCTTTTTTACCTGTGATCACACCTTTTTTGGTAACAGCCGCAACTTTCTTATTACTGCTGGATACAGATTTGATCTTTGTTCCATTCAGCTTTACAGTTGCTTTTGAGCCAACTGTTACGTTCAGTTTTTTCTGGCTCAGAGCCGGTGCTTTTACCGTAATCTTACAGGTATAGGTTTTCTTTCCTACTTTGGCTTTGATCGTAGCCTTACCTTTTTTCACTGCGGTAACTTTACCTTTGCTTACTTTTGCTATTTTTGCATTTGAGCTGGACCATTTTGCTTTTTTTGCTGGTTCCTGTAACCTTGAGTGTAACTTTTTGGCCTGATACAGGGTTGCTTTTGCCTTATCATTTTACGCTGCTGCTGAACCGAAAGACTCATAATCAGCACCATAACAACCATAAGCAAAAGTGCAGAAAGTCTTTTTCCACATTTTCTTACTCATAATGCTCCTCCTTCGTTAAAATTTTTCCAGTTTACCGCGATAAACTGGACTAATTTAATAATAAAATATTCTTTCTTCTATTTCAAGTACATTTTGGTTTAAATTTTTGCAGACAAAAGAAGGAAGCCTCCATATTGCAATCTCACATCACAATACAGCGGCTTTCCTTATTTTTCCTAATTCACTTCAAATTCTTACTCTTCCACATCCTCAGCCGGTTCTGCCGGGATGAAGACTCTGGAATTTTCATGTTTCTCTTTTTTCTTTAACGCTTCTGCTTTCTCAGTGGCTTCCCTGCAGAATTCCATCTGGGAATTGATCAGAAGCTTGCCTCTCTTGTCCTGCTTCTCGTAAGTTCCATCAGGCTGAAGAATATGGGCTTTTACATTATCACGGAACTCCAGATCCAGAACATGCTTGATCTCGTTCTTGATCTGCTCGTCCTCAACCGGGAAAACAATCTCCACACGGCGGTCCAGATTACGAGGCATCCAGTCCGCACTTCCCATATAAATCTCGTCACTGCCATTATTGTGGAAATAGAAGATACGGCTGTGCTCCAGGAAGTTTCCTACAATGGAACGTACATGGATATTCTCGCTCACACCCGGGATTCCCACTCTCAGACAGCAGATACCTCGGATCAGCAGGTAAATCTGCACGCCACAGGAAGATGCATGATAAAGGGCTGCAATGATCTTCGGATCACAAAGAGAGTTCATCTTCGCTACGATCATAGCCGGCATTCCTTTCTTCGCGTGCTCTGCCTCTCTCTCGATCAGCTTTGGGAAACGATCCTTCATCCAGATTGGTGCCACGATCAGACGATTCCAGTTCTTCGGCTCAGAATATCCGGAAAGCATGTTAAACACTGCAGTTGCATCCTCGCCGAAGCGCTCGTCACAGGTAAAAATGCCGCAGTCCGTATAAAGCTTTGCAGTAGAGTCGTTATAGTTACCAGTTGCCAGATGGACATAACGGCGGATTCCGGTGTCCTCACGGCGAACCACCAAAGTAATCTTACTGTGTGTTTTCAGGCCAACCAGACCATAAATAACATGACAGCCTGCTTTTTCCAGCATTTTTGCCCACACAATATTGTGTTCCTCATCAAAACGTGCCTTCAGCTCTACCAGAACCGAAACCTGTTTGCCATTCTCCGCTGCCTGGGCAAGTGCTGCAATGATCGGGGAATTTCCACTGACACGGTACAACGTCTGCTTAATCGCAAGTACATCCGGATCCTTTGCCGCCTGGCGTACAAAATTTACAACCGGGTCAAAGCTCATGTATGGATGGTGTAAGAACACATCGCCCTCACGGATCACCTGGAAAATATCCTTACTGGTATCTGCAAATGCAGGCACTACAGCAGGGGTATATTTCGGCTCTTTGTACTGATCAAAGCCATCCTGTCCATAAACCTTCATCAGCATGGTAAGGTCCAGTGGTCCGTTAATATAGAAAATATCCTCTTCTTTAATGTCAAATTCCTTTTTCAGAATACCAAGAAGTCTGGAGTCCGTTTTATCCTCCACTTCCAGGCGGATTACCTCACCCCACTGGCGCTTCTTCAGCTGCTTCTGGATTTCCACCAGAAGATCCTCCGCCCCATCCTCATCTATGGAAAGGTCCGCATTTCTCATAATACGGTAAGGATGTGCACAAACCACATCATATCCAAGGAAAAGCTTGTCAATATTGCGCTCGATAATCTCCTCCAGAAGGATTACGGTAGTGTCCTCTTTATTCCCGGATGGAACGGCAACCACACGAGGCAGTACAGACGGCACCTGGACAGTGGCAAATACCAGTACATCCTTGCCCTTTTTCTTATCCTTCTTGGAAATCAAGGCACCAATATTCAATGTCTTATTTCGAATCAATGGGAAAGGTCTGGAAGAATCCATTGCCATAGGGGTAAGAACCGGATAAACATTATCCTCGAAATAACGGTCCACATACTCCTGCTGTTCTTCGTTTAATTTCTCGTGCTCCATCACCAGATGAAGTCCCACCTTCTCAAGTGCCGGAAGAAGGGAACGGTTCAGAGTGCTGTACTGGGAACGGACGAGCTCATGTGTCTGGACACTGATCTCCTTCAGCTGCTCTTTTGGCCCCATTCCTGCAATATCTGTTTTCTCATAGCCGGCATGAACCTGGTCCTTCAGGGAAGCCACACGAACCATATAAAACTCATCCAGATTGGAAGATACAATGCTGGTAAATTTCAGTCTTTCAAATAATGGCAGACTTTTATCTCTTGCTTCTGAGAGAACACGGTCGTCAAACTTCAGCCAGCTCAACTCCCTGTTCACAAAATACTCCGGTTTTTCAAAATTTTTCAGATCCATTGTGCCCCTCCTCACACTTTTCTCTTACGTCTGAATACCAGACGGATACCAAATACCTCTTCAAAAAATTCGACTTTATCCATAAGAAGTCCAAGTTCCAGGGAGATATCCTGCTCAGAATCAACTGTAAGAAGCAGGGTTCTGTCCTTCAGCATAGCCTTCATATTCTTTACCTTCTGATAATGGCTGCGATCCATAGCATTTGCAATACGAAGGATTGCAGTCAGTTTGGCGATCAAAAGATATACGGAACGATCCATTCCGACTTCTCCTGCGATCTCGCTGTAATAAACAAATTCTGTGGTATTGTAGCGCACCGCATTTGCAATAATCTGACGTTCTTCTGTGGAAAGTCCGATGATCTCCGTAGCCATAATAATCTGATAGGAGCACTCTGCCACATCTCCCATACTGATATATTTGCCACAGTCATGAAGCTGCACTGCGATCTGAAGAAGCAGACGCTCTCTGTCTCCCATTCCGTGCACTTTCTTCATGTTGTCAAAAATCGCCAGGGCAAGGTCGGTAGTACCCTTAATATGATCCTTTCCAGTAGAATAACGTTTGGCAATGTTTCTGGCTGCCACCAGAATATCATTTTCAAAATTGTGCGCACTCTTAATAAAATTCTTCTTTTCCCCGAAATCATAGGCAATACCATCAAGAAGAGATACACCTGGCATCCAAAGCGCTTCTGCATTGAAAAGATCCATAAAATCTTTACAGATAACCATAGTTGGCACGATCAAAGCGGCATACTCCGGATCAATATCCATTTCCTCTGACAGTGAAGTCTCGGTCTTATAAACCGTATTCTCATACCGCTTCTCGAATTCAGCCCGTGTAATAATGTTATCCTGTCTCTCCTCACGGAAAATAGTCTCAGTAAGAAAATCCCCCATAAGGATCAAATTCTTTATCTCGCGGTCTTTCAGATAAAGACGCTTAAACCCGGTCAGGTCATTACGGATAAACTCCTCCACCAGCTGTGCATAATTCGTATTGGTTTTCTCCAGCTCTTTCAGTCGCTGACGGATACGCACGCTTCCCATTTTCAGGCTCTGGGTGGTTACAAGCGCATCTTTGTCAAACAGGGAAATCTGCAGGTTTCCACCGCCCACATCCAGAATAGCGGTTCCTTTCTGGATCATTTTCTTAAAGCCATTCTCAATGGCCGCAATAGATTTATAGCCCAGAAAATGCTGCTCGGCATTGCTTAAAACCTCCACATGAATTCCAGTTCTTCTGAAAATCTGTTCAATGATAATCAGCGGATTCTTCATCTCACGGAAAACACTTGTGGTACAGGCGCGGTATTCTTTCACACCGTACTCTGCCATGATTCTCTTAAAGTCGTTAAGTACTTCACAAATAGTATCTACCTTATCCACTTCCATGGTTCCGCCGGAATATACCCCTACTCCAAGATTCAGACGATACCGGATATCGTCCACAGTCCGGAAACCACCCTTTTTGGAAAATTCAAAAATTTTCATGGTGATCTCATAGGAACTGATATCAATTGCCGCAAATGTGGTCACTGCCATACTTTTCTCCCTCCTGCCAAGGATTATTTCTTCTGTCTGTGCCTGTAAGTCAGACACAAGCAAAAGCTTTTTCTATTGTACTGCCCGCTTTTGCCAAAACCTAGAGCGTGTTTGAAATAACTATACCACTCACTTATCTGTGAATCCAATTGCACAGGTATAAATTTCAGATAATCTCTGGTATTCTTTTACTGTTCCTCACTTGTTCCCAGAACATGATCAATAAACTGCTGCGCCGTTCTTCCAGTGAGACCGCCGTGAGAAAGCTCCCAGGCGTTTGCCTTCATCAGAAGCTCCTCTGCAGGCATTGTAACACCATAGCGCTCTGCAAGTGTAGTAACAATATTCTGGAATTCCTTCTTGTTCGGTGCACCGAAATAAATCCGCACGCCAAAACGGTAAACCAGGGAGAGCTTCTCCTGCACAGTATCGGAGAAATGCAGATCTTCATCGTCTGCCACCTCCAGCTTATCCCCGGATTTCTCCCGAACAAGATGACGTCTGTTGCTGGTTGCATAAATCAGAATATTGTCCGGCTTTTTCTCAAGGCCGCCCTCGATCACTGCTTTCAGATATTTATATTCGATTTCAAATTCCTCAAAGGAAAGATCATCCATATAAAGAATAAATTTGTAATTACGGTTTTTGATCTGTGCGATCACATCATTCAGATCCTGGAACTGGTGCTTGTACACCTCGATAATGCGAAGTCCTTCGTCATAATAACGGTTCAGGATACCTTTGATGCTGGAAGATTTGCCAGTTCCTGCATCACCAAAAAGCAGGCAGTTATTGGCCTTTCTTCCTCTTACAAAAGCCTCCGTGTTCTCGATCAGCTTCTGCTTGGGGATTTCATATCCAACCAGATCATCCAGATTCACATGAGCGATTCTGGTAATCGGTACGATCATCGGCTTGCCATCCTTACCATGCTCAATACGAAATGCCTTGTTCAATCCCAGCTTGCCTACACCGAAATCTTTGTAAAACTGCACCATATCTGCCATAAACTCTTCCACTGTAGAAGCCTCTGCCAGTGTTTTGCTCATATCACAGATTCTGTCGCAGATACGCTGGTTGTATACCTTGCTGTTGCATCCTGTATTCACATAATTACAGAGAAAATCAGCACAGTCCGTTCCAAACACCCTGTCAAAAACAGAAAGATCAAAGTCATAGAGTTCTTTGAAAATTCCAAAATCATGAAGCGCCAGATGGTTAATGCTGCCCTCCACCGCCCCTCTGATCTCGGAAGCGGTGCTGAATGCATTCTCGTGATTGACAAGAAGCTGCGTCAGATAAGTGTGCCACAGATTCCCGGAAAACCCATACATTCCTGCCATTTCCACCAGACTTCCTGCCATATGGAAAAATTCCTCTTTACGATTCTCAAAGCCTTCTTCACCAGCCTCATAGCTGTTCATCAGTGATGTCATTCTGTCCAGTACCTCACCGTTGTCGAAATTGCGGTAAAGGATACATTCTTCTGTTCTTGCCATTTTTGTTTCCTCTCAATTCCATGACGCATTTACGTGTCTCTTCTCCTTTTTGCTGCCCGCACAATTCATGACAGCACACTTTCGGATATGCAGGCTCACGCATTTGCACCGTTTTTCATTCTACTTTTCTTATATTAAAAACAGATAAAATCTTCTTAAATTCTTTGGTTAATTTTAACAATAAATGAAACTGCTGCCACTCTCTGCCTTCGCAGCTATAATCTTAATAATTGCCCAGAATTTTCAAATAGCTAGTCTCTGCTTCCATGCCCCGCAATGCATTCTTTACCGCGCTGTCCCGCAGATTTCCCTCGAAGTCCACGAAGAAACGGTATTCCCAGGTTTTTCCCGGAATAGGCCGGGACTCGATCTTGGTCATATTCAGACCATTATAGATCATATGGGAAAGTACATTGTAAAGAGTTCCGCTTGCATGACGTGCCTCGAAGCATACACTGATCCTGGAGCTGTTATTCTCATAAACAGGTTTCTTTGCCAGAATAATAAATCTGGTCACATTGCTGTCATTTTTGCAGATATTCTCTGCCAGAACCTTCAGATTGTAAATCTCTCCGGCAGCCCTGCTGGCAATCGCTGCGTGAGTCTTATCCTGATCTGCGCTGACCTTTTTGGCCGCTGCGGCGGTGTTGGTTACTGCTGTGGTTTTCCAATCTCTATGCTCTTCCAGATATTCCTTACACTGGGCAAGCCCCTGAGGATGGGAATATACCCCGGCAATATCGGAAAGCTCAGCCTCCTGCATGCCAAGCAGCACATGCTCAACTTTCAGGATCTGCTCTCCCACGATAAACAGATTATATTCTGTCAAAAGGTCATAAATATCTGCCACAATCCCAGCTGTGGAATTTTCAATAGGAAGGACTGCGTAATCTGCTCTTCCTGTTGCAACTTCTTCCATGGCATCCCGGAACAGCTTCACATGATAGCTCTTAATGTCTTCCTGAAAGTAGGCACGCATGGCTCCATAGCTGTAGGCGCCCTCCACCCCCTGGAAAACAACAGTCACATTATTTCTGGGAAGCTGCTCCACCATTTGGAAGTCTTCCTTTTCTTTCGGACCATATTCGGTGAGAAGCTGATACTGACGCTTTCTGCTGATGGCCATGATCTGCTGAAAAAGCTCCTGGGCTCCAAGTTCGTTGAACTCACCGTGCGCTTTTTTCCTGATCTCTTCCAGTTTGGCATGCTCTCTCTCCGGATCCAGCACTTTCTTTCCGGTATGGATCTTATACTCTGCAACCTCTTCGCAGACCTTCATCCGCTTCTCAAAAAGTTCCACCATCTGATTGTCAATTTCATCTATTTTTCGTCTGCATTCCTGCAAATCTGTCATATTGTTTTCTCTCCAGTTTTTGTATTTAATCATGCAAATTCAGCTGCTGCACACTTCAATTTCCACAATGTACTGCCATTACTGTTCACTCCGTGACCAGTAACACGCTGCCATTTCAGTACCTGACACTTATCCGACATATTCTTCCACCGCATTTGTAAGCACTCCAATAAAGGAAAGTGAA